>Ga0302324_100003390_pt1 | contig 36001 bp, 36 predicted proteins | sample Palsa_T0_1_FD_201949 | JGI IMG/M metagenome (GOLD analysis project Ga0302324, IMG submission 201949) | Peat permafrost microbial communities from Stordalen Mire near Abisko, Sweden - Palsa_T0_1 | ecosystem: Environmental > Terrestrial > Soil > Palsa > Peat permafrost | place: Sweden: Abisko...
TACCTCGACGAACACGCGCACGGAACAGGCGCACAACTTCGGCGGGCACGGCGGCGGGCACATTACGGATGCACGGTTCCAGGCCAGTTTCGGCAACTCACACCGTTTCCACATGAACCGCCCCACCATGTATGAGGGCTATTCGCGCTTCAATTATGGCGGATATTATTTCGGATTCTATGATCCGTGGCCTTCGGACTGGGGATATTCGGACGACGTTTACGTAGATTACATTGATGGCCAGTATTTCTTGATCGACCCGGAACATCCCGGGCCGCGCCTGATGATCAACGTCGTAATCTAACGCAGCTCCCGGCGTACCTCCGCTGGCGTCTGCCCGGCGGCAACAGCCGACGCTCCTAAAGGGCGCTCCATTCTTCCTGTCGGACCGGGGAGGGATGGGGCGCGCCGATTTCACGGCGCTCCGCGTCTGATAGCGGCCGCAGATCCTAAACCAACCGCACCAATTTCAAATTTGTCCCATTTCGCACAGATAGCCGGGCCGCTTTCTTGATTGAATTGGCAGGGAATCGCAGTGGGCAACCAGTTGCGAGATTTATCTCAGCGGGCATGAAGTTTCACCTAAAAAATTCGGGCGGCCCTTGGTGCCAGTCAGGATCGAAATGAGCGGGAAGAGCACTCAAGTGGTGCGGGCAGGCGAACGGACCAACGCAGAGGGGAAGCCGGTAAGCAACAAGGTGCTTTTGTACACGCCCGACAATGAATACCGGTTGATGCGCTCTTACTTGAAGTATCTCGATCTGCCCAGTCATCTCAGCCTTCACGAGCCGGCTCAAAGTATTGAGTTTGTCTATTTTCTAAATCATGGGATGGTTTCTCAAGTTGTGGTTACGAAAGACGGTCGAACCGTGGAAGTCGGCGTGGTGGGGAACGAGGGCTATGTCGGGGCAGGATTGGCAGTTGGGTTGAGCAGAAGTTCAGTGCGGGAAGTGCTCCAGATCGCCGGAAATGGCTTTCAAATGAGGGGCAACGAGCTGGAACGCATCATGCGTTTGGCTCCGCAATTGCGAATGATATTAGGCAAGCACACGGGCCTCCAGGGGATGCAGGTCGCGCAAACCGCGGCGTGCAATCGGCTGCACGACATACAGCAGCGCCTCTCGCGGTGGCTGCTGATGGCTCAGGACAGAGCGGATTCGGGGGTCCTCGCGATCACCCACGATTTCATTGCGACAATGATGGGCACCGACCGGACCACGGTGAGCACCGCAGCCGCAGCAATGCAAAAGCAGGGAATCATTGAGTACGTCCGTGGCGCGGTGAATATTGTGAACCGCAAGAAGCTCGAAAGATCCGCCTGTGAGTGCTACGCCGTAATTCAAGAGTTAGAGAACGACCTCGGATTGAAATAGCAATTCTTGGCAGTGTCGGATACCCCACAGACAGCGGTTTTCCCAATCGCTAGCATCCGGGTCCTGTCTCCTTACTTCCATTTTGGCGTGCCTTTGAAGCGCGATGGCCTGGGCGGAATCTCGCCTCAAGACACAGAACAAACAGCCTTTGTCGTCGCACGGTGTTCGAAAACCAATGTTGATCAACCTTCATGAAGGGATAGCCGCACCAAATCGGGAGATGTGCAATGGAGGAGAGGCGCCGCAAGCTGATATGGGTCGAGCGAAAGAATTTTCACGGCTGGGCTTGCTCCGAATGCGCCTGGCAGCTCAACTCTGCGAGTCCACCCGTTGGGCAATCGCTGGAGGAGATGCAACTTAACTACGAAAAGCGGCGCGACAAGGAGTTCGCGTCTCATGTCTGCACCGCGAACCCCGCCACGCGAACGACAAAGTAGTTTCATCTCTCCCGCTAAAAAAAGGTCCCGAGCAGCGTAATCAAGGAGACACACGATGCCTGCCCGCCGCAAGGCTCATCGCCCTCGCGAGTCTGAAAAGGACCGGGAATTCGAAAAGCTTCTGCGCGCGGCTTCCCGCCTGCAGGGCAGCCCCCGGACGTTGCCTCGAATCAAAACTCCCCGGAGCGAGCCGAATAAGCCGATTAAGTGATTCAGCTGCAGATTTGAGAGACGAGCGGCGGAGGCTCTCTAAACAGATTCCGCGAAGAACAGAGTTTTCTCTGCAGCCATGGGCACTCGATGTCCGTACGCCAGAGACTGTTGGCCAAGCGATTAAGTAATTTTCGGCCAGCAATGGTAGGGTGCCCTACAGACGGGATGAACTGGATGTGGTACTCGTTTGCTCCTCTAGACCCCCTTGATTGAGAGATGCGGGACAGAGGCAAATGGACCGCGAATACGATCTATTCGAAGAGCTTCCTGACGGCTCGGTGCTGTGGCGCGCAGTCGTGCCGGGACTCGAGAACGCTCTTGCGAAACTGAAGGAGTTAGGGAGACTTTCCCCTAACGGGCACTTCGCCATGCACACTGCAACCAAAACGGTGGTCGGCCGCGTGAACGAGCCTAAATCCAGTGCGGCTGAATTTTGAGATGGGAAAAGCTCGTGAATACCATGGAGACCGTTACACGGTCGGTGAATTTCCATGCCGATAGTCAAACTCCGGGCCGCGCAGCCGGGCGAGAGAACAAGTCCTGGGGGAAAACCCGTACGTAATAAGCTTCTTCTGGCGTTAGGTGACGAGGAATTCCAGTCTCTTCGCCCGTACCTTGAATTCGTTAATCTCCCACATCACATGAGCCTTCACCAGCCCCACCGGACGGTGAAGTTTGCCCATTTCCCGAACGAAGGATTGATATCCCTGGTTGTCGAGTTGAAAGATGGAAAAAGCGTAGAAGCCGGCCTGCTCGGGAAAGACGGCGCAGCGGGAATGCCGGCCGTTATGGGTCTTAGCAGGAGTCCGCTACGAGAGGTTGTGCAGATTACCGGGAACGGATTCAGGGTGAAAATCAGCACCATGCGAGAGATCTTGCAATCGAGCCCTCAGATTCACGTGATTCTTGGCCGTTATGCGGCCGGCCTGGCAATGCAAGTGGCCCAAACAGCCGCTTGCAATCGGCTGCACAAAATTGAGGAACGGCTCGCTCGATGGTTATTGATTGCCCAGGATAGATTGGAATCGGGAACCGTCAATATCACACACGATTTCCTGGCGACGATGTTGGGCACCGATCGGCCTAGCGTAACGCTGGCGGCGGGTGTCTTGCAGGAAGAGGAAATGATCGTGTATATGCGCGGGTCGGTAAAGATTCTGAATCGCAAAAAGCTCGAGCAGTTCGCATGCGAATGTTACGCCGTCATCAGCCAATATAATAGCGGAGCTTGACAGCGACGACGCAGAACCTATCGTCAGATTTGCCGCGAACCCTTTCGGCGATTCTTCTTTGCGGTGTTCCGGAACCCTCAGGTCAAATTGACCGTGTGTCTTGCCGCGCCTATACTGAGATTTCGCACCGATGGCAACTCATAGGGGCGCCGCTTACTGCGCCCTTCCCGCGTGCGAGCAGGAGACTTCACAATGGAAAAGCCCGTTATCTTGAGCGCCGTGCGCACGCCAATTGGGAAATTCATGGGCGGACTCTCGCCGCTATCGGCGCCGGAGCTCGGCGCGAGAGTTGTCGCGGAATCCGTGCGCCGCGCGGGCATCGAGCCGGGGCAGGTGGACGAAACGATCTTGGGCAACGTGATTCAGGCGGGCCTCGGCCAGAATCCGGCACGTCAGGCTGCTTTGAAGGGCGGGCTCGATCCGCGCGTCGCGGCGATGACGATCAATAAAGTTTGCGGCTCGGGACTAAAAGCGGTCGGGCTGGCCGCACAGGCTGTGATGCTTGGCGAATCGGAAATCGTGGTCGCGGGCGGCATGGAGTCCATGTCGAACGCCCCCTACCTGATGAAGGGCGCGCGCTCCGGCTTCCGCCTGGGCAATGCCGAACTTCTCGACGCAATGATCGTGGACGGCTTGTGGGACGTTTACGAAAACTTCCATATGGGCCAGACCGGCGAACTCGTGGCCGAAAAATACGGCATCACGCGGCAGGAACAGGACCAGTTCGCGCTCGAAAGCCACCAGAAGGCGGTGCGCGCGATAAAATCCTGCTTCGTCAGCGAGCAAATCGTTCCCATCGAGCTGCCACAGCGCAAGGGCCCGCCCATCGTCATCAAGACTGACGAATCGCCGCGCGAGGACACGTCGCTCGAGGCGCTAGCGAAGTTGAAGCCCGCTTTTAAGAAAGAAGGCGGCACCGTGACCGCGGGGAATGCGCCGGGCACGAACGACGGTGCCGCGGCGGTTGTCGTCACCAGCGAAAAAAACGCCGCGCGAATAGGAAAGGCGCCGATGGCCCGAATCGTCGCGCAAGCCGTCAGCGGAGTGGAACCGAAATGGGTGATGATGGCGCCGGTGGACGCGGTGGAAAAGCTACTCGCGAAAACCGGCTGGGACCGCGATAAGGACGTGGACCTCTACGAGCTGAACGAAGCGTTCGCCGTCGCCGCGATCGCCGTGACGCGCGTGCTGAAGCTCGATCCCGCGAAAGTGAATGTCAATGGAGGCGCAGTCGCGCTTGGCCACCCGATTGGCGCATCCGGTGCGCGCGTGCTGGTCACGCTGCTCTACGAATTGCAGCGCCGTAATTTGAAGCGCGGCATCGCCGCGCTGTGTCTTGGCGGCGGGAATGCGGTAGCGCTGGCTGTCGAGCGCCCGTAGGAATGCTTTCGTGGCGGGCGCTTCGAGTCCGAAGCTTTTTCCTGCCTATAGTCGCGAAGCCAAAAAGAGTCCGCCGCAAACCGCTATTGCATCTTCGAGAAGTGCGATCGGGAAATCCGGCGAGTGCAGTGCCTTCACCGTTTTCGTGCGTACCTGATAGCCGCCGAACGTGCCGACGAGCGCGCCAATGACGCCGAGCAGCGCGCCGACCCACGGCGAGCCGCCCGCTCCCACGGTAAGAGTTGCAGCAGAAAGACCTCCCGTGATCATCCTTATCACTACTGAAGGAGGCGCCGTGCGCGGGCCGGTTTTCGGCAGCTTGTCGTTCACAATCTCGCCGACCGCGGCGAGCGTGAATATGACGAGGGCGATCATCGTGCCCATGAACGAGAGATGAGTGCCTTGCAGGTTAATCCAGTGCAGATGCGCGGCCCAGCAAACTACCGCCGGCGCGGTCATGGCCCGTAGCCCGGCGATCACGCCAATCCCGAATGCCAGCGCGAGAACCAAGTTTGAATTCATGGCGAGAGATGCCTTTCAGCCGGCCGAAATGAACTTCCGGAAATGTTTCCGTTTCCGGACGGCCAGGCGAGGCCGGAGTATAACTCTTTTTTGCTTTCCGGTGGGTGAGCGCGGGTTCGCGCTAGAAATTCCGGACCGCCGGCTCAGTTCCCGCCGCCGCACCCAGCTCGCACCCGCAGTTCGGGCAAAAGCGGTCGGTTTCGACGATCTCTCGCCTGCATTGCGGGCAGGAGGGATGCAGATCGCATTTGCAGCTCGGGCAGAAGTTGAATCGCGGGCCGACTGTCGCGGCGCACTTCGGGCAGGCATAAGGCAATGGTTCGCGAACTAGGAAATAGATGATGAATCCGAGGGCCAGATACGCTGGCATCAGGATCACGCACAGCAGGGTCCATAAGGTTGAATTCATGCCGCGGCGCTTCGCATCGCGATTCACGTAGCCGATCAGGAGTATCCACGGCACGATGAAGCACGACACAAGGGCCACTACTAATGCCATCGCAAGCGATGCGACCACTGCATTGACGTCGTCCGGCCACGGGTGACCGTTGTTTCCCACGCCACTTAAATTGATCAGCAGCGCAGTCGCCTCCGCGATGAGAAAGAGCGCAATCACGGTGACTACCAGCCACCGCGGAATCAGTTTCAGCTCGTCGCGAAAGCGCGAGTGCTCCTTTCTCCTGCGCAATCGAATCAGCCGTACGCGCTCGTTCCATGCGCTACTGACGCCCGCGCCAAGTCCCTGTTCGTTCCCGTTCATCGCTCCTCACTTCCTTTCGCCCCGTCCGTGCACTGCTTCTCAGTCCAACTCCTGCCCAAATCCTCTTCTTCGGTCGGCGAGCACCGCACCCGCCGCAAACAGCGCGGGGATTGCCCACCACAGGACGAATCCCATCTCCCAGAGTGTCTTGGGCATGCCGGTGCGTTCTCCCATCCATGCGAATCCGCGCCATACCCAGGGCGCCGAAGCTACCCCTGCGACCCACGAAACGCCACTGACGGCCCACAAAAGCTTGTTGCCTATGCCTCGCTCGCGCAGCGCATCCGCGCGCAGCCGGACGCGCAATTGGGTCCGGCTCGCGAGGCCGCGAGGCACTTCGAGACCGACGCTCCGCAATGAAGCGAGCGCGCGATTCGTCTCGCCGGCCACGTGAGAGCACTGTTCGCAATCGCGCAGATGCTCCGCCAGCCAGGCATGGTCCGCATCGGAGAGAATTCCCTCAATGCGCTCCTCGTCCATCAGTCGCCCTGCTCGCGCGTGCGCGGCTTCGGTCATACGCCCCCCTCTGGCAACACTTTGCGCAATGCCTCAAGGCCTCGGTACAGTCGCGATTTCACGGTCGAGACCGGGGTACTCATCACCGATGCAATTTCCTCGAGCCCCATTTCCTCTTGAAAGCGCAGCAACAGCACCTCGCGAAAGACGACCGGAACGCGGCCGAGTGACGTGTGCACCACTGCTTCATTCTGCTGCTGGACCGCTAGCTGCAGCGGAGACTCCTCCGGCAGCGTCGCGGGCTCGAAGGGGACTGCGTCCTCGCCGGGGTCCATCAGCGCGTCCAAACTTTGCGGTTTCTTCTTGCGCTGCCAGTCGATTACGAGATTGCGCGCAATGGTGAAGAGCCATGCCTCGAATTTCCATTTCACGTTGTATTGGTGCCCGCGTTCGAGCACGCGTATCCATGTTTCCTGAAAGAAATCTTCCGCGCGCTCGTGGTCGCCGGTCAGATGAACGAGATATCGAAACAGCCGATATTGATACCGCTCGATCAAGCGGTCGAGCAAGTCGGGATCGCGCCGCTTCAGGCCGCGGGTGATAGTTGTCGCGTCGTCTTCGATCATCGAGGAGAAAAGGAGGCTGGGCCGCGCTCCGTCCAGGAGCGCATTCAAAGTCCCCGGCATGGCCGATGTTAGAGTCGCGCTCATTCTACTGGGTATACGTTCCAGGCCGCCAAAAAGACTCACGCCCTTGGCCGTTAGTCTCGACCTGCCCTCCATCCGCGAGTGGTCCCCAAACCCGCCCTACAACATCCACCGCGGTTCCGCTATCATCACCTCGACAATGTCCGCCGAATCAATCAAGACGGTCGCCGTCCTCGGCGCCGGGACGATGGGCAACGGTGTCGCCCATGTGTTCGCGCGCGCGGGCCACACCGTAATTCTTCGCGACGTGGAACAGCGCTTCCTCGATCGCGGCCTGGAAACCATCGGCAAGAATCTCGACCGCGAAGTGAAAAAGGAAAAAATCACCGCCGCGGAGAAATCCGCCACGCTTTCGAGGATTCAGCCCACGACGGACATGAGCAGGCTCGCCGCCGCGGAATTCGCCGTCGAGGCCGTTCCCGAGCAGCTCGACCTGAAAGTTCGCGTGCTGAAGGAGGCGGACGCCGTGCTGCGGCCGGGCGTGATCCTCGCGAGCAACACGTCTTCCATTTCGATCTCGAAGCTCGCCAGTGAGACGAGCCGGGCCGACAAATTCATCGGCATGCACTTCTTTAACCCCGTGCCCGTGATGGCGCTCGTGGAGGTGATTCGCGGTCGCGCGACAAGCGAGGAGACGTTTCGGACCACGATGTCGCTGTGCGAGAAGCTGGGCAAGAAACCGGTGGGCGTGAATGACTCTCCCGGCTTCGTGTCCAATCGCGTGCTGATGCCGATGATCAACGAAGCGGCATTCGCAGTGATGGAAGGCGTCGCGACGCCGGAAGCTGTGGACGCGGTGATGAAGCTCGGCATGAACCACCCGATGGGACCGCTCGAGCTCGCCGATTTGATCGGCCTCGATGTCTGCGTGGACATCATGGATGTGCTGCACCGCGGGTTCGGCGCCGCGAAATATGCGGCGTGTCAGCTGCTCAGGCAGTATGTGTCCGCGGGCCGCCTGGGCCGCAAATCGGGGCAGGGGTTTTACAAGTATTGACGCGGCCGGCCGGGGTTGCGTGTGTTGGCAGGAGAGTGCCAAGTTTGTGCGCCGCGCACGGTATACGGCGCCCCTACGGGAGAAATGCCTACCCGGAACGGCTCTAGAAACTCCGCGTAAAAAAAACGCTTTCGCCTTTTGTTCGCCATATGCTAATATGACGTCCAGAAAGCAAATGGGGCCGGGCGCTGGGGCAGTCTGGTAGAATCGGGCCGCCCGCCAAGGCGGGACCTAAACGAAAGCCTCTCGAGGTGCAATATGAACGACGAAAAAACTAAAAATCTGGAATTGGCAATCTCGCAAATTGAAAAGTCGTACGGCAAAGGCTCGATCATGCGTCTGGGGAACCGCGACGTGCTCGTTCCCGTGAGCGTGATCCCCAGCGGCTCGATTTCGATTGACGCAGCTCTCGGCGTGGGGGGATTCCCGCGCGGCCGCGTGATCGAAGTGTACGGACCGGAATCGGGCGGCAAGACGACGCTGACTCTTCACGTGATCGCCGAAGCGCAAAAGCTCGGCGGCATCGCTGCGTTCATAGATGCCGAGCACGCGCTGGATCCCGTCTACGCGCGCAAATTGGGCGTGGATGTTGACAACCTTCTCGTTTCGCAGCCGGACAATGGCGAACAAGCCCTCGAAATCGCGCAAGAGCTGATCCGCTCAAACGCCGTGGACATCGTCGTGGTGGACTCTGTGGCTGCGCTTGTGCCCAAGGCCGAACTCGAAGGCGACATGGGCGATCCGCAGATGGGTTTGCAGGCGCGGCTAATGTCGCAGGCGCTGCGCAAGCTCACCGGAATCGTGTCGAAATCGCGCACCTGCCTGATCTTCATCAACCAGATCCGCGAAAAAATCGGCGTGATGTTCGGCAATCCCGAAACCACCACGGGCGGCCGCGCGCTGAAGTTCTATTCTTCGATCCGCGTGGATATCCGCCGGATCCAAGCGATCAAGGATGGCGACCGCGTCGTAGGGTCGCGCACGCGCGCGAAAATCGTGAAGAACAAAGTGGCGGCGCCGTTCCGCGAGGCCGAATTCGACATCATCTACGGAGAAGGCGTGTCCCGGGAAGGCGACCTGCTCGACCTCGGGGTGGCGAAGGGCCTGCTGGAAAAATCCGGCACGTGGATTTCCTACAAGAGTGAGCGCCTGGGCCAGGGCCGCGAAAATGCGCGCCTGTTCCTCCGCGAGCATACGGACATCCGCGACAAAATCGAGCACGAGCTGCGCAAAATGCTCGGCCTTCCGTCGGCGCATTCTTCCGACGACTCCAAGAAACCCACCGCCGCGGAAGCGGAGAAGCCGGCCGTCAAGGCGGCTGCCGCCGGCCAAGCCCGCGCCGCGCGCTAGAATCGACGCTGCGTGCGTTGGTTTTACGGGGAACGGCGAAGGCTCGCGACGTTCATCTGCCGGGCGCAGCCCGACCGAAATCGGCGCGGCAAGCATGCTGCGCCCCTACAAAACCGCGGCGCATTTTCCGCCGCGAAGAGAGGTACATATGACTCCGGCCGAACGTGAACGGGTTTCATCCTACCTCTTGGAGACGCGCGAGAAGCTTCTCCGCACGGCGAAAGGCCTTTCGCCGACCCAACTCCAATACAAACCTGCGTCCGATCGCTGGTCGGTGGCGGAATGCCTCGAGCACATTACCGTTACCGAGGGCTTTATTCTCGCCAACATCAACAACACGCTGCAACAGGCGGCGGGTTCTTCCATACCTGGCATGGGTGACGATGGCATCGTGCAAATGGTCGCCGATCGCTCCACTCGCGTGAAAGGCCCCGAGCGCCTGATGCCTGCGGGTCAATGGGCGCACGACAGGCTCCTCGGCGAATTCGAATCCACGCGCAAACGCACCGCTGATTTCGCCGCCGCTACAGACGTACCGCTTCGCCAATATGCATTCCCGCACCCGATGCTCGGCGCGCTCGATTGCTACCAGTGGCTGCTTGTGATTGGCGCGCACGGCGAACGCCACCGCCTGCAGGCTGAGGAGGTCATGGCCGACGCGGGATTCCCTCGTGCTGCGGCTGCCGAATAGCGCGCCATCATTAGATGTTCCTCATAGTCCGCGAATCGCGCCCCACCAAGGAAATTCCTGTCCTTACGACCAGTTGCGCCGCCGCCATGCCGAGGTGGAAAATGAACGTGGTATTTTAGTTGCGCAGCCACGGCGTGCTTCCATAGACTGAGCGTGGCTGACGGCCTTGCGGAAGTCGGCATCTAACAAAGACATGCGACGGACCCCAGCTCTCCAATACGCAGTCTCAATTTTGTGCTTCGTCCTCATCGGAGGATCGAGCAGTGCATTTGGCGCGCCTCCGCTGCGCCATCGCCACGCGCGCGTCGTCGAAAACGTTGATCCTGCCAAGGACGATGTGACCGCGAACGACGATCCGGTCGTCCGGCAGGTCGCCGTGGACGCCCTGGGCCATGAAAAGGGATCGGTGGTTGCGGTTGATCCCACGAACGGCCGCATCCTCGCGATCGTCAACCAAAAAATGGCGTTCTCCGCCGGCTTCGAGCCTTGCTCGACGATCAAGCCTTTCGTCGCGCTCGCAGGGCTTCAGGAAGGCGTGATCACTCGCGACACGATGGTTCGAGTCGGCAATCGCCGCTACATGGACCTCACCGAGGCCATGGCGCACTCAAACAACAAATTCTTTGAAGCCGTCGGCTCGCAGCTCGGCTTTGATCGCTTGATCAAGTACCACGAGCTACTCGGACTTGGCCAGCGTGTGGGATACAACATTCCTGAAGAGCAGCCCGGACATCTGCCATCATCGCCTCCGCTGTTTGGCGGGGCCGCGCGCATGTCGAGCTTTGGTGAAGGCATCCGCATCACGCCGTTTCAGCTCGCTTCGCTCGTGGGAACTCTCGCCGAAGGCGGCGAACAGTTTTACTTGCAGTATCCCCGCACGGACGAGGAGCGCCAGAATTTTCAGCCCCGCGTCAGGCAGCAATTGGACATCGCACCGTTGCTTCCCGATCTACGCGAAGGCATGCTGGCCGCGGTGATGTACGGCACGGCCAAGCGCAGCTACGACCCGGATGGCGAACAGGATCTGGGAAAGACGGGCACGTGCAACGATGAAGGCGTGGGCGGCCGCCTCGGGTGGTTCGCTTCCTACGCGGATCAGGCTCATCCGAAAATCGTGATTGTGGTTCTGCTTCACGGAGGCAGCCGGATCATCAGCGGCCCGCACGCCTCGCAAATTGCCGGCCGCATCTACCGAAGCCTCTACGCCCGGAATTATTTCGCCGACGCCAATTCGCCTCATATCACGGAGTTCGCCGCTTCATCAACTGGTTCCCGCTAGACTTCATCACCCGAAATCGCGCTCTTGCGCGCCGCGGCGTGCGCGGTGTATACGTCTCTCGCGGCATTTTCAATTTGAAAAACCCGGGGAGGCTTTCGCATGCGGCAGCGTCTCATTCTATTTGTGTTCTTGGTTAGTCTCGCGGGATTTGCATTCGTTCCCGCGCGCACCTCGGCGCAGCAATCCTGCGAAAGCCTGACGTCGCTCCAGATCCCCAACGCCACGGTTACCTCGGCTACCGCCATCGATCCGCCGCCCGACCTCTCGATACCGCTTCCGCCAAGCCCCATCGGTCCCGCGAGCAATCTCGCCATCGCTAATTCATTTTGCCGGGTGGACGCGTTCTCGACGCCCACCAGCGATTCGCATATTAATTTCGAACTCTGGCTTCCCGTCGCCGCGCGTTGGAACGGAAAATTCGAGGCCGTCGGCAACGGAGGCTTCATCGGCCAGATCGGCTATGGCGCTCTATCGGCCGCGCTCAACCGCGGCTACGCCACGGCGAGCACCGACACCGGCCATGCCAGCGGCAACGACGAAAGCTGGGCGCTGGGGCATCCGGAAAAGCTGATTGACTGGGCATATCGCGCGGTCCACGAAATGACCGTGGATTCAAAGCTCATCGTCGCCGCCTATTACGGCAAGCCGGCGAAGCTCGCTTACTGGAATGGCTGCTCGACCGGCGGCAAGCAGGGACTCACCGAAGCGCAGCGCTACCCGGCCGATTTCGACGGTATCGTCGCCGGCGCGCCTGCGAACTACATCACGCACCTTCAGGCGGGCGGCGTGTACACGAGTTGGGCCAGGCTCAAGGATGGCGATAATGCTCCGAATTTTATCCCGCCCGCAAAATTTCCCTACCTCCACAAAGCCGTGCTCGATGCCTGCGATTCAAAGGACGGAGTCACGGACGGGATAATCGCCGATCCTCGGCGCTGCAATTTCGACCCGAAAACAATTCAGTGCCCGGGCGCGGATGAGGCCACATGTCTCACCGCTGCACAAGTCAAGACAGTTCAGCTGATCTACGCGGGCGCGAAGTATAACGACGGCAAGCAAATTTTTCCGGGTTTCGAACCTGGCAGCGAGCTCCTATGGGCGCCTGTGAACGCACCGCCCGTTACGACCTCCATCGGTGTGGGATTTTTCAGGTATATGGTCTTTGACAATCCGAACTGGGACTTCGCGTCGCTCGACGTGGACCGCGACACGCGCACCGCTGACCAGAAGCTGGGTTCGATCGTGAACGCAATCGATCCCGACTTAAAAGCTTTTCAGCAGCATGGCGGGAAGATGATCATGTATCACGGTTGGGCGGACCAGGCCATCCAGCCGGAAAACAGCATCAATTATTACAGCAGCGTGGAGGCAGCGATGGGCGGACCGCAGGAGACGCAGGAATTCCTGCGGCTCTTTCTGGTTCCGGGAATGACTCACTGCCAGGGCGGCGCGGGTCCAAACAGCTTTGACGCGCTGACGATGCTCGAACGTTGGCGGGAAAATAACACCGCGCCCGACAAGATCATCGCCGCGCATTCCACTGGCGGCGTCATTGATAATTCGCGCCCGCTCTGCCCGTATCCCCAAGCTGCGATTTACAAAGGCAGCGGCAACACCACCGACGCCGGCAACTACACGTGCGGCAATCCGAACTGGTAATTTGGTTAGGGTTTACATGTAGTGCCGCGGTCTTTAGCGCGGCACCCGGCACTCCGGTAATCGAGCTCGGGCCCTTTATTCCCACCCGGTCTTGGAGTTGTAGGGCAGCAAATATCCCAGCGCTTCGATTTCATGAATCTTGCCGTCGCGAATCGCGAAAATCTCGGTTGCCTGTAGGTCAATCGGCCCGAAATTCATTGGGATCGTGTCCACGCCGGGCACGCCGACGATCTTGATCTGCCTCACGTTGCCGCGGTGTACGAACATCGGCAACCCGAAGACCAGGCCGCGCTCCTCGTCAATGATGATTAGCCGGCGCGGGCGGATTTTTGTGATGTAGCTGAGCACGCGGGTGTTCATCGAGTCGTGACAGCCCAGCGCCCCGATCTTCGCGAAGGTGGGATTGGCCGCCGGGCCGGCAGTGGCGGCATCAAGCGGAGTCGGCCGTGGCGTCGTATTCGTGGTGGTCTGCATTCCATTCTCGTGGCGCACGCAGTCGTCGGCATAGGGCGCGAGATCGCCATTGCTCTGCTCGATCGAATCGAAATAGGAATCGGCGATGCGAAACATTTCATCGCGCGAAACGCGCTGCGCGACCGGAATCGTCTGCACCAGGCCGGGGCGTGGCGTCACCAGATTCGGCATCCCCGCGGGCCGTATATCGCGAACCACCACGTGCTCGATTTCGGTAATCTTGCCTCCCTCCACCTTCAGCCGAAGCCCGAGCATGACGGGCTTGTTGAATTCTTTCATCACGCAGTAGAGGCCCACCTGTTTCGAGACAGGATCGGCCGCGTAAATCTTGAAGGTCGTGGGCGCTTCCGACGCGCCGACCCACAGTCCGTCGCCGATCTGGATCGCGGCGGTGTTCTCGGTATATTTGTAGCCGGGAGCCAGAGGCAAGCCGGACGGGTCGTGCTTTACCATCGCGGCGATATATTGATCGGCCAAGTTCGTCAGGCAGGTTGCATTGCATTCGTTCGCCGCGGCGGCCTGGGCGCCTGCCGTGCGCGTGGAAACCCCAACCAGCAGCAGGATACCCGCAGCAACGCCTTCAAATAATTTTGCACGCATCACTTTGATCCCCCCCCGAAGTGGAAACTTCGAATCCACAATCGCGCGCCCACGACCCCAAACCATTACGCCGATCGCGCGGCAAAAAATAGCACGAATGCGCGGCGGATTCTAGCACGGCATTCTGGGACGACCTTCCGGGAGCAGACGGCGGAGGGAATCGCTACGGCTTGTTCTTGCCACGGCGAGGACGCTTGATGGGAACTTTTTTCATTGCTTCTTCTACAGCCTCATGGATTTTTTCGTCCAGTTGCGCGGCCGTGGCCTGATAGGCTTTGCGGGCGTCTTCCGCGATGGACGCGGACAGCCGTTCGATGGAAGCTTTCACTACCTGTTCGATGGTTTCATGCAGCCCCGCATCCGGCTTCGGACGTAACAGGCTCAGCGTTTCGACAGCAGCCTCCGCCGCGGCGGCTTTCGCTTCTTGTGCTGCGGACTTTGCCTGCTGCATGGCTGTCGCCACTTCCTCTTCGTGGCCTTCGGCGCGGCCCGCCATCACCAGGATTTCGCTGGCGTCCCACGACGCCGTCAGCGTGACAGGCGCGACCGGAGCCGCGATGGGAACTGGCTGGGGCTCGACGATTTCTTCCTCGAATGCAGGTTCACCCGGCAGCGGGAACCAATCTTCCGGCGCGGATGGGGTGTCCCACACGTTTCCGGCCACCACGAATTCGAGGCCGATGTGGAGCAGATCCTGCGCCTGGCTCGGCCGCTGGACCCAAATGACGTTGCCCGTGATGATCCGCACGGGAGCGTTCGGATTGCGGCGCGGAATTTCCAGGGTGACGATCGAGCCTTTCGGCACGTAATGTTTGGACTGATATTTGCACCCGTGGCAGCTCACCATCACGGTCGTGGTGCGTTCGGTGAATGGCTCGCTCAGCGCGTCCACGCCGTGGACCTTGATGGGCATAGCTTGGACGAGGCGCGTGCTACGGCGCTTGTCTAGGCCGGAGGTGGCCGCTGCCGAAGTCTTTGTCACTCCGTTCTCCGAAGGATGGATTCGAGAGTTCGTTTCGCGCTCCATTGGGTTCGGTCAAATGGGGATCAGCCGAGGCCCCGCGGTTCATCGGAAAATCGAGCTTTTCCGCGTCGCCGTGCGTCCCGAGTACGCTTAGTTTCGGCCGAATGCCGAATAAAAAGCATAGCACTGCCGCCGTTCCGCGAGGGTTTCGTTTGGGAGTGGCGCGTACAAAGAGTGACGATTCCCGCCCTTGACGAGAGTTAACTCAGGATGTTGCGGGCAAAATCGAAAATCCGGTTCTGCCCCACGGCCCTTTCGATCTCGACACGCGCTTCGACCGAAGATACTATCGGGTCATGAAACTCACCTTTGGTGCGCTCTAGGATGACTGCCTTGCGCGTTTTCGCTCGCGCGATCGGGAACAGCGGGCCAATTCTGCTCGCGCTCGCGGCCTTGTGTTGCGCGTGTTCCCGCATCTCCGCGCAGACGGCAATGCCGCCCGCCACACCGCCGACCGCGCAAGCAGCGCCCGCCGACTCGAAGACCAATGGCGCGCAGCTCGCCGTTGGTGGCGACGTTGCAACGCCGCTGTCTCTCTCGGTCGCCGATTTGGGCGGATTTCCGCGCAAGACTCTAAAAGTGACGAACGAGCACACTGGGAAAGAAGAAACGTACCAGGGAGTGCCTTTGGCTGAAATATTGAAGCGCGCGGGAGTGCCACAAGGACCGGCGCTGCGGGGCGCCGCCCTGGCAACCTACGTTCGCGCAGAAGGGGAAGACGGCTACAGCGTCGTGTTCTCGCTGGCCGAGCTCGATACCGGCATCCAGGATTCCGACGTGCTCGTCGCCGATACGATGGATGGCGGGCCAATTCCGGACAAACTGGGACCGCTTCGGCTGATTGCTCCGCACGAGAAGCGCCCCGCCCGCTGGGTCCGCATGCTCCGCTCCATCACCGTCGTTAAAGCCGCCCGGTAGCCGTTCTCTTCAGGTGTTGACGCGCTCGGAGCAGGCGCGATGCTTTTCGCTTTTCTGTCGCGCGGCGATTGAGTTACTCTGCAAACTCTCGGGCGAGGGGCGTGGCGAAGGCAATGCGAGTTCATGGCGAATCTTAGAAAACTGATATTCTGGCCGAGTTTTGCTGTTGTCGCCGCGGCATGCGTCGGGGCGTCGTTTTACCTGCGATCCAAAGCGGAACAGCAGATTGTCGCCGAGGTATCCACCGCGCGCGGTGAAGCGCAGCGAATCCAGCGCGAGGTTGTGCTCTTCACGAAAAGCATTATCCCTTCGGGACGCCCCTTCGCCGTATTCCTGAACGGACTAGGCATTGATTCACCCACCGCCGCCCGCCTTGTGGCTTCCGCGCAACCCGTTTTCGATCTTCGCCACCTGCGCGCCGGAAACGAGCTTTCGCTTGGACGGTCCGTGCTGGGCGAGCTGCGCGAGGTACGCTACAACATTGATACGGACCGCGTGCTTTCGATTTCGCCGAGCGGCGATGAGTTTCACTCCACCATTGAAACGATTCCATCTCATGCGGATGAAGTCGGCGTGAGCGGCAAGGTCGAGGGCTCGCTCTTTCAAGCGGTAACGGATGCCGGCGAGAAGCCGGAACTCGCCATGCGGCTGGCCGAAATTTTCGGCTGGGATCTGGATTTCTACACCGACCCACGCCCGGGCGATACATTTCGCCTGGTCGTCGAGAAAAAGACTTTCGCGAACGGAGACACGATCGCGTACGGCCGGATTCTGGCCGCCGAGTATGACAATGCCGGCCACGCGTATCGCGCCATCCTGTTCCCCGGCCCATCGGGAGTTCCCGCGTACTACACGCCCGACGGAAAATCGATGAAGAAAGCCTTCCTGCACTCACCATTGAAATTCGCCGCGCCGATCACGTCGCATTTCAGCTTGCACCGCTTCCATCCGATCCTGAAGGAATACCGCGCGCACCTGGGAATTGACTACGGCGCGCCCACCGGCACGCCCGTGCAGACGATTGGCGACGGCAAGGTTATTTTTGCGGGAATGAAAGGCGAAGACGGAAATCTCGTCAAGATTCAGCACACTAACGGCTACACGACGTATTACATGCACCTATCGAGAATTCTGGTGCGCACTGGAGAGCGCGTCGAGCAGGGCCAGAGCATTGGACTCGTCGGCATGACCGGCCTGGCGACCGGGCCGCATCTCGACTTTCGCATCCAGCTCCGCGGGGAATTCCTGAACTTCGAGCGGCTTCCCTTGCCCCCGTCCGACCCGGTCGCCAAGAACGTTTGGAACGAATTCGCCGCCGTGCGCGATCACGCGCTTGCCGAAATGCCTCCGCCGCCTGGGGAACACCCCACCCTGGCCGATAATCAGCCGCCCGCCGCCAATTCCACGGCGCGCTGAGTTTTCGCGCCGGCACACCACTGCATAAGAAAAATCATTTCTAGCTAAAGTTGTCTGACGCTGAATTTACGGCTGGACTTCCCACGTATCGCCGGCGTGGAGGAGTTTCGCGAGGTCGCCGGGTCCGCGCTTGGACTGCGCTTCGCGAATCTGCGTAGCAATCAGGTCTTCGTAGCGTGGGACGTCGCCCCACGCGCGTAGCACGCCGATGGGGGTGGGGAATCCCGGCCGCAGTTCCATCTGCGAGAGCATGAAGGCGTAGGACGGGCGCGGATCGTGTTCGTCGTGGACGAGCAAATCTTTTTCGGTAATGCCGTTGCCGAGCGCGACGATTTCAAACTCGAGGCCGTTGAGGCGTATGCCCTTGTCGCGGTTCTTGCCGAAGATGAGCGGCTTGCCGTGCTCGAGCTGGACGACGTGCTCGCTGCGCGCGTCCTTTTCCGTGATCGTCTCCCAGGCGTGATCGTTGAAGATATTGCAGTTCTGCAAAATCTCGATATACGCCGAGCCCTTGTGGGCCGCGGCTTTCTTCAGAGTTTCCTTCAGATGCTGCTGAAACACGTCCACCGAGCGAGCGACGAACGTCGCTTCCGCGCCGATGGCGAGCGATAGCGGATTGAACGGTCGGTCGGCGGTGCCGTAAGGAGTCGACTTTGTCTTCTTGCCGATTTCAGAGGTCGGCGAAAACTGGCCCTTCGTGAGGCCGTAAATCCGATTGTTGAACATCAAAACTTTCAGGCCGACGTTGCGGCGCAGCATGTGGATCGTGTGATTGCCGCCGATCGAAAGTGAATCGCCGTCGCCGGTGATAACCCAAACCTCGAGATCCGGGCGTGCGACTTTCAGACCGGTGGCTACGGCGGGGGCGCGACCGTGAATCGTGTGAAAACCGAATGTATTCACGTAGTACGGGAAGCGGCTCGAACATCCGATCCCGGAAATGATCACGAATTTTTCGCGGGGAATGCCGAGCTCGGGGAAAACTGACTGCACGGCCGAAAGGATCGCGTAGTCTCCGCAACCCGGGCACCAGCGAATTTCCTGATCGGTTTGAAAGTCCTTTTTCGTGTAAACCGGCAATGTGGCCGTGGTCATTTAGAATCTCCCGCGCGTCAATCCAGCATCTCTTCGATCTTCTGCTCGATTTCCGATTGCTTGAAAGGCTTGCCCTGAATCTTGTTGTAGCCCTGCGCGTCCACCAGATATTTCGCGCGGAGAACCATCACGAGCTGTCCCATGTTCATTTCCGGCACGAGCACCCGGTCGTAGCGCCCGATAAGTTCACCGAGATTTTTCGGCAGGGGATTCAAGTGCCGCAGGTGTACGTGCCCGATGCGGCGCCCCTTGGCTCGCTGGGTTTTCAATGCGGCGGTGATGGGACCGTGCGTCGAGCCCCAGGCCACGATCAGCAATTCGCCAGAGTCGTCTCCGGCGGGGACAACGTCCGGCACATCCTGAACGATCGCGGCCACTTTTGCCGCGCGAAGCCGGACCATGCGTTCATGGTTGAGCGGTTCGTAGTTGACGTTGCCGGTGACGTCCTGCTTCTCGAGGCCGCCGATGCGGTGCTCGAGTCCCGGAGTTCCGGGAATCGCCCAGGGCCGCGCGAGCGTGTCCGGATTGCGGCGGTAGGGCTGGAAATCTTGAGGGTTCTTTTCGAAGTGCACCGGAATCTCCGGCAGGTCCGCGACAGCAGGAATCGGCCAGGGCTCGGCGCCGTTGGCGAGATAGCCGTCCGAAAGAATAATGACGGGGACCATATATTTGATGGCGATCCGGCTGGCCTCCAGCGCGACCCAGAAGCAATCTCCGGGCGAAGATGGTGCGAGAATCGGAATCGGAGCCTCCGAATTTCTGCCATAGAGCGCCTGCAGAAGATCCGCCTGCTCCGTTTTCGTGGGGAGGCCGGTGGAGGGCCCGCCGCGCTGGATATCGCAGATCACTAGCGGCAGCTCGACCGCGACGGCCAAGCCGAGGGCTTCGGTTTTCAGCGCCATGCCCGGGCCGGACGTAGAGGTGATTCCAAGAGCGCCCGCATAGGTGGCGCCGATCGCCGATGTGATCGCGGCGATCTCGTCCTCGGCCTGAAACGTGATGACGCCGAAATTCTTGTAAGCGGAAAGCTCGTGCAAAATGTCCGACGCCGGCGTGATCGGATACGAACCGAGAAACAGCGGGATCCCGGCCTTCTGCGACGCGGCCACAAATCCCATGGCGAGCGCCGTGTTTCCGCTGATGTTGCGATACACGCCGGGCTTCAGCTTGGCGGGTGGGATTTCATAACTGATTTGAAAAGCTTCCGTGGCCTCGCAATAGCTGTAACCCGCCTGCATCGCCAGGCGATTGGCTTCCACGAGTACCGGCTTGTTCTTGAACTTGTCCTCGATCCAACGAATCGTGCCGTCCATCGAACGGTTGTAGAGCCAGTAGCACATGCCTAGCGCGAAGAAATTCTTGCAGCGATCCACGGTTTTATTATCGAGGCCCAATTCCTTCAGCGACGCGCGAGTCAGCTTGGTCAGCTCGACCGAAAACAGGCGATAGCCATCGAGCGAATGGTCCTCGAGCGGGTTCGACGTCATCTGCGCCTTGCGCAGATCGGTTTCGCCAAAGTCATTGAGGTTGACGATGAGAATCCCGTTCGGCTTCAGATCGGGAAGGTTCATCTTCAGCGCTGCGGGATTCATGGCGATCAGCGCGTCCACGCTGTCGCCGGGCGTGTAAACGTCGCTCGACGAGAAATGAACCTGGAAACCGCTGACGCCGGGAAGAGTTCCGGCGGGCGCGCGGATCTCAGCCGGAAAATCCGGGAGCGTGGCCAGATCGTTGCCGTATAGAGCGACGGTGTTGGTGAACTGGCTTCCAGTGATCTGCATGCCGTCGCCGGAATCGCCGCAGAAGCGGATGACCGCCTGTTCCCGAATTTCGCGCTTGCGCTCCGAAGGACGGACCGAGGTTGTAGACATTGGTATGCGGTATCCCCACCCTCTTAGATGATCGAAGAGATGTTCGAGATGCCGTGCCCGCATTCCCCCGAGCGCAGGCGGCTGAAAAAGGCTCTCGTCTAGGCAAAAGCGTAGCACAAAGTGCAGCCACGGGCCACAGAGGCACGGAGACGAGGAGCGGGGAAGTAAAGACAGACGATGCAGACGGTGCAAACGAAATAGGGGATGCAAAGGGCAAGGATCAGCGGCGCCAGGTGCGGCGTGAGTTTGCGAATGCTGTGAATGAAGAGCTCTACGTCGCAGGTTCGCCGCGGCTGCGGAGGTAGCTTTGCAGAAAGTAGATCGCCAAGCCGAGGCCGAAGACGAGCCAGAAATAGCGGATGTTTCTTGTTGCCGTGAAGACGGCCATTGCCGCGGCGGCGCCCCACATGAAAAGCTCTCCGGTGAAACCGTCGAGCCAGTTTGGCTTCGCTCCACTCGGGGGAACCTGTGGGACCAGCGAAGGCAGAAGGCGCGGCACGGTAGCGAGATAACGTCGGTAACGTTCTCCTTGAGAGTGAAGCAGAGTCGTCTCCTCCCGGAGGATCAGGCGATACACGAAGAGCCACATGCCGATGGAAATCATCAGGAAGCCGGAGCGGCTCGCGAGCATGCCAATTCCGACTGCGAGCAAGAGATTCCCGAGATAGAGCGGATTGCGAACGTAACGATAAGGGCCGTCGGCGACGAGCTGTTCGCCGTGAAGCGCAGCATCGTGGACGACGGAGCTATGCAGGTACGATTCCGCCCACGAGCGGATCAAAGCGCCAAGCGCCACGCTTAGCGTTCCGAGCGCGAAGAAACCGATAACGTCGTGGAGGAACCGCGATGAATTTTCGTCCGGGTGACGCAGAACCAGCCGGCTGAGTGCGACAGATACATTCACGTGATCAACGTAGTAGAGAAGAAACCCGAGCCAGAAGATCCCGAAGATGAACCAGAAGCGCGTTCGGAATTCGAACTCCGTAGCTTGAAAACTCATCGATGACCCTTATTCGCGGGTGCGAGATGTCACGACGCCGAGCCTGCGTATGGCTTCACAAATAATGCGCGCGAGTCTGAGCAAGGCCGGGAGCAGCAAGCAGCGCCCCCAAGCCAGCCAGACGGCCGGGGCGCCGGGTTGACGCGCGCCCCAGAGCGCGCTATCGTGCCACCCGTTTGGGTCTAAAACAAGCCATCGATCGGTGGAGAATCCTCCATGAAAAATAAATTCCTTTCTGTAGCGATAATTTTAGTTCTCGGCGGCATGGTTGCCATCGTAGCGGCCGCCGCTCCGCGGCCCCAGAGTCGGGCGCAGGCGGCAGAATGGGATCCGTCCGCGGCCAAACCGTGCGACCGCGCGTGCCTGGTTGGGATCATGGATGGATATATGAACGCCATCTTCGCGCACGATCCCAAAGCCGTGCCGCCGCTGGCGCTGGACGTCCGTATGACCGAAAACACCGGCCAAATGGACGTCGGCGAGGGAATGCTTTGGCGATCGCATGTCGAGCCTACCACCTTCAAGATCCACATCGCTGATCCCGTCGAAGGCCAGGTGGCCCTGCAGACACGCTTGAAAATTGAAGGGCGGAACGCGCTGGTGGCGGTGCGGTTGAAAATCGACCGCGGCAAGATCGTGGAGATCGAGCAGCTTTGGGATCGAAACATCAATGATGCAGCGATCCCCCTGCTGACGACGCCTCGGGAGACTTTGGTGAACGACGTTCCAGTTTCACAACGAAGCTCGCGAGAAGTTCTCATTCGCGCGGCCAACTCATATTTCGACGCGCTGGAGGGCGATGACGGCGGTATCGCCGCGTTCGCCGACGACTGCGTGCGTCATGAGAACGGCTATCAGACGGTGAACAATCCGCCGCCTGGAGGCCGGATGATGCCCGCGCCGATGTTGCCGGACCCGAACACCGAACAGGGCAAGTCCATGCTCAAATTCAGCATGATGACGTGCAAACAGCAGATTGACAGCAAGACGTTCGCGTACATGAAGCACATTCGGCCGCGCAGGGCGCTGGTGATAGACGAGCAGAAGGGGCTGGTGGCAACGTTCCCGTTGTTCGTGCACGACGGTACGAGGCGCGGTGCTGCGCCGGACGCGCCTCCGGGCATGCTGCAGAATCTGGTAACCATGGAGACATTCGGAATCCGCGGCGGGCTGATCCACGAAGTAGAGGCCGCGCCCTTTGTCACGATTCCTTACGGGCTTGGCAACGGGTGGACCGAAGGGTCGGGTCGCTGAGAATTTCCGAAGGTCGAGGGGGAGATATGCGAGCGAAGATCCTGGTGATTGGTGCGATATGTTGCGTGGCCCTCGCGATGATGGCGGGAAGATTCACTCGTGTAGTTGCGGCGACGGGACCGATTGCGACCGATTGCGATCGCGCTTGCCTTGAGGGGCTGGCCACGCAATACCTGGCGGCTCTCGTCGCTCACGATCCCAAGACGTTGCCGCTCGCGGCGGACGTGAAGTACACAGAAAACGATCAGGTGATGGATGTCGGCGACGGATTTTGGGGCACGGTCTCCGCCGTAGGTGGCTATAAGCACTGCTTCGCCGATCCGGTCGTCGAACAGATCGGCTGCATGGTGACGATGCACGAGGGCGACCATATGCTCATCATGGGAATGCGCCTGCGCGTGCAGCTCGGCAGAATCACCGAGATTGAAACGACGTTTTACCGGCAGGGCGGCGGCGGTCCATCCAACATGGAAGGCTACGACAAAAGCACTCCAGAGCCGATTTGGTTCGAGACAATTCCGGCAGCGAACCGCGTTTCGCGCGCGCAGCTGATCAACACCGCGAACATGTACTTCGCGGGCCTGGAGAACAACGACGGGAAGGGCGTGTATCCATTCGCCGATGATTGCGATCGCATGGAAAACGGTGTTCATACGACGAACAATCCGACGCTTTCGCCGAACGCGGCCTTCAATGCGTTTGCGATGAGCTGCACGGCGCAGTTCAAAAGCGGTTATTACGCAGTGGTCACGCGGATTCATCACCGGCGCTTTCCGCTGGTGGACGAGGAGCGCGGCATTGTGTGGGCGTACGTGATCTTCGATCAGAACGGCACGGTGCACACCATCAAGCTTACGAACGGCCAGACAGTGTCAATGGGTAACATTTTCAATCGGCCGTCGAGCCTGGAGGTTACTGAGGCATTCAAGATCGAAAACGGGAAGATTCGGCGGATTGAAATGGTGGGATCCGGATTGCAGTATCATTTGAATTCCGCCTGGGGCGGAATCAGCGACAAATAGGGTTCTTCCAAGGGACAACCGTGAGGAAAACTTACTTATATATGGCGATGGCGGTAGCGTGCGGTTGCTTCGTCTTTGCCGGCGAGGCATGGGCGCAAGCGCCGGCGCAAACACCGCCGCCGGCAGCAGGGGCGAATCTCGGCGCCGGGACCGAAACCGGCATCGGCACATTTCAAACGCACTGCATGAGCTGTCACGGAAATCCCAACGTGCCGCAGGCCCCGGCCCCTGACGCTGTGCGCCAGATGCCGCCCGAAAGAATCTACGACGCGCTGACCACCGGTGTGATGAAACCGATGGGCGATAGCCTCACGGACGACCAGAAGAAAATGCTCGCCACATTCCTTAGCGGCCGGCCGCTCGGCAGTCTGAAGGAAGGCGATGCGAAGGACATGCCAAACCAGTGCGCATCGAACCCGCCGCTCTCCAATCCCTCTGCCGGACCCGAATGGAACGGATGGAGCCCCGACGGGGTCAACTCGCGGTTTCAAGATGCGAAGGACGCGGGCCTCACAGCGGATCAGGTGCCGCAATTGAAATTGAAATGGGCGTTTGGCTACCCGACCGGACTCTCCGCGTTCGGCCAACCGGCGGTCGCTTCCGGGCGGATTTTCGTGGGGAGCGACATCGGTTACGTCTATTCACTCGACGCGCAGACGGGTTGCGTTTACTGGTCCTATCAAGCCAAAGGCTCCGTGCGGAGCGCGGTTAATATCGCGCCGGTGAAGGGCCACGGCGCGACGAAGTATGCCGCCTATTTTGGCGACGCTCACGCTAACGTGTACGCGGTGGACGCGCAAAACGGCCAGCAGCTCTGGATGGCAAGAGTGGACGATCATTTCGTCGCGCGAATCACAGCCGCACCGAAGGTGTACAAAGGCGTCGTGTATATCCCCGTCTCATCGTCGGAGGAGTTCTCGTCGTCCAACCTCGACTACTCGTGCTGCACCGGCCGCGGGAGCGTGGTCGCGCTCGACGCGAGCACTGGCAAGCAAGTCTGGAAGACCTACGTCGTGGACACGCCGAAGCCCGTGCGTAAAAATTCGAAAGGCGTGCAGCAATACGCGCCGTCCGGCGGCTCGATTTGGAATTCGCCCACGATTGATGCGAAGCGCAACGCGCTCTACGTTGGAACCGGCGACGGGCAGACCGAGCCGACCCCCGACACGACCGATGCAATCATGGCGCTCGATCTAAAGACGGGAAAAGTTTTGTGGTTTTATCAAGCACAGGCCGGCGATGCATTCATGGGCGGATGCAATGGCGACACGAGGACCGACAACTGTCCCAAGGTCAACGGACCTGATCAGGACATTGGCAATTCGCCCATTCTGCGCAAGCTGGCGGACGGCAAGAGCATCGTCGTTTTCGGGATGAAGAATGGCGCGGTTACGGCTCTCGATCCCGACCGGAAGGGCGCCGTCGTCTGGAGTGTCCGCGTGGTGGATATCCCCAAGGGCCAGGAGAACTCTTTTGCGGCCCACCTGAACGGCGTGGTTTGGGGCGGGGCGGCCGACGATCAGAATGTCTACTATGGGCTGCAATCGGGCGGCATGGTGGCTTTGAAGCTTGCGACCGGCGATGTGGTGTGGCGCGCGGCGTTTCCAAAACCCGAAGGAACTCACGTGATCAATTCCGCGGCGGCGACGGCGATGCCCGGAGTGGTGTTCGTTGCAGGATCGGATGGAAAGCTGCACGCAGTCTCGACCGCCGACGGGAAAGTCATCTGGGAGTATGACACGGCCCGGAAATTCGAAACGGTCAACAATGTCCCTGCGAGAGGCGGCGCAATCGCCTCCATCGGACCTTCGATCGCGAGTGGCATGCTTTTCATCGGGTCCGGATATGCTGTGACGGGGAGCAACTCAGGCAACGTCCTCCTGGCTTTCTCGGCTCAGTAGGTTCCCCATAGATGAGCTACGTAAAGAAAAATCTGATTCCTGGTGAAACGCTCGTCTACCGGACAGGCGTTCACTGGAGTGTGCTGTTCGGGCCCGCAGTCGTTGCGGCGATTATTGCCGCACCGGGGATTGCGATTTTGGCGTATCGCGACGATATCGCCAGTCATGGAGTCCCCGCAAATGTCATCATCGTCGCGGGCATGGCCCTGATTGTCCTGGCCGGGATCATTCTCGCTTACAGCGTCATCAAGAAGGACGCCACCGAAATTGCCGTCACGAACAGGCGCGTGATTATCAAGACTGGAATGACAAGCCGCCGATCGCTCGAAATCATGATCGCCAAGGTTGAAAGCATTGGAATCGACGAGACCATGATGGGAAGAATGCTCGGATACGGCACGGTCCTGATTCACGGAACCGGCGGGACTCCCGAACCATTCAGAAAGATCGCACATCCCTCTGAATTCAGGATGGCTGTGCAGCAGCAAGTTGATGGAGCGCAGAGGTGACGGAAGAAAGCTCGCCGGCGCGAGTTGACAGATCGTGAAAGGCAAGCCGGAGATCAGTCGATCGGTTCCTATACGTCATATCGCTGCGGTTGTTGTCGGAAACGCACTCGAGTTCTACGATTTCCTCACCTACGCTTTTTTCGCGGTCTATATCGGAAGAGCCTTTTTCCCATCCAGCTCCCCGTCGGCAAGCTTGCTGGCGTCTCTCGGCACGTTCGGCGCGGGTTTCGTCACGCGGCCCATCGGCGGCCTGGTGATCGGCAGGATGGGCGATCGGTTGGGTCGCAAGCCCGCGATGATTCTCTCCTTCTCGTTGATGGGAATCGCAATCACCGGGCTCGCGCTGACGCCTCCCCATTCGATGATCGGCGTTGCAGCGCCCGCGCTCGTGGTTTTCTTCCGGATGGTTCAGGGCTTCGCTCTGGGCGGCGAAGTCGGTCCGACGACGGCATTCCTGTTGGAAGCGGCGCCGCCGGAGCGGCGAGGCTTCTACACGTCATTTCAGTACTGGACTCAGGATCTGTCAATCATGATCTCCGGGCTGGTGGGTTTTGCCCTCGCAAATCTCCTGAGCGAGCAGCAATTGCAGGATTTCGGGTGGCGCATCGCTTTTCTGGTCGGCGCGGCCATCGTGCCTTTTGGCCTGATGTTGCGGCGCAGCTTGCCGGAGACGTTTCATGCGTCTGACGCCGGCAAGCGCGAACGAGTATCCTTGCGCCCCTACTTGTTTGTAGCCGTGATCGGTTTAGTCCTCCTCGCGAGCTCGACCATCGGCACCTATATCACCAGCTACATGACGACCTATGCGATCGCGACGTTGCACATGCGCGCTAATATCGCGTTTGCCGCAACGGTCGTGGTCGGCCTGACCGGAGTTGTGTTCGATCTCGTGAGCGGCGCGCTGTCCGATAAAATCGGCCGTAAACCCATGATGCTAATACCCGGCGTTGTCCTGCTTGTGTCGATTCTTCCGGCGTTTGACTTAATCTCGCACTATCGCACGACCCCCATATTGCTGGGAGCGACCGCCGTATTGACGACTTTGTTGGTGCTGTCCTCATGCCCGATCGTCATCTGGCTGACCGAATCGTTTCCGACGGCTATCCGATCCGGCAGCGTCTCAGTCGTTTACGCCCTTTCGATCGCACTGTTCGGCGGAACGACTCAATTTTCCGTTACTTGGCTGATCAGGAGGACGGGTAATCCGTTGGCGCCCGCATGGTATTGGACCGTAGCGGCAGGCGTCAGTATTGCCGCTATGTGCGCCACGCACGAATCCGCTCCGTGCAAGCTCGCTAAGCGGCGAATCGCGGTTCAAGCTGCCAGCCTCACCGGCCCAGTCGGCTAAATCCCCGCCTGGAATCCCCCGGAACCCACTTGGTCTAGTCCGTTTGCGCCTCACTCGCGCGGCGAAGACCAGGCGCACCCCATAACGGCCAGCTGTCCCACGGTACCATTGACTTTCGCTTTTAGTTCGCCTACAGTCAGAGACGCTAAGACAGACCCTCTGGGGGGACTTGCGATGGCACTTACGAAACGGCAAAAAGAGGTCCTGAACTACCTGGTGGGCTTCATCAATAAGAACGGCTATTCGCCGAGCTTTGAGGAAATCGCCCACGCGCTGAAGCTGACCTCGCTGGCGACTGTGCACAAGCATCTCTCGACGCTGGAAAAAAAGGGATTCATTCGCCGCGGCTACAACCAGAGCCGCTCCATTGAAGTAACTCAATTGCCCAAGCAGGTCCGCGAGGAGATTCTCGACCGGCACGTTGTCGAGCTGCCGCTACATGGACGAATTGCCGCGGGACGTCCCCTGGAAGCAGTTGAGGAAAACGAAACGATCTCGCTCGCGGATTTTGCGCGCGGACAGAATACGTTCGTGCTGCAGGTGAAGGGCGAGTCCATGCGCGAGGATCACATCCTCGACGGGGATTACATCGTGGTCGAGCAGACGCAAGTGGCAAATCCCGGAGAAATTGTGGTCGCGCTCGTCGGCGAAGACGAAGCGACCGTGAAGCGTTTCTATCGCGAACCGGGTGGGAAGATTCGCCTGCAGCCTGCGAATTCGTCCATGGCGCCGATCATGGTTGCGGCGGCGGACGTGAAGATACAGGGCCGCGTGGTAGGAGTTCTCCGCAAGTACTGACGACCCGACCAGGGTCGCCATCCTGAGCGAGCATCGCGAGCCGAAGGATCTCTCTTCCACTGAAGCTCGCCTGAGTTGATCCTTTGCAAATATTGAGGACGGCGATCGGTCTCTCCTGAATTTCGCGACCCCTTGCGTCTGGAATCGTTGTTTTCCCCGGTCCCCGCCTTTTGCACTTCAACTCCTTTGCTCTGGGACCGGACCTTAGGCCGTTGCCTCTAGCGACACAGCTGTACCAATTTAGGATTGGCGTTCGTCACCTCACCGGACTAGATTGATAAGCCCGGTCTGCATTTCGTAGGTTGATTCCGGTTCAGTTGGGCCCAAGGAGGGTAAATGTGGGGAGACAAGAAACCCGACGCTCCCGCTAGGCCGCCGCTCGCGCAGCAGCCGAGAACGAACGCAACATCTGGTGGAACATCCATTTCTGGGGAGGCTAAGACAATGGCACCTTTGGATTCGTCGTATCCGGCATCGTCGAGCGGCAGCGGTACAGCACGTCTCGGCGCCAGCCTGCATGTGAAGGGTGAGATTACCGGCAATGAAGACCTGGCCATTGATGGCAGTGTCGAAGGGCTGGTTCAACTCGAAGACCGCAAGCTGACGATCGGCGCAAGCGCTAAGGTTACCGCCGACGTAATCGCCCGCGAAGTGGTCGTGTACGGCAACGTGAAGGGTAATCTTCGGGCGCGCGACCGCATCGAGATCAAGAAGGACGGCTCGGTGGTCGGCGATCTGACGACGGCCCGGATCATGATCGAGGACGGAGCTTACTTCAAGGGCTCGATCGAAATTGACAAGGCCGGCGAAGCTAGCGACAGCCACGATCTCGAGAAGCCCGCATTCTCGCGGACCCCTCGCGCCGCGGCTACGACTGCCAACTCGTCGGACTAAGTCACACGCGCTCAAACCAGCGGGCGGGCCGCAGGATTGCGGCTCGCTGCTCGGTCCCCATGTTTTGCGTCCGGACGAATCACGCCAGGCGAACGACGTGGTCGCCATCAGCGGATTCAAACCGCAGCTTTTTCTCGCGCGAAAGCCATCCAATCGCCATGAAGAAAAGGCTTTGCGGGGCGTTAACCTCTTCCATGAGAGCGGCAAACGTGAGAGGCCCCTCTTTCGAAAGAGCATCCCACACAGCGCCTGCGGTTTCCCCAATCTGGTCGTAGCTCACCGTGAAAGCTCCCTTCGAAGTCTGGCTCCTGAAGCGCTCGAGCCAGCAGTAGGCGGCCGCCCTGCGAAGTAAACGGTTGAAGTTCTCGGGTTCAGATGGGCTCACAGTCGCCAAGGAATTGAGGATCGAGATCATGCTGAATACCCCGTCCGCCAATTTAGTTACGAGTTGTTACGTCCGGGTTATCGAGCGGTAAATGCTGGCCGAATTTTGTCAGTCGCCCGCGTTCACGAGGTGCCGGGTTTGTTTGCAAGCGTCCGCGACTCATCGTTGACAGAAATTCCGTCGTAGCCTACACTTAGCGTTTGTCTTTAGACGGAAAGGTGTGACTGACGGTTATGGGTACGTATGTTCCAAAGGGCCGAGAGGCCGAAGCGCTGACGGTGGGCAAGGATTGGTTCGTGATTGACGCGAACGGACAGGTGCTTGGCCGCCTGGCCACGCGCATCGCGCGGATGTTGATCGGCAAGGACAAGCCGACCTATACGCCATTTCTCGATTGCGGCGACCACATCGTGGTCATCAACGCCGAGCGAGTGAAGTTGACCGGAAACAAGATGGACCAGAAAGTGTACCGGCACCACAGCGGCTGGCCCGGAGGCTTGAAGGAAGTCTCCATCCGGGCGCTGATGCAACGCCGTCCAGAAGAGGTAATCCGCGAAGCGGTGCTTGGGATGTTGCCGAAGAACAAGCTCCGCGCGCGTCGCGCCAAGAAGCTGCGTGTCTATGCCGGAAGTGAAGCGCTCGCCCGCCACGCCGGACAGAAGCCTCAGCCGCTCGCGCTGTAACCTCGCGAACAGGGTTTCGAAATTTGCGCGCCTTGCGGAGTAGTCCGCAACCGCTGTCTTCGGAAGGCGCGATTCGGTATTTAATCGAAGTAGGAGGAAATTTGAGTTCAGCCTCGAATTCGCTTGCAGAAGCGGCAAAGAAGCACTTCTACGGCACGGGACGCCGCCGGGAGTCCGTCGCCCGCGTGTATATCAAGGTGGGGCCGGCGCTGTTCACGGTGAACAAGCGGCCGGTGGATGAATATTTTCGCAACGTCGCGTGGCACACGGCCGCCGTTGAGCCGCTGAAGTTCACGCAGATGCTCGATCAGGTTGAGGTCAGGGCCCAGGTGAAGGGCGGCGGGGTGGGCGGACAGGCTGGAGCGGTGCGCATGGGAATCTCGCGCGCGCTAGCGAAGCTGAATCCCGAGTTGCGTCCGGCGCTGCGCAAGAATGGTTTTCTGACGCGCGATCCGCGCATGAAGGAACGCAAGAAATACGGGCAGAAGGGTGCGCGTCGAAGGTTCCAGTTCAGCAAGCGGTAGCAGCACGATCGGCCCGCCCGAAAGGGCTGGGCCGAATTCACGGCCGGTAAGGAACCGGCAGAAAAGGATGCTGTCCCGGTTCGCCGGGATCCGAAGCATCCCTTCAATGAGGAGGTATTTTGGGAGTCGAAATTACGATGAAGGAGCTTCTGGAGGCTGGCGTTCATTTTGGCCACCAGACGCGTCGCTGGAACCCGAAGATGAAGGAATACATTTTCGGCGAACGCAATGGAATCCACATTATTGACCTGCAAAAGACCCTGAAGCTTTTCCGCGAGGCGGCGCGCTACGTCTCCGAACAGGCAGGGCAAGGCAAGAGCGTTCTATTTCTGGGAACGAAACGCCAGGCGCAGGAAGCCATCTCCGAAGAAGCGCAGCGCTGCGGAATGTTCTACGTGAACCACCGCTGGCTCGGCGGCACGCTTACCAACTGGGCCACCCTTCAAAAATCCATCAAGCGATTCAAGCTGCTGAAGGCAATGTCCGAAGACGGGCGCATGGCGCAGTTTTCAAAGAAGGAAGGCGCGCGCCTGGACCGCGAGCTAAAGCACCTGCAGCAGAATTTTGCCGGCGTCGAGAACATGACCACGCCCCCGGACACGATGTTCGTGATCGATCCGAATGCGGAAGTGATCGCCGTGCGTGAAGCGCGCCGGATGGGCATTCCCGTGGTCGCCATCGTGGATACGAATTGCGACCCGAACCTGGTTGACTGGGTCATCCCCGGCAACGACGACGCTCTGCGCGCCATTCGTCTGTTCACCTCCAAGATTTCCGATGCGGTTGTCGCGGGCCGGCAGTCGTTCGAGCAATCCCAAATCGCCGATCAGAAGGCGGCCGAGGGCGCGGGCGGTGAGGACGGACCGGAATACGTGGACACGAGCGCGTACGAACAGTACGAGAAGCAGGAAGGCGACTTCGTCGAAGGCGAGCCCGTTGCCGCCGAAGAAGCCGCGGCGCCCGTAACGAGCGACGAAGAGACTCCTGCCAAGTAGCTCCCAAGCGGCAGCGCACACCCCGGGTCCGGCCGAGCCGGACCGATTGAAATCAAACGAAAAGGAATTGAGCATATCCATGGCGACAGCACCCGAATCCGGAAAAGGCGGCCCGTCCGCACAACTTGTGAAGGAGCTGCGCGACCGTACCGGCGCGGGCTTTGCGGATTGCCGCGCGGCGCTGGTCGAGGCTGCCGGAGACATCGAGCAGGCCATTAATGTCCTGCGCAAAAAGGGACAGGCGGCAGCCGCAAAGAAAGCCCAGCGCGCGACGTCGGAGGGGTTGGTTTCCTGCTACATACACGCAGGCGGGAAGATCGGTGTGCTCGTCGAAATCAATTGCGAAAGCGACTTTGTGGCGCGCACGGATGATTTTCAGCGCCTGTGCCACGATGTGGCGATGCACATCGCCGCGCTCGATCCCCGATTCCTCCGGCGCGAGGATGTAACCCAGGAAACGCTCGATCGCGAGCGGGACATTTACAAGGATCAGGCGAAGCAGACCGGTAAGCCCGAGAACGTGATCGAGAAAATCGTGAACGGCAAGATGGAAAAATTCTACGAAGAAAACTGCCTCTACGAGCAGCATTTCATTAAAGACGAAGGCACGACGGTTAAAGAACTCGTGGACCAGGCCATTTCCAAGGTCGGCGAGAATATTGCCATCCGGCGATTCTCCCGATTCAAGGTCGGCGAAATGGATGGCGCTGCGCCGGCGGCCGCTGCGTCCGAAGAGCCGGACGCTCCCGTGCCTGTAGCGAAGCCGTGAGCCAAACTCCTCGTTAAAACCAAGGCGGCTTTTCTGGTTCGCGTGCTGAATCCGCGCGCGACGACAGCCGTCACAGGCCGCCGATTCTCTGCTAGAATGCCCGCGGGAGAGGGGTTCATCCGGACGCGATGAAAAAACCACAGAAGGAACGCGGTGTGGAAACAACCGGAAAGAAGCCCGTCTACAGCCGCATCGTCGTGAAGCTTTCCGGTGAATCGCTTTCGGGGCCGGACGCTTTCGGCATCCACGCGGAAACGATTCAAGGCATCGCGCGGGAAGTAAAGGCGGTCCACGATCTTGGAGTTGAAGTCGCGCTGATAGTGGGCGGCGGCAACATTTTCCGCGGGGCGCGCCAGCACGGGCTCACGATCGATCGCGCCACCGGGGACTACATGGGCATGCTTGCCACGGTGCTCAACGGCCTGGCGATGCAAGACGCGCTCGAAAAGGCCGGATGCCACACGCGGCTGATGAGCGCGATCGAAATGAACCAGGTAGCCGAGCCTTTCATCCGGCGCCGCGCGGCGCGTCATTTGGAGAAGTTGCGCGTCGTGATCTTTGCCGGCGGCACCGGCAATCCCTATTTTTCCACCGATACCGCGGCAGCGCTGCGCGCCATGGAAATCAAAGCCCAGGTGATCCTGAAGGCCACGCGCGTCGACGGGATCTACGACGCCGATCCCGAAAAGGTCAAGACGGCGAAAAAGTTTGAAAGCATCACGTATCTGGACGTCTTGCAAAAAGGGCTCTCGGTCATGGACTCGACGGCGATTTCGCTCTGCATGGACAACAAGATGCCGATCGTCGTGTTCAATATGAACGTGCCGGGGAACCTGAAGCGCGTGGTGGTGGGCGAGCGAGTCGGTTCGACCGTCACCGCGTAAATCTTTCGACTGCGGAGGCCGATTTTTCGATGAGCACGATTGGCTCAAGCAAGGATGCTCTCGCTCAGGCGAAGATACGCATGGAAAAGGCTGTTGAGGATTTTCGCAAGGAGCTTTCGGGCGTCCGAACCGGCCGCGCCAATTCCTCCGTCCTCGACAACGTGCGCGTGGATTACCATGGTACGCCGATGTCGATCAATCAGCTCGGCGCGCTGAACGTGCCCGACCCGATGACCATCGTGATCGCGCCCTGGGATCCGGGCGCGGTTCCTCTGATTGACAAAGCGATTCGCATGGCGGATCTCGGCCTGAATCCCACGAACGACGGGAAGGTCGTGCGCGTGCCGATCCCGCCGCTCACCGAGGATCGTCGCAAGGACCTGGCTAAGCATATCCACAAAGTGCTCGAAAATCATCGCACCGCGATTCGCAGCGTGCGGCGCGACATCAAAGAAGCCGTCGAGAAGCTTGAGAAGGAAAAGAAAATCAGCGAGGACGACAAGAAGCGCTCGCTCGATGAACTCGAAAAGGTCACCCACTCCGAGACCAAGAAGATCGAAGACCTCTCGGCCGCGAAAGAGAAAGAAGTCCTCGAATTAAAGTGACGGCCCGGCAAGGGTCGTCATCCCGAGGTGAGCGGTTTCAGCTCGCTGAGGGATCTTTCTTAGTCTGGTCCTTAAGCGTAATTTTGTGAGCGAACGATGATCGAGGCCCGCCCGAGCAGAACCGCACTGCGCGTGGCCATGCGACGCGCGGCGCACCAGTTATTCGATCGTCCCAAGGTGCTAGACGATTCGATCGCGCTGCGGATCATTGGGCCCCAAGCGGCCGCAAAGCTCGAAACCGAGCGAGGCACCGAGGATGGCCGCATCGCGCTGAGTGTCCGCGCGTTCATGGTTGCGCGCAGCCGTTACGCTGAAGACGCCCTCGCGCGCTCGATCGAACGCGGCGCGAAGCAATATGTCGTTCTCGGTGCCGGCCTCGACACCTTCGCGTATAGAAACCCCCACGCCGAATCGGCGCTCCGCGTATTTGAAGTGGACTACCCCGCGACGCAGGAATGGAAACGCCGGCAACTGGAAGAGGCGCGAATTGCGGTTCCGCCGTCGGTGACCTACGCACCCGTGGATTTCGAGCGCCAGACGCTTGCCGAAGGACTGCGGCTCGCGGGATTCGATTCGGCCAAGCCGACTTTTTTTTCGTGGCTCGGCGTCACGATGTATCTCACCGAGGATGCCGTGATGTCCACGTTCGGCTTCATCGCTGCCACACCGCCGGGAGGGGGAGTTGCTTTCGACTACGCCGTCCCGCGGTCTTCGCTGGGCTTGCTCGGGCGAATCGCGCTCGACGCGGTGTCGCGCCGTGTGGCCAGAGCCGGCGAGCCGTTTCGCACATTCTTTGAGCCTGCAGCGCTCGCGGAACGCCTTCGCGGAATAGGTTTCGCGTCCGTAGAGGACCTCGGAGCCGACGAAATCAACGCGCGCTATTTCAAGAATCGCCCCGACAAGCTGCGGATTATGGGTCGCATCGGCCGATTGATGAGCGCGCAAGTGTAGATGGCTGGATGATGACCGGTGGGGCGGCTCTAGCCGTCAATCCGTTGCGCGTGCGTCTTCGGCCCGGCTCAAAATCAGAACGCAATCGCCGCTTTTCGCTGAACAGGAGAGCGTGCCGCGGCGAACCAGAGTAACCGGTGAAGCGTCCGGGAACATCGCGCCGTAGTCCAGCGCGCGCAGGCGTTCAGCCAACGGGCGCATTTTCCCCTCGCCGGAAATAAATCGCACGGCGTTCACGTGCGCCGTTTTCTCGCCCGGCGAAAGCGCGATGAAGAAGTCGGCTTTCGCATCTTCGTCGAGAAGTTTTCCCGCGGGGATCGTGCGAAGCGCCGCCAGCTGGAGAGTCGCATTGCCGACCAGATCATCAATCTGAGAATTTCCGCCAAGCAGGAGCGTAAGCCGCGCGCGCGTTTCTGGATTGGAGTGGGGTGCGGCCAGCGCAAGCGCATACGCCTCGATCGCCCGGTCCTTTTCTCCGCGTTTCTCGTAAATCTGCGCGAGATGGTCGTCCATTTCGCCGTTTTGATCGAGCAGCCATGCCGCGCGAATATATCTTTCCGCGATTTCAGTATCGCCCTTTTGGAAATGGACCCAACCAAGCGTGTCCCAACAGGCGGCCAGGCTCGTGATCTCGCGCAACTGCCCAATCGTCACATGCTGCAAATCAATTTTTCCAATGCTCTCGGTGGTTGCGCGGACGGCCGACTCGGCATACTCCTCAGCCTTGTCGAGATCGAATTTGCTCTCAGCAAGATCAAAAGCGATGTCGTTCCACACGGGCGGAGTGGGAGACAGCGCCACAGCTTTCTCGAACGCGGCAGTCGCTTTTGGCTGGTCCCCAGTATTCAAATAGGCTCGACCGAGGCTGACTTGCAACTCGGCATTCTCCGGCGAAAGAATCGTGGCCTTGTCGAGTTCGGGGGCGGCCTGGGAATATTCGTGCCGCGTGAGAAGAATTTCGCCGAGCGCCGCGTGAGCGGCGGCATCGAGCGGATTAATTTCGATCTGTTTGCGGAAAGCGGCGG
>Ga0302324_100003391_pt1 | contig 35999 bp, 35 predicted proteins | sample Palsa_T0_1_FD_201949 | JGI IMG/M metagenome (GOLD analysis project Ga0302324, IMG submission 201949) | Peat permafrost microbial communities from Stordalen Mire near Abisko, Sweden - Palsa_T0_1 | ecosystem: Environmental > Terrestrial > Soil > Palsa > Peat permafrost | place: Sweden: Abisko...
ACACGCCCAGCCCCGTTTTGCCCACTCCGCGTCCTTCATCGCACACCGCCTTGGCATTGCGCGACGCCACATCGCGCGGCACCAAATTCCCAAAGCTCGGATATCGGCGCTCTAAGTAATAATCGCGCTCAGTTTCCGGAATCTGCCGCGGCGCGCGCTTGTCACCCGCCTTCATCGGCACCCAGATGCGCCCATCGTTGCGCAGCGACTCGCTCATCAGGGTCAGCTTGGATTGGTAATCGCCCGACACGGGAATGCACGTCGGATGGATCTGCGTGAAGCACGGGTTCGCAAAGAGCGCGCCGCGCTTGTAAGCGCGCCAGATGGCCGTGCAGTTCGAGCCCTTCGCGTTGGTGGAAAGATAGTAAACATTTCCGTAGCCGCCGGTCCCGAGCACCACAGCGTCGCCGGCGTGCGATTCAATCTGCCCAGTCACCAGATTGCGCGTCACGATGCCGCGCGCCCGCCCATCGATCACCACCAAGTCCAGCATCTCGGTGCGCGGGAACATGCTCACGCGCCCTTCGTGAACCTGCCGCTCCAGTGCTTGATACGCGCCCAGCAGCAACTGCTGCCCCGTCTGACCGCGCGCATAAAACGTACGCGACACCTGCGCGCCCCCGAAGCTCCGGTTGGCCAGTGTCCCGCCATACTCGCGCGCGAACGGCACACCCTGCGCCACGCACTGATCTATGATGTTTACGCTGATCTGCGCCAGACGATACACGTTCGCTTCGCGCGACCGGAAATCGCCGCCCTTCACCGTGTCGTAGAACAGCCGGAACACGCTGTCGCCGTCGCCGTGATAATTCTTCGCGGCGTTGATCCCGCCCTGTGCCGCGATGCTGTGCGCCCGCCGGGGCGAGTCCTGAAAGCAGAAGCACTTCACGTTGTAGCCGAGCTCGCCCAGTGTGGCCGCCGCCGACGCTCCCGCCAGGCCGGACCCCACCACCAGGATGGTGTGTTTGCGCTTGTTCGCCGGATTCACCAGCTTCATCTCGAAGCGTGCCTGATCCCACAGCTTCTCGATGGGGCCCAGTGGCACGCGCGCATCCAGTAGCACTTTTATCTCACCCACCCCGATAGCACGGCCACGGGAATCGAAATGTTCCCCACCGCGATCAATGCCGCCACCACCGCCGCTCCTCTCCGCAACATCGGCGTATAGCGCGGATGCGCAATCCCGAGCGATTGAAACATGCTCCACAGCCCGTGATACAGGTGCAGGCACAGCAGCAGCATCGCAAGGATGTAGAACGCCGCTACCGGAAGCGCCTGGAAGCTGGCCACCACGTTGCCATACACGTTGCCCGGCTCGAAGCGCGGATTCACTTTGCCGAAAGTGAAGTCGAGCAGGTGATAAATGACGAACGCCAGGATAATGGGGCCACTCCAATACATGGTCCGCGATGGATACGACGACCCGGTGGCTTTCTTCATGCCATATCCCACCGGCCGCGCACTGATGTTGCGTGCCGCCAGTTGCACCGACGACCAGATGTGAAGCAGCACCATCCCGAGCAGAACCGTCCGCACGCTCCACAGCAGCGCAGGCATCGAACGCAGCAATACCGCGTAGCGGTTCAGTTTCTCGGGGCCTTCGAAGATCTGCAGATTTCCGATCAAATGCCCGGCGACGAATAAAAAGAGAATGCAGCCGCTTACCGCCATCGCTGCTTTCTTGCCTGTCGTTGAGCTGTAAAAATGTTGTGGAACTACCGCCGCACCCATCCGCTTCTAGGTTAACGCCTTCGCCGCACGTACACATATGCGGCGTACGCTACAATCAGCGCGCCCGCCACAAACGAAGCATCTTTCAGATTGTGCTCGATCACTCCGAGAATCTGCTCCCAGCGGTCCCCGAAATGGTAACCGATGAAGAGAAACGTGCTCACCCACATCGCCGCGCCCGCGTAAGCGAAGGCCGCGAACCCCGGGTACTCCAGCTTCGATGTGCCCGCTACAATCGCCGTGAAGTGCCGCACGCCGGGCACAAAATAGCCGATGATCAGAGCCCAGTGCCCTATCCGCTTGAACCAGTCATGCACCCACCCGATCTGTTCGTCGCGAATATACAGCAGCCTGCCGGCGCGCGAGTGCAGAAACCTCCATCCCAGCGTGCGTCCAATCAAGTAACTGCACGTGATGCCGCACATGCTGCCGCCGAGCGCGCTCGCAAACGCGGGAGCAGAATGCAGGTCTCCGCGATAGATGAGATAGCCGCAGCCAGTTAGCAGGAACTCGTCGGGAACCGGAATGCCGACGATGCCGAGCACCAGCAGCCCGAAGATGGCGAAATAGCCGTAGGTTGCGACCCACTGGAGGACGGCGCTTTCCAAGCAGCGATGATAACGTAGATCAAGCATGCAGCCGGCCGCCATCGGCATTCGATCGCACTCGGGCTGGGGTGCTCTGGTGGTGGTGGCGGGCGCCCCTGGCGCTATCGATATCGTTGACCGGAGAAAGATCGTAATTACCGCCCCGTACTTAAAGGGGGCCAGCCAGCCGTATCACTTTGCCAAAGGGCAGAGCCTTTCCAACGCCGAGAGCTACCTGGCCGAGTGCGCGGCCGCATCTGAACGGCTGGCCCTCAAGGCTCTTCGCGAAACCGTCGAGCAAGCACGGCGACGCGAGAAAGTTGTTGTGAACTGCGCCATCCTGCTGGGCGCCGGCCGCAACCTGCCCGCACTGGAAAAAATCCTGGCATCTCACCCGCTCATTCATACCGCCGAGGGCGAGTTCTTTCGCCGATCGTTTCGAAGGGCTGGCGAACAGCTCAAGATCGAGGTGACGGGGATCCGGGAACGCCATCTCGATCAGTGTGCCCGTGTGGCATTCGGCGCGGAAGGGGATTCGGTGAAGCGAGAGATTGCCGGCCTGGGAAGCTCGCTTGGTCCGCCTTGGACCAGCGACCAGAAGAACGCATGTCTCGCCGCGTTACTGGTGCTGGAAGATCGTGGCGCACGCACTCCCGCGTGCGGGTAACGGCGCTATCCCGCCGTCTTCCTGGCTGGAGTCACGGCCTTGCTGCTGGGCACCACGGAGAAGAACTCGATGAATCGCTTCTTTACCTCCGGCGCGGGCGCTTCCTTGGCTTCCAACATGCACTGTGCAAGGGACGTGAATTGGCGGCCGAGCTCGCTGCTCGATTCCACCCATTGGCCCGCCGTCATGGCGCGTTGCACGCCCTGATAGTCGTTCGGGAAGGTCATGTAGATCGGAACGCCGAGCAATTGCTCGATCTGCTGCGGCGAGATCAGGGACCGTTTCGGGCAGCGATTCAGCAAAATGCAGACGCGCTCGCCCAAGTCGAGCTGTTTCAGGTAAAGATACTTTTCGCGCGCCAGGTGCAGCGAAGGAATTTCCGGTGTGCAGACCAGGAAGATACGCTTAGATTCATGCATGATCTCGAGCGAGTACCGTTCCAGGTTGCCCGACATGTCAAAACACAGCGCCGTATAGTTCCGCCGCATGAACTCCATCAAATGCCGGATCTGCGCCGGCTCGATGCGGAAATCCGGATTCAGTTTGCCCGCGTGCAGCACGTCCAGTTTGCCCACGGTGGTCACCATGGTGGGCCACAAGCTTTCATCGATCTCAAGGGCGTGCTCGGCTGCGTCCGTCACGCAATAGGCGCTGTCCAGCTTCAGCATGAACCGCACCATGCCGGAGTTCAGGTCGAAGTCGGAGAGTAAAACTGAGTGGTCGTGAATGCGCGACATCGCCACCGCCGTGTTCATAGCCACAGTGGACGTCCCTACGCCCGCTTTCGACGGCAGGAAACTGTACACCTGATTGGTGGTTTCAATCGCCGGTGGCCGTGCCTGCACCGCGTCCTTGATTCGTACTAAGGCGTCCACCAAGGCCTGCCGGTCGAACGGCAGTGATGTAAACTCGCGAATACCGCCCCGCATTACCTCCAGCAGAATTTGCGGATCGACGAAACGGCTAACCGCGACAATCTGAATGCCAGGCGTGTTTTTATCTACCTCGCGCGCGACCTCCATCGCTTTCGCGGTAGACTCAGTGCTGACGAAGATCACTTGCGGCGCATGCGCCCGCAGAAAACGCAGCAGTTCCAAACCGCTAGGATACCGGTCGAGTGTCCGGGTGATGCTGACGATCCCTATCTCCGTCAGTATCGCTTCTAGACGTTCGTTCAGGTCGACGTCGGGACAGATAATTATGCCTCTAAGCATCTCTTGTTGACACTCCCTGAATTGAGACTAAGGCTGAAACACGGTATCAACAATTGGTTTTTGGTACTAGTTTGGTCCAAGCGTCACCTTAGAACCGAAGTTCCTCTATGCCCCGCCTAAGGTGAACAGCTGTGGCGAGGTAGCCTCAAAGCCTAGCTGCAACCAGGGGCGGGCCGCGGCAAATATTGTGCGGAAATCGAAGCTCCCTCCATCTATCATAGAATTATGAGGTTCCTGCCCGCCGCCTCGCTGGCGGCCTGCGCGGCGTTGTTCGCACCAATCCTAACCGCCCAGATCATCCCGTTTGAATCCAACGGGCTGCTGTACAAGACGCTCACCAAAGGCGGCGTCACCGTGATGTTCGCCTATTTGCCCGCGCATCTGAGGGAATATTCGATCATGCAGGTCTCCATCTCCAACGGCTCGCCCGTCTCCTGGGCGGTGAAGCCGGAGGATTTCAGCTATCGCCAGCAGGACGGAACGGTCTGGCAAGCCTCGCCCGCGCTCTCGGTAGTGTACAGCCTGCTTGCCAAGGCCGGCCGCCACGATGTCATCAAGCTGGTGACCACTTACGAGCGCGGCGTCTACGGCAATGAACACATGCAGACTACCAATGGCTATGAATCCCGCCGCCAAAGCGCGCTAGCGGAAGGCATGTCGGCACGGCTCAAAGCGGGCGCCGCGGCCTCCGCGCTGGCCCTGGTGCCAACCAAGCTCGCATCGGGCGCATCCACCGATGGCGCGGTCTTTTTCCCCAGCAACGGCAAGCTCCTTGGTCCGGGGACGCTGGTGGTTCATACCGGCGGCGAGATCTTCGAATTCCCCTCCGACGGCGAACCGGCGACCAAGTAAACCTTCCTTCCGGCAGCGCCGCGCCCGGCCAGTCCCAGAGAGGACGCTAAAATAGGAATCGAGCCGGCCAACTTGCCTTTCAACCTCGCTAGAGTAGTAGAAAAGGGCCAGTAACAAGCGTCCGAGAATCATCGCCTAGTCTTGAGGAGTTTTCCGTCCAGTGTGGATCGTTAATATCGCGCTGAAGCGCCCGTACACATTCATCGTCCTGGCGCTGCTGATCCTGTTGATCAGCCCGCTGGTCATTCTGCGCACGTCCATCGACATCTTCCCCAACGTCGACATCCCCGTGATAGCCGCGCTTTGGAATTACACCGGCCTCAGCGCAGAGGAAATGGAAGAGCGCGTCGCTTCACCCTACGAGCGCTATCTCACCACCGTTGTCACCGACATCGATCACATGGAATCGCAGACCGTCAACGGCCGCAGCATCATCAAGATCTTCTTCCATCCCGGCGCCCGCGTTGACCTGGCGATGGCGGAACTCACGGCCGTCGCGCAAAGCGCGCTTCATTCCATGCCCCCCGGCTCATCGGCGCCCTTCATGCTGGTCTACAGCGCCTCCAGTGTCCCCATCCTGCAGCTCGCGCTTTCCGGTCAGGGCCTCTCGGAGCAGCAATTGTTCGACTACGGGGCCAACTTCGTCCGTACCGAGCTCGCTACCGTGCAAGGCGCGGCCGTTCCCTGGCCCTATGGCGGAAAGCAGCGCCAGGTGATGATCGATCTGCGGCCCGCGTTGCTCCAATCCAAAGGCCTCTCACCCGCCGATATTGTGAATGCGGTCAACACGCAGAACCTGATCCTGCCCACCGGTACATCCAAAATCGGGCAGTTCGAGTATGACGTCGGCCTCAACGCCAGCCCGGAGACCATTCAGGAACTGAACGATCTTCCGGTGAAGGCCGCCGGAAACAGCACCATCTACGTGCACGACGTGGCCAATGTGCGCGATGGCTTTTCGCCTCAAACCAACATCGTCCGCCGCAACGGACAGCGCAGCGCGCTGCTCAGCATGTTGAAAATCGGCAACACGTCCACGCTCGACATCGTCCGGCAGGTGCGCGCCATGCTCCCTAAAATCGCCGCCACGCTGCCGCCCTCGCTCAAGATTGAGCCCATCGCCGACCAATCGGTGTTCGTGCGCGCGGCGGTCAACGGCGTGGTGCGCGAAGCCATCCTGGCCGCGTGCCTTACCGCCATCATGATCCTGCTGTTTCTGGGGAGCTGGCGCAGCACTCTGATCATCGCGATCTCGATCCCTCTTTCGATTCTCACTTCCATCTGCATCCTGAGCGCGCTGGGCGAAACCATCAACATCATGACCTTGGGCGGCCTGGCCCTGGCCGTCGGAATCCTGGTGGACGACGCTACCGTGACCATCGAAAACATCGATCGAAATTTCGATGAAGGCAAGGATCTGTACCTCGGTATCCTGGATGGCGCCGCCCAGATCGCGCTTCCCGCGCTGGTTTCCACGCTGTGCATCTGCATCGTCTTTATCCCGATGTTTTTCCTCACCGGCGTCGCGCGCTATCTTTTCGTCCCCCTCGCCGAAGCCGTGGTATTCGCCATGCTTGCTTCCTACGTTCTCTCCCGCACACTGGTGCCCACGCTCGCCATGTACCTGCTGAAAGCGCATGGCCAGCATGCCTCCCAGCCGCCGGCGTGGAACCTGGCCGCGCGTTTCCAGCGCGCCTTCGAGCGCGGCTTCGAAGCGGCGCGCCGGGGCTATGTACGAATGCTCGAAACCTGCATGCTCCGCCGGGGATTTTTCGTCCCCGCCTTCCTCGCGCTCTGCTTCGCCTCTTTTCTCCTGATTCCCTGGCTCGGCCGCGATTTCTTCCCCGTCACCGACGCCGGCCAGTTCAACCTGCACTTCCGCGCCAAGACCGGCACACGCATCGAGGAAACCGCGCGCCTGGGCGACCTGATAGAAACCTCGATGCGGGAAACCATTCCTTCGTCCGAACTGTCCAGCATTATCGACAACATCGGCCTGCCGTACAGTTCCATCAACATGGCTTACAGCAACTCATCGCCGATAGGCACCATGGACGCCGATGTTCTGGTCACGCTCAAGCCAGGCCACCGGCCATCGGACCTCTACGTCCACGAGCTGCGCCGCAAGCTGCCGCGCGAGTTTCCCGGAGTGACTTTCTACTTTCTGCCGGCCGACATCATCAGCCAGATTTTGAATTTCGGCCTGCCCGCGCCCATCGATGTTCAGGTCTACGGTCCCAACCTGGCCGCCAACCACGCTTTCGCCACCGGCCTTCTCGGCCAGCTCCGCAACGTGCCCGGCGCGGTGGATCTCCGTATTCACCAGCTCTTCGACCTTCCGCGCATTCAAGTGAACGTCAACCGCACCAAGGCTATCGAGAGCGGCTATTCGCAGCTGGACGTCGCCAACAGTTTGCTGATCTCCCTCAGCGGAAGCTTTCAAACCACGCCTTCCTTCTGGCTCGATCCCAAAAACGGCGTCAGCTATAGCCTGGTGGCGCAGACCCCGCAGTACGATGTCGCTTCGGTTAGCGATTTGAACAACATCCCCATCACCAGCGAAGGGGTGCACCGCCCCGAAATTATGGGCGATGTGGTCAGCACCAGCCGCCGCGCCGAGATGGCCATAGTGTCGCACTATAACATTCAGCGCGCCATCGACATCTTCGGCAACGTCCAGGATCGCGACCTGGGCGGCGTGGCGGCCGATATCAATCGCGTGATCGAAAAGGCGCGCCCCAACCTGCCCCGCGGCTCGCAGTTAATCGTCCGCGGCCAGATAGACACCATGCAGTCTTCGTTCCGCGGCCTGCTGGGCGGCCTGATTCTTTCCATCGTCTTGGTCTACTTGCTGATCGTGGTCAACTTTCAATCCTGGCTGGATCCGTTCATCATCATCACCGCGCTTCCCGCCGCCATGGCCGGAATCGTGATCTTTCTGTTTGTCTCGCGCACCACGCTGAGCGTCCCCGCGTTGATGGGCGCCATCATGAGCGTCGGGGTGGCCACGGCGAACAGCATCCTGGTGATCAGCTTCGCCAAGGACCATCTGGAGGCCGAAGGCGATCCCACGCGGGCCGCTCTCGAAGCCGGTTTCACACGCTTTCGTCCCGTTCTGATGACCGCGCTCGCCATGATCATCGGCATGATTCCGATGGCGATGGGCCTGGGCGAAGGCGGCGAACAAAACGCCCCGCTCGGCCGGGCTGTAATTGGCGGACTGATTTGCGCCACCGTCGCTACCCTGTTCTTCGTGCCCACCGTGTTCAGCATGTTGCACCAGAAGCGAGTGACAGTCAATGCTAGATAGTGAGCCCATGCTGGAGACGCAGATCGTCAACAAGGATGGTTTGCCGCCGCCCCGTTCCCGAACCCTGCGCGTGGCGGTCCTGATGGTGCTCGCCGCGCTGGTCGTCGCTGGTATTGTTTTCTGGGGCATTAACGCCCGCATCCAAACCGCGGCTGCCGTAAAGGAAACCACGCAGGAACTTGCGATTCCCGCGGTTGCCGTGATCCATCCCAAGCCGGGCGCCGTGAAGGACGAAGTGGTGCTCCCTGGCAACGTCCAGGCCTTCACCGACTCGCCCATCTACGCGCGCTCCAGCGGCTACCTGAAGCAATGGAACGTCGATATCGGCGGACACGTGAAGGCCGGGCAAGTGTTGGCGACCATCGACGCGCCGGAGCTGGATCAGCAGGTCCGCCAGGCCAAAGCCACCATCCAACAGACGCAGGCCTCGCTCGATCAGGCCATCGCCAACCAGCAGCAGGGCAAAGCGAACGAAGAGATCGCCCGGGTGACGGCGCAGCGCTGGCAGAATCTGGTGACGAAAGGCGCCGTCTCGCGCCAGGAGAACGATCAGTATCAGGCGCAGTATCAGGCGCAGGTGGCCAATCTCAACGCGCTGGAGCAGGCCATTGCCGCGGCGCGGAGCAACATCGCCGTGGCCGAAGCCGATCTGGGCCGCCTGCAGGAGATGCAGAATTACGAAACGGTGAAGGCGCCTTTTGACGGCATTATAACGGCTCGCAACATTGATGTCGGAGCGCTCATCAACGCGGGCAACGGCGGAGCGGCGCAGGAATTGTTCCACGTGGCTTCCACCGCGAGGCTGCGCGTCTACGTAAGCGTTCCGCAGGCGGATTCGCGCGCCGCCGTTCCCGGTCTCAAGTCCTACCTGACGTTGTCGGAATTTCCCGGCCGGCGCTTTCCCGGCGAACTGGTCCGCACCGCCGGAGCTATCGATCCCGCCACTAGAACGCTGCTGACGGAGGTGGATGTCGACAACGCATCGGGTGAGCTTCGCCCGGGCGCTTACGCCGAAGTCCATCTCATGATTCCCGAAGGCTCGCGCGCGCTCATTCTGCCCGTCAGCGCGCTCATATTTCGCAGTGAGGGCTTGCGCGTCGGAGTGGTCCGCGAGGGTAAAGCCGAATTGGTTCCGGTCATCCTGGGCAAGGATTACGGCAATGAAGTGGAAGTGGTCTCCGGCCTGGCCGAGAATGATCTGGTGATTTCCAATCCGTCCGACTCGCTCGCCAGCGGCTCGACGGTGCAGGTTGTCAATTCTTCCGACGTCCGCTGAGAGCTCCAGCTAGCGGCCTTTCTGAGCCGCGCGCGTCAGCATGCGGTATCAATACGAAACCGAAGGCAGGAACGCGCCCTTCGGCTGGTTGTAGAGGCCGAGCGACATCAGCGTCATCGGTTGGACCACCCGCAGACCGTTGGCCATGCACCAGCGAAAAAGCTCCGCGTTGCGCGATGGCACCAGGATTCCCGGCCCGCTGAATCCGTCGGCCGCGGCGATGACCGCCTGCAGATCCGGATTCGTTTCGGCGACCGCGTGCCCGAAAAACGCGAGCGCACTGGCGTATCCGGTAATCCGGCCCTGACGCTCGACGAGAGTCGCCGTGCCTTGCTGGATGGCATCGGCAAGCTCGCCGCCGCGGTGATGTCCATGCACGCGAGAAGCGACTTGGTTGCATGCTTCCAGATCGGAAACCTGCGCCGCGCGCACGCTGAATCCGCCGAAAGTTTTCTTGATGGCCGGTCCCTGGAAGACGGATAGGGGCTCGCGAACGTCGAAACCCAAAGTGGTGTAGAGCGAAAGCGATCGATTGTGAAACGCAGCCTGCACCAGCCGAACCCCGGCGAAGTTGCGCTCGCGTGCCCGATCCAGCACGGCCTCCATCAGCTTACGGCCGACGCCGCGATTTTGGGCGTTCGGATCGATGGTGATGGGCCCCACTCCGGCGATGGAGTCGCGTTCGTCCAGGCAGTTGCTCCCAACGATCGTACCGTCGGCTTCCGCGACCACGCAGTAAAAGCCCGGATGTGAGAACACGGCGGTCAAAAGCCGGATGCCCATTTCCGGCGCGGGAACATCGGACGGGAAGCCGTGGTCGGTACTGATCTTGTGAAACGCCTGGTAGCAGATTGGCACGCAAACGAGCGCGTCTTCTGGCGCCGCGCGGCGAATGGTAACCGCGGCGCGACCGCCTGTCGTTGCGGTACTCACAGTTTCAGGAGCGCGCGCAAGCGCTTGGTTTGCACGCGGCTTACGGGCACCTCGGTTTGCTTCTTGTCGTCCATGCGGAGCTGGAAGCTCGACTTGAACCACGGAATCACTTCCCTGATGCGATGAATGTTCACCAGAAACGACCGGTGAACGCGCCAGAAGGTGTCGGGATCGAGGTTGGATTGCAGCTCTTCAATGGTGCGGTAATTCGATTCGCCCTCAACGTTGGTCGCCACCACCGTGATGAGTCCGTCATCGATGGTAGCGTAAACCACGTCCTGCGCGTCGACAATGAAGTTGCGATTGTTGTTCTTCACCAGCAGCTTGGTGCGCTGGGCCGAGGCCTTCGCCGGCGTGAGTTCCGGCTGTGGCGTTGGCTTCGATTTTTCGGTAACCGCTTTGCGCGCGCGCTCCACGGCGGCCAGCAGACGGTCCTTTTCGATGGGCTTGAGCAGGTAATCGAATACTTCCCATCTAAACGCTTCGACGGCATACTGATCGTAAGCCGTCGCCAGAATGAAGTGCGGCAGCGGGACACTCTTTTCGCGCAGATTCTGGATCACCCCGAACCCGTCCAGACCAGGCATTTGGACGTCCAGGAAAACTACGTCGGGCTCCAGGTTTTCGATGAGCTTTACCGCCTCCAGGCCATTGCGTCCCGTGGCCAGGATCTCGACGTCGGGGACTTCTTTGAGCAGGTAGGACAACTCCTCGCGCGCCAGTTGCTCGTCATCAATAAGAATGGCCGAAAGGGTGCCGGTGGCGCGCTCTGTCATCAGACCTTAGTATAGCCCAGCATTTTGCTCCTGAAAGTCGCGCGCGGTGACATAAAATGTTAGAATACCGAAGGATAGGCGTCGATAGCCCTGTTCGAGGGTACATTTGAGCATCCTCGTACCACGCAAGGAGATTCGCAGTTGTCCACCATAGGAAATACCAGGATTGCGCCCGCCGAAGGTAAGCTGGGGGTCCTGATTCCCGGCATTGGAGCGGTCAGCACCACGTTCATGGCGGGAGTTGAAGCGGTGAAACGCGGCCTCGGCCAGCCCATTGGATCGCTCACGCAGTTGGGAACGGTGCGCCTCGGGAAACGTACCGAGGGCCGCAGCCCGATGATCAGAGATTTTGTTCCGCTGGCCGGCTTGGACGATCTGGTTTTTGGCGGCTGGGATATTTTTAACGACACGGCGTACGAATCGGCGGTGCATGCCGCGGTATTGGACGCGCCCTTGCTCGAAAAAGTCCGCGAACCGCTGAGCGCCATCAAGCCGATGCAGGCCGTGTTCGATCAGGATTATGTCCGGCGCTTAAACGGGCCCAACGTCAAGCCAACCGGCTCCAAGATGGACAAGGCGGAGATGCTGATGGAGGATATCCGGCAGTTTCGCGCCACCCACAACGTGGAGCGGGCCGTGATGATCTGGTGCGGGTCCACGGAAGTTTTTCATAGGCCGGGAGCCGTGCATCAGACGCTGAAGGATTTCGAGTGCGGCCTGCAGAAGAACGACCCCGATATCGCGCCCAGCCAGGTTTACGCCTACGCCGCGCTGAAGAGCGGAGTGCCCTACGCCAATGGCGCGCCCAATCTGACCACCGACACGCCGGCGCTTCTGGAACTGGCCCGCGAGCGCCAGATTCCGGTCTGCGGCAAGGATTTCAAGACCGGGCAGACGTTCATGAAGACGCTGGTGGCGCCGGGGTTGAAGGCGCGCATGCTGGGAATGTCGGGGTGGTTCTCCACCAACATCCTGGGAAACCGCGACGGCGAAGTGCTGGAAGATCCAGGCTCGTTCAAATCCAAGGAAGAGACCAAACTGAGCGTACTTCAGCAGATTCTACAGCCCGACCTGTACCCGCAGCTTTATAAGGACCTTTATCACGCAGTTCGCATCAATTACTATCCGCCACGCGGCGATGCCAAGGAAGGCTGGGACAACATCGACATCTTCGGATGGCTCGGGTATCCTATGCAGATCAAGATCAACTTCCTGTGCCGCGATTCCATATTGGCCGCCCCTCTGGTGCTGGATCTCGTTCTGTTCCTGGATCTGGCGCAACGCGCGGGCATGAAAGGCATCCAAGAGTGGCTGTCCTTCTACTTCAAAGCTCCCATGACGGCTCCGGGGTTGTATCCCGAGCACGACATTTTCATTCAGTTGATGAAGTTGAAGAACACCCTGCGTTGGATGCGCGGAGAGGATTTGATTACACACCTTGGTCTCGAGTACTACGACTAACGGATCCAAGCGCCAGGACCCTTCCAAGCGAAAAGTGCTGGTGATCGGCGGGACTCTGTTCATCGGCCAGACGCTGGTGAAGCAGTTGCTTCAAGCCGGCCACGACGTCACCATCCTGCATCGCAAGCCCCGCCACAAGTTGGGGAAAAGAGTCGGGAATATAGTCGCGGACCGCAACGATCCGGACGCTGTGAAACGGGCGCTCGCAGGCAAGGGCTTCGACGTCGTTTACGACAACGTGTACGACTGGGAGCACGGCACCACGGCGGCGCAAGTGGAAGCTACGGCGCGGGCCTGCGGGAACAATTTACATCGTTATGTTTTTATGTCGAGCGTGGGCGCGTACGGCGACGGGCTGAACCATCACGAAGGCGACGCTCTAGCGCCGGACGATCACCCGGACGCCTACGTTCGTAACAAGGCCATGAGCGAGCGGGCACTGTTCCGCATGCGGCAGCGCAACGGATTCCCAGTGGTGACGCTGCGTCCTCCGTTTGTGTATGGTCCGGGCAATCCGTTTTATCGCGAGGCTTTCTTTTGGGACCGTTTAAAAGACGGGCGTCCGTTGATTCTGCCGGGCGATGGCCGGCGGCTGATGCAATTCGTGCACATCCACGATCTGGTAGCCGCGTGCGTGAAGGCGATCGACACTCCCGAGATTGAGGGGCATGCGTTCAACATCGCGAATCCCCGGCCCTTGACGCAGGTGGAAGCGGTAGAGGCGTTCGCGCGCGCCGCGGGGAAAGATCCCACCTTCGTGCGTCTGCCGCGCGAGCGAATTCTGCGCGCCGGCGGACATCCGATGGGACCGAAGATGTATTTCGGACTCTATTTCGATCTGCCCGCCATTACCGTGGTGGTGAACAAGGCGCAGCGCATCTTGAAGTTCAAGCCGGTGGAATTCAATGCCGGATTGAAGGAAACCTACCGCTGGTATCTGCGGCATAAATTTCCCAAGCCCGATTATTCCTTTGAGGATGCGATCATTGCGTCCGCCCCCGCGTCGGCTTATTCCGCGCCGGTAGATTGAGCGCATAATAAAAAGGAGTCCGCCGATGTCGAGCGCCACACTCGTTTCTGTCCAAGAATATCTCGCCGCGAGCTTTGATCCGGATCGGGATTACGTGGACGGCGAGCTTCAGGAGCGCAACGTGGGCGAGCAGCCGCATAGCTTGACGCAGACGAACCTAGCCTCTTTCCTCCACCAAAGGAGGGCAAAGTGGGGAATCCGAGTATTGACGGAACTACGCGCACAGGTGAGTCCAACGCGCTTTCGCGTACCGGACTTATGTGTACTTCCGGCGTCTGCTCCTCGCGATCCCATTGTGCGCCTCTGCATTGAGATTCTTTCGTCCGAAGACAGGGTCTCGCGGCTCAATGAGAGGCTCTCGGACTATTTCCAGATGGGCGTTCGCTACGTTTGGGTGCTCGATCCCTTGGCGCGCCGTGCGTACTGCTACACGCCGGGCGAGATGCACGAGGTGCTGGACGGCGTCCTACGCACCGATAATCCCGAAATCGCGGTTCCGCTCGCGGACGCCTTCGAAGAGTAGCCTAAGCCCCGCGTTCTTCCGCCCGAACCTGCTGGAGGCGTTCTCGAAGGGCGTCAGGAAGCCCGGCTTCGATCGCCGGCGTGATCAAACCGACCGAATCCATGTCAATGATGTGGGTTTTATCGCGCAAGCGGAAGCTGATCAGCTTCATCCGAACGATTGAAGCGACCGATGTGACCAGAATCCCCTGCTCGTCGACGCCCGGGTCTGATAAAGCGGGAACGGGCTCTAAATCTGCTGGACGGACTCTCTCTCCGGCGAACAGCAAGTGAACGCCGATTCGAGCCTTGGGAGCCGCCGCGTCCACGAGCATATCGACGCCGGTCACGTGGCGGTATTCCAGACCTAGACTGCGGACCGCTTCGGCAATGCGGGCAAGATCCATGCGATTCACTGCCAGATCCACGTCTTTAGTCAAACGGGCGGCTAATGGGTCACGCGACTGCACATGAAAAAGGACGGCCAAACCACCGACAACGCGGTAATCGATTCCGGCCTGTCGCAGAGCGTTGCACACGCGCGCGGCTGTTGCGGTTAGCTGGTCCAAGTGATTGTCGTAGGCATGAAGTAACAATATTTCTACTGTAGCGCTTCGCGCGCGGCCCTGGCCGTGTTGCAGTGGATGGTCACGGTATCCTCGGTGTCGAGGGCGTAGCCGCCGGCCAGCACCACGGCCACCGGTACGGATTGGGCCAGCGCCGTTTCAAACACCAGCCGGTCACGGCGTTTTAGCCCCCCGATGGTCAGCGCCAGACCGCCCAGCTGGTCCTCACGGTAGGGGTCCGCGCCGGCGACATACAGCAGCATATCGGGCGCGAAACTCATCGCCACTTTGAGCGCGCCATGGAGGCGATCGAGATATTCATCGTCTTCCACCCCGTCGGACAAATTCACGTCAATGGTCGACGGAGGTTTTTCGTTCGGATAATTGTTGAACTGGTGCAGCGAAAGAGTAAGCACACCGCGGTCGCCCTGGAAGATCGCGGCCGTGCCGTTGCCGTGATGCACGTCGCAATCCACGACGAGCGCTTTTTCGATGGCGCGATCGCGCTGCAAAGCGCGGATGGCGATGGCGACGTCGTGGATGGCGCAAAACCCTTCGCCGTGCGCGGGAAAAGCGTGATGAAATCCTCCGCCGATGTTGAAGCCGATGCCATCGCGCAGCGCATTGCGTGCGGCCAGGATGGTCCCGCCGGTGGCCAGCCAAAAGCCCTCCACCATTTCGCGTGAGTAAGGAATTTCGAGCTTGACGATCTCGGCTTCGGTCAGCGTTCCTGTTTTCAGGCGATGCACCCAGCCCGCATCGTGGACTCGCAGAACATCGTCGTCAGACGCCGGTTGTGGTTCGATGAAATCTGACGGCTCGGCGAAGCGCTCCTCGATCAGCCGGTCGTGAATGAGCCGGTACTTGCGGGCTGGAAAAACGTGATCGCCCAGGTTGAGATCGTAGCGCGGATGATAAACCAACTGGAAAGGAAGCATGCGTTACGGCTGCGCGGCTATTAGGGCTTGGTGGCCCGCCGATACTTTTGTACGGCTACGTTGTGCTGCGCGATGGTTTCCGAAAACTGGTGCCCGCCGGAGCCGCCGGGCTTGGCGACAAAATACAGATAATCTGTTTCGGCGGGCATGAGCGCCGCTTGCAGCGAAGCCAGGCCGGGATTCGCGATAGGGCCGGGAGGAAGGCCCGCGTGGCGATAGGTGTTGTACGCGTTGTCGCTTGCGAGATCGGATCGATAGATGGCCCCGCGAAAGCGCCCGTCCAGCAAGGCCGCATAGATGGTGGTGGGATCGCAATCGAGCGCCATTCCCTTGCGCAGCCGGTTTTCATAAACAGACGCGACAATCGGGCGATCCTCGGGACGCCCGGTTTCTTTTTCCACCAGCGAGGCGAGAGTCACAATTCCGTTCACCGGCTTGTTCTGTGCCGAACGTTGGAGTTCGCGCCACTCTTTGCGAAACTGGCTGGTCATCATCGCGCAAAGCTGCTGGACAGTGGCCGCGCGCGTGATCCGATAGGTGGCGGGAAACAGAAAGCCTTCGAGCGTAGGCGCCTCCGGCGCAAGATCGTGGATGAGCGAAGGGTTGCGGGCGGCGCGCAGAAAGTCCGACGCTTTCAGGAAATCGAAGCGGGAGAGGCTGGCGGCAATGTCAAACATGTTGCTGCCCTCCGGAACCACGAGTTCATAGTAGAAGACGTCGCCGCGCGCGATTCGATTCAGGATGTTGGAAGGCGTGTCGGCGCGAGCGAACTGATATTCGCCGGCTTGCGGCCGCTTGCCCGGATTGAGAGCGCGGGCCATCAGGAATTGCCAGGAGTAGCGGATTACGCCGTTTTGCGCCAGATCTTGCGCCATGGTTTGCGTGCTGGTGCCTTTCGGAAAATCGAGAATCACAGGTTCGCGAAAGCCTTGGTAGCTGGTTTTCAGAGACACGTAAGCCGATACCCCGGCGACGGTGGCCAGCAACACCAGGACAAAAATCAAGCGCTTCATGATTGGCGGGAGTCGAGGTAGCTTTCCAGCAGAATCACGGCAGCCAGACGGTCCACTGCTTTGGCGCGTTTTTCAATGCTGATGCCGCTTTCGCGCAGTACGCGCTGGGCCTGCACAGTGGTGAGGCGTTCGTCCCACAATTGGACCGGGAGCCCCGTAACCGCCTCCAGGCGCGCGCCAAAATCGCGAGCGTGCCCGGTGCCGCGTCCTTCGTGACCGCTCATATGCAACGGGTTTCCCATCAATATCAGTGTGACGTTGTGCTGGGAAGCCAGTTGCGCCAGGCGCGCCAGATCCTCACGAATATTGGTTCGTTCCAGGGTTTTGAGGCCCTGGGCGGTGACGCCGAGTTCGTCGCTGAGCGCCAGCCCGATGCGCCGTTTGCCCAGATCAAGGGCCAGGATTCTGCCTGGAGTCATGAAATATCGCTAAGAATCGCCGAAAGTGCGCGGCGGCTCTGATTTTGATTGCTGTTTGTGCCGATTTCATTTCATCATAGAAGAAGATCGGGGTCCGGATGTCCACCCTTACACCTACGCCCGCGCCAACTCCAAGGTTGCCCGTGCCCAGACCGGCGCAGGCTGGGACAACCATCCTGGCGGTGGCCGCGATTGTCGCGTTGCTGTACTTCGGCCGCGTTTTTTTCATCACGATGGTGGTGGCTATTACGATCGCCTTCCTGCTGGATCCGTTACTAACGCCGTTCCTCAAATTGCGCATGCCCCGTTCGGTAGCCAGCTTTATCGTTTGCAGCGTCGCACTGCTGCTTTTGTATCTGATGGGCCTGGCGCTCTACACGCAGTTTTCCGGGTTCGTGCAAGAACTGCCGACTTTCAGCCAGCGAATGAACGAGCTGGTGGATACTGTGGCCACACGCGTGGACGACGTTGAGAAGCGCACTTATGAGGTAGTGGTTCCCAAGCGCTTTCAGGAAGCACCGCCGCCGTCGGGAGTTCCAGCGCCTGAGTCAGGGCGCAGAAGGCGGGGAAGCAAGGTGTTGGAAGCGCCGCCCGTTCCGGCGCAGATCCCGGAAGTTCGCATCCATAGCGAACCGACGCCGCTGCTGACGTATCTATACGGCTATATCCGGTCTTTCTATGACGTCTTGCTGATGGCCAGCTTTGTGCCCTTCCTGGTCTATTTCATGCTGAGCTGGCGGGATCACCTGCGCCGTAGCTTCCTCTATTTGTTTAGCGGCGCGGAGCGGCAGGTGGTGGGCAAGAGCTGGCAGGGAGTGGCCGACATGGTGCGGGCCTATGTGATCGGAAATTTCATTCTCGGGTTGATGCTGGCCACCATCAGTTGCTCGTTCTTTTTTTCGATCCGTCTTCCCTATTGGCCTCTAGTTGGGCCCTTGAGCGGTTTCCTCAGTTTGGTGCCGTACGTCGGGCTGCCGCTTGCGATGATTCCGCCTCTGGCGGCGGGACTGATCGTTTACGACCAGCCGGCAATTTATGTGATGATCGCCGTGGTTGTCGCGGTGCTGCACCTGGTGGCGATGAACTTTCTGTATCCCAAGGTGGTGGGATCGCGCGTGCATTTGAATCCCCTGGTGGTGACGGTCGCGCTAATGTTCTGGGGCACCATCTGGGGCGGCATCGGTTTGCTGTTGGCCATTCCGATCACGGCGGGAATCAAGGCTGTCTGCGATAATGTCACAAGTCTGCACGGCTACGGCAGATTGCTGGGAGATTAGCGCCGCGTTCGTTCGTCATGAGTAAACGGCTTTTGATTTTCTTCGGTATCGGTGTGGTTGCCATCGCAATCGCGGTGGTCGTGATCTTGAGCGCCAACAAGGGATCGCACCTCCAACTGCAGGGCAAGATCCTGAAGGTGCGCACCGGAGCTCTGGGCGAGGGGAACAGCATCGCGGTAATGGACTTTCGCGTGGAGAATCCTTCCGATCGGCCCTTTATCGTGAGAAACGTGGAGATCACACTGGAGAAGCCGAATGGAGAGATGGTGGATGGCGTGACGGTATCCAAGAGCGATTTGAAGCGACTGTTTCAATACAATCGTTTCCTGGGCGATCAGTACAACGACGGGCTGGGATTGCAGGACGCCGTTGCTCCGCACAGCACGGTGGATCGCATGGTGGCCGCGCATTTTGAAGTAGGCAACGAGGTTCTGGAGAAGGCAAAGGCGGTGCACCTGAGCATTCAGGATGTGGATGGTCCGCTGTGGGAGACCACCGCGAGCGTCCACTAATCTCTTGCGCCGGCTGATCATTCGACCCGGAGGCGTCGGCGATTGTATCTTGTCGCTGCCCGCGATCGAGCATCTGCGAACGGAGCACACCGAAGTCTGGGTTCCCTCCGCGATCGTTCCGCTCATTCGTTCTGTCCAGGCGCGAGCGATTGCAGCGACGGGAATTGACTTGCTCGGCCTGCCTGATATTGAGCCGCCAGCGGCTTTGATCGCGAGGCTCCGGTCATTCGATTCGATTGTTTCCTGGTACGGCGCCAATCGCGCGGAGTTTCGCGAACACGTGCGCGCGCTCGGACTGCCGTTTCAATTCCTGGATGCTTTGCCCGATCCGGGCGCAAAGATTCACGCGGCGGATTTCTTTTTGAAGCAGGCTGGCGGCGAGGGTTCCCCCGTGCCGCGGATCGAGTGCCGGCGGAGTGAGGTTGGCGGCTTCGCGGCGATCCATCCGTTCTCAGGAAGCGCGCGAAAGAACTGGCCGCTGGAGCGATTTCGCGAGGTGGCGGTGCAGCTGGGGATTCCGGTGCGATGGTGCGCCGGGCCGGAGGAAGCGCTGGATGACGCGGTGCGGTTCGACAATTTGTATGAGCTGGGGTGTTGGTTCGCGAGCGCACGGGTTTACATCGGTAACGATTCGGGAATTACGCACTTGGCCGCGGCGGTGGGGACGCCGGTGGTCGCGATCTTCGGGCCAACCGGTCCCGCGGTGTGGGCGCCGCGCGGAGAGCGGATCTCGGTGCTGAGCGGTGCAAGCTTGGACGAGATTGCGGTGAATGAGGTGGTGGATGCGGCGCAACAACGGCTATTGCCGCAGAATTAGGCATTCAGGTATCTGCGCTGAACTGTTTTGCGTCCAGCAGGACTTCATAGATGCGCGCCGGCGGCGCTTGACACCTGGCTCGCCGGAAGCCCTTCGCGCCTGTCACCACTCAGCTTCTGGCGAACTGTGTGCGCGAACCGCCGGGACCAATCGATGGTCAGGCTCAGCAGGAAACGCATTCCACGAAGCATGTATCTTCCCAGCCATAGCAAGCCCAATCCGCCGGCAGCAAACACGGTAGCAATCAGAATCATGATTAGGGCCTGATCGGGAGGTGAGAAGCGATCGAAAAATTCAGCCGGCGGCCCGTTGATTTGGATTACGCCGAGCGCTACCAGCTTGTCCCACACATCGGGCAGAGCGAATCGCATGAATGCCAATAAGGTGAAGACCGCGCCCACCAGCAGGATGCTTCCCGCAGCCGCAAAATAGGCAACCAAGATACCTGCAACGGCAGCCAGGAGGCCCACCAACACACCTACGCCGCCAAATCCCAAGGGAATCCCGAACAAGGCGATAGATATGCCGGCCACGACATAAAGCGGCAAATTCCGCTTGGCGCCGGAGCGCACCATCGCCGCAGGCAACCGGTCTGACACCACTTCGGCGGGTTCGCCGAAGTTTCGCAATACGGCGAGGATGCGCGCTACGTCATCGCCGCCGGTGGTTTGCCGATAGGCCTCATACACGTGCGTCTGGATCTCCCGCAGGAGCTCCTCCTGCTCCCGCGCCGGGACCTGGCGGAGCAGTGTCTTGACGCGTCCTAGGTAATCATTGGCAATTTGCGTCACCACTTCCGGGTAGTACTGCACGATGCCTGGTATACGCTAATGCCGGGCACCGGGTTCCAGCAATTTGCGCGGCGCGAGAGGATACTGGGTAAGGATGCACGATCCCAACCTGGTGGTGCGGGCCAGCGGGTTTCATCCCTGGGACGCGATGGCGCCAGCCGCTCTCTCCGGCAAACCGGGTGCGGTGGCAGCACGATCGTCCTATCGCACGCGAGCGATCGCCACGTAGCTTTTGCGATGGAAGGCACGGATCAAACCATCACTGAACTGCGTAAACAACGCGATCTTCGAACTGAAAACGTGATTATCGTGGAGGGTGAGACCAAGGACACGTTACCTGGATATCACTTTGATGGGGAGTTGGATCTGGCGCTGCTGGACGGCCCACATGCCTACCCGCTGCCGCAAATCGAGTTCGCGTATCTGGAGGAAGTAGCGGTTCGCACGGCTTTCTTCCGCGGGGCCAGCGCGGTTGAACGTGGACCAGACGGCTGGGCGTCTCAAAGAATGAATCGACACACAATCTTGCGTTACTCCTGGCGCGATCGGCTCCGCCGCCTGCTGGGCAACGGCTGAGGAGGGCTATCTTTATCTGGCGACGCTTTGCGCGCGGTTACTTCGATTTCAATCTTCATGCGGGGATCGGAGAGGCCGGCCGAGATCATGGTTGCCGCCGGACGGATGTCGCCGAAGTACCTGCGCAACACCGGCCAGCACGGCCCGAAATCCTCCAGTCTGGGAAGGATGTAGCGAACCCGGACCACATCGGAAATCGAGCTCCCGGCGTCCAGCAAGGCCTTTTCAATATTGAGCAGGCATCTTTCCGCTTGCTCGACGACGTGGTCGGAGATGGTCATGGTTTCGTAGTCGAAGCCGGTGGTGCCGGAAACGAATACCCAATCGCCATCCACAACAGCACGGGAATACCCGATGTCACGCTCGAAGCTCGATCCAGATGATATGAGGCGGCGCATAGTTGATGCTACGAGCTTGGCCGCGCAATGTCCACATGTGGCAAAATCGACCAAGGAGAGCATCGGATGAAAGCTGCGTTCGGCTTTGGCCTTTCGGGGTTCGGCGCTCGCTGACGCATACCGTTCTGTAACATGGCCAGACAAGCCCTCGTCGTTCTGATGGTGGTGATCGCGTTCGGCATTCTGGTGCCACTCTACAAAGGCTTCGCATTTCTGGATCCACGCATCATTGCGGCCTATGCGTGCCTGGCTCTGCTATTCGTGGCGCCCGCGAGCGCTGAGCTGTCAGCCGCTGGCTCAGGCGCAATTGCCGGAAGAATCGCGATCATGGTGGCTTGGGGCTGGGGCGTCAGCGCGCTGATTCTTGGGACTGCCATCGTGACGGTGAACCTGGCGAGCTGGCGCGGAGGGTTTATCGCGCCCCCGGCCGAATTTATCGCTGCCGTGTTGATCTTCAGCTTGAGCGCGTCGATAGCGGTTGCGATGCTGGGCGCGGTTCTGGCGCGTAGATTTTCGGCAGCGGGCGCGAAGAACATCCTGCGAACTGGGTTTCTGGCGATCCTGCTGACTTTGGTTTTCGGATCGCGGTTTTTACCGGAAAGTGTAACCCTCACGATTTTTGATCGCTTTAATACCAGGAGGGCGCTGGCGCATCTGGCGTGGCAAGCGGCGGCAGTAATCGCGGTGATCGCGGCACTATTATTGCTGGTGTTAGCGAAGACACGGCCAGAAGGCCCGTTTGCTAAGATACCTATGGCAGAAATCTCGATCAAGGAGGAGGATGAGTAAAGAAGACAGCATAGAGGTTACCGGAACCGTCGTAGAAAAGTTTCCGAGCGGCCAGTTCAGCGTTTTGCTGGATCAGGACCGCACAGTACTCGCGCATTTGGCTGGCAAGTTGCGCCGCAACCGCATTCGCGTGTTGGCCGGCGATCGCGTCACTCTGGAGCTCTCTCCCTACGATTTAACCAAGGGACGAATTACTTACCGGCATAAATAGAAAGCTCCCACTCCCCGCCCGAAACTGGGCAAGCTCTTTCTTTGATTCAGATCCGAATGCACAAAATTCTGCTGATCTTCGGCACCCGGCCGGAGGCGATTAAGCTCTGCCCGGTGATTCGCGGCCTGCGCGAACACCCCGCCGGGTTCGACGTGAGGGTTTGCGTCACTGCCCAGCATCGCGAGATGCTGGATCAGGTTTTGGAAGCCTTTCAGGTGCAGCCCGAATATGATTTAGACCTGATGCTGCCGGACCAGACGCTGTTCCAATCTACGTCGCGAATTCTCGCCGGGCTGGAGCCGGTACTTCGCGAAGTGCAGCCCGCGATGGTGATCGTGCAGGGCGACACCACCACCACTTTGTGCGGCGCTTTGGCGGCCTTTTATTCGAACATTCCTGTGGCTCACGTGGAAGCGGGCCTGCGCACCCACGATATGCGCCAGCCGTTTCCCGAAGAGATGAATCGGGTGCTCACATCGCGCCTCACCGCGTTGCATTTTGCCGCGACCGAGAAAGCCGCCGAGAATCTGCGCGCCGAAGACGTCCCCCCCGATTCGATCCACGTGACGGGAAATACCGGTATCGACGCCGTGCTGTACGTTCGAGATGGCCTGCAGCAAGGCACTCTGCGCGGGGGCGAGTGGACTGAGCTAGATTCTTCGAAGAAGCTGATTGTCGTCACCGCGCATCGACGCGAGAGCTTTGGCCATGGATTCGAGCGTATTTGCCGGGCGCTGGCGAAGCTCGCCGATCGAGATGACGTGCAACTGGTCTATCCGGTGCATCCTAATCCCAACGTGCAGGACCCGGTGCATCGTTACCTGGCCGGGCATCGGAATGTGCGGCTGATGGCTCCGCTGAGCTACGTGCCGTTTGTCGATTTGATGCGCAGGGCCTACCTGCTGATCACCGATTCGGGCGGAATACAGGAAGAGGGGCCATCGCTGGGCAAACCGATTCTGGTGCTGCGCGAGAAGACCGAGCGGCCCGAAGCTGTAACGGCCGGGACGGTGAAACTGGTTGGCACCGACGAAGATCGCATTGTAAACGAAGCCATGGTTTTATTGGGGAACAGTGGGGCATATCACGAAATGTCGCGCATTCACAATCCCTACGGCGACGGACACGCCAGCGCGCGAATTTCGGCGCTAATTCATTCATTCCTGACAACAAACTCTTAAGCCCGGGTGGTTCCGAAAGGGTCCGTCGGGACGTGGGGAAATGGCTCTTTGTTCCCGTGTCAGATCCATAATTGCGTTGGGATTGATTCTTTATTATGCGTTACACTCCAAATCGGTCGCGCGGTCCATCGGAAAGCGATTGGTCGAGCGATATCGCGATGGCTCTCTCACGAAGATTAGTCGGCCAGCCGGCCGCCATCGCAGCGGTTGTTCCTTACGTGGAAATGTATCGCGCCAGGCTGAATCCTGAGGGGCGTCCGGCAGGCATCTTCCTGCTCTTGGGGCCAACTGGAACGGGGAAAACCAAAACCGTAGAAGCGCTGGCGGACGTGCTGCACGGCAGTTCGAAAAAGCTGCTGAAAGTAGACTGCGGCGAGTACCAGATGGAACACGAAGTGGCGAAATTGTTGGGAGCGCCACCCGGATACCTGGGACATCGGGAAACGCAGCCGTTGCTGACACAGCAGAAACTGAGCGGAGCGGCGAGCGAATCCTGCGACCTCTCGATTGTGCTTTTCGACGAAATCGAGAAGGCCGCGCAGTCCCTGATGCGGCTGTTGCTCGGCGTTTTGGACAAAGCGACGCTGCGGCTGGGCGATAGCACGCTGGTGAATTTTGATAAGTCGGTCATCTTCCTGACCAGCAATCTGGGCGCGCGCGTCATGAGCCGTGAGTTGCGTCCGGAGTTTGGATTTGAATCGGCCGTGCCGCGAGAAGGCATGGAGTGGGGAGACAAACTGGAGCGTATCGGGAAGAGGGCGGTCCGCAAGAAGTTTTCGCCGGAGTTCATCAATCGAATCGATTCGGTGGTGACCTACCAGCCGCTCGATTCCGGCGCACTGACCGCGATCCTGGATCAACAGATCGAAGATCTCCAGGACCATATCGACCGGCGGCTGGGGGATCGGGCGTTCCGCATCGAAGTACCGGCGCGATCCCGCAGATTCCTGCTTGAAAAGGGAACCAGCGCGGAGTATGGGGCGCGCGAGCTGAAACGCGTACTGCATCATCAACTCATGCAGCCGCTGGCATCCATGGTCACGGGCGGCGAGATCAATCCGGGTGCGAGCGTCCGCGCGGAGGTGGGTCCAGGGAAGGCGAAACTCGTCCTGCGGACCACGGACGATGGGGAGTTCATTCCCGCTTGCTGATTCCGTACCGGCGCGGGCGCGCGGCAGGGCGCGATACTAAGCGTGTGAGCGGAACACTGTACGTCATCGCGACTCCGATCGGCAACCTGGAGGACATCACCCTGCGCGCCTTGCGCATTCTCCGGGAGGTGGATCGCATCGCGTGCGAGGACACGCGGCAGACGCGAAAGCTGCTGGACCGCCACGGCATATCGAAAACTCTGGTGAGCTATCACGAGCACAACGAGCAAGCTCGCGCCGAGGAATTGCTGCGCGATCTGGAGGCGGGCAAGAATATCGCGCTGGTGTCGGACGCGGGAACGCCGCTGATCGCCGACCCGGGTTATCGGGTAGTGGCGCAGGCCCGGGCGCGCGGCGTCACGGTTTCTCCGATACCGGGGGCGTCCGCGCTGGTGAGCGCGTTGAGCGCGTCCGGGCTGCCGACGGACTCGTTTTTCTTTGGAGGTTTTCTGCCGTCTAAGAAGACGCAGCGCAGGAAGACGCTGGAGGAAATGAAGAGCTATCCAGCGACGCTGGTGTTCTATGAAGTGCCGCACCGAATCCTGGAGGCTTTAGCAGATATCGCGCAGGTGCTGGGGCCGCGCCAGGTAACGCTCGCGCGCGAGCTGACTAAGATTCACGAAGAGTTCCTGGCGGGCCAGGCTGCGGACCTGCTGGACGCTCTCGGGAAACGCCCGGCACTGAAAGGCGAGATCACGCTCATGATCGGGAAAGGCGATGCTCCGGCCGCGGACGCGCTGCCGATGGAAGAGGCGTTCCACAAGCTGGTGGACGCGGGTGTACCGCGCATGGATGCGATGAAGCGAGTGGCGCGCGAGCGAGGCTTGCCGAAGCGCGAGGTCTATCAGAAACTCAACCAGCGGTAACGCGCTCGGGGGCGGGACGGCGCGCGGGCGCCGGGCAACAACCGGCTCGGCAGGCGTCTTGACTCGGCGGATACTGGCCGATGGATCGCGGCCGGCATAAGCCGAGGCGTTCTTCGATCAGCTCACGAATCATTCGCAAAAACTTGGGATGTACACCGACCGTGGGAGCGCGCACCATGTTCACGCCGCGCTCGCGCGCGATGGCTTTCGCTTCTATATCCAGATCGTAGATTACTTCGATGTGATCGGACACGAACCCGACGGGAACCACCACCACATCGGCGCCCGGTTCCATCTCGCGCAGAACATCGGCAATATCGGGCTCCAGCCAAGGCTGGCCCGGCGGTCCGCTGCGGCTCTGGTAAACCAGCCGCCAGTCGCCAATGCCTACATCTTCCGCCACTAATCGGCAGGATTCCTGAAGCTGCTTCTGATAATCGCTGGTTTCGGCCATCGCCACAGGAACGCTGTGCGCGGTGAAGACGATGCGCGCTCTATGGCCGCCCAGCGCGTCGCGAACCTCAGCGGCCTGCGCCTCAATGAATAACGGGTGATTGTAGAACGCGCGCAACTTGTGGATCTGCGGCGCGGAGTCCACCTGGGCACGCGCCTGCTCGATATTCTCCAAGTACTGTCGGCAACCCGAGTATGAGCTGAAGATGGAGGTGACGAAAGCGAGCGCACTTCGCACGCCATCGTCTCGCATTTGACGCAATGTATCGGTCAGCAAAGGATGCCAATTACGATTGCCCCAATAGATGGGCAGTTGCAGGCCGCTGCTCGCCAATTCCCGTTCCATCGCCGCGATCAGGGCACGATTATGATCGTTGATCGGGCTCCGGCCGCCGAAGTGATGATAATGTTCCGCGACCGCGAGCATCCGTTCGCGAGGCACGTTGCGTCCGCGCAATACGTTCTCGAGAAACGGCATGACGTCGTCAGGCTTTTCCGGTCCTCCGAAGGAGAGCACCAGGACGGCGTCATAAGCGAGGTCAGGCATCCATGACTATTGTAAGACTCTAGCGCCAATACCCGCGACGATAGCGCCAGCCGTTGCCATTGCGCTCCCAACGGTCGGCCACCCAGGCCGAGTGCCCGCGTGGCGGCACGGCCCAGCGTCCATTTACCCAAGCCCAGCGGCTTCCGTTCAAGTTCCAGAATCCGTCCACCCAGACATATCCTGGACCGGGCGCGTAACCCACCGCACCCACCGCGTACGGCGCGGGCGGAGGCGGCACGCTATAGGCCACGTATCCCGCTCTGTATCCGCCGCCGCAAGCCACCATCGCGGCCGAGGCCAAAAGAATCCCCGTAAGAACTGTAGATTTCATCGCAATCTCCTCATCGCGTTGGATGGACAGAATGGTGGGATCGGTTGCGATAGTGAACGATCGATAACGTTAGGGCCGATTCATCTTTGCGGATGGTTCATCTACCGCGCGATGGCATTCGCAATATTCGGCGTATTCTTCCAGAATGACCGTTCGTTCCCACCGAAATGTCTTCGACCAGAAGTAGAGTATATTGGTGAGACCGCCTTCAGCCAAAAAGGATAATTAATTGAAGCGAATCGTTAACACTCTGGATAAAGTTAATCGGAGGCAGAGGACCGGCGCCGTTCTTCTCTTGTGCGCCGCGGCTACGATCGTCTTGCCGGCGCAAACTTTCACCACGCTGCACAGTTTCGATGGCAGTGACGGCGCATGGCCCGGCGCGCCGCTGACGCAGGCCACCAACGGAAGCCTCTACGGTACGACGCAGGAGGGCGGCACCCACAACGACGGAACAGTCTTCGAAATTTCTCCGGGTGGCGCGTTTAAGACGGTGTACAGTTTTCTTTGCTTGCTGAGCGGATGCGCGGACGGCGCCACGCCGTTCGCCGGGCTGGTCCAGGCAACCAATGGCGATTTCTATGGAACCACTGAGGCTGCGGCGGCCAGCATCGACGGCACGGTCTTCAAGATCACCGCGAGTGGCGTCCTGACCACGCTATATGCCTTCCCTTGCCAGAGCGACTGCCCGGACGGGGCTGGCCCTTACGCCGGACTGGTCCAGGCCTCGAATGGCTACCTCTACGGGACCACCGGAGCCGGTGGGACGAACAGCTACGGCACGGTCTTTAGAATCGCCCCGAGCGGCGCACTGGCTAAGCTGTACAGCTTCTGCGCCCAAAGTGGTTGTCCTGATGGCGGAGAACCAGAGGGCACGCTGGTGCAGGCCTCCAACGGCGACCTGTACGGGACCACATTGATTGGCGGGGATCAAAACAGCGGCACGGTCTTCAAAATCACTCCGAGCGGCACGCTGACCACGCTTTACAGCTTTGCTCGCAAAGCGGTTGTGCCGACGGCGAAGCCCCTTACGCGGGTCTTGTCCAGGGCACTGATGGGTACCTGTACGGGACAACGGAACTCGGCGGAAACGGCGCTGGTAGTGATCTTCAAAATCACTCCAACCGGCACTCTCACAACGCTTCATACCTTCGATACCACGGACGGCTGGCAGCCTGCGGCGGGGCTATTTCAGGCCACCAATGGGGACTTTTACGGGACAACATACTACAGCGGGGTTAACAACGCCGGCACGGTCTTCAGCCTGTCGGTCGGCCTCGCCCCGTTTGTGATGACACGGCCTGCCTCGGGCGAAACGGGAGCGTTCGTCGAGATTCTGGGGAGCGATCTGACCGGCGCCACCAGCGTCACCTTCAACGGCACCGCGGCTACGTTCACCGTGGTGTCTAGAACGTTAATCACGACTAGCGTGCCCGCCGGCGCGACCACAGGAAAAATCGAAGTGGTAACGCCTGGCGGGAGGCTTTCGAGCAACAAGTCCTTCGTGGTGCCGTAAAGCGAGTTATTGCGAGATTGCAACTGCAACCGATGGGCTGCAGACTACCTGCGCGGCCGTCGGACCGCCGCACACCGAAACGTTCACCGAACTTCCGGTCAGATCGGCCGGCAGAATCAGATCCACCTGCTGTAGTCCCGGAATGCCGGGCGCCGGGCCGCCGTAATACGGTTGCGTCACAACTTCGGAACCGATCGTCGCGGTGATAACCCCAGTGCCGGAAAGACCCGTGGCGTAAATCTGGATGATGCTGCCGGGCGCGGCAGGCTGCTTCGCGCTATTCACGCTGTTGTCCTGATTGGCGATGCCGTTCGCAAAGATGCCCGGAGCGAAGGGCGCGAGAGTGACGGTAAACGGCGCACTTGGGACGCCGTTGACGCTCACCACAATCTGCGCCGACGTCTTGCCGCCTAAGCCCGAGGGAACTATCAGGTTAATCTGCGTGTCGTTGCTAAAGAGCACCTGGCTGGTAAGGCCGTTGAAAGCGACGGACAGGTTCGGGCCGGAGAACTGCGCGCCGGTTAGCGTGGCAATCGATCCGGGCACCAGTGGGACGCTTGCGAACGTTGCGGCGTTCACCGCGCTTTGAACGGAGGGAGGTTGAACGGTGAGCGCTGTAATCACAAACGAGATAGGCAGGATGCGCGTTCCCGCCAAGGGCCCCGCGTTGACGGTGAGCGTGGCCAGGTAAGTACCCGGCGCGAGCGTCCCGGGGATCGCGTCGATCTGAATGGTCCCATCGTTTTGTCCCTGCGCCGGCGATAGAGTCAGCCAACTGCTGCCGCTTATATAGGTGACGGACGCGGTCCACTGCAAAACGCCGCCCGACGAATTCTGGACCTGCACGTAATTTGCCGTGGTCGCGCTCCCAGCCTGCGCCGTATAGTTCAGCGATGTTTCGGGCACCGCCAAAGACGGAAAGTATTGGGCGTTGCAATCGCCCAGAATGGTGCAATCGGCCGGCGGCGTGATCTGCTCGAAGCGAGGAATAGGATCGGTTGCGCTGGCAGTCTGAACGGTGGAAATCGGGCCTAGCGATACGCTTTCGGAGGTGGTTGTCGAGGCACCGCTGCCGGAGGGCGCAAGCACCAGGAACGTCGGGAACTGAGCGCTTTCCTGGACGGAGGAATTTGCGTCCACTACTTCATAAACCGCCGTGCCTGAGCCATTGGTGAGCGTCACTTCACTCATGGAATCGAACGTCGCCGTACCCGAGCCCGGCAGACCGGGCAAATAGGCCGGAGTTCCACCCGCACCGTTGGCATCGGTGATCGGAACCAACGAAAGCAGCAACGACGACGAGGATCCTGGCGTGTACTTGCCGCCCGAGGCGGCCACGCCCAGGTTGCCGCCCGCGGTGGCCTCGGTGGCGTCCGAACCAGCGATCACCGTTGGAACGAATATGCTCGCGCCCGCCGGAAAACCCGAATATTGGACCAGGATGCGCGTTCCGGTGTCGGCGTTCAAATTTTCCGGCGCCGATTTGGGTCCGAAGGAGTCGGCAAACCCTTCCGTCACCCGGGTTGAGGTGAAAGTGGAACCGGCCGCGAGAAAGCTGGCGAAGCTCATGACATTCTTGGGCAGTGGGGATCCTGCCTGGGTGCAAACAAGTTGACTGGAGAGCGCTATGTAGAGGCCGTGCTGCGGCTGTCCCACCGAGAGTTGGTCGTTTGGCACGGAAAATGCCGTACTGGGATTTAGTCCGATCAATACCTGCATCGATTTACCGGGGGCGAAATCCAACTGATTAGCGGCGCCGCGTAAGCCGGTTATCTGGAGAGTAACCGAGCCCATGGAAGACAAAGTGAAAGTGGCGCCATTGAATACCAGAGTTGCAGGTCCCATGAGCGTGGGGGTGGAGGCGATGGTTTGGGGTCCGGAGCCGTTGTCCGCCGTGAATGAAATACCGGTAAGCGCGTTGGAGGAAGCGGACATCAGGGGATTGGTGATGTTGACGTTCAAGAATATGTAAAGATCCACGGTGAGAGTGGAGCTGGGCGCGCCACCGGAACAGTTGAAGATTACTTCGCTGGTCAGTTCCGCGATACCTTCTCCATGCACAGTCGGGAGAGAGGCCGAAGGAATGCAGTTCAAATTAGCGGCGTGCGCAACCGAAAGCGCTCCCGCCACTACGAGGGACAAGAAGGGGAATAACAGGCGAAACATGGTCCAACCTTTCGAAGCTTTGCTGGACGCGCCTTCCTATTGTACATGGCTTGATACACTAAAGCGAGGGGCGCAAGCTTGCTCCCAGTGATGACAGCACCCACCACCCTAGCGAATCAGCCGGTTATCGGTCAGCCGCTGCCGGTTCTCGATAAACCGCTGATCGATACGTTCGGGCGTCTTCACGACAATCTTCGGATCAGTGTGACGGACCGGTGCAATATCCGATGCTTCTACTGCATGCCGGAGAAAGACGTGACCTATGCGCCGCGCCAGGAGATTCTTTCGTTCGAGGAAATCGAGCGCGTGGCGCGCGTGGCGGTTTCGATGGGCGTCACCAAGATTCGGGTAACAGGCGGCGAGCCGTTGGTGCGCAAGGATTTGCCGGTGCTGATCGGGAAATTGTGCGCGATCGCCGGCGTCCGCGACGTAGCACTCACCACTAACGGGGTGCTCTTGGCCCGGCACGCGCAGGCTTTGTACGACGCCGGATTGCGGCGTCTCAACGTCCACCTGGACACATTGGACCCCGAGCGGTTCCTGAAAATTACCAGGCGGGACGATTTGGGCAAGGTCTTGCAAGGTATCGAGACCGCGCAGCGGATTGGTTTCGGGCCGATCAAGATTAACGCTGTGGCGGTGAAAAATCTGGTGGAACCCGACATCGTTCCTCTGGCGCGCTACGGCCGCGAGCGGGGCATCGAAATCCGGTTCATCGAATTTATGCCGCTCGATTCGCAAGGGCTGTGGGCGCGCGAGAACGTGCTTTCGGCGGACGAAATCATTGAGACGCTGTCGCGCGAGATTGCGCCGTTGGTGGACATACCGGATCGCGATCCGCGCGCGCCCGCCACTAAGTATCGCTACGCCGACGGCCAAGGAAGCGTCGGTTTCATCGCGTCCGTAACCAGGCCGTTCTGCCTGAACTGCAATCGCATCCGCCTCACCAGCGACGGCAAGCTGCGCTACTGCCTGTTCGCTATCGAAGAGACCGACCTTCGCGCGCTGCTGCGCAATGGCGCGCCGGATCAGGAAATCGCCGCAACCATCCGTGAAACCGTGCGCAAGAAGTGGCTGGGGCACGAGATCAATAGCGCCCGGTTTATCGCTCCGCCACGCCCCATGTACGCGATCGGGGGTTAACCCTTCCGCCTAAGGTTTCCAGCGCAGGATCGGTTTACGCGCGGCGGTGACTTCATCCACGCGGCTGGTGCGGGTATCGTGCGGCGCTGTTAGCACTAGTTCGGGAGTCTCCTCGATCTCTTTGGCGATAGAGATCAGCGCATCCACGAAAAGATCCAGCTCGGCTTTGCTCTCAGTCTCGGTAGGTTCGATCATCATCGCGCCGGGAACGATCAGAGGGAAGCTTACGGTGTAGGGGTGAAATCCATAGTCGATCAGGCGCTTGGCGATGTCGCCGGTGCGAACGCCGCGCCTGGCTTGACGCGCGTCGCTGAATACACATTCGTGCAGCGTGGGCGCCTGGTTCGGAAGATCGTAGTAAGGCTCCAGCAGGACGCGCAAGTAGTTGGAGTTGAGAACGGCGTCCAGGGTGGCATTGCGGAGGCCGTCGCCGCCATGCGCCATGATGTAGGCCAGCGCGCGGATGTGCATGCCTACGTTGCCGTAGAAGGCGCGAACGCGGCCGATGGAGTGCGGCAGATCGTAATTCCAGGACCAGCGGTTTTCGATACCCCGGTTTTCGATGCCAACGATGCGAGGCTTGGGTAAGAACGGGATCAGATGCCGCTTCACAGCCACGGGTCCCGAGCCCGGGCCGCCGCCGCCGTGTGGAGTGGAAAACGTTTTGTGCAGGTTGAGATGCATCACGTCGGCGCCGAAATCGCCGGGCCGCGCAATACCCACCAGCGCGTTCATGTTGGCGCCGTCCATGTAGAGCTGTGCGCCCTTGGCGTGCAGAATTTCGGCGATCCGCGTAATGTTCACTTCGAAGACGCCCAGCGTGTTGGGGTTGGTAAGCATTAACGCGGCGACATCGGGGTCCACCGCGCGTGCGAGTTCGTCGACATCCACCATGCCCAGGGCGTTGGATTTTATGTTCTCCACCGCGTAGCCGGCCATGGCGGCGGTAGCTGGATTGGTGCCGTGCGCGGAGTCCGGAATCAGGAGCTTCTTGCGGGGATGGCCCTGCGATTGGAGCCACGCCCGGACCATCAGGATGCCGGTGAATTCGCCCTGCGCGCCCGCCGCCGGCTGCAGCGTGACGGCATCCATGCCGGTGATCTCGGCGAGCATCCGTTCCAGGGTCGCCATCACTTCCAGGATGCCCTGCGATAGCGATTCGGGCTGGTAAGGATGGGCCCAGGCTAGCCCTTCGACGCGCGCTACCTGCTCATTGACGCGCGGATTGTACTTCATGGTGCAGGAGCCGAGCGGGTAGAGGCCGAGATCGATAGCGTAGTTGTGCGTGGAGAGCCGCGTGAAATGGCGAATGGCTTCCACTTCGCTGACTTCCGGGAAATCGGCGATTTCGGCGCGCGTGTTTTGCGGGCCGAGCGCGGCGGCGGGATCCACCGCGGGGACGTCGAGGGGAGGCAACTGGTAGCCGCTCTTGCCAGGTGAGCTGCGCTCAAACAAGAGCGCTTCGTTCTGGTTTACGTGCGGGCGGACTTTGCGGATCACTCGAAAGCCTCCGCAACCACGTCCATGTGTTCACGCCGCGACATTTCGGTGGCGCACAAAAGCATGCTGTTTTCTAGCTCGGGATAATAGCTCTGCAAGGGCAGGCCGCCGATAATCCGGCGCGAGAGCAGGGCTGCGTTGATGGCCTCAGGCGTGCGCGGCTGGGTAGAGACCACGAATTCGTTGAAGAACGGACCGGTAAATCGCAGCGGCAATTTTCCCGCCAGATAATGCGCTTTCGACAGATTCTGGGACGCCAGCTCGCGCAGGCCTTGCTTGCCATAAACGGTCATGAAGACCGTCGCCATCAGAGCGACCAGCGCTTGATTGGTGCAGATGTTGGAAGTGGCCTTCTCGCGGCGGATGTGCTGCTCACGGGCGGCCAGCGTGAGACAGAAGGCACGATTGCCGCGCGTGTCTTTGGTCTCGCCGACAATGCGGCCGGGCATCTGGCGCATGAACCGTTCTTTGGTGGCGATGATTCCGGCGAATGGGCCGCCGTAGCCGGGCGAGATGGCGAACGATTGCAACTCGCCCGCCACGATATCGGCGTCGCGAGGAGGCTCCAGCAGCCCGAGTGAAACGGCCTCGGCGAAAACGAAAATCAGCAGTGCGCCATGCCGATGCGCGATCTCGGCCGCGCGGCTAACATCTTCGACCATGCCGAAGAAGTTGGGCGATTGAATAATGACCGCCGCGGTATCGCTGTCCATCTTCTTTTCGAGATCGCCGGTGTGGAGCGCGCCGCTCTCGCGCCCGTAGTCCACTTCAACCACCGGCATCCCTTGGTGCCGCGCATAAGCGGCCAGCACCTCGCGATATTCCGGATGCACGGTGCGCGCCACCAGAACGCGGTCGCGGCCGGTCAATCGCATGGCCATCATGGCCGCCTCTGGAACAGCAGTAGATCCGTCGTACATGGACGCATTGGCCACGTCCATGCCCGTGAGCTGGCAGACCATGGTTTGGAATTCAAAGATGGTGGTGAGAGTGCCTTGCGAGATTTCCGCCTGGTAGGGTGTATAAGAAGTCAGAAACTCCGAGCGCGATACCACCGCGTCCACCAGCACCGGCCGGTAGTGAGGATAGACGCCCGCACCCAGGAAAGAAGCGTAGCCATGTATACCTGGGTCGGCGCATTCTTCGCCGCGCGCCCGAAAGTAATCGACGATCTCGTACTCGGATTTTCCAGAAGGAATATCGAGCGGCCGGTTGAGCCTGACTTCCTGCGGCAGGTGCGCAAACAAATGGTCGAGCGAATCCACTCCCAACACGCGAAGCATCTCGCGGCGCTCAATATCGGACTTTGGAAGATAGCGCATGGGGTAGATCGCGCGCGGCTAGATAACGCACGAGCCGGCCGGGCCGGGAATTAGTGTCCGGTTTCCTCCGCCGCGACGTACTTCTCATAATCCGCCGCGGAAAGCAGCCCTTGAACTTCATCGGGCGCCGAAAGCCGGATCTTGACCAGCCAGCCGTCGCCATGCGGACTTTCATTGAGCTTTTCGGGCGCCGTGGCAAGCGCATCGTTGATTTCGATCACTTCACCCGAGAGCGGCGAATAGATGTCGGAAACCGCTTTCACCGATTCCACCGATCCCATCACTTTGCCCTGCTCCACTTTTGCGCCCGCGCGCGGAAGATCGACATAGACGATATCGCCGAGCTCTTTCTGCGCGTAGTCCGTTATTCCAATCACTCCGGCGTCGGCGGAAAGGCGAACCCATTCGTGTTGCTTAGTGTATTGCTGGTCCTGGGGATACATTCGTTGGCTCGTTTATAAAATGGCGGCTCGTTTATAGAATGACGGCTCGTTTATAGAATGGCATCGATACGGTGACGGCGTCGACCGCCTGGTTACGGATCATAATTTGGATTCCCTGGCCCATCTTGGCCCGATCAGAGGGAAGATAGCACATTCCGATGTTCTTCTTCAGCGTAGGCGAAGGACCGCCGCTCGACACCCAACCCGCGGGCGCGCCGTCCAGGAAGACTTCGTAGTCGTCACGGCCGATGCCGCGGCCGGTCATTTCAAAGCCCATCAGTTTGCGTGTAATGCCTTGCTCCTTTTGGCGGACAAGCGCCGCCCGGCCGATGAACTCGCCTTTATCGAGCTTGACGATCCAATTGAGCCCGGCCTCGAACGGCGTGATGGTGGAATGGATTTCGTGGCCATAGAGCGCCATGCCCGCTTCCAGACGCAGCGTGTTGCGCGCGCCCAGGCCGCAAGGCTTAATGCCGAATTCCTGACCGGCGTCGAGAATGCCGTTCCACACGCGTTCGGAGTGTTCCGGCGCGAAATAGATCTCGAAGCCGTCTTCGCCGGTGTAGCCGGTGCGGGCGATGCGGGCGGAAATACCCGCCACATGGCCGTCGATGAAGTGGTAGTAGCGGATCGCGGCGAGATCGGCGGCTGTCAGCTTTTGCAAGGTTGCGAGCGCGCGGGGGCCCTGGATCGCTAGCTGCGTGTAACGATCGCTTGTGAGTTCCACCGCGGCAT
>Ga0302324_100003392_pt1 | contig 35994 bp, 32 predicted proteins | sample Palsa_T0_1_FD_201949 | JGI IMG/M metagenome (GOLD analysis project Ga0302324, IMG submission 201949) | Peat permafrost microbial communities from Stordalen Mire near Abisko, Sweden - Palsa_T0_1 | ecosystem: Environmental > Terrestrial > Soil > Palsa > Peat permafrost | place: Sweden: Abisko...
CGGATCTGATGCGTGCGTCCGGTCTCGAGCTCAACGCGCAGCAGCGTGTGGGCCCGAAAGCGCTCCTCGATGCGATAGTGCGTGATGGCCTCGCGCCCATCGCCGCGCACCGCCATGCGAGTGCGCGCGCTGCGATGCCGGCCGATCGGTTTATCGATGCGCCCGCCGCCGGTGGGCAGCCCCGCGCACAGTGCCAGATATTCGCGGCGTACGGCGTGCTCGGCGAGCGCAGCGACCAGGCGCGTGTGCGCCTCGGGCGTACGCGCGATGATCAGCAAGCCGCTCGTATCCTTGTCAAGACGATGCACGAGCCCGGCTCGCGGCACGCGCGCGAGCTGCGGCTCGTGTGCGAGCAGCGCATTGAGCAGCGTGTGATCGCGATTGCCGGCCCCCGGGTGCACGACCAGACCCGCCGGCTTGTTGAGCACCAGCAGCGCCGCATCTTCATGCACGATTTCCAGCGCCAGGGGTTGCGCCAGCGCGCTGCCCAGATCGGCGAACTGGGCCTGCACCGTGAGCTGCTCGCCACCCTGTACGCGCGCGCGCGCGCGGATCGGGCGCCCGTCGGCGCGCACCGCGCCGGCGCGGATCCAGCGCTGCAGGCGCGCGCGTGAATACTGCGGCAGCGCCGCGGCGAGCGCCTGATCGAAGCGCAGGCCCTTGGCGGAAGCCGGCAGCTCGAGCACGTGGGTTTGGAACTCCGGTGGCATGTCGCGTGTCAGCTATACTCGAGCAGTTGCGCCTCACCGGTCGCACGTCAATGCTGCGCGGATTCCAACTCCATGATTTCTAAGGTCCACACTTGAGCTTACACGTCGGCGCGCAGCGCGCGGCCCGCAATCGCGCCCGTGTGATGGGCGCCGTGCTCCTGGCGGGCGTGGCACTGCTGTGCGGCTGTCACAGCCGGCAGGCGCGAGACCTCAGAAGCAGAAGGGCCACGGCCGCCTTGCTCTACGCCAACGCGCATCAGGCATTGCGCGCCAATGACGTCCAGTATGCCATCAGGCAGTACGAGGCTTTGGAATCGCGCTTTCCGTTCAGTCCGCAGGCCCGGCAGGGTCGCCTCGACCTCATCTACGTCTACTACCGCAAGGGCGATAAAGATGCGGCCACCGATGCGGCCGAGGAGTTCCTGCGCGAGAATCCGACCCATCCGCGCGTGGACTACGCCTATTACATGGAGGGCATGATCAACTTCGAGCGCACGCCCTTCTCGATCGAGCGCTGGTTCGGGGTCAACATGGCGCGTCGCCCGCCTTCCACGGCGCTCAAAGCCATCACCGCCTTCAACAAGGTCGTCACACAGTATCCGAAGAGCGTCTACGCCGACGATGCTCTGCGACGCCTGATCTATCTGCGCAATCGACTGGCCGAATACGAGATGTTTGTCGCGCGCTACTACATCAAGCGCGGCGCCTACATGGCGGCGGCCCAGCGCGCGCAGGACGTGATCGATCAATATGACGGTGCGCCGGCCCAACGCGACGCGCTGCTCGTGCTCGAGGACTGCTATCGGCGTGTCGGGCTCAATGAGCTGGCCGTCAATGTCGATCGCGTCTATCAGGCCAACTACGCCGCGGGCACGCCGGGTGCGGGGGCATCGAGGCGCCACTGGTGGACGCCGTGGCGCTGATTCGGCGGCGCGGGGCTGCTCAGCGCCGATAACCATTGGTGATTGGATAGCGCCAATCGCGACCGAACGCGCGGGCGCTTACGCGCACCCCTGGCGGCGCCTGCCGGCGCTTGTATTCGGCCCGCTTGACCATGTCGAGCACACGCGCGACCACGGCGCGATCGAAACCACGCTCGCAGATCTCCTCAACTGAAAGGTCCTCTTCGATGAATGCCTCCAGGATCGGGTCGAGCACGTCATACGGCGGCAGCGAGTCGGTGTCCTTCTGCTCCGGACGCAATTCGGCTGTCGGAGCACGCGTGAGCACGCGCTCTGGAATCACGCTCGCGAGCGTATTGCGGTACCGAGCGAGCCGGTAGACACGCTGTTTGCTGCAGTCTTTGATCGGCGCGAAACCGCCGGCCATGTCGCCATAGAGCGTCGCATAGCCGACAGCCATCTCGCTCTTGTTGCCAGTGGTCAGCAGCATGCGGCCGGTCTTGTTGGAGATCGCCATGAGCAACAGCCCGCGACAGCGCGCCTGAATGTTCTCCTCGGTCGCATCGGCAGCGCGCCCCGCGAACTCGTGCTCGAGCGCGTGCAGCGTGGCCCCGTACAGCTCCTCGATCGAGATCACGCTCAGGTTCACCGACATTGCGCGCGCCTGCGCGCTCGCATCCTCGCGGCTCATGCTCGAGGTATAGCGCGAGGGCATCATGACGGCGTGCACGCGCTCAGCGCCGAGCGCATCGACCGCAATCGCGAGCGTCAGGGCCGAGTCCACGCCGCCGGACAAGCCCACCACGGCGCCCGTAAAGCCGTGCTTGTCGACATAGCCGCGCACGCCGACCACCAGTGCGCGATAGACGCTCTGATCATCGGACATCTCCGGGGCTACCTCGCCGGCGAGCGGCACCACGGCGCCGTCGCGGCGCTCAAAGCTCGCCGCATAGAGCCCTTCCTCGAGCGCTGGCGCACGCATTGCCAGGCGCCCTTGAGCGTCCATCACGAAGGAGTTGCCGTCAAACACGAGCTCATCCTGGCCGCCGAAGAGATTCACGTAGACGGCCGGCAAGTGCGTCTCCCGCACGCGCTCTTGGATGACCTGCTCCCGCTCGCGCTGCTTGTGGATCTCATAAGGCGAAGCGTTGATGATCAGCAGCAGCTCGGCCCCGAGGGCGCGTGCCGCCGCGGCCGGCTGTGGCTCCCAGGCGTCCTCGCAGATCAGCAGCCCGAGCCGATAGCCATCGAAATCCACCACCGTGACCTCGGTGCCGGCCGTGAAATAGCGCTTCTCATCGAAGACCTTGTAGTTCGGCAGACAGGCCTTGCGGTGCTGCGCCAGGACGCGCCCGCCGCGCATCAGTCGCGCCGCATTGTAGATGCGCCCCTGATCGTATTCCGGGTAACCAACCAGCACGCCGACCTCCGGCACTGCTTCGGTCAGCTCCTGCAGCGCCTGCTCGATCTGGCGGCGCAGCCCCCGGTGAAACAGCAGGTCCTCGGGGGGGTAGCCGCTGAGCGTGAGTTCCGGAAATACCACCAGGTCGGCCTGCAGCGCGGTGTGCGCGCGGCGCGCCTCGACGATCACGCGCTCGAGGTTGCCGCGCACGTCGCCCACCAGCAGATCCAGTTGCGCCAGCGCGATGGTCAGGCGATCAGCGCGCACCATGGGCACTACAGCGCAATCAACGATGCCGCGCGGCGCTCTTGCGCCGGCGCGTGCCGGCGCGACGCGCGCTCAACAATTCGGCCATCGCGCTGCCCAGCTGCGCCGGTGATTTCACCGTGCGTACCCCCGCGGCCTTGAGCGCGCGGTACTTATCCTCGGCCGTGCCTTTGCCGCCGGCTATCACGGCGCCGGCATGTCCCATGCGCTTGCCCGCGGGCGCCGTGACCCCGGCGATATAGGCCACGACCGGCTTGGTGACGAATTGGCGGATGTACTCGGCCGCCGCCTCCTCATCGCTGCCGCCGATCTCCCCGACCATGATGATGCCCTCGGTCTGCCGATCGCGCTGGAACAATTCGATGACATCGATGAAATTCATGCCACGTACCGGGTCGCCGCCGATGCCTACGCAGCTGCTCTGCCCCAGGCCATTGTTGGTGGTCTGAAAAACGGTTTCATACGTGAGCGTGCCCGAGCGCGAGACGATTCCGACCCGGCCCTTCTTGTGGATGAAGCCCGGCATGATGCCGATCTTGCACTCCCCCGGCGTGATGATGCCCGGACAGTTCGGTCCGATCAGGCGCGCTGGCGAGCCCGCGAGCGCGGCCTTGACCTTGATCATGTCGTTGATCGGCAGACCCTCGGTGATGCAGACAACCAGTTCGATGCCGGCCTCGACGGCCTCGAGTATCGAATCGGCCGCGTAGGGAGCGGGCACGTAGATCATGCTGGCCGTCGCGCCGGTCACACGCACGGCATCACGCACCGTATCGAACACCGGCAAGCCCAGGTGGCGCTCGCCACCGCGCCCCGGGGTCACGCCGCCGACCAGGCGTGTGCCGTAGGCCAGGCATTGTTCCGAATGAAATGTGCCCTGCCGGCCGGTAAAACCCTGGCAGATCACCTCGGTGCGTTTATTGACGAGGATACTCATGCGGCTGTCGGGCGCCCCGCCCTGGCGGCCTTGCGGCGCCGGCCGCCCTGCGCTGCTGCGGCGACGACTTTGCGCGCCGCGTCGGTGAGATCCGCCGCCGCGATGATCGACAAGCCGCTTTGGGCGAGCCGCTCGCGCGCGAGCTCAGCGTTCGTGCCTTCCAGTCGCACGACCACCGGCACTGCGACGCCGACATTTTTGACCGCATTGATGATGCCATCGGCGATCAGATCGCAGCGCACGATGCCGCCGAAGATATTGACCAGAATCGCGCGCACTTTGGGATTGGACAAAACCAGCTCAAACGCCGCGGTCACGCGCTCGCTGGTGGCGCCGCCGCCAACATCGAGGAAATTTGCCGGCTCCCCGCCGTGCAGTTTGATCAGATCCATGGTCGCCATGGCCAACCCGGCGCCGTTGACCATGCAGGCGATGTTGCCATCGAGCGAAACGTAGTTCAGATCGTGCTCGCTTGCCCGACGCTCCATCGGGTCTTCCTGGCCCACATCGCGCAGCGCCGCCATAACCGGCTGCCGGAATAACGCGTTCGCGTCGATGTCGAGCTTGGCATCGAGCGCCACGAGCGCTCCCTGACGCGTCACGATCAATGGGTTGATCTCGATGAGGCTCGCGTCGCGCTCCAGATAGAGCCGGTACAGCCCCAAGGCGAGGGATTGAAAGGCCTCGAGCTGTGGGCTCGCCAGCCCGAGACCAAAGCCGAGCTGCTTGCATTGAAAAGGTTGCAGGCCGGTGACCGGATGGACCGTGAGCGACAGAATCTTCGCCGGGCTTTTCTGCGCCACCTGCTCGATATCCATGCCGCCGGCCGCTGAGGCCACGAGCGCGATGCGCCCACGCTCGCGATTGAGGGTCAGGCTCAAGTACAGCTCGCGCTCGATGTCGGATGCGACTTCGACGTAGACACGCTCAATCGGCAGTCCCGCCGCACCGGTTTGTTTGGTCACGAGACGCTGTCCGAGCATCGAGGCGGCAGCGCTGCGCACTGCTTCCAGATCCCGCACGAGCTTGACTCCGCCCGCCTTGCCGCGCCCGCCAGCGTGCACCTGTGCCTTCACGACCCAGGCTGCACCGCCCAGGGCCTGGGCTGCCGCAACCGCTTCCTGCGGGCTCGAGGCCACACGCCCGTCGGGAACCGGCACGCCGTAGCTGGCGAGGATCTTCTTGGATTGGTACTCGTGCAGATTCATCCGCTGGCGTCCGCCGCGCAACAAAAGGCAGCGGATTGTCGCGGAAAGCTGTGCGCGGAGCTAGGCGAACTTATCGAACGCTGTAGCCACGCGCCTCGAGGCAGGCAGTGATTGCGCGCTGATATTGATCGCTGCTCGCGCCGGCAGTAGGGCCCTGCCCGCCGCCAGCCGGTGCAGTCGGGTCGAATCCGGTCTGACTCTTGGCCCAGTTGTGACACTCGTAGCGGTCGGCGGCCTGCTGTTCCTGCGTCTGACCATTGCGCGGATAGATATAGAAGTTATCCGCCGCGGGCGCTGGAGGGGGAGCCGACTGCGGGGCGGCGCCCGGTTGATCCGCACCCGGCGGCGCGTTAACAACGACATAGCCGCCCTGATCGGGAAGCCACTGGTAGTAGACATCGTTGGCGTAGTAGTAGGGCAGCCCGCCGAACCAGATCGTCGTGTAGAACGGCGGCAGCACCGTCATGAAAAGGCCTATGGGCGGGCGCGCGACAATGAATCCGCCAGGGCCCGGCGCATACCAGATCCCGCCATAGAAATAGAACCGGCTGCCATGGAAGGTGTAGGGCCGGTAGCCAGCCGGCAATTCGTGCACCACGCTGCCGCGCGCCGGATAGTAGTGCCCGTGATTGAAGCGATTATCGAGCACCTGGCCGCGGCCGTCGCGCTCGAAGTGTCCCCGATCCGACCCACCATGCTCCTGCGCGAGACTGGCTGCGGCCAGTCCCAACAGGCACAGCCCGGCCAGCAGCGCCGCTGCGCGATTATTGAGGCCCATCGTTGCTACGCTCCGTCAGGTGGTGGTGTAGCCGCGTGCATCCAGGCAGGCGCCGATCGCGCGCCGATAGTTCACATAGCCCGCCTGAGCGCCCGCCTCGCTTTGATCGATGCGTGCCTGAGCATAATTGGCTTGCGCCTGAGCGTTCGCATCGGCGGCCGTGCCAACGGCTGCCCCGGTCAGGCCGCCGACGAGCAGGCCAGCTCCGGCCGCGCGCGGACCGGCGATGGCCGCGCCGAGGATCGCACCGGCGATCGCACCGACCGCGGTGCCGGTACCGGGCGGATTAGCCGGCTCGACCACGACGCGCTGACCCGGAGGCACGCCGGGCCGGCTGGGATCGAAGCCCGACTGCTGCACCGCCCAGACATGACACTCATAGCGGTCTCGCTCCAGCTGCTCAGGACTCTGTCCGTGCGCTGGATAAACCATGATCTGGGGCGGTGCCGGCGCATTTTGCACGACGACCCGCTGTGGGGGAGGCGTCACACAGCCGGCCAGCAGGGCTGAGAGGGCCAAAACGGACCCGGTACGCAGATTAAGTAATGGGGTACGCATATGCTTCATAGAACGACACAGCCTCCGATAAGGTTGACAGGCCATTCCTGACTACCTGAATACTTAGAGTGCGGCTTCGAGCGACAGTTTCAATGTCAAGAACCCCTCCGTTATGACAATCGCCTATGCGCCGCCCGCGGCGCCGATGCCGCCCCCCTCGGCGCGGGTGGTCGGGCCCTCGGGCGAGTTGGCCTGGCGGGTGGTGGGCCTCGCGAACCTTTACCGCCTGCTGCTGCCGCCGGTATTGCTCGGCCTGTATCTGCTGACGCGGCCGAGCCCGACGGTCGGAGGCTACGAGGCGCACTGGTTTGTCGTGGTCTGTGCGGCCTACTTCGCCCTCGGCGTGCTGTTCGCCTTTGGCCGGCGCGGTCACTGGCCCAGCCGCGGCGTTCTGGTGCTCTCGCACACGTTACTCGACACGACGGCTGTGGCCGCTTTGCTGTACTGCAGCGGAGGCGCGGCGAGCGGCCTTGGCATTCTGCTCGTCATCCCGGTCGGCGCCATGGCGCTGCTGGCGGACGCGCGCGGAGCCTTTGCCGTGGCGGCTATTGCGGCGCTCGGTATCCTGCTGCAGCAGATCGCCTCGGTCGCATTCGGCAACGCGCCGTGGGCCGACTATCCGTCGGCCGGCATGCTCGGCGGCGTGCTGTTTCTGGTCGCACTCACGGCCTGGCCGCTGTCCAATCGCCTGCGCGAGAGCGAAGCCCAGGCACGCCGCGCGGTACTGGATCTGGCGAATCTCGCACAGCTCTCGCAATACATCGTGCAGCATCTGCGCGAGAGCATTCTGGTGGTCGATCCGAGCGATCGCATCCGCCTGATCAACGAATCGGCTGCACAGGTGCTCGGGGAGGCGGCGGCGGTGCCCGGCGCCCTGATCGGCGAGGTCTCACCGCGGCTGCTCTACCTGCTCTCGACCTGGCGCGGCAATGACAGCGTGCGCCTCAGCGGTGAGGCCGAAACCCTGGTCGCCGCCGACGGCGCACGTATGATCAGGCCGCACTTCGCGCCACTCGGCGACAGCAATCCCGCGCCGGCGCTGGTATTCCTCGAAGATATCGGCGAGCTGGCGGCCAAGGTCCAGCAGACCAAGCTTGCGGCCCTGGGCAGGCTCTCGGCGAGCATTGCGCATGAGATCCGTAATCCCATCGGTGCGATGAGCCATGCGGCGCAGTTGCTGGCGGAGTCGCCGGATCTGCGCGCAGAGGATCGCCGTCTGAGTGAGATCGTGCAGACCAACTCCACGCGTGTCAGCGGCATCATTGATAACATCCTGCAGCTCTCGCGCCGTGAAGTCTCCAGGCCCGAGGCTTTGCGCCTGGGGGCCTGGACCGCACGTTTTCGCGAAGAGTTCTGCGCCACCGAGCAATTGCAGGGGCAGCGGTTGCGCATTGACCCGGCCTCCGATGACGTCGAAGTGCACATCGATGGCAGCCAGCTGCACCAGATCCTCTGGAACCTGTGTCAGAACGCCGTGATGCATGCGCTGCCTCACGCCGGCGGCACGCCGATCGAGCTGCGCTACGGCCGGCTCGGCGGCATGGGTCGACCCTATCTGCAGATCGCCGATCGCGGGCCGGGCATCGGCATCGCGGATGCCGAGCGCATCTTCGAGCCCTTCTTCACGCGCGCCCAGCGCGGCACGGGGCTTGGCCTGTTTCTGGCCCGAGAGCTCGCGGCCGCGAACCGCGCGACACTGCTGCACGAGGCGCGCGAGGGCGGCGGCAGCGTCTTTCGTATGGTCTTCGCCGACCCGCACCGTTGGAACGATCTGTAATCCTCAGGCACCGCACACGAGAATGCTAGCCGTATGTTGCTGAAGCCCACCGTACTGATCATCGATGATGAGCCTGATCTGATCGAGCTGGTATCGCTGACGCTGGCTCGCATGAATCTGGCCAGCGCATCGGCGCGCGATCTGGCCGGCGCGCGCGCCCAGCTGGCCACGCAAAGCTTCGGTCTGTGCCTCACGGACATGCATCTGCCCGATGGCGATGGCCTGGATCTGGTCGCCTACATCCAGCAGCATCACCCGCAGTTGCCGGTGGCGGTCATCACGGCGCACGGCAATGTCGAGTCGGCGGTGCGAGCGCTCAAGCTGGGCGCTTTCGACTTCGTCTCCAAGCCGCTGGATCTGGGCGTGCTGCGCAAGCTCGTGGCCACCGCCATGAAGCTCGCCACCGGCGCGCCGGCGGCGGCCGTGCTCGAGGCCGCCGAGACCGGAGCCTATGCCTATCCGGGACCGCGACTCATGGGTCACTCGCGCGCGATGAGCTCGCTGCGCGAATTGATCGGGCGCGTATCGCGCAGCCAGGCGCCCGTGCACATCACCGGGGAGTCAGGTACGGGCAAGGAGCTCGTGGCGCGGCTGATCCATGACAGTGGCGCCAGAGCGGACTGCCCTTTTGTGCCCGTGAACTGCGGCGCCATTCCCTCCGAGCTCATGGAAAGCGAGCTCTTCGGCCACAAGCGCGGCAGCTTTACGGGCGCCGTAGCCGACAAGAAGGGACTCGTGCAAAGCGCGGAAGGGGGCACCTTATTTCTTGACGAGATCGCCGATCTGCCGCTGCACATGCAGGTCAAGTTGTTGCGCGTGATCCAGGAGAAGGCGCTGCGCCCGATCGGGGAGCAGCGCGAAGTGCCGATCGACGTGCGGGTACTGTCCGCGACCCACAAGCCGCTGGGCGACATGGTCGCGCAGGGACGCTTCCGGGAGGATCTGTATTACCGCATCAACGTGATTGAGATCCAGGTGCCGGCGCTGCGCGAGCACCCCGATGACATCCCGGAACTGGTGGGCAACATACTGGCGCGTCTGTCGGCGCGCATCGGCCTGCGAGCCCCGCAGATCACGCCGGAGGCTTACGCCGCCCTGCAGCGCTACGCGTTCCCGGGGAACGTGCGCGAGCTCGAGAACATTCTCGAGCGCGCCGTCGCACTGTCGGCTTCCGGTCAGATCGATGTGCAGGACCTGCAGCTGCGTGCGCTCGGCGCAGCCGCTGCTGCCGCGGCGCCCGGCAACGCAGAGATCGGCCCCCACGCCAGTGCGGCGCCGCCCGGCAGCCCAGTGCTCGCTTCCTCGGCAGGCGTCGGCACCAGCGCGGCGCTCGAGGATCAGCTCGAGAGCATCGAGCGCGATGCGATCATCAAGGCGCTCGAGCAGACCCGTTACAACAAGACCGCGGCCGCCAGATTGCTCGGCATGAGCTTTCGGGCGCTGCGCTATCGCGTCAAAAAGCTAGGCATCGAATAGCCGCGCGCAACGGCAGTGACAATTACTGTCACTTTTCGTCAGCGCCTGACTCGCTCTGTCGCCAAAGCCGAGCGAAGCTTATGTTCAGTTGAGAATAAATATAACAAAAACAATGTGATATGAATTCCATCAGCGCTGGCACGTCGATTGCAGTTATCCGGTCAGCGGCTGCACGGCCGCAGCCCCTGTAACACAATTTGGAGCTCTCGACTTATGAAGACCATGCAAAGAGGCTTTACCCTGATCGAACTGATGATCGTCGTGGCGATCATCGGCATTCTGGCCGCGATCGCCATTCCGGCCTACCAGGACTACACGATTCGCGCGCAGGTGACGGAAGGCGCAACACTCATGGACGGCGTCAAAGTCGCCATGCAGGACTACTACGCGCAGCACGGCAGCTGGCCAACGTCGCTGACCGCCACGGATGCGGCTCTGGGCTTGAACTTCACTGGCCCCATGACGGGTCAGTACGTATCGGCTGTGGCCACGCCTGGCAACGGTGAGATCGTGGCGACCTACGGCAACCGTGCCAACACCAAGATCGCCACCTTCACTCTCGCGATCTACGCCGCGCTCGATGGCAACGGCGATATCGTCTGGATCTGCGGTCTGCAGACTCTGCCGGGCGGTGCAACAACTCAGGGCGGCGCGCCCGGCTTGACGACCATTCCGTTCGCCAAGTACTTGCCACGCAATTGCCAGAGCTGATCGAAGTTGCCTGAAGCGGGGTGCCGCATCGGCGGCACCCCGCCTCAAGCCCCTCCCAACGACGGGCTTGAGACTCATCTGAGACCCTGATCGCAGGGCCCTCTTTGGGCCCATACGTAAGATTGAGCGCACGTAAAGGCGCAACGCTGGAGACGGAGGCCAGGACCCAAATGAAACTCGTGCAGCAAGGCTTTACTTTGATCGAACTGATGATCGTCGTGGCGATCATCGGCATTCTGGCCGCGATCGCCATCCCGGCCTATCAGGACTACACGATTCGCGCGCAGGTGACGGAGGGCGCAACGCTCATGGACGGCGTCAAAGTCGCCATGCAGGACTACTACGCATTCCACGGCAGTTGGCCGACTTCGCTGACCGCCACGGATGCGGCTCTGGGCTTGAACTTTACTGGCCCTATGACCGGCCAGTACGTATCGGCGGTGGCTACGCCGGGTAATGGTGAGATCGTGGCCACCTACGGCAATCGTGCCAACACCAAGATCGCCACCTTCACTCTCGCGATCTACGCCGCGCTCGATGGCAACGGCGATATCGTCTGGATCTGCGGCAAGCAGGCCCTGCCTGGCGGGGCGACAACTCAGGGCGGCGCGGCAGGCTTGACGACTATTCCGTTCGCGAAGTACTTGCCACGTAATTGCCAGAGCTGAGCCTGGAGCAGGCGGCGGGCGCACGGTGCGCCGCCGCGGCGTGCCAGAAGCACCGCACCGCTGCCGATTCGCCCCGCCTGCCCAGCAGGCTCGTTTTTTTGGGGACCCAGTCACGCAGAGCCCTGCCGGGATGTGCAAACATCTGCGAGATATTTGACATTGATCGACCGCCCTACTTATGTAGACTAGACTGCGTGCTGGGTCTGGCTGGTGACATCCTAAGTACATGAATGATAACGCTTCTTTAGCCATTGCGTCGCGCTCGAACCTGGGTGGCCTGCCCCAGCGCCTGGTGCAGGATGGCGTGGTCAGCGAATCCGGCATGTATGCCGCGCTGCAGGCGGCCACGGGCAAGAAGACGAGCTTCGTGACCCAGCTGGTGGTTGGCGGCATCGCCAAGGCACGCGACATCGCGATCGCGGCCTCGGCCGAATATGGCGTGCCGTTGCTGGACCTGGATGCGTTGGTCGTGGATCTGGAGGCCGTGCGCGCGGTCAGCGACAAATTGCTGGCCAAGCATCGCGTACTGCCTCTGTTCAAGCGCGGCAAGCGGCTGTTTCTGGGTGTCGCCGATCCCACCAACCTGCACGCGATCGATGAGATCAAATTCCAGTGCGGCCTGGGTATCGAGGCCATCGTCGTCGAGGACGACAAACTGCAGCGGCTGCTGGACAAAGCCATCGAGCAGGTCGACACGACGATGCCGAACCTCAGCGATGAGGAAGGCGTCGATCTCGAATCACTCGAAGTATCCGGTGGTGATGAAGACACCAGCGCGGAAGTTGGCCGCGACGATGTCGAAGACGCGCCGATCGTGCGCTTCGTCAACAAGGTGCTGCTGGATGCGATACGCCGTGGCGCTTCGGATATTCACTTCGAGCCCTACGAGAAGATCTTTCGTGTACGCCTGCGCATCGACGGCGTACTGCGCGAAGTGGCGCAGCCGCCGGTGCAGCTCACGGGCAAGATTGCCGCGCGCCTGAAGGTGATGTCCCGACTCGACATCGCCGAGCGGCGTGTGCCGCAGGACGGACGCATCAAGATGCGCCTGTCCAAGACGCGCGCGATCGATTTTCGGGTCAGCAGCTGCCCGACTCTCTACGGCGAGAAAATCGTGCTGCGCATTCTGGATCCATCCCAGGCGATGCTCGGCATCGATGCGCTGGGCTATGAGTCGTTCCAGAAAGATCTCTACATGAAGCACCTGGCTAAGCCCCAGGGAATGATCCTCGTGACGGGCCCGACCGGCAGCGGCAAGACGGTATCGCTCTACACCGGGCTCAATATTCTCAATCGTGAAGACACCAACATCTCCACGGCGGAAGATCCGGCGGAAATCAATCTGCCCGGCGTGAACCAGGTCAATGTCAATAACAAGGTTGGGCTGACCTTCGCCGCGGCGCTGCGCGCCTTTCTGCGCCAGGATCCCGACGTCGTCATGGTCGGCGAGATACGTGACCTCGAGACCGCCGAGATTGCGATCAAAGCCGCGCAGACCGGCCACCTGGTGCTCTCGACCTTGCACACCAACGATGCGCCGCAGACGCTGACGCGGTTGGTCGACATGGGCGTCAAGCCCTACGCGATCGCCACCTCCGTGAGCCTGATCATCGCGCAGCGCCTGGCGCGACGCTTGTGTCAGCATTGCAGGCAGCCCCTCGAGGTGCCAGCCGAAGCCTTGCGCAAGGAGGGCTTTCAGGAAAACGACATCGCCAGCGGCATCAAGATCTACGCTGCCAAGGGCTGCACGAACTGCACCGATGGCTACAAGGGGCGCGTCGGCATCTACCAGGTCATGGAAGTCACCGAAGAGCTGGGCCGCATCATCATGGCCGGTGGCCATGCGCAGAATATCGCCGAGCAGGCCGTCAAAGAAGGCGTCTGGGACTTGCGCCGCTCGGGTCTGGAAAAAGTCAGATCCGGCATGACCACGCTCGAGGAAATCAACAGCGTGACCACGGAATAGAGCGCCCTACAGGGGCAAGAGACAGGGTACAGCCATGGCGCAAGCGACCAGTGCAATTCGCACCCTCAAACGGGACGTGGCGTTTCGTTGGGAGGGAATGGACAAGAAGGGCCAACGCATCAAGGGCCGCAGCGTGGCGGCGAGCGAACAGGCTCTGAAGAGCGAGTTGCGCCGCCAGGGCGTCGTCGCCACACGCATTCGCAAGCAATCGCAGGCCTTCAAGCGCGGCGGCTCGGTCAAAGCCGAAGACATCGCGATTTTCAGCCGCCAGCTCGCCACGATGCTCGGCGCCGGCATTCCGCTGGTGCAGGCCTTCGAGATCGTCGGCAATGGCCATGAGAAGCCGGCAATGCAGAGACTCGTGCTCGACATCAAGAGCGACGTGGAGGGCGGCACTTCGCTGCACGAGGCGCTCGCCAAGCATCCGCTGTATTTCGACGATCTGTTCGTCAATCTGGTCGCGGCGGGCGAGCAGTCCGGCGCGCTCGAGTCGCTGCTGGACAAGGTCGCGACCTACAAGGAGAAGAGCGAGGCGATCAAGAAGAAGGTCAAGAAGGCGCTCTTCTATCCTGCCGCAGTGCTGGTCGTCGCGGTGATAGTATCGTTGATCCTGCTGATCTTCGTGATTCCGCAGTTCGAGAGCCTGTTCAAGGGCTTCGGCGCTGACTTGCCTGCCTTCACGCAGATGGTCGTGAATCTGTCGAAGTTCGTGCAGGCGAATGGCCTCTACATGGCTATCGTCGCCGGCGGGGCGGGCTATGCCTTCTTCTACTTCAAGAAGCGCTCGCGCAAAATGCGCGAGTTCCTGGACCGTGCCTCGCTCAAAATGCCGATCATCGGCCCCATCCTCAAGAAGGCCGCGATCGCGCGCTACGCGCGCACGCTCTCGACGATGTTCGCCGCCGGCGTACCGTTGGTGGAGGCGCTCGAGTCGGTCGCCGGCGCCTGCGGCAATATTGTCTACGAGGACGGGGTGATGAAAATGCGCGATGAGGTCGCGACCGGCCAGCGCCTGCAGCGCGCGATGGAGAACACGAGCCTGTTTCCCAATATGGTGGTGCAGATGATCGCGGTCGGCGAGGAATCCGGTTCGCTCGATGCCATGTCGGGCAAGGTCGCGACCTTTTATGAAGAGGATGTTGATGCGGCGGTCGACAGCATGTCGAGTCTGCTCGAGCCGCTGATCATGGCGGTCCTTGGCGTGCTGGTCGGCGGCATGGTCATCGCCATGTATCTGCCCATCTTCAAGCTCGGCTCAGTCGTCTGACCGTGTGGACCTGCTGGCGCTATCACCGGCGGCAGGCGTCGTGGCCGCAGCGCTGCTCGGCCTGATCGTCGGCAGTTTTCTCAACGTCGTCATCTATCGTCTGCCGCTGATCCTGGATCGGCAGTGGCGCGCCGAGTGCGCGCAGTCCGAGACTGAGCAACCCGCGCGCTTCAATCTGATCGTGCCGCGATCGGCTTGTCCGTCGTGCCACAGAACAATCCGCGCCATTCACAACATCCCCGTGCTTAGCTTTGTGCTGCTGCGCGGCCGCTGCGCATACTGCCAGGCGCGCATCAGCCTGCGCTATCCGGCGATCGAATTGCTCACCGGCGCGCTCACGGCCCTCGTGGCCGCAAGATTCGGCCTGCAGGACTCTACCGTCTGCGCCATGCTCGTGACCTGGTTCCTGATCGCGCTGGCCGGCATCGATCTGGATCATCAGTTGTTGCCCGATTCTCTGACGCTGCCCCTGCTGTGGCTCGGGCTGCTTGCAAGCCTGACTGGCTGGAGCTCGATGGGAAGCAACCTGCCGGTGGGGCCGGTCAGCGCCATCAGCGGGGCCGCCGCCGGTTATCTCTCATTGTGGCTGATCTATCATGCCTTTCGACTGCTGACCGGCAAGGAAGGCATGGGCTACGGAGATTTCAAACTGCTCGCGGCGCTGGGCGCCTGGCTTGGTGTGCAGATGCTGCTGCCGATCGTGCTGCTCTCGGCGCTGGTCGGAGCCCTCGTGGGCATGACGCTGATTCTTTTGCGCCGCCAGGATCGCGGCACGCCCATTCCATTCGGACCCTTTCTGGCGGCCGCGGGCTGGCTCGCGATGATGTGGGGCCCGCAGCTCGTCGCGCGCTACCTGCATCTCTACAGCGCCGGCGGCGCATGAGCACTGCAGCAGCCGCCCAGCACCCTGCATTGCGCATTGGCCTCACCGGCGGCATCGCCAGCGGTAAGAGCACAGTAGCGCAGTTGTTTGCGGCCCTGGGCGTGCCAATCCTGGATGCCGATCAAATCGCGCGCGAACTGGTCGCGCCGGGCAGCGCATTGCGCGCGCAATTGTTCGCGCACTTCGGCGAGCAAATCCGCGACTCCAAGGGCGATCTGGATCGCGCGGCATTGCGGCGGCTCGTATTCGCAAACCAGACCCTGCGACGTGAGCTCGAAGCCTTGATGCACCCGGCGATCCACGAGCGCACCGAGCAGCTGGCACAGCGCGCGCACGGTCCCTATCAACTGCATGTCGTGCCCTTGTTAGTCGAAAACAACCTGTCCGAGCGCTACGATCGTGTATTGGTGGTGGACAGTCCCGAAGCATTGCAGCTGGCGCGGCTGCGCGCACGCGATGGCAGCAGCGCCGCGCAAGCCCGCGCAATCCTGGCCGCGCAGGCCAGCCGCGCCGCCCGGCTGGCGATCGCCGATGATGTGATCCTCAATGATGCGGCTGCCCAGGCACTGCGCGCGCAGGTCGCCTCATTGCACGAGCGCTACCTGCAGCTGGCCGCCGAGCGCGCTCACAAGAGCGCCTGAGAGCCGGGCGGGCAGGGCAGCTCACGGACATTTACGTGCGCCGCAGGCCTCAAGCACAATAGCCGCATGGCCGAAGCCGCGAGCACAGCCGAGACCGCCCTGGAGGCCTCGATGTTCGAGCAGCCGCTCAACGAGCGGATGCGTACCTTTCTGCGCCTGGACTTTCTCTACAGCCAGGCGCTCTACCATAACGAGATCGGCAGTCCCTGGAGCAGCCGTGCCGCAGTCGACAGTCTGCTCGACATGCTCGCGATTCTCACGCGCGGGGATATGCGCACCGACGTGCTCAAGGAGCTCGAGCGCCATCTGGTGTCGCTGAACGAGTTCCAGCATCGCGCCGGCATTGACACGATGCGTCTGCGCGCATTACTCACGAACCTCGTGCGCTTGCGCTCCGAGCTTGCCGGGGTCGGCGGCTCCTGGCTGCAGTCATTGCGCGACTCTGAGTTCCTAGCCGCCATCAAGCACCGCAGCGCCATTCCCGGCGGCACCTGCGAGTTTGATCTGCCGGACTACTTCTTCTGGCTTAATCAGCCAATCGACAGCCGCATCGAATCATTCGCGCGTTGGCTCACGTTGCTGCGTCCGCTGTGTGATGCGATTGCGGAGCTGTTGTGGCTGACGCGGCAGAACGGACGGGCGCGCGAGGAGCATGCGCCTGGCGGGGTGTTCAACATCACCTTCGATCGCGACACCCCGTACCAGCTGTTGCGCATCAGCCTGCCGCCCGGCATCGGGCTTTATCCGGAGATCAGCGGCAGTCATTACCGCTGCAGCATGCGCTTTCTCGAGTGGCACGGCCTCGAGCAGCGCTCCACGCAGTGCGAGACGAACGTGCCCTTCACACTGATCTGCTGCACCTAGGCGCAGCCCCATGGCCGTGCGCTTGCGCTGTCCCACCTGCAAACGCGAGATCCATTGGTCGGATGCATACCCCTATCGGCCGTTCTGCAGCGAGCGCTGCCGGCTGATCGATCTGGGCGCCTGGCTGGGCGAGAAACACACCGTTGCCGGGGACACCGCGGAGCTCGGCGATGAGGCTGCAGCCCCGAGCGAGGAGCCGCGCGCTCGTTAGAGCTTGATCTTGCCCCCGCCTGGTAGCGCTCCGCCGCCCACGTCGGGCACCACGATGCGCGAGGCGCTCTCGCGCCGGAACTCGCGCGCCTCCTCGATCGCCTGCTCCAGCGCACTCTTGACTGCGGCCGGGAATTTCGCGACCGCCTCCTCGAGCGTAACCGCCTCGATCTCAAAGCCCAGTGGCAGCACGCCATTGGGCGTCAGCAATTGCGTCTGCCCTGAGTACAGCACCGCGCGCTTCGGATCGGTACTGCCATCGATCAGCACCGGGATCAGGCGCCGGATCGTGCCCGCCTTGCGATCGGTGAAGATGTCCTCGCGATATAACTCGGCCTTATCGAGCTGGATATCCGGCATGCCGGTGTCCTGCGCCATGTGCGTTCACCTCTTGAGCATTCAGAGCATCAACAATCGGCAGGTCCGCCGGCAAGAGCGCCTGCTGCGACAGCGCGGCCGGGCTCACCCACTGGAGCCTCTGGCCCTCGAGGCCCGCGGGCTCGCCCCGATACTCATCGACGACGAACACTTCGAGCTCGACCACGTACTGCCCGTAATCATGCCGCAACTGCTGCAGTAGATGACAGCGGCGCAAGTCGATCCCCAGCTCCTCGTGCAGCTCCCGGCGCAGCGCCTGCTCCGGGGTCTCCGGCCCATCGAGCTTGCCGCCCGGAAACTCCCAGAGGCCCGCCATTGGCTTGCCCGGCGGCCGCTGCGCGAGCAGCACGCGTCCGGCCGCGTCGAACAGCAGCGCTGCCGCCACGCGCACGAGCGCGCTCACTGGGTGCTCGCCAGGGCGCCGTGGCAGTGCTTGTACTTCTTACCCGAGCCGCAGGGACAGGGCTCGTTGCGCCCCACCTTGCGCTCCTGACGCACAAAGGGCGCGACTGGCTCGAGCGGCTCGCCTTGCCTGGGAGCAGCCATCGGTTGAGCCGCTGCCGGCTCAGCCTCAGCAGCCCCGAGCAAGGGCAGCACCTCGGCGTGCTGCGCCTGCAGCGCCCGCATGAGCCGCTCGCGCCGCTCGGCCTCATCGCGCTCGATCTGCTCGGGGGTACGCACCTCGATCTTCGCCAGCGTCGAGACCGTATCGAAGCGCACCCGATCGAGCATGGCCGAGAACAGCTCGAAGGCCTCGCGCTTGTATTCGAAGCGGTAGTCCTTCTGCGCGTAGCCGCGCAGGTGTATGCCCTGGCGCAGATAATCCATGGCCGCCAGATGATCGCGCCAGTGCTGATCGAGCGTGCGCAGCACCACATCGCGTTCGACGTGGCGCATGATCGGCGCGCCGGTGCGCTCGATCTTCTGCCGATAGGCCCCGCGTACGGCCTCGAGCACGCGCGCGCGCAGTGCCGCTGCCTCGAGCTCCGGCTCGCTCTCGAGCCAGCTGCCCGGCGTCACCGTCACGTTAAAGTCGCGCCGCACCGCCTGCTGCAGGCCCTCGAGATTCCAGTCCTGCGGTGCGCTGTTGGGCACGACGAACTCATCAAACTGGGCGTTGAGCGCATCGTCGAACATCTCGATGATCGCCGTGCTCATGTCGGCGGTGCCGAGAATCTCGGTGCGCTGCTGGTAGATGACTTTGCGCTGATCGTTGGCCACATCGTCGAACAACAGCAATTGCTTGCGGATATCGAAGTTGTGCGACTCGACCTTGCGCTGCGCCTTCTCGATCTGGCGCGTGAGCATGCCGCTCTCGATGACCTCGCCCGCCTTCATCCCGGCGAATTGCAGCAACCGCTGGGTGCGCGCCGGGTCGCCGAAGATGCGCATCAGATTGTCTTCCATCGACAGATAGAAGCGGCTCGAGCCCGGGTCGCCCTGCCGTCCCGAGCGGCCGCGCAGCTGATTGTCGATGCGCCGCGACTCGTGACGCTCCGTGCCGACGATATGCAGGCCGCCTGCGCCGATGACCTGATCATGGCGCGACTGCCAGGCCGCTCTGACGTCATCGCGCTGCACTTGGGCCTGCGCGGGCGGCGCAGCTTCGGCGCCCTGCTCGAGGCTTTGTGCCTCGCGCAGCCCCGCGAGCTCGGCTTCCAGATTGCCGCCGAGCACGATATCGGTGCCGCGGCCGGCCATGTTCGTGGCTATGGTCACCGTGCCGGGGCGACCGGCCTGCGTGATCACGTGCGCTTCGCGCTCGTGCTGTTTGGCGTTGAGCACCTGGTGCGCGATACCCTGCTTGCTCAGCAGTCCGGAGAGGAATTCCGAGGTCTCGATCGAGGTCGTGCCAACCAGCACCGGCTGCACACGCTGCACACAGTCCTTGATGTCCTCGATGATTGCTTCGAATTTGTCTTTCTGACTCAGATAGACGAAATCCGGCTGATCCTTGCGGATCATAGGCCGGTGGGTCGGGATTACGACGACCTCGAGGCCGTAGATCTGCAGGAATTCCGGCGCCTCGGTGTCCGCAGTGCCGGTCATGCCAGCGAGCTTCTTGTAGAGACGAAAATAGTTCTGGAACGTGATCGAGGCGACGGTCTGATTCTCCTCGCGCACGCGCACGGCCTCTTTGGCCTCGATCGCCTGATGCAGCCCGTCCGACCAGCGCCGACCCGGCATCGTGCGGCCCGTGAATTCATCGACGATGATGACTTCCCCGCCGCGCACGATGTATTCGACATCGCGCTTGTAGAGCGCGTGCGAGCGCAGCGCCGCGTTCAGGTGATGCATGAGGCGGATGTTGGCCGTGTCATACAGGCTCTCACCTTCGCGCAACAAACCGGCCTCGGCCATGAGCTGCTCGACGCGCTCGTGCCCGGCCTCCGTCAGGTGCACCTGCTTGCCCTTCTCGTCGACGGAGAAGTCTCCGGGCCCCTCTTCAACCTGTTGGCGCGTGAGGCGCGGCACCAGCTCATTGATGCGCAGGTATATCTCGGTGCTCTCCTCGGCCGGCCCCGAGATGATCAGCGGCGTGCGCGCCTCATCGATCAGGATCGAATCGACCTCATCGACAATCGCGTACGACAAAGAGCGCTGCACCCGATCCTCGAGCCGGAAGGCGAGGTTGTCGCGCAGGTAATCAAAGCCGAACTCATTGTTGGTGCCGTAGGTGATGTCGCAGGCGTAGGCGGCGCGCTTCTCGGCCGAATCCTGGGAATTGCGGATCACACCGACGCTCAGTCCGAGGAAGCGGTAGATCGGACCCATCCAATCGGCGTCGCGCTGCGCCAGATATTCGTTGACGGTCACGACATGCACGCCCTCTCCGGGCAGCGCATTCAGATAGGCCGCGAGCGTCGACATCAGCGTCTTGCCCTCGCCGGTGCGCATCTCGGCGATGCGCCCCTGATGCAACGCGATGCCGCCGATCAACTGCACATCGAAGTGACGCAATCCGAGTGTGCGCCGAGCGGCCTCGCGCACGAGCGCAAAGGCTTCAGGCAAGAGCTGATCGAGCGTCTTACCCTGCTGCAGCTGCTCACGAAATTGCGCGGTCCTGGCCCGCAAGGCCTCATCGGACAGGCCCTGTAATGCGCTCTCGTGGGCCCCCGCCTCGCGCACCAGTCGTGCGTAGCTCTTGATGAGCCGGTCGTTGCGACTGCCAAAAACACGCGTCAGCGCCTGAAGCACAAGCAATCCTTTGGAAAAAAATGAGCGCCATCAGCGGCTTGAGGCAGCGCGCGCCAGGCCAAGCGTCGGTATTGTAAAGGTAGACAGCGCGCTGAAGTAGTCGTTCTACAAGCGCGACTGTCCTGCGCTCGCGCGCCGCCGACTAACGCCGGCTAGCGCCCGACGTAGGCCATCGGGTCGATCTGGCGGCCGTCCCTGACTACCTCAAAGTGCACATGCGGGCCGGTTGAGCGCCCCGTGGAGCCCACCACCGCGACAGCCTGGCCGCGCTGCACCTCGTCCCCGACATGCACGAGCGTCTGCGCATTGTGTGCATAGCGAGTCGTATAGCCGTTGCCGTGATTGATCTCGACGAGATTGCCGTAGCCCTCACGCGGCCCGGCCCAGGTCACGATACCGGCCGCCACCGCGAGCACGTCAGTGCCGGCGTCGGTCGCGAAGTCCACGCCCTTGTGCATGGCCTCCTCACCATTGAAGGGATCCATGCGCTCGCCGAAGTAGGATGAGATATAGCCCTCGCGCACCGGCCGGCCGCTGGGTTTGATCTCGGCCGACAGCTGCCGGCCCAGAATCACATTCTCAAGCGAGGAGAATTGCGCACTACGATCATCGATGCGGCGGCCCAGCTGATCGATCATCACCGTGATATCCGGTATCTGCGCGCCTCGGCCGGCGCCATCGGAGTCCGAGCCGCCCAAAGGCGGATCGTGATCAAAATCGAATTCGCGGCTATTGATGTTCGCCATCTGCGTGAGCTGCTTGCCGAGCGCGTTCAGACGGATCAGATTCGCATTGATGGTGCCGAGGCGCAGTGCCAGCGCATCGACCTTGTCCTGCACGTCTGCTCGCAAGGAAGCCAGCTGCTGCTGCTCCGCATGCAGCGCCGCGGCCGGGCTCAACACCGACATCGGCGCCGTACTGTGCTGCCCGAGCGTGACCCCGAGCGCGAACACGCCGGCGAGTAAAGCCAGGCCCAGCAGGCTCAAAAGACTTAGCGTAACGGGATGAGACAGGTTGAAAGCGCGGGTCAGACGACGCGAGGAGCAGAATATGACATTCATCGGTGTCGCTTCCGTCTCGCTGTGGCCAAATGCATTACCTTCGTCTCACCGGGTCGGCTCTGCGGCCTGGACCGGCGTCAGTTGCCCTTGATCGGCGCGCCCGACTATGCACAAGAAGCCCGCCCCTGACAAGAAGACTCGTACACGAAATCGCTCCGCCCGGCCTTTATATGGTAAATCACCTTTACAAATCAAAGACTTACTAACCAGAGGTCCGGGGCTGCGCGAGCTGGCGGCCCGGCTGCCCGAGCAGCGGTCCTGGGTACTATGGCTGCGCGCACTCATGCCGGCCGAGCTGGCCGCCCATATCGTCAATGCTGTACCTAAGGGAACCGAGCTCGTGGTCTTTGCCGATTCGGCAGCCTGGTGCACGCGTCTGCGCTATGCGCTCGTGGGGCTCGAAGCCCAGATCGTCGAGCATGATGCTGCGGTGCAGCGCATTCGCGTACGCGTCGCAGTGAGCTGAAAGCGTCAGGAGGCCAGCGCCGCGCTCGCCATCGAATGGGCCGGCACGTACGAGATGGGCGCCTGCTCGGGGCTCTCGAACACAACCTCTTCCGAGGCCGCAGGATCCCGCAGCAGCGCGCGCAGCAACGCGTTGTTCAGGCCGTGCCCGGACTTGTGACCGCTGAATTCGCCGATCAGGCTGTGACCGAGCAGATACAGATCACCGATCGCATCGAGGATCTTGTGCTTGACGAATTCGTCCTCGTAGCGCAGCCCGTCTTCATTCATCACCCCGACATCGTCCAGTACGATCGCATTCTCGAGCGTGCCGCCCAGGGCAAGGTTGTGCGCGCGCAGCGTCTCCAGATCGCGCATGAAGCCGAACGTGCGAGCGCGACTGATCTCCCTGAGAAATGAGGTAGTAGAGAAATCCATCGAGGCGCGCTGCAGGCGGCGTTTGAAGACCGGATGATCGAACTCGATTTCGAAATTGACCTTGAAGCCCTCGAACGGGTCAAAGCGGGCCCATTTGTCCCCGTCTTCGACCCGCACTGTCTTCTTGATGCGGATGAAGCGCTTGGGAACCGCCTGCTCCTCGATGCCTGCCGACTGCAGCAGGAATACAAAGGGCCCGGCGCTGCCGTCCATGATCGGCACTTCGCCCGCGGTCACCTCGACGATGGCATTGTCGATACCCAGGCCCGCAAAGGCTGACAGCAGATGCTCGACCGTCGAGATACGCGCCGAGCCATTCACGAGCGTGGTGCCCAGTGTGGTCTCCCCGACATTCGCGGCGCGCGCGGCAATGTCGATCGGCTGTGGCAGATCCACGCGCCGAAAGCAGATGCCGCTATCGGGTAGTGCCGGCCGCAGCGTCATCATGACCTGCTTGCCGGTATGCAAGCCCACCCCGGTCGCTCGAATCGATGTGCGTAACGTTCTTTGTCCGACCATAACTTAAACCTTCAATCCTTGGGGCGCTAACCTAGCATAGGGCGAGCCCCGCGCGCCCTAGGACAGTCGCGCATGTATGCCGCTCTAGTCGGCCTGACGTCGCAAAAACGCCGGAATATCCAATAGCTCTTCCGGCTCCGGTTCCGTGCGCAGGCCATCGCCTACGGCACGCTGCTGGTGGCGCACGATGGTCGGCCGCTCGAGCGCGCTGTAGTCGCTCTGACTGAGCGGCCCGCGCGCACGCGCGCCCCGCAATGAGCCCGGCTCGACGCGCGCGCCAACGCAATCGCGTCCCGTCGTGGACTCGCTGCGCGTCTCGCGCGTCGCCTCGGCGCGCATGCGCTGTGCGGCGGCGCCTCGGCCCAGACCCGTGGCAACGACGGTCACGCGGATCTGATTGGACATATCCGGATCGATGACCGTGCCGACCACGACCGTCGCGTCCTCGGAGGCATACTCCTTGACGATATTGCCCACTTCCTCGAACTCGCCGATCGAGAGGTCCAGGCCCGCGGTCACATTGACCAGGATGCCATGCGCGCCCGCGAGATTGATGTCCTCGAGCAGCGGCGATGACACCGCAGTCTCGGCGGCCTGGCGCGCGCGGTTCTCCCCGCTGGCCGAGCCGCTGCCCATCATCGCCATGCCGGTCTCGCTCATGACCGTGCGTACATCGGCGAAATCGACATTGATCAGGCCCGGGCGCGTGATGAGCTCGGCGATACCCTGAACCGCCCCCTGCAGCACCTGGTTCGCGGCCTTGAACGCATCGAGCAATGTGGTCGCAGGCCCGAGCACCGTGAGCAGCTTCTGGTTCGGGATCGTAATGAGCGAGTCGACGGTCTTGGTCAGCTCGGCGATGCCGTGGTCTGCAACCATGCAGCGCTTGCCGCCCTCCATCTGAAACGGCTTGGTCACGACCGCGACCGTGAGAATGCCGAGCTCGCGCGCGATCTGCGCCACGACCGGGGCGGCCCCGGTGCCGGTGCCCCCTCCCATACCGGCCGTTATGAACAGCATGTCGCAGCCCTCGATCAGCTCGACGATGCGATCGCGATCCTCCATTGCGGCCTGTCGGCCCACTTCAGGATCGGCGCCCGCGCCCAGTCCCTTGGTAATGCTGGCGCCGATCTGCAGCGAGGTCTTGATCTTCGAGGCCTTCAGCGCCTGCGAGTCGGTATTGACGCAAATGAAATCCACGCCCTCGATGCCGCTCGTTACCATATGAGAGACCGCATTGCCGCCGCCGCCGCCCACGCCGATCACCTTGATTACAGCGCTCTGGCTGTATGCATCCATCAGTTCAAACATGTCAGCTCCTTACGTTGAGTTCCCGGGGTCGATTGATCAGAAATTGCCTTTGAACCAGCTCTTCACCCGACCGAACGCGCCTGTCAGGTTGCCGCTGAGCGCTGCCGTGCGCGAGGCGGGCAAGGCGTTCTCGCGCGCGTACAGCAGCAGGCCCACGCCGGTCGAATAGATGGGATTGCGCACGACATCGGCCAGACCCTTGACCTGGCCCGGCAGCCCGAGGCGCACCGGCACATGGAAGATCTCCTCGGCCAGATCGATCGCCCCTTCCATGCGCGCACTGCCGCCGGTCAGCACGATGCCGGCCGCGATGACTTCCTCGAAACCGCTGCGCTGCAATTCCTCGCGGATCAGGTTGAACAGCTCCTCGTAGCGCGGCTCAACCACCTCGGCCAGCGTCTGGCGCGCGAGACGGCGCGCCGGACGGTCCCCGACACTGGGTACCTCGATGCTCTCGTCGGGATTGGCGAGCTGCGAGAGCGCGCAGGCATAGCGGATCTTGATGTCCTCGGCGTACTGCGTTGGCGTGCGCATCGAGACGGCGATGTCGTTGGTCACCTGATCGCCGGCAATCGGTATCACCGCGGTATGGCGAATCGCACCGGCGCTGAACACGGCGATATCGGTAGTGCCGCCGCCGACGTCGACGAGGCACACGCCGAGTTCCTTTTCATCATCGGTCAGCACCGCGAAGCTCGACGCCAGCTGCTCGAGCACGACGTCCTCGACCACGAGACCGCAGCGCTGCACGCATTTGATGATGTTCTGCGCCGCGCTGTCCGCGCCGGTCACGATGTGCACCTTGGCCTCCAGTCGCACGCCGGACATGCCGATCGGATCGCGAATGCCCTCCTGGCCATCGATGAGAAATTCCTGGGGCAACACATGCAGGATGCGCTGGTCGGCGGGAATTGCGACCGCCTTGGCCGCCTCGATCACGTGCTCGACGTCCGCGTGCGTGACCTCGCGATCGCGAATCGCGACCACGCCGTGCGAGTTCAGACTGCGCACGTGGCTGCCGGCGATGCCGGTGTAAACCGAATTTATTTCACAATCGGCCATGAGCTCGGCTTCCTCGATCGCGCGCTGGATCGACTGCACCGTCGACTCGATGTTGACCACGACGCCCTTCTTCAGGCCGCGCGAGGGCTGGCTGCCCATGCCGATGACCTCGATCGTCGAGTCGGCGGTGATCTCCCCGACCAGCGCGAGCACTTTGGAGGTGCCGATGTCCAGGCCAACGATGACCTGTTTGTCGGATTTCTTAGCCATCGATGTGCACCGCTGCGAGCGCCAAGGCACTCGCCCCCGCTCCCCGGGCGACGTGCGCGCCGCCGCCCTTCCAGCCCACGGCAAAGCCGTTGCTGTAGCGCATGTCGACGTAGGCGATGTCCGTGGCACGCTCGCTCACGAGCTTCGCGGCAACGCTCATGAAGCGCTCGAAGCGCGCATCGATCTGCAGTCTGCCGAGCCGCAGCTCCACACCGTTGTCGAGCCGCAGGCTCAGCGCCCCACGCGCATCCAGCGTCAGGGCGATCAGACGCAATCCCGCCTCGGTGAGTCGGCCCTGAATGGCCAGATAGCGCGCAGTCGCCTCCGCCTCGGAGCCGACTTGCCCGGACAACTGCGGCAGCTCGGGCGGCGCGAAGTGAGCCTCGCTCATGAACAACTGCCCGCGCGCATTGAGCAGACCGGCATCGTTCCAGCGCGCGACGGCAGACTGCTCGATGATCTCGATGCGCAGCGCGCGCGGCCAACTGCGCTGCACGGTCGCGCTGTCGACCCAGGGCAGCGTGCGCAGACCGCCGCTGATGTCCTCAAGGTCAACCGTCACGAGCCCAGCCCCGTGCAGCCGGCTGCGCACGATTTTTTCCACATCGAGCGCCGACACGCGCTGCAATCGGCCCGTGACGATGACGCGCTGAATGGGTTGATCCATGAGCCACAGCAATGCGGCCAGTGCCATGGCGCTCAGTGCGAGGGCGGCGAGGCTCAGGCCAAGGCCGCGCCAGTTCAGGGACGGCAGATAGTGCCGGGGCGAGCGCGAGGCACCGCGCCGATTGTTGCGCTTGCGCTGTAGCAACATCAGCTCGCCCCCGCCCGCGGCTCGCGCGCGCAACTGGTCTCGAGCACGCGCCAGACGAGCTCTTCGAAATCGATCCCGGCGGCGCGCGCCGCCATGGGCACCAGGCTGTGATCGGTCATGCCCGGCACGGTGTTGATCTCGAGCAATTGCGGCCGACCGGTGCTATCCAGCATGAAATCGGCGCGGCCCCAACCCTCGGCGCCGCAGGCCTCGTAGGCGGCGAGCGCCAGGGCGCCGAGGTGCGACTCTGCCTGCGGGCCCAGGCCCGACGGACACAGGTAGCGCGTATCGTTGCGCAGGTACTTGGCCTCGTAGTCGTAGAAGCTGCGCGGCGTCTCGATGCGGATCGATGGCAGCGCCTGCTCCTGCAATACGGCCACCGTGTATTCGGCCCCCGGTAAGAACCGCTCCGCGAACACGAGCGCATCGAAGCGCTGCGCTGTCTGCAGCGCGGCGGGCAGATCTTCGGCGCGCTCCACGCGTGATATGCCGACACTCGAGCCCTGCGAACCGGGTTTGACAAACAAGGGCAAGCCCAGTCGCTCGATCGCGAGCTCGCAATCGGCGCTCGAACGCAGCACGACGAACTGCGCACTCGGGACGCCAACCGCCTGCGCCAGCCATTTGGTGCGCAGCTTGTCCATGCCGATGGCCGAGCCCATGACGCCGCTACCGGTGTAGGGAATGCCCAAGAATTCCAGCGCGCCCTGCAGCGTTCCGTCCTCCCCGCCCGGTCCGTGCAATGCGATCCAGACCCGCTCGATCTGCAGCTCCTGCAGCTCCCCGAGCGCACGCAAGGCCGGGTCAAAGGCCTCGGCGCGCACGCCGCGACGCTGCAGCGCTGCGAGCACGGCGTGGCCACTGAGCAGCGACACCTCCCGCTCGCTCGAGCTGCCGCCCAGCAGCACCGCCACACGCCCGAACCTTGCCGGCTCGCGAACGTGATGCATGGCCTTGGGCAGGTGATGCAGCCGCATCAGTGATCCTGTGCGCCCGCGGGGGCGCTCACACTCTCACCGATGATGCGCACTTCGGGCTCGAGCCTGATGCCGAAGACTCGCTCGACGCTCTGCTGCACATGACCGATCAACTGCTCGAGCTCCTGCGCGCTCGCGTGGCCCTCGTTGATGATGAAGTTCGCGTGCTTGTCGGATACCACGGCATCGCCAATGCGATAGCCCTTGAGTCCGGCGGCCTCAATCAGGCGCGCGGCGTGATCCCCGGGCGGATTCCTGAAAACCGAACCACAGCTCCATTCCCCGAGCGGCTGGGTCTGTCGGCGCAATTCCGTCAAGGCACGCACGCTGCCGACCTGCGCACTCGTGCCTGGCTCGAATTGCAGCTCGGCGGCGATAAACCATTCTTCGAGCCCGCTGCCGGCAGCGGCCAGCGCGACCTGGCGGTAACCGATACGAAATTCCTGCGGCGAGCGCTGATGGCGCTGCCCGAGCCGATCCAGCATCTCGACGCGGTGTACATGACGCCAGGTCTCATCGCCGAAGGCGCCCGCGTTCATGGCCAGCGCTCCGCCCAGCGTGCCTGGGATGCCGCTGAAGAACTCGCCCTGCGCGAGGCTCCAGTTATTGCAGGCGCGCGCGATGCGCGCGCACGGCACGCTGGCTTCGCAATAGATACGGGTTTGCGAGCGCCGCTCGATGCGTGTGAAGGCGCCCGGCGTGGCCACGACGACGCCGCGGATACCGCCATCGCGCACCAGCAGATTGCTGCCCAGACCGACCCAGTAGACCGGTATCTCGGCCGGCAGCGTGCGCAGGAACGCGGCCAGATCCTCGATGTCGCGCGGACTGAAGAACATGTCGGCCGGGCCGCCGGCGCGCCATGAAGTATGAGCCGCCATCGGCTCGCGCCAGCGCACGCGCGGCATGAAATCGGGTGAGATGCCGGGATTCATGGCTTCGCTCGCGTGAGCTTTTCGGCCAGTTGTTGGGCGATCGCCCCGATGTGGCCCGCGCCCATGGTTACGATCACATCGCCATCGCGCAGCACGCCGCCGAGCGCAGCGGCCAGCTCCTCGAGCCGCGCGACGAACACCGGCTCGACCCGGCCACGGCTGCGCACGGCGCGGCAGATCGCGCGCCCATCGGCGCCTTTGATCGGCGCCTCACCGGCCGCGTAAACCTCGGCCACGAACAGCACTTCGACCGTGGCGAGCACGTTGGCGAAATCATCGAGCAGGTCGCGCGTGCGCGTATAGCGATGCGGCTGAAACACGAGCACCAGGCGGCGCGCGGGCCACGCCTGGTGCAACGCCTCGAGCGTCGCGGCAATCTCGGTCGGATGATGCCCATAGTCATCAACGATGCTGACCGTGCCGGCGGGGATTTTCGCATCGCCCAGGTATTGCATGCGCCGATCGATGCCCTGAAAGCCTGCCAGTGCGCGGCAGATCGCCTCATCGGCAACCCCGAGCTCGCTGGCCACGGCGATGGCGGCCAGCGCATTGCGCACGTTGTGAGTGCCCGCCAGATTGAGCATGACCGGCAGCGCCGCGGCGTGTCCCGGACGGGTGACCCGGAAGCGCGTGCCGAGGCGCTCGCGCACGAGCTCGCTCGCGCGCACATCCACGCCCTCGCGCAGGCCATAGGTCAGGAACGGTCGGCCCACGCGTGCGAGCATGCTCTGCACGTGCTCATCGTCGCCGCACAGCACCGCGAGGCCGTAGAACGGCAGGTTATGCAGAAATTCCACGAAGCTCGCCTCCAGCTTTGCGAAATCCCCGCCGTGCGTTCCCAGGTGATCGTTATCGATATTGGTCACGACCGCGATCACGGGCTGCAGATGCATGAACGAGGCGTCGCTCTCATCGGCCTCGGCCACCAGATAACGGCCCGCGCCCAGCCGCGCGTTGCTGCCGGCACTCTTGAGGCGCCCGCCGATCACAAAGGTCGGATCCTCACCGCCTTCCGCCAGTACGCTGGCGATCAGGCTCGTGGTCGTGGTCTTGCCATGCGTGCCGGCCACCGCGATCGACTCGCGAAAGCGCATGAGCTCGCCGAGCATTTCGGCGCGCGGCACGACCGGCACGCGGCGCGCCTGCGCGGCCTGCACCTCGGGGTTATCGCGCGCGATTGCGCTCGAGACCACGACGACATCGGCCCCATCGGCGTGGGCAGCCCTGTGGCCAATGCAGATTTTGGCGCCCAGCGCCGCCAGCCGTTCGGTAATTGCATTGGGCTTCAGATCCGAGCCCTGCACGTGATAGCCCAGATTGATCAGCACTTCGGCGATGCCGCCCATGCCGCTGCCGCCGATGCCGACGAAGTGAATCGTCTCGATGCGCCGCATGCGCGCGCTGCTGGGCATTAACGTCGCCGACGGCCTGTGCTGACGCGGCGGGGCGCTCATGCCGCCGCCCCAAAGCCCGAGGCGCGAACCAGCTCGCTGCAGGCATTGGCCAGATCTGCCAGCGCACGCGGCCGGGCCAATGCGCGCGCACCCTCAGCCATCGCCAGCAGGCGCTCGCGCCCGCTGCACATTGCCGCGAGCTGCTCGGCTAGCCACGACGCACTGAGCTCGCGATCCGCGATCATCACCGCGGCGCCTGCGGCGACGAGGATTTCGGCATTGCGGCTCTGGTGATCATCCGTGGCGGCCGGAAATGGCACGAGCACGGCGCCCACTCCGGCCGCCGCCAGCTCCGAGACGGTCAATGCGCCCGCGCGGCAGACTACGAGATCGGCCCAGCCATAAGCCTCGGCCATCTCTTCGATGAAGGGTTGCACCCGCGCTGCTACGCCGGCGTCCAGGTAAGCACGCTGCGCCGGCTCGAGCCAGCGCTCACCGGATTGATGGCGCACCTCGAATAACATTGAGGCGGCGAGCCGGGCGAGCGCGAATGGCACAATCTCGTTGAGCCGCGCCGCACCCTGACTGCCGCCGAGCACGAGCAGCCGGATGCCCGGGCCGCGCGTCGCGAAGCGCTGCGCCGGGGGCGGCAAGGCACTGATCTCGCGTCTTACCGGATTGCCAACCACTTGTGCACCCACGCTAGCCGGAAAGCTGCCGGGAAAGGCGGTCAGCACCCGATCGGCGAGCCTCGCCAGGCAACGATTGGTGAAACCCGCGATGGCATTCTGCTCATGTATGAGCAGCGGCTTGCGCATGATCCAGGCCGCCACGCCGCCGGGACCGGCTACAAATCCGCCCAGACCGACGACCAGCGCGGGACGCCGACGGCGGATGACGGCCAGCGCCTGCAGTAGCGCGCGCGCGAGCTTCAATGGCGCGCTCAGCCACACCAGCCAGCCCTTGCCTCGCAGTCCGCTGACCGATAGCCACTCGATCGTGATGTGCTGGCTCGGCACCAGACGGGCCTCGAGTCCCTTGCGCGTGCCGAGCCAGACGACCTGCCAGGAGCGCTCGCGCAACTCGCACGCGAGCGCGAGTGCCGGAAATACGTGACCGCCCGTGCCGCCCGCAAGAATCAGTGCCAGCGGTGCCGATGCACTCGCACTCATGCGCGCAGCTCCCGCGGCGCTCGCCGCGCCGCGCGCACCGTCTCGTGATGCACGCGTAGCACGATGCCGAGCCACGCCATGGTCACGATCAGGCTGCTGCGCCCATAGCTCATGAGCGGCAACGTGAGACCCTTGGTCGGCAGCACGCCCATATTCACGCCGATGTTGATGCAGGCCTGCACGCCCAACCACAGGCCGAAACCCGCGGCCAGGTAGGCGGGAAACTTGAGCCCCGCCTCGCAGGCGCGGCGCGAGATCACAAAGACGCGCCAGGTCAGAGCCAGAAACAGCCCGAGCGTGAGCACCACGCCAACCAGGCCGAGCTCCTCGGCAAGCACTGCGAACAGAAAATCGGTGTGCGCCTCGGGCAGGTAGAACAATTTCTGCACGCTCGCGCCGAGCCCGACTCCGAACCACTGGCCGCGGCCAATAGCAATCAGCGACTGCGTGAGCTGAAAGCCGCTGTTGAACGGGTCGGCCCACGGATCCAAAAAAGCCGTGAAACGGCGCAGCCGGTAGCTCGAGAAGATCACGAGCAGCACCATCGAGCCCACTACGGCCAGCAGCATCGCCGCCACGTAACGCACGCGCGCGCCGGCCAGGAACAGTACGCCAAATCCGGTGATGAACAGTACGCTGGCGGCGCCGAAGTCGGGCTCGAGCAGCAGCAGCAGCGCAATAAGCGCGAGCAAGCCAAGCGGCCGTCCCAGACCGGACAGGCCCGAGCGCAGCGCCTCCTCATAGCGCACCGCGTAGCTGGCGATGTAGATCAGTGTCAGCACCCGCGCAGCCTCTGAGGCCTGAAAGGTCATGCCGGCCAGCCGCAGCCAGCGGCGGCTGCCGTTGACCACATGACCCAGGCCTGGCAGCAGCACGATGCACAGCAGCGCCACGGCGATCAGCAATAGCGGCAGCGCCCATTGCTCGAGCTTTTGGCTTGGAATCGCGAACGTCACGCCGGCCAGCGCCGAGCCGATCAGTACCAGCAGCAGCTGGCGCTCCAGATAGAAAAACGGATCCCCATCCCGCCCCGCCACCGTGATGGAGGCCGAGGTCACCATGATCAGGCCGAGCAATACGATCGACACGGTCAGAATGATCGTGATGCCATCGAGTGCGGGCGCACGCTCGCGCAGCCGCGGCTCAGCCAGCGTCAGCGTCGCGGCGCTCATGCGGCCAGCCTCTGCACCGCTGCGGCAAACACGTCGCCGCGGTGTGCATAGTCGCGAAACATATCCAGGCTGGCGCAGGCCGGCGAGAGCAACACGGTATCGCCAGGCTGCGCCAGCGCGGTGGCCGCGTCGACCGCTGCCTCCAGGCTGCGCGCATAGCGATACTCGCAGGCCCCATCGAGCGCGGCGCCGAGCACGGCAGCGTCGCGGCCGATCAGCACGGCGCAGCGCACCTTGCCGGCGAAGGCGCCGCGCAAGGGCGTGAAATCCTGGCCCTTGCCTTCCCCGCCCAGGATCACGAGCAGCGGACCGGGCAGCCCACCGACGGCGGCGAGTGTGGCCCCGACGTTGGTGCCCTTGGAGTCATCGATGTAATGCACGCCGCGAATCTCGGCGATCCACTGCATGCGATGCGCGAGTCCGGTAAACGCGCGCAGCTCCTCGAGCATGGCTGGCCGCGGCAGCGACAACGCTTCCCCGAGCGCCAGCGCGGCCAGCGCATTGGCTGCATTGTGGGCGCCCTTGAGTCTCAGAGCAGTGAGCGCGAGCAGCGGCTCGCCGCGGCGTACCAGCCACGGCTCCCCGCCCGCCTGCTGCACCAGCGTATAGTCCGCGCCCGCCTCGGCGCGCAGCGAGAAGCTCAGGCGCCGGCGTGAAGGGGCGACCATCGCCGCCACGCGCGCATCATCGAGATTGACGATCGCGACTTCGCAGTGCGCGTAGATGCACGCCTTGGCGGCGGCGTAGGCCTCCAGATCGGCATAACGGTCCAGATGATCGGCTGTCACGTTGAGCACCGTGGCAGCGGCGAGCGGCAACGTATCGGTGCTCTCGAGCTGAAAGCTTGAGAGCTCGAGCACGTAGAGCTGCGTGCGCTCATCGAGCAGCTCAAGGGCCGGGGGCCCGAGGTTGCCGCCGGCGCGCACGCGCACACCGGCGCGCGCGGCCATCTGCGCGAGCAGCGTAGTGACCGTGCTCTTGCCATTGGTGCCGGTGATGCCTGCGATCGGTGCCTGCGCGGCGCGCGCGAACAGCTCGATGTCCCCGATGATGGTCAGCCCCTTGGCGCGAGCGAGCTCGAAGAACGAGCCCACTGGCGCGACCCCCGGGGACAGCACCAACAAGCTCGCACCTTCCAGCAGCGAGGCGTCAAAACCGCCGCGACGCACGGTGATGCGCCGGCCAAGCTCGGTGCTCAGAGCGGCCAGGCGCGGCAATTCCGGCGGCTCGGCGCGACTGTCGGTCACGGCAACCTCGAAGCCATGCGCGAGCAGGTAGCGCACCGCGGAATAGCCGCTCTTGCCGAGCCCTACGACCACGGCGTGGGCGTTGTGCGCTTGGGCTTGAGCTCGCGGAATCGTCATCGCAGTTTGAGTGTCGACAATCCTGCCAGCACGAGCAGGAAGCTGATGATCCAGAAGCGCACGATCACCTTCGGCTCAGCCCAACCCTTGAGCTCGAAGTGATGATGAATGGGCGCCATTCGAAAGATGCGCCGGCCGGTCAGCTTGAATGAAGTGACCTGCAGGATGACCGAGGCGGTCTCGAGCACGAATATGCCGCCCATGACCAGCGCGACGATCTCCTGGCGCACGATGATCGCCACCACGCCCAGGCCCGCCCCGAGCGCAAGGGCTCCGGTATCGCCCATGAACACCTGCGCCGGATAGGAATTGAACCATAGGAATCCCAGGCCGGCGCCCGCGAGCGCGCCGCAGAAGATCAGCAGCTCGCCGGCCTGCGGTATCGCAGGAATTGCCAGGTAGCTCGCGAAGATTACATTGCCGCTCGCATAGGCGAAGATGCCGAGCGCCCCGGACACCATCGCCGCGGGCATGATTGCCAGCCCGTCGAGTCCGTCCGTCAGATTCACGGCATTGCTCATGCCCACGATCATGAAATAGCTCAGCGCGCAGAATCCGAGCGCGCCGAGCGGAACACTCACGCTCTTGATGAAGGGCACGAAGAAATCCGTCTCGGCAGGCACCGTGGCGGTGCGCACCAGCAGCAGCGCGGCGCCGAGGCCGAGCAGTGACTGCAGCAGATATTTCCAGCGCGCCGGCAGCCCGCGCGAGCTGCCGACCACGAGTTTGAGATAGTCGTCGCAAAAACCAATCAGACCGAAGCCGACCGTGACGCCGAGGGTGATCCAGATAAAGCGATTGCGCAGGTCCGCCCACAGCAGCGTGCTGATGGCCACCGCGACGATGATCAATGCGCCGCCCATCGTCGGCGTGCCAGCCTTGGGCAAGTGCGAGCGTGGTCCGTCATCGCGCACGACCTGGCCGATCTGATAGCGCCAGAGGCGCGAGATCATCACCGGACCCAGCAGCAGCGCGAGGCTCAGCCCCGACATGACCGCGAGAATCGCGCGCAAGGTCAGGTAAGAGAACGCGTGGAACGCCGTGTGATGCACGGCCAGCAATTTGGCGATCCAGTACAGCATCGATCAGTCTGCCTTGCGCGCGTGCGGCGGGATCGCGATGGCCTCGACCACGCGCTCGAGGCGATTGACCCGCGAGCCCTTGATCAGCAGTCGCACATCGGCGCTCAGTTCAGCCGCCAGCGCGCGTGTGAGCTCGCCGACATCCTCGTAGTGGCTGGCGCCGGCGCCAAAGCGCTCCGAGGCCAGTGCCGCGAGGCCGCCGAGGCTGAAGAGACGCTCGATGCCCTGCGAGCGCGCGAGCTCACCGATCTCGTGGTGGCTCGCCTCGGCAAACTCGCCGAGCTCGGCCATGTCACCGAGCACCAGCCAGCGCCGACCGGGCAGCTCGCCGAGCACTTCCAGCGCCGCGCGCGCCGAGCTCGGGTTGGCGTTGTAGGAATCATCGATGAGCCAGGCGCCATGGCGGGTGCGGTGAAACTGCAACCGTCCCTTGACCGCGCGCATCGCCGCCAGGCCCGATGCGATCTGCTCCAGGCTCGCCCCGGCGCTCGCCGCGGCGGCGGCGGCCGCCAGTGCGTTGTAGACATTGTGGCGCCCGGCCAGCGCGAGCGTGATTGCGACCGAGCCCGCGGGGCTGCAGAGGCGAAAGCGACTGCAGAAGCCCTGCTCGCCTACCTCGAACTGCAAGCCTTCCGCGCGGTAGTCGGCCTCGGCGCGCAGCCCGAATGTGCACAGGCGCGCCGTGGTGCTCGCGCGCCAGAGCGCAGCGTAGGTGTCGTCCGCGTTGATGACCGCTATACCGCTCGCCGCCAGAGCACTCACGATCTCGCCTTCGGCCCGCGCCGCGCCCTCGAGCGAGCCGAAGCCTTCCAGATGCTCTGCGCCGGCATTGGTGATCAGGCCGATGTCGGGCCGCGCAATGCGCACCAGATGTTCGACTTCTCCGGGGCGATTAGCTCCCATCTCGATGATGGCGCTGCGATGGGTGGCATCCAGACGCAACAGCGTCATCGGCACGCCGAGGTGATTGTTCAGATTGCCGCGCGTAGCCAGGCACGGGCCGCGCTGTGAGAGTACGGCGGCCAGCATCTCCTTGACGGTTGTCTTGCCGTTGCTGCCGGCGATGCCGATCACGGGCCCGGTGAATTTCGCGCGCGCGCTGCGTGCTGCCTGCGCGAGCGCGGTCTCGACGTCGACGACGACGATCTGTGCGAGCGGCGCATCGCTGAGCCGCTGCACCAGCGCGCCGGCCGCGCCGGCCGCGGCCGCAGCCCCGACAAAGTTGTGCCCATCGGTGT
>Ga0302324_100003395_pt1 | contig 35992 bp, 30 predicted proteins | sample Palsa_T0_1_FD_201949 | JGI IMG/M metagenome (GOLD analysis project Ga0302324, IMG submission 201949) | Peat permafrost microbial communities from Stordalen Mire near Abisko, Sweden - Palsa_T0_1 | ecosystem: Environmental > Terrestrial > Soil > Palsa > Peat permafrost | place: Sweden: Abisko...
GTGGGAACCACCCGATCCCTTTTCGAACTCGGAAGTGAAAACGCTCCGCGCCGATGCTAGTGTCGACTTTGTCGATGTGAAAGTAGGTCACTGCCAGGCTCTTGAATCGAGAACGAACCCCCGTCGGTGAAAGCTGCCGGGGGTTTTTTCTTTCAGGGCGATGCCTGTCTGCGCCGCGAGAAGGCCTTCAGCTGACCTGCCGGCGCAATTTTTCCAATTTTTGGCGACTGACGCAGGAATCGCGCAACGGCGTCAGCCCTCAACGGATGGCTGAAGTGGTTGCCCTGTGCCTCGGAGCAACCGTGTTGTTTGAGAAACGCGACCTGTTCCGGGGTTTCGACTCCCTCCGCCACTACCCGCATGCGCAGGCTTTTACCCATGTTGATAACGGCGCTGACGACACTCGCATCGTCGGCGTTCGAGCTGAGATTGAGCACGAAAGATCGGTCGACCTTGAGAGCATCGATCGGGAACCGGCGCACGTAGCTCAAGCTTGAATAACCGGTGCCGAAGTCATCCAGTGCGAGCTGTACGCCGAGGGATCTGAGCGCATTCAGCACCAGCTTGGTGGCTCGGGAGTCCTGCATGATGAAGGTTTCGGTAAGCTCCAGCGTGAGACGACTTGGATCAATGCCCGTCTCTGACAAGGTGGCGGCGACGCCGGCGACGAACCCTCTCGAACGCAGTTCCACGGTTGAAATATTCACCGCAAGTCCGGGTACCGGCAGTCGTGCCCGCTGCCAGTCGTTGAACTGTACACACGCCTGGCGGAGCGCCCACTGGCCGATAGGCACGATCAAGCCACTTTCTTCGGCAACCGAAATGAAGTCGACGGCCGGCACGGCTCCCAAGGGAGGGTGCAGCCACCGAAGAAGCGCCTCCACACCAGAGATCGCTCCGGTCGCCAGATTCACGATCGGTTGATAGTGCAACTCCAGCTCGTTGCGCTCGATCGCATGCCGCAGGCCATTCTCGAGGAGTTGCCGCTCGATCGCCCGCGAGTTCAGATCCGCTCGATAGAACTGATAATTGTTGCGCCCGTGCTCTTTCGCCTCGTACATCGCGGAATCGGCATTCTGGAGCAATGTCTTCAGTTCAGTACCGTCCTCCGGATAGACGGCGATGCCGATGCTCGCCGTAATATGCAGCTCGATCTCATCGATCGTGTAGAGCATCCCGATGGCTTTGATAAGCTTGTCGGCGCAGATGGCTGCGTCCTGCGCATGCGCAACGTCCAGTAGCAAGATGACAAATTCGTCACCCCCGAGCCGACTCACCGTATCGGAGGCGCGTACGGAGTCGCGCAAACGGTGGGCAACGCTCTGCAGGAGACGATCCCCCACCGAGTGGCCCAGCGAATCGTTGATATGCTTGAATCGATCCAAGTCCAGATAGAGTACGCCTAGAGCCGCGTGGCGGCGTTGCGCCGCCGCTATCGCTTGGGTTAGACGCTCGCTCAGCAAATCCCGATTCGGCAGATCGGTCAGACTGTCGTGCTGCGCCAGGTGCACCAACCTTTGCGACAGCGCCCGCGACATGCTCACATCGTGAAACACCATGACGGCGCCGGTCACGTCGCCGCGGCGGTTGTGGATGGGGGCGCATGAGTCCTCGATTGCCGACTCGACGCCGTCACGTCGTATCAAGATCGAGGTCGCCGGCAGGCCCACGATTTCATTTGTTCTCGTCGCCAGGTCCATGGGATTCGGTATGGCTGCGCGGCTGGTCCGGTCGATGATTCGGAACACCTCCTCGAGTGGACGGCCCAGCGCCTCGGCGTGGGGCCAGCCCGTCAATTGCTCCGCGACGACGTTGAAGTAGGTGACCCGGCCTCTTACATCCGTACTGATGACCGCATCGCCAATCGAATTGAGCGTGACCTGTGCCCGCTCTTTCTCGTCGAACAAGGCCTCCCTGATAGCTGCGCGATCGATCATGCCGGCGATGGCTTTGGGAAGCAGATGGTCGTCCAGACGGCCCTTCAACAGATAGTCTTGCGCGCCACGCTGGATGGCCAGTCTCGCAATCTCCTCGTCTTCCGGGGAGCTCAGGATCAATATGGGAATCTGTGGGTTCGCGACATAGATTCGATCGAACGCGTCGATGCCGGCAGCGTCAGGCAGTTGTAGATCCACCAAGACCGCCGAGATGCCCGAGGCCTGCGGATGATCTTGTCTGCCGAGGACGGCAAGACGCGTCAAGCCGAGCGCGCAGGTGGCTACCCACTCGATGTGGCCGTTATGCGATCTGGAAAGCGCGTTCAGAACGGCCGCCGCGTCCGTGGCGTTAGCCTGAATCAGCAGGATGTTTTGCGCCATTTCCCTCGGCTTGACCAACCCTGATGCTCGCACAGCAAAGCATATTCGGGTCGCGTACGTCTGTGCGTTACCGAACGGATGACGGCGCCATCGGGTTTTGAGGACCCTTTGATGTGGCACCGCAACCGTGACCGGTGACAGACGGGAGCGCCGCTCAAGGGGTGTCTGCAAGCCGCCCGGCCACTGCCGGCCGAGATCTTCGATCGACACTGTGAACTCCGTCGCGAGTGTGGAGAAAGCCACAACATATACTGGCATTTAGTCGACCCGCCGATGAGGTGCCGTGTTGGTTGGTATTGCCATCATATTAGTCGTGGTCGCCGCATTGATCGTTTACATCGTCGCCCTCTACAACGAGCTGGTCGGGCTTCGCGAGAACGTCAAGGTGGCTTGGGCGAACATCGACGTGCTGCTGAAGCAGCGCCATGACGAGTTGCCGAAGCTGATCGAGACTTGCAAGCGCTACATGCAGTTCGAGCAAGATACACTCGAAAAGGTCATGCGCGCCCGGGCCTCCGTCAGCGATGCGAGCGCATCCGGCAATGTCGCCGCCGTCGGCGCGGCCGAACAGCAGCTGCGGGCCGGCATGAGCCGTCTCTTCGCGGTCGCCGAGAGCTATCCGCAATTGAAGAGCGACGAGACATTCCAGCAATTGCAGGCACGCATCACCGCACTGGAGGAATCCATTGCGGACCGTCGCGAGCTCTACAATGATCAGGTGAACCTCAACAATATTCGCGTCAAGGTCTTTCCCGCCGTCCTGGTGGCCGAGCATTTCGGGTTCACGACGGCGCACTTGCTCGAGTTCACGGCCGACGAGAAGCGCGACGTCGACGTGGGAGCGCTGTTCCGCGCCTGAGCTGGCCGACGGCGATGTCCGAGAAAGATCACCTCAAGTTTCTGTTCCTGATCCTCGGTGTCGCCGCCGCTGCCGTGTATTCCTTCTGGTACACGTTCAAAGCATGGCGCGAGAACCTCGTGATCGCCGACACACCCACTTCGCGCGTGCGCTCGGCCGCTCAAGGATACGTGCAATTCACCGGTCGCGGGCTGCTGATGTCCAAGGAGGAGAACAGAGCCCCCTTGAGCGGAATACCGTGCGCCTGGTGGCGCTACAAGATCGAGGAGCGCCGCGAGAGCGGCCGTTCCCGCGGATGGGCCACCGTCCAGAGCGACACCAGCGCGCTGCCCTTTATTCTGGATGACGGCACGGGTCAATGCTTGGTCGACCCACGCGGAGCCGAGGTTTTCCCGAGCGAGAAGGATGTCTGGTACGGTGACACGGAGTGGCCGGAGATGCACCTCCCCAAGGGACAAGGGGTCATCGGCCGGATCGGCGATTTGCTGACGAGTTTGGGACGTTATCGGTACACCGAGTACCGTATTCAGCCGCGTGAGCCGCTTTACGCGCTGGGGGCCTACCGCAGCGGCGCCGCGCTGAGCGAGGAAAATCCGGAGGGCGCCGTCGCGGAACTGCTGCGGACGTGGAAGCAGGATCAAAAGAGCCTGCTCGAGCGATTCGACAGCAACCATGACGGCGTTCTCGACAGTGCCGAGTGGGAACTTGCGCGCGCCGAGGCTCATCGGCAGGTAGTCGAGACCATGCTCGTCAAACCGCAAGTGACGGATGTCAGCGTCATCTCCAAGCCCAAAGACGGACGCGTGTTCCTGTTATCGGCGTCCGATGGCGAATCGCTCGGCCGGAAGTTGCGCGTCCGGGCCGCCGCCGGCCTTGCCACATGCATGGGCTCGAGCGCGCTGCTGGGCTGGCTGGCGACGCACTTCTGACAGTTTATTCGGAGCCGCTGAAACAGCGGATGCGGAACCGCACGTCCGGTGGTGTGGGAGCGCGACGGGCGTGAGCCCCTACCCGATATGCGGATCCGTCAGCGCTTCGGACTCAAAATCGAGACGGCCGGATCACCGATAGCGGCCGCGGAACTCGTATCCGGTTCGACCTCCTTCAATCGACTCACCTGCAGTTCACCCGCACGCTCGAGCACGGCGTAGGCGACCGAGCAGATATGCGAATGGATGCGCTTCAGGTCGCGCAGGATGTCCAAATGGAGCGAGCTCGATTCAATGCTCTCGGGACGCCCGTCCCGCAAGCGCGCCAGATGGCTCTCCGCCGCGGCGAATTCGGCGGCGCGCAAGGTGGCCTTCTCGTTCACCAGCAAGCGCGCAATTTTGACATCGCCCGACATGAAGACGCTGAAGGCGAGTTTGAGATTGTCGACGACCTCCTGATGGAAGGATTGCAACTCTGCCGCGCCCTCCGTCGAGAAGACGACCTTGCGCTTAATCTTCTTCGCCGCGAGCTCCATCAAATTCTTGTCGATGATGTCCCCGACATGTTCCAGGTTGATCGAAAAGGAGATGATCTCCATTGCCCGATGTGCGTCCCGTTGATTCAGGCTTTCTCGGGTGAGCTTGGTGACATACAGCTTCACGGCCTCATCGAGCCGGTCCACCGCATCGTCCATCCGGCAGATTTCCTCCACCATCTTCCGGTCATCGGTCATCAGCGCCGTCATCGTCCGGCGAAGCATGCCCTCGATGATGTCGCCGATGTGCAGCGTCTCGCGCGCCGCGCAGGCGAGCGCCACGGAGGGCGTGCCGAGCGCCGGTTCATCCAGATACAGAGGGGTCGAGGGATCACTGGGCTGCACCCGCTCCGGGAGTAGACGTGTCAGCAGCGTCGCCAGGGGTCTCAACGGAAAAATAAAGACGAGTGCCAACGCGAGATTGAATGCGGTATGGAAATCCGCCGCCATCCGCGAAGGATTGGGTTCGAGCCAAGCGAGCCCCTCGGCGATTGGATTTAGAAAAGGCAGCACGAGCGCGCATCCCACCACTCGATTGAGCAAGTTGCCCAGCGGCAGACGGCGGCTTGCGGGATTGTCGCCCCGACTACCCTCGACCAGCGGATTGATGGCGCTGCCGAGATTGGCGCCGAGGATGAGGGCCAGCGCCGCCACCGGCGTGATGAAATTGGAGTAGGCAAGAGACATCACCAAGAGAACCACCGTCACGCTGGAATGGGCGGCCCAAGTGAGCGCAGCCGCCATCAGGAGACACAGCAGGGGGTCGCCGGTCATGGCGCCGAGAAGGGCGCGGACCGCCGGCGCGTTCTCCGCAGGAGCCAGCGTATCGAGCAAGATGTGCAGCGACAGCACCATGATTCCGACGCCGATCGCTACCCGCCCAAGATCGCGGGTGCGTGTTTGACTGCCCCTCTTGAAGGTAATCACACCTACCAAAAACAGGACCGGCGCGATGGCCGAGACGTTAAACGACAGGACTTGGACGATGAGCGTGGTGCCGACATTCGCGCCCAACATGATCGCGAGGGCGGGGATCAAGTCGACCGTACCTCCGGTGACGAAGGAGGCGGTCATCAAACCTGTCGCGGTACTGCTCTGAAGAAGGGCGGTGACAAAGATCCCGGCCAGGAATGCCGCGAACCGATTGCGCAGTGCCATCCCGAGAAAGCGCCTGAGATCGGACCCGAACGCGCGCACGATGCCGCTGTGGACCATATGCAGGCCCCACAACAGCAGCGCAACGCCGCCGGTCAGATCCAGAAGAATCATGCTTCCCATGGGCTCATCCTATATCTCACGAGCCGGCCAGCGGCCAGGAACCGGTTCGCGAATTGGCTCCGCGGGTAGCGCTCAAGGCGGCCGATGACAGACCGCCTCGATATTGTTGCCGTCCGGATCAAGCACGAATGCGCCGTAGTAGTCGGGATGGTAGTGCGGGCGTAATCCGGGTGCGCCGTTGTCCCTTCCGCCCGCCTTCAACGCAGCCTGGTAAAAGGAATCGACCCGCGCTCGGCAGTTCGCGAGGAAGGCAATATGCACGGGTCCGCTCGGCCGGCCTTGATCGCCGATCCAGAAAAACGCCTTGGCGTCGCTGCCGAATCCCGCGTGAGCACCGCCGCCGGTTTGCTCGGCAGTGACCTCCATGACCAGGGTGATTCCCAAGCCCCGCAGCGCCTCGAGGTAAAAGCTCCTGGAGCGCTTGAGGTCGGAAACTGTGAAGCCGGTGTGATCGATCATGTCAGCCTCTCCCGCGGGCCTTCCCGGTAAATGAATTTAAGGTCAGGCGCCGTGCTGCGCAAGCGGTCACGGTAACGGCGCATCAAAGCTGACCGCGATGCTGAACGTCGATCCCGAGGATCTCTTCGTGTGCACCGCTCAGTCCCCACTCGACTATCGCCTGAAGTACCGGCTGGAGACCGCGACCCATGTCTGTGAGGCTGTACTCGACCTTCGGCGGAACGACGTTGTACTGTTTGCGATGAATGAGTCCTCGGAGTTGCAGCTCCTTGAGCTCGCGGCTCAAGACCCGCGGGGTCACGGGCTTGCCCAACGTGCCTTTCAGCAGCGAGGTTCGAATCTCAGCGTAGCGATACGGCTTCTGGATCAACACCCAGAGAATTCGAAGCTTGTACTTCCCACCGACGATCTGACTGAATCCCACAGCGGGGCACAATTTCAACTCAGACGGATCTTTCCTGCGTGCCATCGAATGCTCCGTTGATGAAGATTCCCTACGGCAAAGTCGAGGTCACTCGCCCGACAGTATCCTTTTTGTCCATACTTGCGATTGCGCACCATGAATATTACGCTCATCCGATCATCGCAGGTCCCACTCATGAGCTCGTTTCTGCACCGTCGCTCCGTCCTGGCACCAGCCGGGGGGCGCGCTCGTAGCATCTCGCGCCGCATGGCCGGATACCGCTCAAATGGGAGATTCAAAAAATGCTCAAGTCAATCGAGTCGAACTGCGCCGCCTACCTCGACGCATGGTCGCGCAAGGACCTCGACGGTATCGCCGTCCATCTGCATTCCGACGTGCATTTCAAAGGGCCCATGCAAGAGCTCAACGGACGCGAGGCCGTACTGGCGTCCTCCAAACGCGTCTTTGCGCTGCTCGAAAGGCTCGATGTTCGTGTGAAATTGGTGTCCGGTGATCGCGCCATGTTTGCCTATGACTTCGTCTGTCGTGCCCCGATCGGGGTATGCCGGACCGCGGAATTGGTGCGATTTGAGGACGGACTGATTCGCGACATCGAGTTATTTTTCGACGCGCGTCCGTTCGAAGCCATGCAACGGGTGCAAGCAGCGGCCGCGGCGTCGAAATGAGTGTCGCTAGGCGCCTCGCGCCTCGACTTCTGCTCGTGTTCACTGCGCTCTGCCTTGCGGGTGGAGCGTGCGTGCATGCGCTGGCCTATCCGAAGGCAGCACGCATCGCCGAGCACTCTGCTCTCCCGGCCTTCTTTACAGCAGCCTTCAAGGGCCTCTGGCTCATCGATTCCGGCGCCACTCTCGTTCTAGCCATGGCATTTGGTTTAATCGCCGCATTTCCCGGCACGGCATCGCGATCGGTCGTGGTGGTTCTCGCCCTGGCGCCCCTTGCGTTTGCAATGGCGCTATTTGCAACGATGGGCAACTTCTTTCCAGGCTATCTCATGCTCGTGGCAGGTGCCGCGGCACTCATTGGCGGAACGCTGCACCATCGCGCTCCGCTCGATGACTCACCGTAGGGCGCTCTCGGAGCGCCGATGGCAATCGGCTCGCGCGCATGTTGCGCGCACGGGGGGAGCCGGGGCTAGTATGGGGTCGGTGAGCGAACACAGGAATCAATACGATCAGCCCATCGGGCCGGCAGTTGCGGGATGGAGCGAACGGGCGCGCCCACCGCGGCACGCGCTGCACGGCCGCTATAGCTGCCTGGAGCCCGTCGACCCGCACCGCCACGCTGCCGATCTCTTTGCCGCTTACATTGATGCAGCGGACGCCCGTGACTGGACCTACCTGTTCCAGGAGCGTCCCGAGACTTCGTCCTCGTTTCTGGACTACTTGACCGACCTCGCGAAGAGCGAGGATCCCCTGCATTACACGATCGTAGACACCGAAACGGCCAAGCCCGTCGGCACCGCAGCCCTCATGAGAATCGATCCCGTACACGGCGTCATCGAGGTGGGTTCCATTGCCTATTCGCCCCGCATCAAGCGCACACGCGCCGGCACGGAGGCGATGTACCTCTTGATGCGGCTGGTCTTCGACGAGCTCGGCTACCGGCGGTATGAATGGAAGTGCGACAGCCTCAATGGCCCCTCGCGTGCAGCAGCTCGGCGGTACGGATTCACGTTCGAGGGAATTTTCCGCAAGGCCATCGTCTATAAAGGCAGAAGCCGCGATACCGCGTGGTACTCGATCATTGCGGAGGAGTGGCCCCGGATCCGGTCGGCGTTCGATACCTGGCTTGACCCTAAAAATTTTGACGAGGGGGGCCACCAAAAGCGCGCCCTCGAGGCCATGCGGCCTTCGCTCTAAGGAAGCGCCCTGCGTCGCTGCATCCGCGTCGCAGGCCTTCTTTGACTTAATTCGCTTCCATTCGTCGACAGTGAACGGCTGCTCGCAATGTGCCGCCCCTGCTGCTAGTCCCGTCACAGAGTCCCTGTAATGGATACCCCTAAACTCCTTTCGCCTGCAATGAACGCAGTGCGATTGGAGTCAATGAATGACCTCGGACCGTGTGCCGAGGGGCGCCGATGCGTCCCTCGCCGGACTCGCCCGGCTGGCTGCGCTGATCCTGATGAGCGCCGTGGGATTGCTCACGGGGTGCGGATCGTCGCATCCGAACGATCTTACCCAGCTGAGCTCGATTGCGGTTGGGCCGCCCGACAGCACAGTCGCAATGGGGCTCGCGAGCCAATTCACCGCCACCGGAATCATGAGCGACGGCTCGAAGCGCAATCTCTCGGCGCAGGTGGCCTGGAGCTCGAGCAATCCCGCCATTGCCTGGATGGGTGCGGGAGGCACGGTGGCCACGGTCCGATCCGGTACTACGACGATCGTGGCGGCCTTGAACGGGGTGTCCGGGTCGACGAGTTTGACGGTGACTCCCGCCACACTGATGGCGATCGAGGTCACGCCGCCGAATCCCGCGTTCGCGAATGGCCTCACGCTTCAGCTCGTTGCGACCGGCATCTACAGCGATAACTCGACGCACGATCTCACGAGCGCGGTGACCTGGAGCTCCTCCACTTCGACGGTTGCTTCGGTCAGCAATTCATCGGGTTCTGCCGGGCTCGCCGCGGCACGGAGTCCCGGATTCACCACCATCACGGCAGCCCTCGGCGGCGTGTCGGGAACGACTACGCTCTCGGTCACCGCGGCGACGCTCGTGTCGATCGGCGTGACGCCGATGAATTCGACGCTACCGAATGGGTTGACCACCTCCCTCAAGGCGATCGGCGTATTCACCGATCATTCGACGCGTGATCTCACCGCCGCGGTGACCTGGAGCTCTTCGGCGCCTGCCGTGGCCACAGTGGGTAGCGCGTCCGCGAGCGGGCTGGCCACGGCGGTCGGCCTCGGGACCACGCAGATCACGGCGACGCTCGGGAGCGTTTCCGGGTCGACCACGCTCACGGTCAGCGCCGCGGCGCTCGTATCGATCGGCGTGACTCCCGGTAATCCCGGCCTCGCTCTGGGTCTCAAGACCCAGTTCACGGCGATCGGCACCTATACCGACAACTCCACTCAAAACCTCACCGCCGCCGCGTTGTGGAGCTCTTCCAATCCCGTGCTCGCGAGCGTGAGCAATGCCGCCGGCTTCGAGGGACTGGCGACGGCGCTCGACACCGGCACCGTCACGGTGACGGCCGCGATGGGCACGATCCAGGGATCGACCACGCTCACCGTGACGCCGGCCACGCTCGTCTCGATTGCGGTGACGCCCGCGAGCCCCAGCATCGCGAACGGCACGAGCCTCAAGTTCACCGCCACCGGCACCTACACCGACAACTCGACGCAGAACCTCACGACCGCCGTCGCGTGGAGCTCGAGCGATGCCGGCGTCGCCGCAGTGAGCAATGCCGCAGGCTCGAGCGGTCTTGCGACGGGTCTCGGCCAGGGATCGGCGACGATCGGCGCCGCGCTCGGCAGTGTGTCGGGCTCGACGGCGCTCAACGTCACGCCGGCCACGCTGGTTTCGCTCACCGTGATCCCCGCGAATCCCAGCATCGCCGATGGAACGACGCAGCAATTCACCGTGACCGGCACCTACACCGATCACTCGACGCAGGATCTCACGAGCTCGGTGAGCTGGAGCTCCTCGGACACGGCGGTCGTCTCGGTGAGCAATGCAGCCGGCACGAACGGCCTCGCCGCGACGCTGGCGTTGGGCTCCGTCACCATCACGGCCAGCTCGGGGAACATCGTCGGATCGACCGGCCTGACGGTCACACCCGCGACGCTCGTCTCGGTCGCGGTGATACCGCAGACGCCGAGCATCGCCGACGGCACCACTCAACAGTTCGCGGCGACGGGCACCTACACGGACGGCTCGAGGCAACCCTTGACCCTGGCGGCCACCTGGAGCTCCTCGGATACGAGCGTCGCGACCATCAGCAACGCCGCCGGCACGAACGGGCTCGCCAGCAGCGTGGGTCAGGGCTCCGCGACGATCATGGCGACCGTGGGAAGCGTCGCGGGCTCGACGCTGCTGACGGTCACGCCCGCAACCTTGGTCTCAATCGCCGTGACGCCCGCGATCCCGAGCATCACCAACCGCTCGAGCCTTAAGTTCACCGCAACGGGCAGCTATACGGACGGTTCGACGCAGAACCTGACTGCCGCGGTGACCTGGAGCAGCTCGGCTCCCTCGATCGCCACCATCAGCAATGCCGCCGGCTCGAACGGTGTTGCGACGGGCGCCGCGGTGGGCTCGACCTCGATCAGCGCGGTGCTCGGCGGTATCGGCTCGCCCGCGGTCACGCTGACGGTGACGGCCGCTCCCGAGTATGCTTACGTCGCCAATCAGAACGACAACACTGTGTCGGAGTTCACGGTGGGAGCGAGCGGTGGGCTCACCCTGATCGGAACGATCGCGGCGGGCAACGAGCCGAACGCCGTGGTGGTCGATCCCACGGACCGGTACGTCTACGTCGCCAACTGGAGCGATGCAACGATCTCCGAGTACGCCGTGGGGAGCGATGGCACGCTCAGCAACATCGGCACGGCGCCTGCGGGCACCGAGCCCGCCTCGGTCACGGTCGATACGACCGGCGAGTACGTGTATGTCGCGAATCTCGGCAGCAACACCGTGTCGCAATACGCGATCGGCCCGGGCGGCGTGCTCGCGGCCCTGGGTGATGCGCCGGCGGCGGGCGGTCCGATTTCCATCACCGTCAATCCCACGGGCCACTACGTGTACGTTGTGGACGAAACTGGCAATGCGGTGTCCGAGTATGCGATCGCTGCCGGTGGGTTGCTCACCTCGCTCGGTACTGCCCCAACGGGCAACGATCCGCAGTCCGTGGCCGTCGATCCGAGCGGCCGCTATGCCTACGTGGCCAACTGGAACGACGCCACGGTATCCGCGTACACCATAGGGAGCGATGGCACGCTGACGGCGGTCGGCACCGTGCCGAGCGGCAGCTGCCCGGAGTCGGTCGCCGTGGACCCCGCGGGCCCCTATGTGTATGCGGAGAACTGGTGCAGCAACAGCGTGTCCGAGTACGCCATCGGCACGGGCGGGGTGCTCAGCGCCATCGGCACGGCTGCGACAGGAAGCGGGCCCTGGTTCATCAGCATCGATCCCACGGGGAGCGACGTGTACGTCGTGAACTTCAACGACAGCACAGTCTCCGAGTTCAGCATCGCCGTGGGCGGGGCTCTCGGCGCCATCGGCACGGTGCCGACGGGAAGCGGGCCTAACGCCATCACCGCGAATTACTGAAGTAGTATCTCCCTAGCCGGCGATCGAGCGGACCAGGCGCCGCCAGCTCAAGAATGCGATGACACGAATCGACACGAGCGCGACGAGGCCGCAGATCAAAAATGCCTGGCAGTCCGGGCCGGGTTTTAGAAGGGCGAGATCCCGCGCGGAGCGAGTGTCGTACGGCAGCGCGCCGATGATGTTGATGACCTGCATGGCGCCCGTGACGAGATAGAGCACCAGGTAAACCATGCGCGATAACCGGCGGGAAAACTGCAAGATCTCGACCGCGTGGGCCGGTGGGCAGTTCTTCAGCCACCAACAGAATCGCACTGCGACCAAGCCCCAGAGTAATAGACCGAAGAGCGCATGGAGCGGGGTTTTCGATTGAACGACCCCTGTGAGCCGGGAATCGGGTAGTAGGCTGAGGATGCCCAGCAGAACGACAAGACCCCCGAAACCGCAATACAGAGCGGTGTCTCGCTGGGCACGATGGGGCGTGGCCCTCGAGGAGGCCAGCGCGGTATCGACGTCGGCATGCATGGTGCGACTTCCCCGGCTCCTCAACGACGTGGGTGCAACTACAGCACATCGTACTTTGTAATGCAAAGGTAAGGATGGATTGCGCCGCGGGCGCAATGATTCTGCAACAAATCCGTCAATTCGATCCCCAGCCGCTTTGCCTGGCAAAGGGCTACCGCCCGGCGTGCAGCCCGATGCCGCGCGGCTCGATGCGCATGGGATTGCGTTCCAGCACGGTGCTGATCTCTCTTCCGAAATAGGCCTGCGGTTGCGAGGGCGTCTCGTGCTCCCGCCGCTCACGCTCGGCGATGGCGGCCTTGGCCGTCGAGAACGCATCCTGCAAGGTTGTCGCGCGCGGCAGCGCGTCGCGATAGAAGGCCTCCCCGAAGTAGGTCATGTCCCTGTCGTCCGAGCAGCCGAACGATGTCCGGTCGGGTGCCGCGGCGGCGATCACGATGGTGTCCGGATCCTCGAGCGGCTGGATGAACGCCCCGGCGTAGCAGGCGGATATCACGATGATGCGGCGCTTGATGCCGGAATCCTTGAGCGCGGCTGCGAGGTCCTCGTCCGAGAGCTGCTCCAGCTGCAAGCCTCCGCTGGAGACCGACAGCGAGGCGTCGTCGGCACCGTGAGAGGAGATCGCCAGGAACAGGATGTCCCGATTCGGGTTCATTTTTTCCGCGATCGCCTTGAGCGCATAGGCCAGCCCGCTCGCAGTGGCGATCGGATAGGTGTCGATGTCGCGGCGATCGTTGATCAGCAACAACTGGTGGCCGGCGGTCGCGAAGCGGTCGTCAACGACGCGCGCGGCGAGCTTGATCTCCTCGGCGAACACGTGCTCCTCGGCCACACCGGCGAACCCGACGAAGTACACAGCGGGAGAGCCGCCGAGATCGGGACGCATGGCATCGATGACCTCGTCGATCTGCGCGCGCTCATCGAACAGGAGCGACTCCGCGACCAGGGGCGATAGCTGCGTATCATTAGCCTCGTTTGTCTGATCGGCGGAAGCGGCCGGCGTCCACAGCCAGGGGTTCAAATCGCTGGTCCGGCCGAGTGCGAGCAATACGGCCAGTGCCGCCGCCAGCACGAGCGCGGCGCGGGGCTGAAAAGCGCCCGAGAGCACGCGTGTCGCGTTCGCGAGGTACGCGAGCCCGTAGAGGATGAGGAGCGCGCAAGCGACCCGCGCGGCCGCACCGTCCCACCGCGCATCGATGACGAATCCCGCGGCGATCACGACCGGCAGCAGAGCGACCACGACGAACAGAACGCAACGAAAATCGCCCCGGGGCGAAAGGCTCCGCGCCAGGGCGAACGCGATGCCGAGCACCGCACAGGCATACAGCGCAATGATGGCCACAGCCGTCGGCTCGAACTGGGCGCCCGGTCCCGCGCGGCGATAGTCGAGCCCAATCCAGAGGACCAGCGAGACGAGGGCGCAGGCCGTGACGCCGCCGTCGGTCGCGACGCGGGGAATGTCGCCGATCTCTCTTCGCAAACTCAAAAGGCGAGATACGGCCGGGAGCCAGGCGAAGAGACGCGGTGAACCCATGACTCGAAAGTATTGGAGCATCGCGGGGCAAAGTAAATGCGGCCCGCGTGCGGGTGTCCGGGGCCGCGGCGCAAGCGTTCAAGTTCGCTATACTCACGACACCGGAGAGTACGTATGACACATTCCTCGATCGCACCCAAGAGTGCCGAGCCTCCCGCATCGCGCGGAGCGCCGGGCCTTCTGACCCCGCAGCAACTCGCTCATTATGCGAGGAAAGCCTGGGTCGCGGTCCCGGGCTTTTTCTCGCCGTCACAAACGGGGCAGATCTCGGCCTGGGTGGATGAGCTCGAGCGCCGTCCCGAGAGGCCCGGCGTCGAGATGGTCTACCACGAGCCGAAGCTCAGCGATCCGTCGGTGAGCCTGGTGCAGAGAATCGAGAACTTTTGCGCGTTTCACGCGGGGTTCGCAGAGCTCGTGCAGGATCGGCTCAAGAGCGCGATCGAGGCGCTGATGCTTACGCCGGCGGTGCTGTTCAAGGACAAGATCAACTTCAAGATGCCGGGAGGTGCGGGCTTCGAGGCGCATCAGGACCAGCAGGCAGGATGGTCGGTCTATGCGCCCTTGTTCGTGACCGCGCTGGTCTCGATCGACGCCGCGACAATCGCCAACGGATGTCTCGAGATCGCCGATGCACCGCGCGTCGCCGGCTTGATCGGAGAGGAGTGGAAGCCCCTCACCCCGGCCCAGATGGCGGGCTACCCGATGATTCCGGTTCCGAGTGCGCCGGGCGACGTGCTGTTCTTCGACAGCTACGTGCCGCATGCCTCCAAGGCCAACGAGACCGATAGCGCGCGGCGCATCCTATATCTTACATACAACGCGACATCGCACGGCGATCATCGCGCGCAGTACTTCGCCGACAAGCGGGCGAATTTCCCCCCCGACATCGAGCGCAAGCCCGGAACGGAGTATCGTTTCAGAGTCTGAAGTGCGCGCGCTCTGAAGTCCGCCGCCGCGCGCCCGCCGCGCGCCCGCCGCGCGCTTCGTGTCGTGCGAGGTCAGGCCTCGCGCGCGTGCAGGAAGCGGAAGAACTCGACGCCTTCGCGCAGGCGCCGCTTCGTCATCTCCCAGCTCCTCATCATTTCCGTCGTCATCTCGACGATCTTGCGCGGCCGGAAATAAAAGCGCCGGTAGAAGACCTCCACCGACTTGTAGATCTCCTCGGCATCCAGACCCGGGTAGCTCAGGGGCGAAAGTTGCACGCCCTGATTGTTGACGAGCTTGGATGCATCGGTCTCGGTGAGCCAGCCGTTGTCGACCGCCTGCTTGTAGAGCTCCGTGCCGGGATAAGGCGCCGCCAGCGAGACCTGGATGGTGTGCGGATTGATGTCCACCGCGTACTCGATGGTCTCGCGGATCGTCTCCTTCGTCTCGCCGGGGAGGCCGAGAATGAACGTGCCGTGGATGGCGATGCCGAGCTTGCGGCAATCCGCAGTGAAGCGCCGCGCGATGTCGGTGCGCAGCCCCTTCCTGATGTTGTGCAGGATCTGATCGTTGCCCGACTCGTAGCCGACGAGGAGCAGCCGCAGGCCGTTGTCCTTCATGACCTTGAGCGTCTGATAGGGCACGTTCGCCTTCGCGTTGCACGACCAAGTCACGCCGAGCTTGCCCAGGCCGCGAGCAATTTCCTCGGCGCGCGGCCGAAAGTCGGTGAAGGTATCGTCGTCGAAGAAGATCTCCTTCACCTGCGGCATGTTCTCCTTGATCCAGCGCACCTCGTCGATGACGTTTTGCGGACTGCGCACGCGATAGCGGTGGCCGCCCACCGTCTGCGGCCACAGACAGAACGTGCACTTGGAACGGCAGCCGCGGCCGGTGTAGATGGAGACATAGGGATGCTTCAGATAGCCGATGAAGTAATTCTCGATCTTCAGATCGCGCAGATAGACGGGGGCCACCCAGGGCAGAGCATCCATATCCTCGATCATGGGGCGCGGCGGATTGTGCTGGAGGCTCCCGTCCGGGCGCCTGAAGCTCAAACCCGCGATGCCGTCGAGACTCCGGCCGTCGGCCACGTCCTTGCAGGTGTAGTCGAACTCCTCGCGTGCGACGAAGTCGACGGCTTTGGAGGCGGCGAGGGAACCCGCCGGATCGACCGCCACTTGCGCGCCCACCATGCCGACCAGCAGCCTCGGGTTCTCTTCCTTGAGCAGCTCCGCGACGCGCCCGTCCTTCAAGAACGACGGTGCGCTCGTGTGCATGATCACCAGGTCGTAGTTCTTTGCCACGGCGAGCACGTCCTCGATCGGTGTGCCGTCCGCGGGCGCATCGATCAGCGTGCTCTCCGGGATGAGGGCCGCGGGCTGCGCCAGCCAGGTCGGATACCAGAACGAGCGAATCTCGCGTTTCGCTTGATATCGCGAGCCTGCGCCACCATCGAATCCGTCGAATGAGGGCGGGTGGAGAAATAAAGTCTTCATGGTGCTACTCTTTGAATTCCATCGGCTATCTTCCCCGCCTCGGAAGCGACTCGCAAGCCGCCGCGCGCGGGGTGCCGTCAGACGCTTCTGACCGACCGGACCCGCTCCGGGTTCTTGACCGACCACCAGTCCTCGATGCTCGAGCCGATTCCCGCGAGATCGAGGCCGGCCGCGGTGAGACAGGTGTCTCGCGAGCCATGCTCGATGAACCGGTCCGGTATGCCCAGCTGCAACAGGGGCATGAGCACTCCGCGGGCCGCGAGCACTTCACCGACCGCGGAGCCGGCGCCGCCCATCACGGCGTTCTCCTCGAGAGTGACGATTGCGCGATGCCGCGTCGCGATCTCGATGACGAGTTCTTCATCCAGCGGCTTGATGAAGCGCATGTTGACGAGCGTCGCGTCGAGGCGGTCGGCAACCTTGCGGGCGGATTCCACCAGCGCGCCGAACGCGAGAATGGCGAGCCCGCTGCGCCCCTCGCGGCGATACTGGGCTCGGCCGACGGGCAGTGCGGTCATCTCGGCGGCGATCGGGACGCCCGGGCCGGTGCCGCGCGGGTAGCGCACCGCGGACGGTACCGACAGGGTGGTGCCGGTGTAGAGCATCTGGCGGCACTCGTTTTCATCGGCCGGCGCCATGATCACCATGTTCGGAATGCAGCGCAGAAAGCTTAGGTCGTAGCTTCCCTGATGCGTGGCGCCGTCACTGCCGACAAGACCCGCCCGATCGAGGGCGAACACCACCGGTAATTTCTGCAATGCCACATCATGAATGAGCTGATCGTAGGCGCGCTGCAGGAAGGTCGAGTAGATTGCGACGATCGGAATGAACCCCTCCGCGGCAAGTCCCGCCGCGAAAGTCACAGCGTGTTGCTCCGCGATGGCCACGTCGAAGTAGCGGTCGGGGAAGCGCTTCGAGTACTCGACGAGGCCCGAGCCCTCGCGCATCGCCGGCGTGACGCCGATGATCTTCGGCTCGCGCTCGGCCATATCGCACAGCCACTGCCCGAACACTTGCGAATAGGACGGCCCGCTGCTTGCCTCCTTGAAGATCTTGCCGCTGGCCGGATCGAACGGACCGGGACCGTGCCACTTGATCGGATCCGCTTCTGCGGGGGCATAGCCTTTCCCTTTGCGGGTCACGACATGCAGGAACTGGGGCCCGCGCAGCTTCTTCACGTTGCCGAGCGTGCTCACCAGCGCCTTGACGTCGTGGCCGTCGACGGGTCCTATGTAGTTGAACCCCATCTCCTCGAACAGCGTGCCGGGCAGCACCATGCCCTTCAAATGCTCCTCGGAGCGGCGCGCGAGCTCCCACACCGTCGGCATCTGCCGCAGCACTTTCTTGCCGCCTTCGCGCAGTTGCGCATACATACGCCCGGAAAGGGCGCGCGCGAGGTAATTCGACAGCGCGCCGACGTTCTCGGAGATCGACATGTCGTTGTCGTTCAGGATGATCAGCAGATCCGTCGACAGCGAGCCCGCGTGGTTCAGGGCCTCGAACGCCATTCCCGCGGTAAGAGCGCCGTCGCCGATGATCGCAACGGACCGGCGGTCCTCGCCGCGCTTCGCCGACGCCACCGCCATGCCGAGGGCGGCGCTGATCGAAGTGCTCGAGTGACCGACGCCGAAGGTGTCGTATTCACTCTCGCCGCGCGTCGGAAAGGGGGCGAGACCGCCATGCTGCTTGATGGTGTGCAAGAGCTCCCGTCGGCCGGTGAGCACCTTGTGCGGGTACGCTTGATGACCGACGTCCCACACCAGCCGGTCGTAGGGAGTGTTGAAAATGTAATGCAGCGCCACGGTCAGCTCGACCGTTCCCAGACCCGCCGCGAAGTGGCCGCCGCGGGTCGAGACGCTCTGAATGAGGAACTGCCGCAGCTCATCTGCCACGGCGGTGAGCTTCGAGGCCGGTAGCCGCCGCAGGTCCTCGGGTACGTGGATGGACTCGAGCAGGGGGTAACTATTGGGCGGAGGGATCATTTATGGCAGTCTATACCAGCCGCCGCCCCGGCCGGTATCGGAGTGCGCCCTTTTGTAGCACAGACGCCACCGTCGCGAAGCGACGTTGCGGCAGCGCATCCTGACCCGCTATAGTTACGAGTGGGTTACAGGCAGCTCCCGGCAGGATGGTTGTGGGTACTCGGCGCCACACCTAACCCACAGGTGTCATTGCGCTGACTTTCCGAGATACTGCTCTTATGCATTCCGGCACCACCGATGAAGGTTATCAAGACCAGATCCTTCCCCACGTTTCGCGCACCTTCGCGTTGACTATTCCGCAGCTGCCGCCGCGACTGAAGGCGGCGGTGACGAATGCCTATCTGTTATGTCGCATCGCCGACACCATCGAGGACGAGCCGGCCCTCTCGCCGGCCGATACGCTCGTGCTTCTCGAAGGTTTCAAGGCGGTGGTGGCGGGGCGCGGCGACGCCCTCGCGCTGGCCGCCGACGTCGAGAAACGCCTCTCGAGCCGCACCCTCGCGACGGAGCGCGACCTCATCGTGAACATGGCGCGGGTGGTCAACGTCACGGCCTCGTTATCGCCGCCGCAGCGCGCGGCGATCCAGCGCTGCGTCGATCTCATGTGCTACGGAATGCCGCGTTTTCAGTCGGCGACGAGCCTCGAAGGCCTGTCCCGCCGCAGCGATCTGGATGAATATTGCTATTACGTGGCAGGGGTGGTCGGCGACATGCTGACCGAGCTCTTCTGCGAGTACTCGCCGGACATTGCCAAGAACCGCGCGCAGCTTTCGAGGCTCGCCGTGTCCTTCGCCCAGGGCCTGCAGATGACCAACATCCTGAAGGATGTCTGGGAAGATCGCAGCCGCGGCGCCTGCTGGTTGCCGCGAGAGGTCTTCACGCCCTACCAAGTGGATCTCGGACGCCTTTCGCCCGAGACCGCCGGCCCCGGATTCGATGCCGGCATGCGCGAGCTGGTCGGCCTGGCGCATGCGCACCTGCGCAACGCCTTGGATTACACATTGTTCATCCCGGCCGCCGAGACCGGCATCCGGCGTTTCTGTTTATGGGCGATCGGACTCGCGGTGCTTACATTGCAAAAAATTCATAATAATCCTGGCTTCACCGCCGGCTCTCAGGTCAAGATCTCGCGCTCCGCGGTGTCTTGGACGCGGTTCTTCGCGAACCTCTCGGTCCGCAACGACTGGCTGCTGCGCCGCTTGTTTGCGCGGGCCGCGCGGGGATTGCCGCTCGCCGGACTCTCCGAGGTGCGTCGGCCGCAGCCCGGCCGAGCCGACGTAGACGCCCGGCCGATCGAGGAGTTTGCGGCGGTCCATGGCGCGGAGCCGGTGCGCCGCCGCTTCTATGGGAGCTCAGGCACATGAGTCGCATGGCGGAGAAACCCGCACCGGCGCCGGCGCCGGCGCCGAGCCCCGCACGCGGCGACGTCGTCGCTCTGACCCTCACGAAGACGGTCTCGACGCTCCTCGACCGAGCCATCGCGAGCGCGCGCGATGCGATGATCGGGCGGCAAAGCGCCGAAGGCTATTGGCTGTTCGAGCTCGAAGCGGACTGCACGATCCCGGCGGAATACATCATGATGATGCACTTCCTGGACGAGATCGATCCCGTACTCGAGACCAAGATCGCCTCGTATCTGCGTGCGCATCAGATGCCGAACGGTGGGTGGCCGCTCTACCACGGCGGCGACTTGAACATGAGCTGCACGGTGAAAGCCTACTATGCGCTCAAGCTCGCCGGCGACGATATCAACGCGCCGCACATGGCGCGGGCGCGTGCCGCGATTCTCGAGCGCGGCGGGGCAGCGCGGTCGAACGTCTTCACACGCATCGCGCTCGCCCTGTTCGGCCAGCTTCCCTGGCGCGGGGTGCCGTACATCCCCGTCGAGATCATGCTGCTGCCGAAGTGGTTCTTCTTCCATCTCGACAAGGTCTCCTACTGGTCTCGCACCGTCATGGTGCCGCTGTTCGTCCTGTGCTCGCGCAAGCCGCTCGCAAAGAACCCGCGCGCCGTGCACATCCGCGAGCTGTTCACGACGCCCCCGGAGAAGGAACGCGATTATTTTCGCGACAGCAAGAAGCTCGGCGGATTGCTCGGCCGCGTCATGCTCGTGGTCGAGCGCATCGGCCGCCGTCTCGATCCGTTCATTCCGAAGGCCACGCGCGAGCGCGCCACCAAGCGTGCCGAGGAGTGGATGCTCGCGCGCTTGAACGGCGAGGACGGATTGGGAGCGATTTTCCCCGCGATGGTCAATGCGGTCGAGGTGATGACTCTCCTCGGATATCCTGCGGATGATCCGCGCCTCGTCACGGCAAAGCGTGCGCTTAAGAAGCTTTTGGTGATCGGACCAACTAGCGCCTACTGCCAGCCTTGCGTCTCGCCGGTGTGGGACACCGCGTTGACCGTCCGTGCGATGCAGGAGGTGGGAGATGATGCCTCGCTCGAGGCCGCGACCGATGCCCTCGACTGGCTCAAGGACGAGCAGCTGCTCGACGAGCCCGGCGACTGGCGCGTCGACCGCCCGCACCTCAACGGCGGCGGCTGGGCGTTTCAGTTCACCAACGACTACTACCCCGATCTCGACGATACCGCCGTGGTCGTTTGGGGCATGCATCAAGCGCCCAATGCGGCCGACTACAGAGAGAGCGTGTCTCGCGCGCTCGACTGGCTGGTCGGCATGCAGAGCAAGAACGGCGGATTCGCCGCGTTCGACGCCGACAACACCTCGTATTACCTCAACAAGATTCCGTTCGCCGATCACGGCGCTTTGCTCGACCCACCGACCAGCGACGTGAGTGCCCGCGTCGTGACGGTGCTCGGGCTCATCGGCCGTCCGCAGGATCGCCCCGCGCGCGATCGCGCGATCGCGTATCTTCGCGCCGAGCAGGAGGCGGACGGCTCGTGGTTCGGACGCTGGGGGACGAACTATATCTACGGCACCTGGTCGGTGCTCACGGCGTTCGCGCAGGCGGGCGTGCCGGCGGACGATCCGGCGGTGCGTCGCGCGGTGGATTGGCTGCTCACGCGGCAAAATTCGGATGGCGGATGGGGTGAGACCAACGACAGCTACCTGAGGGGCGGACGTGGCCGCCGCGTGGCCAGCACGCCATATCACACCGCCTGGGCGCTGTTGGGCTTGCTGGCTGCAGGGGAGGCGCACTCCGATGGGGCGCGGCGCGCGGTGAATCACCTGTTGCGCAGCCAGGAACCGGACGGTCTGTGGAGCGATGCGACGTTCACGGCGCCCGGGTTCCCACGCGTGTTCTACTTGAAGTATCACGGCTACTGCGGCTATTTCCCGCTCTGGGCGCTCAGCAGCTACCGTACCCTGACCCGGGCCGGGACCACGCATTGAATGCGGCGGGCGTCGTCGCGGCGCTGGCCGCGGAGGCGCGCGTGCTGGGTCCTTCGCAACCGAAGGGCGAAGGATTGGCGGTGCTCGCGGACGGTAATCTTTTGGCTGTGAGCGGTATGGGGTCGAAGGCGGCGCGCAGTGCCGCACAACGCCTCATCGACGCCGGCGCCACCTCACTCGTGAGCTGGGGATTGGCCGGGGGCCTCGATCCCGATCTCGGGACAGGCGCCGTGTGCGTGCCGCGCGAGGTCATTGCCGCCGACGGCAGCCGTCTCCGCACGGCGCGTTCCTGGCAGGAGTCGCTCTCTTCCTCCGTTCCGCAGCGCTGTCGCGTCGGCAATGACGCGCTGCTCACGGCCGAGTGCGCTCTCGAAACCACGGCGGACAAGAGTGCCGCCCGTCGCGCAACGGGCGCCTGTGCCGTCGACATGGAAAGCTCGGCGGTGGCGCAGGTGGCCGAGGCCCACGGCGTGCCCTTCATCGCCGTGCGCGTGATCGTCGACACCGCGCGCGACAGCATTCCGCCGGCGGTGGCAGGGGCGAGCCGCGCGGGGAAGGTGCGGCTCGGCCGATTGATCCTCGGTCTGATTCGCTCACCCCGGCAGATCGCCTCGCTCCTGCGCCTGGCGCGGCGCTACCGCGTGGCGTTGCGTTCGCTTGAGGCGGTTGCCGCCTTAGGCAAGCTCGAGCCGCCATCCGCCGCTCCCGGCGCGAGCCGAGCGTGAGAGCGCGGGTCCCGTGAGAGCGCTGGTCTCGGGCGCCACGGGTTTCGTGGGCGCCGCGGTCGCGAGGGCGTTACTGCGCGAGGGCTGGCAGGTGCGGGCGCTCGCGCGCTTGGGTTCTGACCGCAGCAATCTCGAGAACCTGCCGCTCGAGATCGCGGTCGGCGACCTCAACGATCCGGTCTCGCTCGAGCCGGCGATCGCCGATTGCCGCGCGCTGTTCCACGTCGCCGCCGACTACCGGCTCGGCGCGCGCGACCCCGAGCCGCTCTACCGGACCAACGTACTGGGAACGCGCAACATCCTCGCGGCGGCGCGGCGCGCGGGCGTCGAGCGCAGCGTCTACACGAGCAGCGTCGCGACCATCGGAATTCCCGCTGACGGCACGCCCGGCAATGAGGCGACCGCAGTCGGGCTCGAGGCCATGATCGGCCATTACAAGCGATCGAAGTTCCTCGCCGAGCGCGCGGTCCTCGACGAGGCGCGCGCGGGGCTGTCGGTCGTCATCGTCAACCCGTCGACACCGGTCGGTCCGGGAGACGTGAAGCCGACGCCCACCGGTCAGGTGGTGCTCGATGCCGCGTGCGGCCGGATGCCGGCGTATGTCGATACGGGGCTCAACATCGTGCACGTCGACGACGTCGCCCGCGGACACCTGCTCGCCTTCGAGCGCGGCGTCGCCGGTGAGCGCTACATCCTGGGCGGTCAGGACATGAGCTTGCGCGAGATACTCGCGGTGATCGCGCGCCTCGTGGGCCGCGCCCCGCCGCGCGTTCGCCTGCCCTACGGAGCGGTGCTGCCCATCGCCTATGTCGCGGAAGCGCTTTCCCGTGTGACGGGACGCACGGGGCGCATCACCTTGGAGGCCGTGCGCATGTCGCGCAAGCGCATGTTCTTCTCGAGCGTCAAGGCGCAGCGCGAGCTCGGCTATGCATGGCGGCCGCCGGTCGAGGCGTTCGCAGATGCGGTGCGATGGTTCCGCGATCGCGGGCTCATTCCGGGTCGATGACATCGGAGCCGGCGGCGAGCGCGCGGCGGCCTTCCACGGCCTGCGAGATGACGAGGATGGGCACGCCGAGCACGATGTCCCGCGCCCGCTTCAGCAAGGAAACCGCGAGCCCGAACTCCGGCCCGACGCCCAAGAGCGGTGCGAGAAGAGCGTAGGACGCTTCCTGAACACCGAGTCCGCTCGGAACGAGCACTGCCGCACTGCGTGCCGCGCCGACGAAGGCCTCGACCGCGATCGCCGACAAAAGATCGACGCGCGCCCCCATGAGGCGAAACGCAAGCCACGTTCCCGCCCCGCTCGCGATCCAGGCGAGAAGGTGCACGGCGCAGGAGACAGCCACGCGCGCACGCGACGCGTGAATGGCATCGAGCTGCGCGCCCACGGCGCCCGTATGCGCCGCGGCGCGCGGTAGGAGGCGAGCGGCGATCTGTCCGGTGAGCCCGTGGCCATAGCGTTGCAGGGCGAGCAACACGGCGCCGACGAAGACCGCTATCGCGAGCCCGGTCAGGACGAATTTGCCGAGCGAGGCGGAGAAGGGCGTGGACGGGGCATGCTTGCTCAAAATGCCGAGCCCGAGTGCGATGAAGGCGATTTGCGCGAGCAGCTCCGTGGTCACATCGACGATGGTCGAGGCGAATGCGAGGGCGGCGGGCACGCGATGCAGAATGGCCGCCCGCGCGCCGAGTGCGATGCCGCCGATGTGCGAGAAAGGCAAGAGGTCAGCGGCCGCTTCCCGGACCATTCTCGCCCAGACGAAAACGCCGAAATACCCGCCGCCGCCGCCGGGCTTAAGGACTACCCATGCCGCCGCCAGGAGCGGAGACATCGAAAGACCATACAGGCACAGCAAGCCGAATCCGCCGAAGCCCGCTCGAGCCACGGCCGAGACGACGGTGCCGAACCCGATGTGCAAGACGACGTAAAGAGCGAGGCAGGCGCCGAGAGCCGCGACGACGGCGACGCGCCATTTATTCACGCTTCGCCCCAGTCAAGCCGCGCGATGGAGAGAGGCATCCTCCGCCCGCGGACTCGCGAAATCGCCGAAGCCGCCGAGCTCGACCGCTCGGCGATGGCAGGCCGCCGCGACTTCCGGCGCGGTCAACGCCTCGAGCTCCTCGCGGTAGCGATATCCGGGCGCGCAGCCCGGGTAGGGGGCGGTGGCGGGGTGCAGATAGAGCTCGCTCGTTCCCGGCGGCAGATGCGCGATGAGGCCGCACAGCCGATCCCGCGTCATGGCGCCGGACCACTGCAGCCCGAACACGCGGTCGCCAGTGAAAAGCCCGGCAGCCCGAAAGCGTCGCCGCAAGAGGAGCGCCCACGGCGCAATGGCGAGCGAGGGCATTCGCGGCGTGCTCGGCTCGATCTTGCGCAGGACCGCGACAGGCTCGAGCGGCACGCGCGCGGCGCGCAGTCCGAAGCGCCGCCCGATGCTCGCGATCAGGCTGCCGATGAGCGGATGCAGGTGATAGTGTTTGTGGGCGTTGCAATGATCGAGGATAAGGCCCGTGGCGCGAAATGCCTCGAACTGGGCGCCGATCTCGGCGGCGAGTTGACGGCGGGCCTCGCCGCTGGTCGCGAACAGGGCGCCCATCGCCGCCATGTCGCGACGGAACGATCCGCTCGAATCCACCAGCCGGGAGATGCAGTCGGGCGGCAGCACCGGGCAGCCCTCGATGAGCACCAGGTGCAATCCCACCCGCAAGTTGGGGTTGCGGCGCGCGCGTGCCACCGCATCGTCCGCCGCCGCACCGCTCACCATCAGGCTCGCCGCGGTGAGAATGCCCGCTCGATGCGCCGTCTCGACGGCCTCGTTCACTTCGAGCGCGGCTCCGAAGTCGTCCGCCGTGACGATGAGACGCTGCACGCAGCGAGCCCTTCGGGCAGATGCCGCGGCCGCGGTCATTGGGTGATTCTCACCACCGGCTGCACCGAGCCGTCGCGGGTCACGCGTAACCGATCGTCGCGCCAGTGGACTCGGCGCGTGACGAATCCCCAGGCCCAAAGTCCCAGGCTGAGCGCCTCCCTGAGCGGCAGCACGGCGAAATCGCGCGCAACGCCCGATACCGTGCCGCGCACTCGAAGATGCAGCACTGTCCTGCCGAGTGCGGTGACGACGAGCAGCACGATCGTGGGCCACGCGCCCGCCGAGATCGCGCAGCCGAGCAATGCGACGGGAACGCTGAACGTGATGAACGACAAGCCATAGCCGAGCGGGCGCACCGCGCGGATGGTGCGGAGCCAGCGCAACTCATGCCGCACCAGAGCGCCGAAGCTGCGCTCATCGACGCACGTCTCGACCACCACGTCGGATAGAACCGTACGCAATCCGCGCGCACGCGTGAGCTGGCCCAGGCGGTAATCGTCTGCAAGCTGATTCGCGATGGCCGCGAACCCTCCGATGCCCGCGAGCACTTGCCGGCGCAGCGCGATGGTGACGCCGAAGGCGAATGCACGCGATCCGGACAGGGCTGCGACGCGCACCGAGGGAATGAACCAGTCGTTGATGAACATCGAGCCGAGAAGCGACCACAGGCCGCTGCGCGGCACTCCCCGATAAGGACATGTGACGATGCCGACGTCCGGATCGAGCAGCGGCGGCACGATCCTCGACAGATAGTCGCGCGGCACTCGCACGTCGCTGTCCGAGATGACCAGAAAGTCGTGTCGGGCGAGCGCCATCATGTTCATGAGATTGCTGACCTTGCGGCTGCTCCCATGCGAACGCCGGTCGACCACCAGCTTCAAGTCGAGATGTGCAAACTCGCGCTGCAGCCGGCCCACCACGTCGGCGGCGGGATCGGCGCCATCGGCGAGGCCGAACACGATCTGAAGTCGCGGATAGTCTTGATCGCAGAACGACCGCAGGCATTCGTAGAGCTCGGGCTCGTCGCCGCAAAGGGGCTTCAAGATGGTGACGGCGGGGGCCTCGCCGGGGCGCACCCCGTAATCCGCTTTCAGCCGAACACGCACCGCGATGGCGGCGGCCACCGTATACGCCGCGGCGCTCGCGGCGACCGCGATGCCGCACCCGTATGTCCACCAATGGGCCGTCATGATCATGCGAGAACTTCAGGACGGATAAACCCTGGTGCTGGCGCGGAAGTTTCGCAAGAAGCTATCATCCGAGCTTGTTGTGGGCGAAGGAGCAGGCCGATCGGGTTGTTGCTATGGATGAGCTTAGGCACGTGAATCGTCTCGGTGATGATGGCATTATGGCAGATTCGAATGCGCTGATCCTCGTCGATGAAGCCGATCGACGACTTGGGTCTTTGAGCAAGGAAGCGTGCCACGAAGGACGCGGCGTCCTGCATCGCGCGTTTTCATTGCTGATTTTTAACGGCCGCGGCGAACTCTTGGTGCAGCAACGGGCCCCGTCCAAGCGTCTCTGGCCGCTCTACTGGTCCAACAGTTGCTGCAGCCATCCGCGCATCATGGAGAGCATGGAAGACGCCACCCGGCGACGCTTGCTAGAGGAGCTCGGAATACGCTGCGCCCTGCATTTTTTGTTCAAATTTCAATATCACGCGCAATTCGACGAGACGGGCGCGGAGCACGAGCTCTGCTCGGTCTTCATCGGGCGTTGCGACGGTCCTCTGGACGTCAACCGCGGGGAAATCCACGACTGGCGCTGGATCAGTCCGGATGCCCTACAACGGCACATGTCGGGGACGGACAGATCCCGGTACACCCCCTGGTTCGCTTTGGAATGGGCCATGATCTGGCGGGATCACCGTCCCGCCCTGCTCGCCCTGACCGCTTGATGAGCCAATCTTAATGTCGCGCCGGACGCCCGCAGCGCGGTAACATAGAGCATGGCAATTCCTATCCTGCAGGTTTATCGGGTGGCCAAGTACTTGGCCGGGCGGAAGCTTCGTGGCGTAAAGCGCTACCCCCTGGTGCTCATGCTGGAACCCTTGTTCCAGTGCAATCTCGCATGTGCCGGGTGCGGGAAGATCGACTACCCGAAGGAGATATTGCAGAAGCGCGTGAGCGTCGAGGATGCGCTCAAGGCGGTCGATGAGTGCGGCGCGCCGATGGTCTCCATTCCAGGCGGCGAGCCGCTCATCCACAAGGAGATGCCGCAGATCGTCGAGGGCATCGTCGCGCGCAAGAAATTCATATATCTCTGCACCAACGCGATCCTGCTCGCGAAGCACATCGACGAGTACAAGCCTTCTCCGTACCTCACGTTCTCGATTCACCTGGACGGCAATCGGGAGCGGCACGACGAATCCGTGTGCCAGGAGGGCGTTTACGACAAGGCGGTCGCCGCCATCGAGCTCGCACGCAGCAAGGGCTTTCGCGTCACCATCAATTGCACGCTGTTCAACGGCGAGGATCCGGATGCGGTGGCCGATTTCTTCGACACCGCGATGGGCCTCGGAATCGAGGGTATCACGGTCTCGCCGGGCTACAGCTATCACCATGCGCCGCGGCAGGACGTATTCCTCGGTCGGCATGCGAGCAAGCAACTCTTTCGCGAGATCTTCAAGCGCCGGCGGCGGCCGTCGAGCAAGTCCTGGTCCTTCAATCATTCCAGCCTGTTCCTGGACTTCCTCGCGGGCAATCAGTCCTATCAGTGCACGCCGTGGAGCAATCCCACTTACAACGTGTTCGGATGGCAGCGGCCCTGCTATCTGCTCACCGACGAGGGCTATGCTCCGACCTACCAGTCGCTCATCGAGGACACCGAGTGGGAACGCTACGGCGTCGGCAAGAATCCACGCTGCGACAACTGCATGGCGCATTGCGGTTTCGAGGGTACGGCCGTCAACGATGCATTCAGTCATCCCCTCAAGGCGTTCGTCACCTCCTTGAGAGGACCCAAGCTTGCGGGTCCGATGGCGCCCGAGCTGCCGATTCGCTATGCCGAAGGCACCGCCCATCCCACGGTCGCCGCCATCCCGGTGACCGAGATCAAGCTCCTGAACCGCGAATCCGAGGATTCCGCGGGAGTGGCGGCGACCCGCTGAGGGCGCACGCCGCGGCGGCCGGACAGACCGGGTGAGCGAAGCAAGTCGCCGGGCCGGCGAAGAGTTGAGCGATGCGTTCGAGGCGCAGCTCAAGGCCTGGCAGTCGCGCATGGAGCGCGCGCTCGACAAGCGTCTGCCGGCGCCCGACGAAGTTCCCGAGCGTCTGCATCAGGCGATGCGCTACAGCGTGCTCGGCGGCGGCAAGCGCATCAGGCCCGCGCTCCTCTTTGCCGCTGCACGCACTCTGGGGCTCACCGAGGATCAGGTCGAGGCGGCTGCTTGCGCAGTCGAACTGATCCACGTGTATTCGCTCGTGCACGACGACCTTCCGGCCATGGACGACGACGACCTGCGCCGCGGACGGCCGACGTGCCACAAGGCCTACGACGAGGCCACGGCGATCCTGGTCGGCGATGCGCTGCAGCCCCTCGCCTTTCAGATTCTCGCGCGCGATCCCGCGCTGCCAGCCTCGCCGGCGGTGCGCCTGCGCTTGATCGACCTCTTGAGCGAGGCGAGCGGCACGTTCGGCATGGCCGGTGGCCAGGCCATCGATCTCGAGGTGCAAGGCAAGCAGCTCGACATCGCCGAGGTCGAGGACATGCACGCGCGCAAGACCGGGGCCGTCATTCGCGCGAGCGTGCTCATGGCAGCCCTGTGCGCCCCGGATCTACCCGCTTCGCACTACGCCGCATTGACGCGCTTCGCGGCCGCCATCGGCCTCGCCTTCCAGATCCAGGATGATCTCCTCGATCTACTGGGCGACGTCTCCACCCTCGGCAAGCCGACGGGCGCGGACCGCGAGCACGCCAAGCCTACTCATCCCACGGTCATCGGGATCCCGGCCTCGCAGGAGCGCGTGCATCTGTTGCACAATCAAGCGCTCGATGCGCTGGCTCCGTTCGGCGAGCGCGGGGCGCCGCTGCGCTCGCTGGCGAACTGGCTCCTGACGCGTCACTACTAGTATCCTGGGGACACTAGGCACCTGACAGGCTCTTAGACGCGCCGCACAACGCGCGGCGGCGCGGCCCGACCCGCTGCACTAGCGCGCCGCAGCATCTTTGTCGGTTATCGGAAAATGCTTGACTCCTTGGGTCGCTTACACGACTGTTGCCCGGGGAGGGAAGCATGGTTCATCCCATCAGTCACGCCCGCTTGATGCGGGCGTCGACCGACCGCGTCGAAGCCGCGCTGAAACATGGCGAAGCCGCCGAACAGCTCATCGCTCGTCGCATCTTGGAGAGCGCGAGGAACTGGGATCAGTGGGAGCGCGCGCATTCCGATTTGATGCGCCGGGTCGCGAGCTGCAACGCGCGCTTGCAGGGCGAGGAGCTCAAGCAGACCACGTTTCGACTGCTGCACGGGAAAGCGCTGTTTCAGCATCTGAGTCGAGCGGTAGTGCGGGGCGAGGAGCGCAAGCGCTTGATGGCGCATTTTCGTCCCGGACGCAGTTTCGAGGCGGCAATGATCTCCGAGCACGGGGAGTACCTGCGCAAGGCCCTGAGCTTTCTCTGCACGAATCATCTCGGCGCGGACGTGGTGGGCGATCCGGCCTTCATCGACCCGATGCAGCGCTACGAGGAGCTCTACTGCGAATACTTCGATCTGTATTGCCGGTCTTTGCTCGGCACGCCCGAAGAGTCCGGATCGCAGCGCGATCTCTTGCCGCTGCTCAAGCATCAGCTCGGCGAGTATCGCGCGGCAATTCTCCACCCGCGTGGCCCGCAGCCGTTCTTGAGGCGCGAGGCGGCACTGCGCCGTCCCACCGGTGACACTCAGCGCCTGCCGTCACTCGGCCGCCCCAAGCGGAGTTGAGCCGTTCACACGCGCTCGCGCGCTTTGTTAAACTGCCCCGCGAGAAGAACCGGCCCGGCGCATTCGCCGCATTCGCGCGCCTGCATCCGCGCGCACCGCCGTTGCGAATAAGTATTCAAGGTGGGTATGAGTCCGACGGTCCTCCAACGTATGGCAAGTGGAGATCCCGCCGCCGTGCGCGAGTGCATGGATCGGTACGGGGCCCTGGTGTGGAGTCTTGCCAGGCGTTTGTCGCGCACCGCGTCGGACGCGGAAGACGCGGCTCAGGAAATTTTCTTGGACATCTGGCGCAGTGCGGCACGCTACGATGCCTCGCGGGGCTCCGACACGGTGTTCGTAGCGACCATCGCCCGTCGCCGCCTCATCGATCGCCTGCGCAAGAAGAGCGGAGAGCCGCCGATGGAGCCGCCTGAGGCACTCGAATCGATCGCCTGGTCAGATCCGGCAAGCGAACCTGCGACCGCGATCGACGCCGCGCATGCCGCGCGCGCGCTGGAAGAGCTGCGTCCCGAGCAGCGGCAGGTGCTCGAGCTGGGTCTGATGCATGGGCTCAGTCAATCGGAGATCGCATCGCGGCTGCGCATGCCGCTGGGAACCGTGAAATCGCTCATGCGACGGGGACTCCTGCGGGTGCGCGAACATATGAACATCGAGATCGAGGGCGTAGCCGGGAGGGCCGATGGCTGAGACCGGTCCGCAAAAGGAGCCCGACGAGGCGATGCTGGACTTGCTGATCAAGCAAGTGACCGAGGGCCTATCGCCCGAGGAACAGCGCGAGCTCGACGTCCTCGACAATGAGGTCGCGAGCGCGTACGCGCGCGACCTCGAGCACGCGGCCGCCGCGATCTCCATCGCCGGCACCGGGCAGCCCGAGCCGATGCCTGCGGGCGTACGCTCGCGCATCGAGGCGCAGCTCAGGGCCGCCGTGGCGACCGCCGCAGCGCCGAGTGGCCGCTCGAGCACGGTTCGCGCCATCGGCCGAGTCCCGCGCCCGGCGAGAACTACCGGCGGCTGGTGGGCCGCGGCCGCGTGTCTCGTGCTCGCGGTGCTCGGCTGGCTGCGCGCACCGCCGCTGGTGCACGGCCCTGGCGCGGCGCCGACGCCAGCGCAGCAACGGGACGCGTTGCTCGCGCGGCCCGGCACCCTGCAGATCCAGCTCGAAACGACGGCGGAGCCGGCGGCAGCCGGCTCGAAGGCCGACGTGGTGTGGGATCCGCGCACCCAGCAGGGCGTCGCGCGATTCGTCGGGCTGAAACCGAACGATCCCTCGCAGCATCAGTATCAGCTCTGGATCTTCGACGGCGACCGCGATCAGCGCTATCCGATCGACGGCGGCGTCTTCGACGTGCCGCCGAACGCCGATCAGGTCGTGGTGCCCATCCACGCCGAGCTGCGAGTGCACGCGGCGAAAGCTTTTGCGGTGACGATCGAGAAGCCGGGCGGTGTCGTCGTCTCCGGTCGCGAGCACGTGGTGGCGATCGGCAAGGCCGGCTGAGGAGCAGAGGGGCTCGCCGCGGGCGCGGGCCCGCGCGCTACTGGATCGCGAGCTTGCGCGCCTTCGCGGACGGCGGAGTCCACTGATAAATCCAGGTCTCTGTGAGCGGCCTGCCTTCGATTCGCAAGTACATCCGAAGGTCGATGGGCTCGACCGAATCATCCGTCGGCCGGATATCGAACAGCGCCCGATAGCCGCCGAACTCCGGGACGTAGTGCGCCGTGACGTGCTCGGTGGTGCCCCGCGAGGTGGTGACCACGGCCACCACCTCCGAATCCTTCGGCAGCGCTCCGAGCTCACCGCCCACGAAGTCGACGGCGAAATGCCAGGAATAGTATTGACGCTTCACGCCGACGGTGCCGCCGATGCCCGTGCGCGTCGCGACCGTCTGACCCAGCGGCGCGGAATAAGGCACCTTCTCGCCCCAGTACAGACGATAGCTGAACAGGAGCTCCTGTCCCGGCTTCGGCTTCTCGGCGGGGTTCCAGAACACCACGATGTTGTCGAAGGTTTCGTCTACCGTCGGTATCTCGACCAGCTGCACCGCGCCCTTTCCCCACCCTCCGTTCGGCCCGGCTCTCGGCTCGACCCACAGGCTCGGGCGGCGCTCGTAGTACACGCCGTCGTCCTGATAGTGATCGAAATTGCGGTCGCGCTGCAGAAGTCCGAAGCCGCGTGGATTGTCGTCGATATAGGAATTGAGATGCAGCTGCGCAGGATTGACCAGCGGACGCCAGATCCACTCGCCCCCACCCGTCCACATCGATAGCCCGTCCGAGTCGTGAATCTCGGGACGCCAATCGTTTGCGATGCGACGGTCGTTCTTGCCGTAGAAGAACATGCTGGTGAGCGGCGCGATGCCGATACGCTCGATCGGTCTGCGCGGATAGAACGCGCTGTCGATGTGCATGATCTGGGTGCCGCCGGGAGTGATCAGAAACTGCATCGCGCCGGCGATACTCGGGGAGTCGATCAGGCCGTACAGGGTGAGTGTGCCCGCTTCCTTCGCCGGCCGCTCGAACCAGAACGAGGTGAAGCGCGGAAACTCCTCGGGCCGCGGAAACGCCGTGTCGACGGCGAGCGCGCGCGCGGACAGGCCGTATTGCCGGGTATCGCCGCCGACCGCGCGGAAGTAGCTGGCGCCGAGAAACGCCGCCACATCGTCGCGCCAGTCGGTGACGAACTGCACTCGAAAGCCGGCAAAGCCCGCGCGATCCTTCATGAGGGAAGGATCGAGGCCGCTCTTGTCCCACTCGAACATCGCCGGATCGTAGACGATCTCGTGCGCCTGACCGTCGATGACCTCGTACATGTGAACGGGCTCGGTGAAGTTGCGCCCGACGTGGAAGAACTGCACGCGAAAGGCGAGGCCCGCGTCGGCCCACAACGCGTGGTCGCCGCGAAAGCGAATGGATTGGTACTCGTTGTAGCCGAGCTTGCCCATGGCGGGGGGCAGCACATCCCTGGAGGGTTGGAACGCATTGCTCGCGAGCCAGTGCGCCTGCCCCTTCAGCCACGCGAAATCAAACGGTTGCTGCGCGCTCGCTGCGCCGGGTCCGGGTCCGGCAGCCGGCGTCGGCGCGGGCGCTGGTTGAGCGGCGCGCGCGAGGGAGCCGTAGGCGAGGGTTCCGCCGGCAAGTCCCATGGCCAATTTCTTGATTGCGGCGCGTCGGTCGGTCATTTGCTTAAGGATCCTCTGGCGATGCGTGCGGTTTATATCAGGGAGCGCTGCGCATCGGGAAGCTGCGACAGCATGTTGAGCAGCTGCTCGCTGCCCGCCACCTCGACCCGCTCGACGCGTGTGAGCCACTCGAGCGCCTCCTCGAGCGAGTGCGCATCGAGCAATTTCTGCCGCGCGGTGAAGGCATGGGGATCCGGCCGGCCCGGCGGGTCGGGCGGACGCGGCAAGTTACCCTCGATGTGCGCCAGCCGCGCTTCGCGGTTGCGCGCGAGATACTTGAGCCCGTCATCGGGCAAGGGGCGCGCCTGTCCGACGAGTTCCGCGCGGCGCCTCACCAGGGCCGGCACGACGACCTCTTCCGGCGTGCGCAAGAGCCCGAACCTGGACAGAGCGCCGCCCAGCGCTCGCGACCCGCTCGCACGCGACAAGGGGATGGCGATCAGCAATCCGAGGAGCGCGGGCGATACCCAGGCGAGAAGCGGCGGCGAGAGAAACCACAGGATCGCGCCCGTCATGGCGGCGATCAGCGTATCACGCATATGGTACTGCCAGGCCTCGCCCCAGCTCGTGCCGCCGTCGTCGCGGCGCTGCGGATTCCAGCCCGAGTCGCGTCCCATGAAAATCTCGAAGACATGCCGGCTTTGACTCAGCATCAGCACCGGCGCATACAGCGCTGAAAGCACGACTTCGAGCAGGAAGCTCGCGCTCAAGCCGATGACACCGCCTCCGCCGCGGCGCATGCGCCGCGACAAGAGCGCGCGCAGGAGTCCCAAGAACTTGGGCACGAGCAATATCACCATGCTGAACCAGAAGAGCGCCATCATGAGCTCGACGTTGAACCGCGGCCAGGTCGGAAACATCTGGAAGTCGTGGTTGAAATACTCGGGGCGGATGAGGTGCGACTGTATGGCGAGCGCGAATCCTATGCACAGCATGACCAGCCACAGCGGGGAGGACAGATAGCTCATGATGCCGATGCCGAGGTGCATGCGGCTCGCGAAGGAAAGGCCGCTCGCGCCGATGATTTTCATGTGCTGCAGATTGCCCTGCGCCCAGCGCCGGTCGCGCACCGCGACGTCGATGAGCGAGGGCGGAGACTCTTCCCACGATCCGCCGCAGTCGGTGGTCATGCGCACCTTCCAACCTGCGCGGCGCATCAACGCCGCCTCGACGAAGTCGTGCGACAGCACGTGGCCGCCGAAGGGCTTGCGGCCCTCGAGCTGCGGCAGCCCGCAGCTCTGGGCGAACGCCTGCACGCGGATGATGGCGTTGTGGCCCCAGTAATTGGCGCTGTCGCCTGACCAGGCCGCCAAGCCGCGCGAGATGACGGGTCCGTAAGCGCAGGCCGCGAATTGCTGCAGCCGACCGAATAACGTGCGGGCACCGATGAGCTGCGGAGCGGTCTGCAGGATGCCGATGCCCGGATCGGCATGCATCATCTGCGCAAGCCGCGTGAGAGTCACCGCGTCGATCAGGCTGTCGGCATCGAGCACGATCATGTGATCGTAGCGGCCGCCCCAGCGCGCGACGAAATCCTCTACGTTGCCGGACTTGCGTGCGACGTTGCGCCAGCGGCGCCGATACCAGACGAGGATGACGCCCGCGAGCGCACGACGCAGCCGCTCGACGGCTGCCGTCTCGCGCACCCAGGCATCGGCATCGGTCGAGTCGGAAAGCACGACGATCTCGAAGGCACGGTTCGCGCCGATTTTCTGCAGCGCCTCGCCCATGGCCTGCAGTGCCGCCGTGGTGCGCGTCGGATCCTCGTTGTAGATCGGCATGACCAGAGCGGTGAGCGTCTCGCCCAACCCGACCGCGGGGTCCGGCCGGGGATCGCGGCGCTTGGAGGCGCCGGCGATCACCGAGCCGGCGGAGAATGCGATCCACGCGAGGGAGACGCCGAAGAAGAAGATCATCAGGCCCTGCAAGAATGTCATGCTCGCGAAACGCACGACCTGCAGCATCTGATAGACGCCGTAGATCGTGATGCCGAGGCTCACGGTCATGAGGATGATGCGCGCGAACCAGACCGCGAGCGGGGCGGGATCCATCGGCAGACGCGGCGGCGCATAGTCGAGATCCTGCGACGGCATCCCGAGCCGGGCCTCGGTGGGCATGCCTCCCGAGCTTTCCGGAGCCGCGATGCGTACCGCCGAGCTCAAGGAGCCGTCCACCGGTACAGCCAGGTCTCGCTGACCGGCTGATCGCCGCGCATGACCCGCAAGCGCATCTCGATGAGGTCCGCATTGCTCGGGTCGATCTCGAAGCTCGCGCGCAGGCCGTGCATGGCCGTGTTCGACGTCAGCGCCACGTTCGAGATCTTGCCCGCCGAGGCGGACGCGTCGACCGAGAGGCCGTCGGTCTTTTCGCCCGCGCCGACGATGTCGAGGAGGAACACACGCCGCTTGCCGTCGAG
>Ga0302324_100003399_pt1 | contig 35990 bp, 25 predicted proteins | sample Palsa_T0_1_FD_201949 | JGI IMG/M metagenome (GOLD analysis project Ga0302324, IMG submission 201949) | Peat permafrost microbial communities from Stordalen Mire near Abisko, Sweden - Palsa_T0_1 | ecosystem: Environmental > Terrestrial > Soil > Palsa > Peat permafrost | place: Sweden: Abisko...
CCTTGTCGGCCTCGGCCTCGAGCTGGCGCTGCTCGATCTGCTTTTGCTTGAAAGGCAGGATGTGCTTCATGGTCTCTTCCTGAGCGCGGGCGGCAATGACTTGCTCCGCGCCCGCAGCCTCGGCGGCCGTCTGTCGCCCCACCTTGTCGGCCTCGGCTTCGAGCTGCCGTTGTTTGACGTCCGCTTCCTTGAGTTCGAGGGTGTAGTGAACCTTCTCGGTCTCGAGTTCCTCGGACAGGAGCTTTTCCATTCCCGCTCGATAGTCGGGCGGCAGATCCACCTTGCCCATGTCGACTCCGCGCAGCTTAAGGCCCATCGCCGTGAACTTGGGCTTGAGTAGGGTCATGAGTTCTTGCTGTATTTCGGCGCGGCGGCGGGAAAAGATCTCGCGCACGGAATATCGGGCGAACAGCGGAAAGCTCACTCCCTGCACCGCGGGCGCAACGAGATCCTCGTTGAGGTCGTCGGGAAATTCCTTCGACATTTGCGCGAGGCGGGCACGATCGATGGTCCAGCGCACCGTGAGGTCGACGCCGATCGACAGCCCCTCGATCGATTGAAACGGCGCCGGGCCGGTCGCGGTCGCGCTCTCGACCGGCCGATACACCTGATCGCGAATGGAGTAGCAGCGCACCTGATGGATGCCGGGCAGCACGGGTACCGTGCCTCCGGTAAAGACGGTCACCGAGCCGTCGAGCACGTCCGTGCGCACGAGCACCTCGCCGCGGCGCACGGCGGCGAACGGTGGATGGGTGTAGAGCCCATAAGCAACCAGGGCGATCAGAACTGCGATACCGAGGCGCCAGCGCCGGCGGTAGGCGGCTGCGCTTAAGGCCCGCATAGCCGACGCGGCCGCCGCGATGAGGCGGCCGAGCGGTTCGAGAATCACGCGCTGCAAGAACTCGAGCAAGGCATCCAGGCGACTCGACATGGTCCAACCCTCCCGCGGATTCATGGTTGCCGCGATGGGGTGAGTCTTGCAGTGCTTTATGGCGAAGCGGTGGGGCAATTATGGCGTGGCGCCGGCGGGGCTAGGCTAAGGCGAGGCGAGGCGAGGCGAGGCGTGGCGAGGGCGCCATGGATTCAGAGCGACTCCGCTCCCACCATGGGCATCTTCCGCCGATTATGACAAGATCGCGGGCCCGTCGTGTGGGTCACTCTACGAATGAAGCCTTGAAACTCCTGTTCAAAACGCTCTCCCTCGCGCCGTTGTGGGCGCTGTATGCGCTCTCGTGGGTGATCTACGTGCTCGCCTACTACGTGGCGCGCCACCGTCATCGGGCGATCCGCGAGCAGCTTGCGAAAGTCTTTCCCGACGCGAGCGAGGCCGAACGGACCGCCATACACAAGCGTTTCCTGAAGAACTTCTGCGACGTGCTGGTCGAGCTGGTGAAGTCGATGTCGATCGAGCCCGCGGAGATGATCGCGCGGGTGCGCGTCGATGATTTGCAACCGGTGCGCACTCTGCTCGATGCGGGGCGGTCGGTCATGCTCGTGACCTCCCATCTCGGCAACTGGGAGTGGCTCTTGCAAGGCGTGACGCTGCAGCTCGGGTATCCGGTGGATGCGGCCTACAAGCCGCTGCACGATGCCTGGGCCGAGCGGCTCGTGCTCGAGGTGCGCTCGCGCTTCGGCGCACGGTTGATCCCCGCCAAGGAGCTGCTCGCGGACTTCATGCGCCGCCGCGGCGTCGTGCGTGCGCTCGCCATGAACGCCGACCAGGCGCCGGTGTCCACGGACAAGCGCTACTGGACCCGGTTTCTCGGCCTGGACACCGCGTTTTACGTGGGCGCGGAGCAGATTGCCCGCGCCATGCGCCTCCCGGTCCTTTATTTGCTGATGCGGCGCGTGAGCCGGGGGCGTTACGAGGTCGAGATTCGCGAGCTCTGGGACGGGCGGGAGGTGCTCGAGCCCAATGCCATCACCGAGCGCTACGCGCGTGCCTGCGAGGCGGATGTCCTCGCGCACCCGGCCGATTGGCTCTGGTCCTACCGTCGCTGGAAGCTCAAGAAGCCCCTCTACGGGGCCGACTGAGTGCAACCCGAGCGCCGGGGTCCTTCTCAGCTCGCCGGGACTCGGTCAAGAGCTCGCCGGTTTGCTCATCTTGCGTTCCAGGTGTTTCGCCAGGTCGGCAATGGTGGGGTGATCGAACAGCTCGGTGAGATCGATGAGGCCCGGGTAATCGCGGTCGATATTCTCGTGAATCTCGATGAGCTTGAGCGAGCTCGCGCCGATCTCGAACAGATTGTCGCTCACCTCGATGCGCTTGCCGGGCAGGGCGGTCTCGGCGATCGCCTGCAGGCGCGCCTCGAGCTCCGAGCCGGACACGTGTGAGCCCCCATGCGCGCTCCGCAGAGTCTCGAGCGCCGCGATGTCCGCGTCGAACTCGCCGTCGCTATAGCTCTTCTCGAGCAGGTGGCGCTGTACTTTCCCGCTGGTCGTCTTCGGGATCCGCTTCACCGGGATCACGTGACTCACCTCGATGCCGGTGTGCTCGTTGATCAGGCGGTTCACGGCGGCCACGGTGGGCAGAAACTCCGGGAGGTTCCCTCGGTGCAGCACGAAGACGACCAGCTCTTCGCCCTGCGCACCGGGTTTGGCGACCCCGGCGGTCACGACCTTATTGAGGTCGAGCCCGGGGGCGCGCTGCGCGATGTTCTCGAGATCGTGCGGATAGTAGTTCTGGCCGTTGATGAAGATGATGTCCTTGCTGCGGCCGGCGATGTACAGACCGCCTTCGTGAAAGGCGCCGAGGTCGCCCGTGTCGAGCCAACCGTCCGCATTGAGGGCCGCCGCCGTGGCCTCCGCGTCGGCGAAATAGCCCTGCGTCACGTTAGGTCCGCGAATCAGAATATGTCCCACGTGCCCGTCGGCGAGCGGCGCGTGCGCAGCGTCGGCGATGCGCACTTCCATGTTCGGCAATGGCCGGCCGACGCACATGAGCTCGATGACTTCGCGCGCATCCGCCGGGTTCACCTCGATCTTCACGCCCACGCCGAGCTTGTGCCGATTGGCGCGAATCCAGCGGTACTCCGAGCCGCTCTCGGGGAATGATACGGCGAGACAGGCCTCGGCCAGACCATAGACCGGATACATGGCGTTAGCCTTGAGGCCCGTGTAGGCGAGCGCCTGCATGAACTCGTTCACCAGCTCCACGGAGATCGGCTCCGCGCCGTTGTAAATCCCGCGCACGCACGACAGGTCGACGTTTTCGAGGCGACGGCCGCCGAGCACCTTGAGGAAATGCCGGTAGCCGAAATTGGGAGAGGAGGTAAGCGTCGCCCGCTTCTTGGACGCGAGCTGCAGCCACAGCAAGGGCCGTCTCACGAACAGGTCCGTGGGCATCAAGTTGATGTGCGAGCGGTGCGCAAACAAGATGAGGTAGAAGCCGATGAGCCCCATGTCGTGAGTGAGCGGCATCCAGCTGAAGCCGATGTCCGACTCCTGGTACTTGTCCACGAGGTTCGCGCCCGTGATATTGGCGATGAGGTTGCCGTGCGTGAGCATCACCCCCTTCGGCTCGCTGGTCGAGCCGGAGGAGAACTGAATGAAGGCAAGATCGTCGGGGGCGGCCTTGTAGAGCTTCGCCTGGCGCGAGATGTCGCTGATCGATTCCACCAGGAAGGAGCGCGACTTGAGCTCCGCCATGAGCTCGGACTCGCCGACCTCCGCGGCGAGCGCCTGGACGCGCTCGAGGTTCTTCGAGTCGGTGTAGAGGAAAGGGCGTCCGATCTTGCGGGCCACGCGCAGCAGCTTGTGGCGATGCTCGTCGCTGATGCCGACGGCGAGCGGCACCGGCACGATGCCGCCCGCGATGGCGGCCCAGAAGGCGTCCAGGAACTGCTCGTTGTTGGAGAGGAAAATGATCAGCTTGTCGCCGCGCTGCGCGCCCTTCGACTGCAGGTGATGCAGAATGCCGAGCGCGCGCGCGTGCACCTCGCCGAAGCTCACCCGGCGCTCCGCGTTTTCGCCCTCGACGTACGTCACGACGCGATCGACGTCGCGATTGCTCTCGAGCATTTCGTTAAGCGTGGTGTACTTCATCGTATCTTTACCGTCATCAGAAGATTGGAGCGCGGCCGCAGGTTGATCTGCGCCTCGAGCTCGATGGGATCGTCGTTCAGGCGCTTGAGCCTGAAGCGCCGCGCCATGCGATTGACGTGCACCAGCATCTCGAACATCGCCATGTTCTCGCCGATGCAGTGCCGGGGACCGACCGAGAAGGGAATATAGGCGAAACGATGGCGTTCCTTCGCATCGATGCCGGCGAAGCGCGCGGGCTGAAACTCCTCGGGCGCGGTCCAGAAGTCCGGATGGCGGTGCAGGGTGTAGGGGCTGATGAATACGTCCGTGCGCGCGGCCACCGGATAACCGCCGAGCTCGTCGTCCTCGAGCGCGCGGCGCGTGAACAGCCATCCCGGCGGATAGAGTCGCAGAGCTTCCTGCACCACTTGATGCGTGAAGGAGAGCGATTCGGCGGCCTCGAGGTCCAGCAGCCCATCGGGCGTGCGATCCGCCTCGGCCTCGAGCTCGGCGGCGGCCTCGGGATGGCGCGTGACGAGATACCACGTCCAGGTGAGTGCGGCGGCGGTGGTCTCATGACCGGCCACGATCAAGGTCATCACCTCGTCGATCAACTCCTTGTCGCTCATCGGTTGGTCGTCGTGGTCGCGGGCCGCCATGAGCATGGCGAGAAAATCGTGGCGCTCCTCCGGCGCGCGCCGGCGGCGCCCGATCAGCTCGCCGATGAGCTTGGCGAGCGAGCGGAAGCGGAAGGCGAATTTCAGATCCCGGTTTTGTTCCTTGGCGACGAGTTCGAAGGGGTTCGCTCCGAGCTGGCGCTCGACGCGCTTGAGGTCATCGCCGAAGATCGACTCGAGCACGATCTCGAGGGTGAGCTCACTCGCGTCGTCGGTGAGGTTGACGGGCTCGCCGCGAGAGGCGTGGAAAGCCCAGCGCTCGACGAATTTCTCGTTCACCTCGTGAATCAGCCGGGCGAACCGGTCGAGTACTCGCCGATGAAAGTCGGGCTGCATCATGCGTCTCTGGCGGCGCCAGAAGTCGCCCTCGCTGGTCATGATGCCGTTGCCGAGCAGGATCTTGACCCGATCCATGCCCTGGCCCTTGGTGTAGTTGCGGTGATTCGACAGAAGCACTTGCTTGATGTCGTCCGGATGGTTGATGACGTAGTCGTAGACGCCGCGGCTCGGCGCGAACACGCGGTAGACGTTGCCGTAGCGCGCGAAATATTCGCGCAGCCGCGGCAAAGTTTCGTCGCTCCCGCCGAGATCGAAACCCTCGGCAGGACCGGGAGGAAGGGGAGCGCATGGCATCGCGACATTGTAGCGCAGCCGCGCTTTTCTTAGGCTTGCGCGCCCGATCGCCGTTGCCGACAATGCTCGGCGTGGAGAAAGAACCCGCCGGCGACCTGCGCAACAGCCTGTATCGACAGCAAACGCGCTCCTCGCGCCGGCTCACGCGCACGCGGCTCGCGCTCTACCGGCTGCTCGTGCCCGTGGCCATTTTCATCGGCCGCTCGATCTGGCGCTGGTGCGCGCGCATTCGCGTGGTCGGCACGGAGCACATCGCGGCGGCGCTCGAGCGCGGGCCCTCGTTCATTCCGGTCTATTGGCACCAGCATCAGCTGTTGTGCGTGAAACCGCTGCTCGAAATGCGCAGCGCCGGCGTGAAGCTCGGGTTTCTGATCTCGCCGTCCGTGGACGGGCAGATCGGTGCGATGCTGGTCCGCAGGGTCGGGGCGGAAGTCATCCGCGGATCATCCTCGCACACCGGAGCGCGGGCGCTGCGCGACTACTACCAGGCGCTCGCGCACGAGGGCATCTCCCCGGCAATCACGCCCGACGGGCCACGCGGGCCGCCCTGGCAGTTCAAGCCGGGCGCGATCTTGCTCGCGCAGATGTCGCAGCGGCCCATGATCCCGATGGCCTACGCAGCCTCGCGGGCGTGGAAAATTCAATGGGATCGGTTCGTCATCCCCAAGCCCTTCGCCCGCATCGCCATCGTGATCGGCCCACCGGTGTACGTCACCAAGGGACTCGATGCACGGGGGCTTCAGCGCATCCAAACCGAAATGGAGGAGAACCTCCGCAGTCTCTACCTTCAGGCCAAGACTTTTATTAAGTGAAATCGCCCGCCTAAGACCCGACAATACAAGCGCTTATCTTGTATTCCTGATAACCTGTGCGAGAATTGCGGCGTATCCGGTCTGCTGTCAGGGAGTAGGGAAACTGTGTGACGCATTCGCGTTTCCATTCGTTTCGGGTGGCAAACTCTTGATCCACAAGTGCAATTAGGGGACCCGAGCAGGCGCATGGCGATAGCACCCACCGATCCCCGACATCCGGATTTGACGGCCTCGGACGTACTGTCTCCGCAGACCTGGCCGCGGCGCGGCCTTCGACCGACGGTTGGCCTCGACGTCATCTGCACCAAGATCGCGGTCGATTTCCAGAGCATGACGGCGCAAACCGCCGTCGACACCATTGCCGCCAATCTCGATTTGCTGCGCGAGGCCGCGCGCGCCGATGCGGCGTTCCATGCGGCGCTCGACACCGACGGCGCGACGTTCATCGACGTGCAGGTCGCGCGCGGCATGCTCGCCACGGGCAACCCCGAGCAACTGCGCGGCCAGAGTCTGGAGTCGCTCCCCTGGCTCAAGTCGCGGCTTGCGGCGCTGCGCGTATCGGAGATGCGCGATACGGGCAAACCGCGCCCCGATCAAGCCAACGACGGCGCAGTCTGGGCAAACCTCGGTATCGGCTCGATTCTGCTGATCGGTTACCTCGTCGAAGGGCGTCCCGCGGGGCTTCTCGCGCTCGCCAGTGCCCGGCCGCGCGATAACTGGGAGGTGCAGCTGCACCTGCTCATGAAGCTGCTCGGCAGCAGTTTGGCGACGGGTCTCGAGCGTATCGAGATTCAAGCGCACCTGCGCGATCTCGAGGAGCGCAACGATCTCGCGCTTTACAGCGCCAACGACGGACTCTGGGACTTCGATACCCTCAACAATCGCGTCTACCTCTCGCCGCGTTGGAAAGCCATGCTGGGCTACGACGAGGCGGACGTCGGACAAGCCCCGGACTGGCGCACGCTCGTGCACTCCGACGACATGTCGCGGGTGCAGGCCGCCATACGCGATCACGTGGCCGGCAAGACCCCGATTTTCGAGAGCCTGCATCGCATGCGTCATGCGACCGGCGAGTGGCGCTGGGTGATCAGCCGCGCCAAGGCCAAGGTCGACGAGAAGGGCCGCTTATTGCGCCTGGTGGGCGTCGAGCTCGACATCACGGAACGGAAACTCTACGAGGAGGCGCTCTTCCGGGAGAAGGAAAGCGCGCAGATCACACTGCAGAGCATCGGCGACGGGGTGATCACCACCGACGCCAAGGGTGTCATCGATTATCTCAATCCCGTCGCCGAGGCCCTCACCGGCTGGCGTCTCGAGGACAGTCAGGGCCGCGCGATCGAGGAGATCTTCCGGGCCTTTCACGAGGAGACCTGCGAGCCCCTCGAAAATCCCCTGGCAGTCGCGATCCGACGCACCCGCTCCATCAAGTCGGTGCGCCCGATGCTGCTCATCCGGCGCGACGGCAACGAGATTTACGTCGAGAGCACCGCATCGCCCATTCGCGACGGCTCGGGTGCCGTATCGGGCGGAGTGCTCGTGTTCCACGACGTGAGCGAGGCTCGCGAGCTCAACCGCCGGCTCTCCTACCACGCGAGCCACGATGTCCTTACCGGCCTCGTCAACCGGCGCGAGTTCGAGAATCGCATGGAGCGGGCGCTGAAGAGCGCCAAGGCGCGCGAGACCTCCTACGCGCTCTGCTGCCTCGATCTCGATCAGTTCAAGATCGTCAACGACACCTGCGGCCACAGCGCCGGTGATGCGCTGCTCGGGCAGGTGGGGGCGCTCCTCAAGTCGAAGGTGCGTTGGCGCGACACACTGGCGCGCCTGGGCGGCGACGAGTTCGGCATATTGCTCGAGAGCTGCTCGCTGGATGAGGCGATGCGCACGGCCGAATCGCTGCGCGAGGCCGTGCGCAACTTCAAGTTCACCTGGGAGGAGCGCACGTTCCGCCTGGGTGCGAGCATCGGCGTCGTGCCGATCGCCGCGGAGAACGCGGATGTCGCTTCGGTGCTCTCGGCGGCCGACAGCGCGTGCCAGGCCGCCAAGGAGGCGGGGCGCAATCGCGTGCACAGCTTCGAGGAGAACGACATCGATCTCATGCGCCGCCGCCGCGAGATGCAGTGGGCCGCGCGCATCAACAACGCCCTCGAGGAGGGGCGCTTCGAGCTGTTCCGCCAAACCATCCTGCCGCTGCAGCACACGGAGGAGGGTGCGCACTACGAGCTGTTGCTGCGCATGCGCGACGAGACCGGCAAGATCGTCGCGCCGGACAACTTCATCACCGCCGCCGAGCGCTACGGCATCACGCCGAGCATCGACCGCTGGGTCATCGAGAACGCCTTCCGCTGGCTGGTGTCGGAGGCGGACGAGCGTGAGAAGCTCTCGATGTGCTCGATCAATCTGTCGGGCCAGAGCCTGGGCGACGACAAGTTCCTGCCCTACGTCATCGATCAATTCCACCGCAGCGGTCTCGATGCCACCAAGATTTGCTTCGAGATCACGGAGACCTCCGCGATCGCGAGCTTCTCGCAGGCGAACCGCTTCATTCAGGCTTTGAAGGAGCTCGGCTGCAAGTTCGCGCTCGACGATTTCGGCACCGGACTCTCCTCGTTCGGCTATTTGAAGCATTTCCCGGTGGATTTTTTGAAGATCGACGGCAGCTTCGTCAAGGAGATCCTGCACGATCCGATCGATCGCGAGATGGTGCGCTCGATCAACGAGATCGGACACCTGACCGGCAAGCAGACCATCGCGGAATTTGCCGAGAACGTCGAGATCATCAACATGCTGCGCAGCCTCGGCGTCGATTACGCGCAGGGCTACGGCGTGTCGCAGCCGCAGCGGGTCCTGAAGTCCGCCAACATCGCCTGAGGCGGCCGCGCCGCGCGCCGCGAATGGCTGGGCGCACCCGGGCGCTGGCGTAACCGGCGCTATCGCAACCGGACGATGATCGCCTCGCCGGAGCGATCCACCTCGAGCGCCGGATCGCGCGACAGCACTTGCAGAAGCGAATCCGCATCGTCGGCGTCGAACACGCCGGTGTAAACCCGCTCGCCCACGCTGCCTCCGGCCAGGCGGATCGGCGTCGCGCGATAGCGATTGAACTCGACCACGATCTGCTCGAGCGTCTGATCTCGGAAAATCAGCCGGCGCTCGCGCCAAGCCACCGTATCGCTCACGTTGTTCACCTCACGGATGCTGACTGAGCCCTCGTGGCTCACTTGCGCCTCCTGGCTTGCGCCGAGGCTTCGAACGGCGGGCGCCCTGGGCGGCCCGCGGCCCGCAACGGCGGCTGCCGCGCTGCCGCTCGACGCGGTTGCAGGCGCAGCCGTCGTCACATTGACCTGTCCTTCGAGCACGGCCACGACCGTGCCGTCGTCGCGCCGATACACATCGAACTGCGTGCCCACGGCCTGAACCACGGCATCGTCGGTCGAGACGAGGAACGGGCGGCTCGGATCGTGAGCCACGTGAAACAGGGCCTCGCCGCGCAAGAGGCGCACCTCGCGTGCATGCGCGGCCAACCGGACGGCGACCCGGGAATGCGTGTTCAGTGACACGACCGATCCGTCCTCGAGCTCGAGCGTGCGTTGCTCGCCCGTCGCCGTCTCGAACTCGTGAAATCCGGGATGCGCGTACCAGACGAGCGCGCCCACCGACGCGACGAGAACGCCGGCGGCGAGCGCTGCCCAGCGGAGGCGCCGCGATCGCGCGGCCGCCGCGGGTGCCGGGCGCAGCGTCAACGGCGCCACGCGCTGATCGACCTTCCTGATCAGCGCCTCGATGCTGTGCAGACGCTCGGCGTCGAGCTTCTCGAGCGCGCAGTCGAGCGACAGCATCAGCAGAAAATCACGCACGTTGCGAGGTGATTCCTTGAGCCAGGCGACGAAGCGCATCTCATCGCCGGGGCTCGCGTGGCGCATGGTCTCGACCCAGCCCGACGCCTGGACGGCGTAGAGCGATTCGAGCTCGCGCGTCTTGGAATCCGAAATAGCCATTCAGGGCGTCTCCGCCAGCAGCACGCGCAGCCGCGCGCGCGCCTCGACCACGTACTTCTCGATCGTATGCACCGATAATCCCGCGGCGCTCGCCGCTTCCGTGTAAGAGAGGCCGTCGCGCTTGACCAGGAGGAGCACGAGCTGGTGCGCGGGCGGCAACTGCTGCAAGGCCAGGTCGAGCCGCTGGCGCAGCTCGATCTGCTCGGCCATGTCCTGCGCCGCGGCCTCATCCGAATGATCACAGAGATTCTCGGCGAGGTCCGAATCGTAGAGCACCCGCTCATGCTGCTTGCGCTGGCGGAACTCGCGCACCACGTGGGTCGCGATCCCGAGAAGGTAGGAGAGCGGATTGCGCACGAGGTCGGCATCGCGCACGCGCAAGAGCCGCGCGAACACTTCCTGCGCGAGATCGTCCGCATCCTGCGCTTGTGCCACCCGGCGGGCGAGGAAACGCTGCAGATCCGCGGCATAGTCGCGGAAGGCCGTGCCGGCGAGCATCGAGGCCGATTCGGGACGTTCTGAGATCATCCGTATCTAGTAGTGTGGCTTTCGCGGAAAACCCGGTAGTGAAAATTCAACTACCGGGTTTTCGCTCCCGACCACACATATGTTACAAGGCCGTGGCATGGGGGTCACCGGCCGTGGTGTGGGGGCACGGGAGACCTGAGTGCCGCGCCGAGAGGGGGAATTCATGACGACTCGAACACCGCCGCTCCTCGCGGTAGGCGCCGTCATGCTGTGGGCGAGCGCGGCGGCGCAGAGCCCGTCGAGCGTCAAGAACCTGAGCATCCCCGCGGAGCCTTTGGCGAATGCGCTCAATGACTTGGCGCAGCAGTCGGGACTCCAGGTGATGTTCGCCTCGGAGCTCGTGGCGCGTCTCAAGAGTCCTGAGGTCAAGGGGGCGTTGACGCCGACCGAAGCTCTGCAGCGGTTGCTCACGAACACGGGCTTGCGCTACGAGTTCGTGAATCCGCAAACGATCACCATCGTCGGCCCCGAGCCCAAGCCGACCGCGCCGCCCGCCGAGACCAAGGCGCCGCCCGCGGGGAGCGAGGGCGCACAGAAGCCCCAGGTCGTGAATCCGAACCATCAAACCGCCGATCCGGCGGCCAGCACGGGAGACAAGCCTATGCCTCGTCGAAGCTTCTTCGCGCAACTTCTGGGTCTGTCGGCGGCTTGTGGCGTTGCGCTCCACGGGGGCGCGGCCTGTGCGCAGGACACCACCGCCGCGGCGACGGCGGCGGAGACGACGACGCTCGATACCGTCATCGTGACGGCGCGAAAGCGCGACGAGTCCCTGGCGCAGGTACCAGTGAGCATCACGGCGTTCACGTCGCAGACCCTCGAGAATTACAATATTCAGTCGTTCGACGACTACGCGACCAAGACGCCCAACATCTCCTTCGCCTACGGCGGAGGTCCCACGGGCATCGCGGATGCCCGCACGATCGCGATTCGCGGCATCACGGGACAGAACCTGTTCGGTACCGCGGGCGCAACCGGCTTCTACATCGACGACACGCCGGTGCCCGGGTCCGTGGATCCTCGAGTGCTCGACATCGACAACATCGAGGTCCTCAAGGGACCGCAGGGTACGCTTTACGGCGAGAGCTCTCTGGGCGGCAACGTCCGTCTGGTGACGAAGAAGCCCAACCTCACCGAGGATACGATCGGCTACATGCTCGAGGCAGGGGCTACCTCGGGCGGCGGCAGCCCGGACGGGGGCGTCGGCCTCATTGGCAACCTCGTGCTCAGTCCCGATCGGCTTGCGCTGCGCCTGGTCGCGTTCGGCAACCATGACGCCGGCTATCTCACGCGCACTTTCCCCAACCCGCCGCAGGGCGGCACCCTCGGCGACATCGTTACGTTGCCGTTCGAGGCCGTGCCCCGCACCAGCGTCGGCAATCAGGGGGCGGATACGAGCTATGGCGGCTCGGTCGCGTTCCTGCTCAAAGTGACGGACGATCTCGAGGGGCGCTTGCGTATCCTGTACCAGAACACCGAGGATCACGGGTTCCCCGCGACCTTCGCGCCGCTCCCCTACCCGAACGAGGCTCACAGCCCACCCTACTCGGAGTACATTCCGCAGTACACGGTCAACCGCGCCTTCAACGTGCAGCCCGATGCCCTCGATCGATGGGCGCTGCCTTCGGTGGACGTGACCTACAAGGGGAGCGGCTTCAGCGTCGTGTCCTCGACCAGCTACTTCTACCGCCACACGCACGACCTCGAGGACTCGAGCTACGGTACTCAGCAGTTTTTCTACCACTACGACTACGGCGCCAACGCCCTGGCCAATCAGCCCTATACCTGGGACGGAGAGCACTACCACAACCAGATCACCGAGGAGGCGCGCATCTCGTTCGATCCGGTCCACAACCTGTCCGGCACCGTGGGCGTGTTCCTCTCGCACACCAACGCGCGCTTCTTCATTCCGAACACCTACGCGCAGGGTCTCACCGCGGCCACCGGCTGGGCGAACGATCTGATCTGGACGCAGAACAACCCGGACACGCAGGATGATCGCTCGATCTTCGGAGAGCTCTATTACAAGTTCTTCGACCGGTTCAACCTGACCGTCGGCGCACGGCGCTACTGGCTGAAGCAGACGGCCGATTACACGGCCAACGGCTTCATCAACCTCGGGCCCACGCCGAGCAGCCCGCAGGCCAATCATGAGCAGGGTGTCGACCCCAAGGCGGGCCTGTCTTACCAGGCGACCGATGCCCTCATGCTCTACGCCTCGGCCACCAAGGGCTTTCGCGCCGGCGGCGCGCAGTTCAACTTCCCTCCCTGCGCGCTTGCCGGGCTGCCCCTCACGGACATCGAGCACATCAAGTCCGACACGCTCTGGAGCTACGAGGGCGGCGTCAAGTGGCAGGTGCCGCAGACCGGACTGCTCATCACGGGCGCGGGCTTTCACATCAACTGGGATAACGTGCAGCAGCAGGTGGCGCTGCCCTGCGGCTTCTACCTGCAGCTCAATGGCGGCTCGGCCTCGATCAACGGCGGTGAGATCGAGCTCGCGGGTCATCTCACCCGCGAGCTCGAGGTGCGCCTCGGCGTCGGCTACGAGAGCACCGAGATCGTCAATCCCGGCGCGCTCTCCCATGCCGGCATCACCGCGGGCACGCCGATCCCGGACGTGCCGGACTGGACGGCGACGCTCGGCGCCGTGTACACGCGGGCGATCACGTCGGCCCTCGACGGCTTCGTGTCCGCCGATTACAGCTACACGGGCAACAGCATCTCGCTCTTGAATGGCGGCCTCACGTCGGACGGCCACGGCCTGTTCGGCAGCCGCGCACCGTACTCGCTCGCCAATCTGCGCATGGGCGTGCGACACGAGAAACAGGAACTGTCACTCAACTTCCACAATCTCGGCAACGCCAAGCCGAACCTGGGAGACATCGGCTACGTCGGCTACGCGCAGTTCGAGCCCGATTACACGACGCCGATCCCGCAGGGGGGGACGCCGATCCCGCAGGTCGCGACGCTGCAGCCGTTCACCGTTATGATCCAATACAAGAATAACTTCTGAGCTTCTGACAGATCCGACGCAGGCAGTCGATCGGGCGCTCAGGGTTGCCAGTCGAAACGCATCGACAGATCGACGGCGCGCACGTGCTTGGTGATGCTGCCCACCGACACGTAGTCGACGCCCGTGTCGGCGATGCGGCGGATGGTCTCCAGCGTCACGCCGCCCGAGGCTTCGAGCTTCAAGGGGCGCGGGGCGCCGCGGTTGATGGTCACGGCCTCCGCCAAGTCTTCGACCGAGAAGTCATCGAGTAACGCGATGTCGGCGCCGGCGGCGATCGCCTGTTCCAGCTCGTCGAGGCTTTCCACTTCGACCTCCACGGGCACTTTGGTGCCGGAGGACCTCGCCGCGGCCACGGCGCGCGCGATGGATCCCGCCGCCATGATGTGGTTTTCCTTGATCAGGATGCCGTCGAAGAGACCCATGCGGTGGTTGTACCCGCCGCCCACGCGGACGGCGTATTTCTGCGCGGAGCGCAAGCCGGGGATGGTTTTGCGGGTATCGAGCAAGCGGCACGCCGTTCCCTTCAGGCGCTCGGCAAAGGCGCGCGCGACCGTTGCGGTGCCTGAGAGGAGCTGCAGGAAATTGAGCGCCGTGCGTTCCCCGGTGAGGAGCGAACGAGCGGGTCCCTGAATCTCGAACAGAGTCTGATTCGCCTCGACCGCCGCACCCTCGGCGATTTTCCAGTGGATGCGCGTTCGCGGGTCGAGCGCCGCGAAGGTCGCATCGACATACGGAGCCCCGCACATGACGGCGCTCTCGCGGGTGATCACCGCGGCCCAGCCGTCGGTGGCTGCCGGAATCAGGGCGGCCGTCAGATCGCCGCTGCCGACGTCCTCCTCGAGCGCCTGCGCGACTTGCCGGGGCAGGTCGGCGGGAATCGGTTCGGCATTCATGCGAAGACCGTCCTTGGGGGGCCAAAAGGCTGGAAGAATAGGCAACACGCCCCAATACTTCAATAATGAGCCAACCGGCGGCCCCGAAGTCCCCCTGCATTCAGGTATGCGTCCTGGACGCCCACGGGTATTGCACGGGCTGTTATCGTACAATTGGCGAGATTGCAAGGTGGAGCAACATGAGCGCCGCCGAACAGCGGGTGGTGCTCGATGAGCTACCCGGCCGCGCGCCGGGGCGGGCCCCACAATCGGAATGATCATTTCTGGAGATCGAACATGAATGCGATTGATCGGATCAAGAGTCAGCTGGCTTCGGCGCCCGTGGTGCTCTACATGAAGGGAACGCCTGATTTCCCGCAGTGCGGTTTCTCGGCCCAGACGGTCGGTGCACTGCGCGCCTGCAAGGCCGAGTTCGCTCACGTGAACGTGTTCGAGGATCCGGAAGTGCGCGACGCGCTCAAGAGCTACTCCAACTGGCCGACGTTCCCTCAGCTCTATGTGAACGGCGAGCTCATCGGCGGCTGCGACATCGCGATCGAGATGTACAAGAGCGGCGAGCTCCAGCAGCTTCTCGCGGAAGCGGGCGCGGTCGCCGTCTAGGGGGCCGCCTAGGGCCCGCTTTCCGGGCCGAGGTCGGCGGGCGGCTCCGAGGAAGGCTCGGGGTCGACCTCCAGGGGACCCATCGCCGCGAGGCGCCGCCGACTCGCTTCGAACACGCCCTGGAACTGATTGCAAACCGCGCAGAACAGATCCGCGGAGCGTTCCGCGTCGTAGGCGGCCGAGTGCGCGGAGCTCGTATCCCACTCGAGACCGGCCGCGAGCGTCGCTCGCATCAGCACGGTCTGACCGAAAGCGACACCGCCCAGGGTGGCGGTGTCGAAACACGAGAACGGGTGGAAGGGATTGCGCTTGATCTGCGTGCGGCCGACCGCGGCGTTCAAGAAGTTCAAGTCGAACGAGGCGTTGTGCCCCACGAGGATGGCGCGCGTGCATTCCGCATTGCGCACGGCGGTGCGCACCTCGCGGAAGATGCGTTGCAACGCGTCGTGCTCGGAGATGGCCGGACGAAGCGGATGGTGGGGATCGATGCCGGTGATCGCGAGTGAGGCGGGCTCGAGGTTCGATCCGGGAAAGGGGATCACGTGATAGCGGTGCGTCTCGCCGCGCGTCAAAGTGCCGTCCGAGCGCATCTCGATGAGCACCGCCGCGATCTCGAGCAGCGCGTCGGTCTTGGAGTTGAACCCGCCCGTCTCGAGATCCATGACGACTGGCAAGAAGCCGCGAAAACGGGTGGCGAAGGTGATGGGCGAGAGCACGGTCATGCGCGCTCCGCGCTCGCCAAGCGCCAAGCGACCGTCTCACCGGCGCGATAGGGCACCACCGTCCCGTCGCCGAAGGGATAGCGCTCGGGCACCACCCAGGGTTCGCGCTCGAGGGCGATGCGCTCCTCGTGGCGCGGCAGCCCATAGAAGTCCGCGCCGAAGTGGCTCGCGAAGGCTTCCAACCGGTCGAGATGTCCGCTCTCTTCGAACACTTCCGCATAGAGTTCGATCGCCGCATGCGCCGTGAACATCCCGGCGCAGCCGCAGGCCGTCTCCTTGGTCGCGCGCTCGTGCGGCGCGCTGTCGGTGCCCAGGAAAAAACGCGGATTGCCGCCGGTCGCGGCCGCCACCAGAGCGGTGCGGTCACGCTCGCGCTTCAGGATCGGCAGACAGTAGTAGTGCGGGCGGATGCCGCCCGAGAAGATCGCGCTGCGATTGTGCAAGAGATGCTGCGGGGTGATGGTGGCGGCGACGCCCTCGCGCGCGGCCGCCACGAATTCGGCCGCGCGCGCCGTGGTGATGTGCTCGAACACCACTTTCAAGCGCGTGAAGCGCTCGATGAGCGGGCCGAGGATCTCCTCGATGAACACCGTCTCGCGGTCGAACACATCGACTTCGGAGCGTACGCTCTCGCCGTGCACGAGCAGCGGCATGCCGCGCTCCTCCATGCGCTCGAGCACGGCATAGGTCTTGCGGATATCCGTGACGCCCGCATCCGAATGCGTGGTCGCGCCCGCAGGGTAGAGCTTCACGCCGTGTACGCACCCCGCGGCAAGTGCACGGTCGATTTCCTCGGGCGCGGTGCTGTCGGTCAAATAGAGCGTCATGAGCGGCGTGAAAGTGCTCGTCTTCGGCAGTGCCGCGAGCACGCGCTGCCGGTACGCGGTCGCCGCAGCCGCCGTGGTGACGGGCGGCTTGAGGTTCGGCATGACGATGGCGCGGCCGAACCGCTCGGCCGTGAATTTCACGACGGAGGCGAGTGCCGCCCCGTCGCGCAAGTGCAGGTGCCAGTCATCGGGCCTGCGGAGCGTCAGGATGCTCATCGATCAAGCCGGCCAGCCACGGCGCAGTAAATCGAGCGTGTAGCGCACGCCGAAGCCCGTGATCTCCGTGCCGATGTGCCCGAGGCCGCCGTGACGCGTCCCGGCCGCGAGGTCGAGGTGCAGCCAGGGGATCGACTTCGGCACGAAGCGGCTCAAGAAGCACGCCGCCAGAATGTGATCCCCCTTCGAGTCGGCCGAGCACTGCAGCACATCGGCGAGAGCGCTCTCGATGTCCGTCTCGAAATCCTTGTCCATGGGGAATACCCAGACGCGCTCGCCGCTCGATGCGCCGGCCGCCTCGATCACCGCACGCGCCTCGGGGCGATTGGTGAACGCGCCGCTGTAGCGCTCGGTCAGTGCATAGACGCACGCCCCGGTGAGGGTGGCGTAGTCGATGATTGCCCCCGGCTTATCGCGCGCCGCCAGGCACAGGGCATCGGCGAGCACCATGCGGCCCTCCGCATCGGTGTGAATCACCTGGATCGTGGTGCCGTTCTGGGCACGCACCACATCCTGCGGTTTGTAGGCGCGCGGGCCGATGCGATTCTCCGTGATGGCGAGCCAGCAATCGACCGCGAGCGGGGATTTGAGCGAGTGCAGCGCGTAGAGGCTCCCGAGCGCCACGGCGCTCCCCTCCATGTCGGTATGCATGTCGAGCATGCTCTTGTGGGGCTTTAAGTTGGTGCCGCCGGTGTCGAAGCAAATACCCTTGCCGACCAGGCTCACCTGCGGGGCGCGGGCGCCGCGCGGCCGATAGGACAAGCGCGCGATTCCGGCATCGCGCGCCGCATTCCCTTGCGCGACGGCAAGGAAGGCGCCGGCACCGAGGCGCCGCAGCTGGCTCTCTCCGTAGAACCGATATTCGAGCCCCAGATGACGAGCGAGCTCTTTCACCAAGCGGCGATAGCCCGAGGCGTCCAGAGTGTTCGGCGGCAGGGCCGTCAGCCAGCGGGCGAGGTTGTTGCCGCCCGATGAGGCGAGGGTGAAATCGAGATCGGTCAGTCCGGCAGACGCGATGTCGATGCGTGCGAGCGCAGGGCGCGGTTTGGGCTTGCTCTTGAAGCTCGCGAGGCGAAATGCCGCCGCCTGGAATCCGGCCACCGTCGCGATGAGTGCGGCGCGCGCGACCTCGCGGTCGCATCCCTGCTGCCAGAGAAGGAGCGATGTGGGGTCCGACTCCATTGTCGCGCGGGCGAGTTTGCCGGCGGCTTGCAGCCGCTCGAAGGTGCTCGCTTGCGCGAGGGGGCACGCGGCCACGAGCAGAGTCTCGGCGCGCGCGCCCACGCGCAGCTGACAGCAGTCGCCTTCCTTCTGCACCTTGCGCGCGTAGTGTTCGCGCAATAACGCGCCATGAGGCACCGCGGCCCAGTCCGCCGCCGAGGGCTTGAGCGGCAGGAGCACGACAGCGGCGGAATAACCCGCGAGCTTCGTTGCGGAGACCCGCGGCGCGACTTGGCGCACGGGAACGGTTAGGGTGCGAAAGGGTAAGCGAATGGACATATCTGTCGACGGAGCTCGCTGATCTGCCGGCCGATGGAGCGTCTTTGACGGCGCAACCCAGCGGCCGCGGTTTGCGCAACGAAGCGAAGCAGAGCCGCCAGCCGCAAGTAATACTGGCTCACGCCGCGCTCGTTCCCGCATTTCCTCACGATTGGACTAAATTGTAGCATTGCTCTGCCAGCATAAACTCAAGTAACTTCGGCAATTGAATCATGGCGTTCGAGATTCAGCACTCGATTCGTACCTTGCGCCTGAGGGTGAGGGCTGAAGGGTATGCCTGGCTCAATGAGGCTGCGATCGAGGTCAATCGCGGGGAGGTTGCCCCCGTCCGTCAGCGGGATCGAATCATCGCTCTCAGTCGCGGAGCCGAGCCAGACCTATAGTCGGTGCGAGGCAGGGCTCATCACGATGAAAGCGGCGGCGTGAGCACCGTGCCTTTGCTTGACCGTGAAAAACCAAACCCTGAAGATAGCGGCACTAAAAGCGGCGGTTCGCGCAGGGGCGCTGTAACGCGCCCGCCATCTTAACAGGACGCTCTGGCGCGTGCATGAGCACGTGCCGATCCTCAAGGTTTTCCTCCTATGACACAGCAATCACCCTTCGAAGACATCGATCCCACAGAGACCCAGGAGTGGCTCGAGTCGATAGAGTCCGTCATGCGTGCCCAAGGGGCTCAGCGCGCGCATTTCCTGCTGGAGAAATTGGTCGACTTCACCCGCCGCTCCGGCGCCTATCTGCCGTTCAAGCCGAACACCGCCTACCTCAACACCATCTCGAGGGCGCAGCAGCCCGACTATCCGGGCGATCGCTCGCTCGAGCGGCGCAACGAGGCCTACATGCGCTGGAACGCGCTCGCCATGGTGGTGCAAGCCAACCATGCGAGCTCGGAGTACGGCGGCCACATCGCCAGCTACGCCTCCGCTGCGACACTCTACGAGGTCGGCTTCAATCACTTCTGGCGCGCGCGCAGTGCCGAGCATCCCGGCGACATGATCTACATGCAGGGCCATTCGAGTCCGGGCATCTATGCTCGCGCCTATCTCGAGGGTCGGCTCGACGAGGCGCAGCTGCAGCGCTTTCGCCAGGAAGTGCGCGGCGACGGATTGTCCTCGTACCCGCATCCGTGGCTCATGCCCGATTTTTGGCAGTATCCGACGGTGTCGATGGGCCTCGGGCCCATGATGGCCATTTTCCAGGCGCGGTTCGTGCGCTATCTCGAGAACCGCGGCATCGTGCCGGCGTCGGATCGCAAGGTCTGGGCGTTTCTGGGCGACGGCGAGATGGACGAGCCCGAGTCGATGGGCGCGCTCACCATGCCGGTGCGCGAGAAGCTCGACAACCTCGTGTTCGTCATCAATTGCAACTTGCAGCGTCTCGATGGTCCGGTGCGGGGAAACGGCAAGATCATTCAGGAGCTCGAGGCGGCGTTTCTCGGCGCCGGTTGGAACGTCATCAAGGTGCTGTGGGGATCGCGCTGGGATCCCCTGCTCGAGCGCGACACCCAAGGACTGCTCAAGCGCTTGATGGAAGAGTGCGTGGACGGGGAGTATCAAAACTTCAAGTCGAAGGGCGGCGCCTATACCCGCGAGCATTTCTTCGGCAAGTATCCCGAGCTCAAGGAGATGGTCGCCAACATGTCCGACGATGAGATCTGGCGCTTGAACCGCGGCGGCCATGATGCGGTGAAGGTTTATGCGGCCTACGCATCCGCCGTCGCCAACAAGGGCACGCCCACGGTCATCCTCGCGAAGACCGTGAAAGGCTTCGGACTCGGAAAAACGGCCGAGGGACTCAACGTCGCGCACCAGCAGAAGAAGCTCGGCGAGGAGGATCTCAAGGCCGTGCGCGATCGGTTCAACATCCCGATCTCGGACGAAGAGATCGCCGGGCTTTCGTTTCGAAAGCCGGCGCCCGACAGCGAGGAGATCCTCTACCTGCAGGAGCGCCGGACCGCGCTCGGCGGCTATCTGCCCGAGCGTAACTCGGCGGCGCCCCCTCTTCCCGCACCGCCGCTCGAGTCCTTCAGCGCGCTCCTCGAAGGAACGCAAGAGCGCGAAATCTCGACCACCATGGCGCTGGTTCGGATCCTCTCGACCTTGGTGCGGGACAAGGGCCTCGGCAAGCATGTGGTGCCCATCATTCCCGACGAGGCGCGCACGTTCGGCATGGAAGGCATGTTCCGCCAGGTCGGCATCTATTCGTCGGTGGGCCAGCTCTACACCCCGCAGGATGCCGATCAGCTGATGTTCTATCGCGAGGACCGCCAGGGACAGATCCTGGAGGAAGGCATCAACGAAGCCGGGAGCCTGTGTTCCTGGATCGCCGCCGCCACCGCGTACTCGAACCACGGCGTCAGCATGATCCCGTTCTACATCTACTACTCGATGTTCGGGTTTCAGCGCGTCGGCGATTTCATGTGGGCCGCCGGCGACAGCCAGGCACGCGGCTTTCTGATCGGCGGCACCGCCGGGCGCACCACCCTCGCGGGCGAGGGGCTGCAGCATCAGGACGGGCACAGTCAGCTGGTGATGACCGCGATTCCGAATTGCGTCGCGTACGATCCGACCTATGCGTACGAGCTGGCCGTGATCATCCAGGACGGATTGCGCCGCATGTATCAGGAGCAGGAGAGCGTCTTCTACTACATCACCTGCATGAATGAGAATTACGCTCATCCGGCCATGCCGTCCGGCGCGGAGCAGGGCATCTTGCGCGGCATGTATCTACTGAAGTCCGGCGGCAAGGGCAAGGTGCGGGTCACGCTGTTCGGCTCGGGCACGATCTTGCGCGAAGTGCTGGCGGCGGCGGAGCTCCTCGAGAAAGATTTCGGCGTGCCGGCCGATGTGTTCTCGGTCACGAGCTTCTCCGAGCTGCGGCGCAATGCGCTGGACGCCGAGCGCTGGAATCTGCTGCATCCGACGGAAGCCGCGCGCGTCCCGTACGTGCGCGAGGCGCTCGAGCACAGTACCGGCCCCTTCATCGCCGCCACCGATTACATGAAGACCGTGGCCGATCAGATCCGTCAGTGGGTGCCGGGGCGCTTCGCAGTACTCGGCACCGACGGCTTCGGGCGCAGCGACTCGCGAGCGGAGCTGCGGCGCTTCTTCGAAGTCAATCGCCACTACATCGTGATCGCCGCGCTCAAGTGCCTCGCCGACGACGGCAAGATCGATGTACGCACGATACCTACGGCCATGCAGGCCTTCGGCATCGATCCCGAGAAACCCAATCCGCTGACGGTCTGAATCATGGCAAGTACGACGCAGGTGCTGGTTCCCGATATCGGCGGCTTCAAGGACGTGGACGTGATCGATGTGCTGGTGAAGGCCGGCCAGGAGATCGACAAAGAGACCCCGATGATCACGATCGAGACCGAGAAAGCGGCAATGGACGTGCCGGCGCCCGCCGCGGGCCGGATTGCCGAGCTCAAGGTCAAGAAGGGCGATAAGGTGTCCGAGGGCAGCTTGATTCTTTTGCTCGAGAGCACTGCACAGAGCGCGGCCGTAGCGGACAAGCCGGCGGCTCGGGAGGACGCGGAGGTTCCCGGCGGCGCGGCTGCCAAGACCGAAGGCGCGGCCCCAGCGGGGGCGAAGCGCGGCGCCTCCGAGGAGGCCGCCGCAGAAAAGACGTCCCCTGAGAAGGCTTCCGCCGAGAAGAACTCGAACGATGCCGCGACGGATTCGACGCGGCCACAGGCGGCAGCGCCGCCGGTCTCGACGCCCTCGCCTGGGGCCGCGAGCGCCGCGACGGGCGGCGCAACGCCGCCGCCGCCGCGCAGCGCGGTGCCGATCGACGAGAAGGCGTTCTCAACGGCCTACGCGAGTCCCTCGGTGCGCAAGTTCGCCCGTGAGCTCGGCGCAGATCTCGGCCAGGTCAAAGGCACGGGACCCAAGGGACGCATCACGCACGAGGACGTGAAGGCGCACGTAAAGAAGCTGCTCAGCGCGCCGCCGCCGGCCGCCGCGGGCGGCCTGCCGAAGGTGCCCGAAGTCGACTTCGCGCTGTTCGGAGCGGTGGAGAGCCAGCCGCTTTCGCGCATTCAGATCATCTCCGGCGCGCGCCTGCAGGCGAGCTGGGTGAACTTGCCCCATGTCACGCAGCACGAGGATGCGGATATCACCGATATGGACATCGCGCGCGTCGCGCTCAAGCCCAAGGCAACGCAGGAAGGCGTGCGCTTGACGCCGCTCGCGTTCATCATCCGGGCCTGCATCGTCGCGCTCAAGGAATTTCCGCGCTTCAACGCATCGCTCGATGCGTCGGGCAAGAATCTCGTGCTCAAGAAATACTTCCACATCGGGTTCGCGGCCGACACCCCGAACGGGCTGCTCGTGCCGGTGATTCGCGACGCCGACCGCTTGAATCTATTCGACCTGGCCCGCGCGCTCGCGACGCTTTCGGACAAGGCGCGCGCCGGCAAGCTGTCGGCGGCCGAGATGCAGGGCGGCTCGTTCACCGTCTCGAGTCTGGGCGGTATCGGCGGTACATCGTTCACCCCCATCATCAACGCGCCGGAGGTCGCCATTCTGGGCGTGTCGCGCTCGGTGCATAAGCCGGTCTTCGAGAGTGGAACGTTCGTCCCGCGCCTGATGCTGCCGCTGTCGCTCTCCTACGATCATCGCGTGATCGACGGCGCGCAGGCGGCTCGATTCGTCGTCTTCTTGAGTCAGACGCTCGGGGATGTGAAGGCGCTCCTATGAGCGAGATCGAAGTTCGCGTTCCCGACTTGGGCGACACCAAAGCCGCCACGGTGGTGGATGTGCTCGTCGCCATCGGGGCGCAGATCCGCGTGGACGATCCGCTCATCACGCTCGAGAGCGAGAAGGCGTCCATGGATATCCCGTCCGCCGCCGCCGGCACGATCGCATCGATCGCGGTCAAGAAAGGCCAGGAAGTGACCTCCGGCACGGTCATCGCAACCCTGACGACGGCTAAGAGCGAGGCGGCGCCGGATGAGAAGGCGGCGCCGGCCGCGCCGCCGCCAAAGTCATCCGCACCCGCGGCGCCGGCCGCGCCGTCGGCTACGGCAGCGCCCGCGGCGGCGGCGCCTGCGGCGGCGAAGGCCTCGACGGCAAAGGGCTCGTCTGCAGCGCCCGCCGCGAAGCCTGCGACCGGAGCGACGGCCGCTCCGAAAGGAGCGCTCGATCTCGTGGTCTTGGGTTCCGGTCCCGGCGGCTATACGGCGGCCTTCCGCGCCGCCGACTTGAGGCTCAAGGTCACGCTCATCGAACGCTGGCCGATGCTCGGCGGGGTATGCCTCAACGTGGGCTGCATCCCCTCGAAGGCGCTCTTGCACGCCGCCAAGGTGATCGAGGATGCGGCGGACATGTCCTCCGCCGGCATCGTGTTTGCACCGCCGACGATCGATCGCGAGAAGCTACGTGCCTGGAAGAACCGGGTCGTCACCAAGCTCACGAATGGGCTCACGCTGCTCGCCAAGCAGCGCAAGGTCGACGTGCTACACGGCGAGGCCAAATTCGTCGGTGCGCATACGCTCGAGCTGCAATCCGCGGACGGCGTCCGTCGGGTCGATTTCAAGCAATGCATCATCGCCGCGGGCTCCGAGGCGCTGCGATTGCCCGGATTTCCGGACGATCCGCGCATCATCGACTCCACCGGTGCGCTCGAGCTGCCGCCCGATTGCAAGCGTCTGCTGGTCATCGGCGGCGGAATCATCGGGCTGGAAATGGCGTGCGTCTACGATGCACTCGGTGTGACGGTGACCGTCGTCGAGCTCGCCGACGGATTGATGCCCGGCATCGACCGTGATCTGGTGCGCCCGCTGCAAAAGCGCATCGAGAAGCGCTATGCACGCATCATGGTCAATTCCCGGGTTGCCAAGCTCGAGGCGCATGCGGAGGGGTTGCGGGCGACGTTCGAGGGACCCGACGTGCCCGCGCCGCAAGAGTTCGATCGAGTCCTCGTCGCGGTGGGGCGTAGCGCGAACGGCAATGCGATAAACGCGGCGGCGGCGGGCGTCGCGGTCGACAAGCGCGGCATCATCGCCGTCGACAAGCAGATGCGCACGAACGTACCGCATATCTATGCCATCGGCGATATCGTCGGGGCTCCGATGCTCGCTCACAAGGCCACGCATGAGGCCAAGGTGGCTGCAGAGGTGGCCGCGGGACAAAAGGCCTCTTTCGATGCGCGCTGCATTCCCTCCGTCGCCTACACGGATCCGGAGATCGCCTGGGTGGGAGTCACGGAAACCGAGGCGAAGGCACACGGTATCGAATTCACCAAGGGGCTCTTCCCCTGGGCGGCGAGCGGCAGATCGCTCGCCATCAATCGCGACGAGGGCTTCACCAAGCTGTTATTCGACAAGGAGACCCACCGCATCATTGGCGGCGGTATCGTCGGCACGAATGCGGGCGAGCTGATGGCCGAGATTGGACTTGCCATCGAAATGGGCGCGGACGCCGCCGACATCGGCCTCACCATCCACGCCCATCCGACGCTCACGGAGACGGTGGCCTTCGCGGCGGAAGCCGTCGAGGGAACGCTCACGGATCTTTACATTCCGAAGCGCTGACGGTCGGGGTCAAGGTGCGCCGATACAGCCCTTGATGTAAGCGCTTTTCTGCGCACCCACCAGCTTTTTCGCTCGTGCCTGGTTGATGCAGGCCGTCCGCTTGGCATGGCGCGCGGCGGCTTCGTTATCGGCGCTCGAGGTGTTCCCGGCGGGCACGGTGGCCGGAGCGGGCGCGTGGGCCGTGGCGGGCGGAACCGGGGTCGGTGGCGCGGTCGCTGCCCGCGACCGCCCGCCGGCGAGTGCCGAGAGAGCGATCAAGAGAGCAACAGCCGGCAGGGAGCGCATGGGCGAACCTCGGGTGGATTCGATCGAGCATAACCGTCGCCCGCGGATGCGCCGATGACGCAACCATGAAACTTCCTTAACCTTGCGCCTCGATCAGGTCGCGACGCGCGCGCGAGCGCGCTCGAGGTAGCGGCGCTCATCGGGCGGCTGACCGCCGCGCTGCGCCTCCCATAGGGTTTCGGCGAGGGCCTCCATGAGCACGTGTTCCGCATCGTGCTCGCCGAGCCGCACGGCGAGCGCTTGCTGGATTTCGCGCACCCCCGGCGGCCGATCGATCGACAGCTGCTCGCGAACCGCGAGATGCAGCCCCATATGTAAAAACGGATTCTCCGCACCGCCCCCGGCGGGGGACTCGAACGCCTGCGCGGCCGCTGCATCGCTCACCAGGGATTGGTACTCGGGATGGCGCGCAATGACGTCCGCGATGAGCGATTCGAGCGGCGTTATGGGGATGCGCGCGAGGTGCTTGCGCCATGCTTCGGCGTAACTCGAGCGCAATTGCTCGCGCGTGTAGCCGCCGAAGGCCCGCGAGCTCAAGGTGCCGATTCCTTGGTCTTGTGCCGATATTCGCAGAGGTCGACGATGATGCAATGAGGACAGGCGGGCTTGCGGGCGGTGCAGACGTAGCGGCCGTGCAAGATGAGCCAGTGATGGGCGTCCTTCAGAAACTCGGGCGGCACGAATTTCAGGAGCTTGTCCTCGACGGCGCGCACCGTCTTGCCGGGTGCGAGGCCGGTGCGGTTGGCCACGCGAAAGATATGCGTATCGACCGCCATGGTGGGCTCGCCGAATGCCGTGTTAAGGACGACATTGGCGGTCTTGCGCCCGACACCGGGAAGTGCCTCGAGCGCCTCGCGCGAGCGCGGCACCTCGCCGCCGTGCTGCTCGACCAAGGCTTGCGCGGTCGCGATGATATTCTTGGCTTTGCCGTTGTACAGACCGATCGTCTGGATGTACGGCGTGATACCGGCCACCCCGAGCGCCGCGATCGCAGCCGGCGTGTTGGCGACTGGAAAGAGCCGCGCGGTGGCCTTGTTGACGCCCTTGTCGGTCGACTGAGCCGAGAGAATCACCGCCACCAGGAGCTCGAACGGCGTGCGGTACTTGAGCTCGGTGCGCGGCGTGGGGTTCGCCTCGCGAAACCGCTCGAAGATGGCGCGCCGCTTGGCCGGATTCATGACGATGGCGCGGCGACGCGCGGCGCGGCGGCCTTGATCGCTTCCAGCTGCTCGCGGCGCTCGCGGGCGCGACGGTCGCGCCGCTCCTCGTGGGCTTCGAAGCGCTGGCGGTTCAGGGCAGCCTGATCGGGGGCGGGCGCGGCGCCTGAGCGCATCTCGATGCAGTCGACGGGACAGGGCGCCAGGCACAGCTCGCAACCCGTGCAGCGCTCGACGATGACGGTGTGCAGATACTTCGACGCGCCGACGATGGCATCGACGGGGCAGGGCGGCAAGCAGCGCGCGCACCCGATGCAGCGCTCCTCGTCGATCCAGGCCACGCGCGGCGGCGACTCGACCCCGTTCGCCGGATTCAGCGGCAGATATTCGCGGCCCAAGAGGCGCGCAAGCGCCTCGATCGTGGCACGGCCCCCGGGAGGGCACTGATTGATCGGCGCCTCGCCGGCCGCGATGGCGGCGGCATACGGTCGGCAGCCGCCGTAGCCGCAGCGCGCACACTGCGTCTGGGGGAGCAAGGCATCGATGCGCTCCGCGACTACGGTCACGGCGCTCACTTCACCCGCATGCCGGGCGCGGCGCCCGTATCGGGAGACAATACGAAGATGTCCGCGCCGCCTGGGCCGGCGGCGAGCATCATGCCCTCCGAGGTACCGAAGCGCATCTTGCGCGGCTCGAGGTTCGCGACCACGACGATGAGCCGGCCGACGAGCGATGCCGGATCGTAGGCGGATCGAATGCCCGCGAAGATTTGCCGCTCGCCGAGATCGCCCACGTCGAGGTGCAATTTCAGGAGCTTGTCGGCTCCGGTGATCAACTGCGCATCGAGCACTTTTGCGACGCGCAGATCGATGCGCAGGAAGTCATCGATGGAGATGCGCGCGGCGGGTGCGGTACCCGCACCTGCGGCGGGCGCGGCGGCGGCAGGGCTCGACGCGGCCGGGGGTGCCGCCGCGGAGGCGCCGGCCGGCGTCGACTTGAGCGTTGCGGCATCCATACCCGCATCGAATAGCGCATCGAGTTGCTTGGGGTCGGCGCGGGTCATGAGATGCGAGTACGGGTTGATGACGTGGCCAGCCGGGAAGAATGCGTTTTGCCCCCATTTCATCTGCTCTTTCGAGAGGTTCAAGAACTCGCGCACTCTTACCGCCGTTTCCGGCAGGACGGGACTCAATAGAATCGAGGTGTACCAGAACATGGCGAGAGCCGTCGAGCACACCTCGTGCAGCTTCGAGTCGCTCCCCGGAACCTTCGCGAGCTCCCAGGGCCGGTGCTCGTCGATGTATTGATTGATCTGATCGAGCAGATTGGAGATTTCGCGCAATGCCTTGCCGTACTCTCGATTCTCATAGAGCCGCCCGATGGGCAGCCAGCATTGCTCGCGGCTCTGGAGCCTTCTCAGAAGATCTTCTCCGGCGCCGTGAGGTTGACAGACCTTGCCGGCGAAGCGCTTGGAAATGAATCCCGCACATCGGCTCGCGATATTGACGTACTTGCCGATGAGATCGCTGTTCACGCGCGCCACGAAGTCGTCGGGGTTGAAGTCGATGTCCTCCACATCCCCGTTCAGCTTCGCCGCGATGTAATAGCGCAGCCACTCGGCGTTCATTCCGAGCTCGAGGTAGCGCAATGGGCTGATGCCGGTGCCTCGGGACTTCGACATCTTCTCGCCGGACACCGTAATGAAACCGTGCACATAGACATGGGTCGGCGTTTTGTAGGGAGGCCCTGCGAACTCGAGCATCGCGGGCCAGAAAAGAGTGTGGAAGTAGATGATGTCCTTGCCGATGAAATGAATCTGCTCGGTATCCGGAGCGGCAAGGAATTGCTCGAACGTGCGCGGCTCACCGTGGGCGCGCGCCTTGCCGCTGTCGAAGTAGTTCTTCAGCGAAGCGAGATAGCCGATCGGCGCATCCAGCCAAACGTAGAAGTATTTCCCCGGCGCATCCGGGATCGGAATTCCGAAGTACGGGGCATCACGCGAGATGTCCCAGTCCCCGAGGGCTTCGTCGCCCTTGCCGGTCAGCCACTCGCGAGCCTTGTTCACGACCTGTGACTGCAAACGCTCCGGCGTCTCGAGCCACGCCTTCAGGAATTCGACGCACTTCGGATCGGAGAGCTTGAAGAAGAAATGGTCGGACGTTTGCAGCACGGGCTTTGCGCCCGACAGGGTCGAGTAAGGATTGATGAGATCGGCGGGCGAATTGACGATGCTGCAAACCTCGCAGGCGTCGGCGTATTGATCCTTCGTATGGCAGTTGGGACATTCGCCTTTGATGTAGCGGTCGGCCAGGAACATGCCCTTGACGGGGTCATAGAACTGCTCGACCGGCTTCACGTAGATGAGACCCGCCTTCTCCAGTCTTTGATAGATATCCTGTGAAAGCTCGGTGTTCTCCGGCGAATCGGTCGAATACCAGTGATCGAAGCCGATGTGGAAGCCCTTGAGGTATCTGGGACGGTCGGCCGCGATGCGCGCAACGAGTGCCTGCGGACTGATTCCCTCCTCTTCCGCCTTGAGCATGATCGGTGCCCCGTGCGCGTCGTCTGCGCCGACGAAAAGGACCTCGTTGCCCTGCATGCGCTGGAATCGCACCCAGATATCGGCCTGGATGTACTCCATGATATGCCCGATGTGGAGCGGGCCGTTGGCGTAGGGCAGAGCGGTCGTGACGAAGAGTTTGCGGGCCATCCGCACAGTTTACAGCCGTCGCGGCGGTGATTCACGCGGGGATCATGCGCCGCTATCGGCGCCCGCGCTCAGCTCGCCTCGCGAAACTGCTCGAACCGGCTCTTGTTGATCGCCTTCTTGTACGCCTCGGCGCCGCTGATGAGGCGTTGATCGAGCAGCGTCTGAATGGCCGCATCCATGAGGCGCATGCCGGAGGCGCTGCCCGTCTGCATGCCGTTCTCCAGCTGATCCATCTTGCCCTGGCGAATGAGGTTCGCGATGGCGGGTGTGTTGATGAGGATCTCGAGCGCCGCGACGCGGCCCTTCTTGTCGGCCTTTGGAATGAGCTGCTGAGACACCACGCCGCGAAGGCTGGTGGACAGCATGGTACGCACGTGGGGCTGCTTGTCGGCCGGAAATGCATTCACGAGGCGATCCACCGTGGCGGCGGCACCGTTCGTGTGCAGGGTGCCCATGACCAGGATTCCCGTCTCCGCGGCGGTGACCGCGATGCTCATGGTCTCCAGATCGCGCAACTCGCCGACCAGGATCACATCCGGATCTTCGCGCAGCGCCGAGAGCAGAGCACTCGAGAAAGACGCCGCGTGGACTCCGATTTCTCGCTGACTGATGAGGCAATTCTTGCGCGTGTGCACGAACTCGATCGGATCCTCGATGGTGAGGATGTGGCCCTTCTCGCGCGTGTTGATGTCGTCGATCATCGCCGCGAGAGTAGTCGACTTGCCGGAGCCCGTCTTGCCGGTAACGAGTATCAGTCCGCTGTTGACCTTGCAGAGATTACGCACCGCGTCGGGAAGCTTGAGCTCGTCCGCCGTGCGCGCCTTGGAGGGGATGACGCGAAACACCCCGCCCATGCCGTTCAATTGCCGCATGACGTTGACCCGGAAGCGCGCGACGCCCGGCATGCTGTAGGCGAAGTCGGTGCCGTCCTTCGCCTCGAAGCGTTCGAGCGCGAGCTTGGGCATGATCTCGTAGAGCGTCGTCTTCACCTTCTCGGGATTGAGCGGTTCGTTGGCGAGCGCCTTGAGCTCGCCGTACTGGCGTACCCGCGGCAAGTCGCCGGCGAGGAAATGCAGATCCGAGCCGTCGCGCTCCAGTACCTGATTGAGATAGACGTCGATGGCGGCCATGGGCGGTTTTAGGAGGCGGTGGGCTCTAGTGGAATGGCGGAGCTGATGTCCGTCACATACCGCTGAAATTGCCGCTTGTCCAAGGCGTAGGAATAAGCCTGCTCGGGATCGACTTCCTTGGCCTGGATGGCCGCGAGCAGGGCCTGATCCATCAGCTGCATTCCGTACTCCTTGCCCATCTGTAACTGGCTCGGGATTTGGTGACCTTGATCGGTCATGATCAGCTTGCCGATGGCCTTGGTGACGACCATCACCTCGCACACCGCCCGGCGGCCGCGTTGATCGGGCGTCTTCACGAGCACCTGCGTGATGACGGCGAGCAGGCTCGAGGCGAGAAAGCTCTTGGTCTGCTCGCGCTCCTCGGTGGGGAGGGCATCGACGATGCGATCGATGGTCTTGGTCGCACTCGTGGTATGGAGCGTCCCGAGCACCAGATGCCCGGTCTCGGCGGCGGTCATCGCCATCGAGATGGTTTCCGCATCGCGCATTTCGCCGACCAGAATGACGTCGGGATCCTCGCGCATCGCGGCGCGGACGCCTTCGGCGAAGCTCGGCAGGTGCGTGCCGAGCTCGCGCTGGATCACCTGGGCCGACTTGCTGCGATGGACGAACTCGATCGGATCCTCGAGGCTGATGATGTTGAGCTGGCGGGTCGAATTGAGGTAATCGATCATCGAGGCGAGCGTCGTGGTCTTGCCGGTGCCGGTCGAGCCGGTGACCAGGATCATGCCCTGGTGATAATCGCAGAGCTTGCGCACGATCGGCGGGAGCCCCAGCTGATCGATGCTCGGCATGGTGGTCGGAATCGAGCGAAACGCAGCGCCGATGCCGGTTTCCTTGCGGAACACGTTGACGCGGAAACGGCCCCCGTCCGCGGACACGTAGGAGAAGTCGATGTCGTTGCCTTCGCGCAGCACCTTGATCTGGGAGGGAGTCAAGACTTCGGTGATATAGCCCTCGAGCTCCGCCTCGCCCAGATCACGGAACTTGATCGGAACGAGATCGCCGAACATGCGCAGCATCGGTGGCACGCCCACGGCCAAGTGCAGATCCGAGCAGCCCTGCGCCACACCGAGCTTGAGGAACGCGTCGATTCTTGCCATAACGCGGCAGAGTACCGCTAAGCAACTGGATTTTCGAGTAATTAGCCCGAAAAGCCCCCGTCGGACGCGATATTCGTGAGCTACGTCTAAGCTTGCTGGACCGACAGGCGGTCGCAGGGGCTAGAGGAACTTCTCCAGGGAGAGCCGAAATTCGTCCATGGACTGCGCGCGCTTGGCCTTGTCGAGCGCCATGCACTTCAGCACGAGGTTATTGAGTTCCACGGGAAGGGACTTGTTGATCTCGATGGGCGGGCGCGCCTTGCCCTGCACATGCTGGTACATCACGGACATGTGATCGCCGCGCGAGTAGGGCGGCACGCCGGTGAGCAGCTCGTACAGGATGACGCCCAGACTATAGATGTCGGCGCGCTCGTCCACCTTCTTGCCGAGGATCTGCTCGGGGGCCATATATTTCGGCGAGCCGATGACATAGCCCGTCTTGGTGAGCTGTGTATCCGCCTGGGTCTGGGCGGCGGCCACACCGAAGTCCACGATCTTCAGCAGGCTCTGGTCGTCGATGAGCACGTTGGCAGGCTTCAAATCGCGGTGCACGATGCCGGCCTGGTGCGCGACCGCCATGCCGGTCGCAATGTCGATGCCGAACTTGACCGCGCGTTTGAGCTCGACGGGCTTCTCGTTGATGATCTCGCCCCCCAGAGTGTGCGAGGGAAAGTACTCCATCGAGATGGCGTAGTTGCCGCGGATGTACAGGAAGTCGTAGATGCGGATGACGTTCTTGTGCGTGATCTTGCGGCTGTAACGCAATTCGTGCACGAAGCGCTTCATCATCTCCTCGTCCGAGGAGACGTTGGCGTTCAAGAATTTGAGAATGAGGCGCTCCTCGACGACGGTGTCCTCCATGAGAAGCACCGTGCCGAACGCGCCCTTGCCGATTTTCTCGATGAACTTGTAGCGGCCCTCGATGATGTCTCCGGGCTTCAACGTCGTGATGTCGAGTTTGGCGTTCGCCGTCTGGGCAGCTTCGGTTTCCCGGATGACCGCCGCGAGCTCCTGATTGTCGACCAGCAGCGTCTTTGCCGGCTCTTGCATCTGTACGGCGCGCTGATTGGCCGCAATCTGCTGCGTCGAGAAACGGTTGTCGATCTCCGTCATGGCGCGCGCGACCGCTTGGGTGACGGCGCCGTCCCCGCCTGATGTGAGCGATTGCAGCCGCGTACGGATGGTGTCCGCGCGCCGTTCATCGACGAGTTTCGCGACCGCCGCGATGGCTTCGAGCTTGACCTCGTTCTCGGCGCGCTGCAGCATGGGGATCAAGTGCTCGATGTTCTTATGGTCGCCGACTTTGGCGATGGCCCGCACCACCGTGGGCAGTGATTTGGCCTCGCCCTGCAGCATCTCGATGAACCGAGGCAGTGCCTTCGTGGTGCCGATCTCCGCAAGCGCATCCACCGCGCGCTCGCTCACCCACCAGTCGCGATCCTTGGTAGCCTCGATCAGCTGCGCGACCGCGCGCTCGTCCTTGGTCTGATTAAGGATCTCGATCGCCGCCCGGCGAATGTCCTGATTCTCATCCTTGATGAGGGTGAGAACGGCGTCCACCACCCGGGGGCCGCCGATTTTCCCGAGCGCATCGGCCGCCCGTGTACGCACCCACCAATCGCTGTCGGCGATCACTTCGAGCAGGTACTTGACGTCCTTGGCGCTGCCGATGACGTTCAAAACCTCGACGGCGGCGCGCCGCGCGTACTCATTCTCGTCCTTGAGCACCTCGACCAGGAACTTGACGGTGTCGGGATGATTGGCCTTGATCACCACGTCCACGGCCTTGTTCTGCACCTCGATCTCTGCGTCGCGCAGCATCCCGGTGATGAGCGGCATGTCGAACGGTCCGTCCATGCGCGCGAGGGCAGACAACGCGGCGGAGCGCACCAGCTTGTTGTTGTCCTTGAGCTGCCTCTGCACCGCCTGCTGGACAGTCGGGGTGTTGAAGCGTCCGAGGACCTGGATGATGTGCAGGCGCGCCACCGGGTCCTTGCCCTCGATGCGCGCCACCAGGTCGTCGATGGAGGACTCGTCGGCGATCTCGCCGACGATCTTGAAGAGGGCCGCGCGCTCGGTGGGCTCCTGGGCGTAGGCGGCGTTCAGGAGCTCCCGCACGGAAAAGCGGGACTTCTGTGCGGTGATGACGTCGAGAATCGCCGGTTTCGGCATGCCCTCCTTGCTCAAGGCATCGAGGAGGGCCGTCGCCGGATAGCGCTGGCTCGAGGATAACGCCCAGGCGATGCCTGAGGTCGCCCGCCCGTTGGCCTCCGCCATGGCCCGGAGAACCTGGGGCAGCGTCCGGACGTCGATCAACTTGGCGAGGATCTCGACATAGGCAATGGTCTCGCGCTTCTCCGCATTGCTCAGCGCATCGATGATAGGTTCGATGGCGCTCGGCCCGAGTCCGAGCAGCTTCTGGAAGGCCTTCTGGGCCTGGGGTGAAGTCGTATTGCCGGTCGACTTGATCTCGGCGATGAGCCGATCGGCACGGTAGTTGGCGAACACTGACATTCGGCCTTAAGTTACGCTCCCTCGATACCGCCCTATTCTCACCGTATCCACGACGCCGGCCGGGGTTTGATTCTCATTTCCCGAATTATGCCATACCGCACGGACGAGTCCGCCTGCGTTAGAATCGCGGCCATGACTCCCTTCGACGACATGGCGCCCCTGCGCGAACGGCTTGGCGCGTATACAGATCCTTATCTGGGCCAGACCCTCGCCGACGCCAAGGCCATTTCCGCGCTCGCTTTGCAACGCAATGTGGTCCAGATCACGCTCAAATTCGGTTTCCCGTGCGCCGATTATGCCACCGAGCTCAAGTCCGCCCTGGAAGCGCATCTGGCTCCGCTGCTCAACGGGGCGCGCGTCGAGCTCGTACTCGAGGCGCAGATCACGGCGCATGCCGTGCAGCGCACATTAAAGCCCCTGGACCGCGTCAAGAATGTGATCGCCGTGGCGTCCGGCAAGGGCGGGGTGGGCAAGTCGACCGTCGCGGCGAACCTCGCGCTCGCCTGGGCCGCTCAGGGGGCGCGGGTCGGGCTCCTGGATGCGGACATTTACGGTCCCAGCCAGCCGCTCATGATGGGCGTGTCCGGCCAAAAGCCCGAGAGCCCGGACGGCAAGCACATCAATCCGCTGCGCGCGCACGGCATCGAGGTCATGTCCATCGGCTTCATGATCGACGCCGAGCAACCCATGGCCTGGCGCGGGCCCATGGTGACGCAGGCGTTGACCCAGCTGCTCGGCGAAACCAACTGGGGGGCGCTCGATTACCTGGTGGTGGACATGCCGCCGGGCACGGGCGACATTCAGTTGACGCTCGCCCAGCGCGTGCCGGTGAGCGGCGCGGTCATCGTCACGACGCCCCAGGATATCGCGCTCCTGGACGCGCGCAAGGGACTCAAGATGTTCGAGAAGGTGGAGGTCCGGGTGCTCGGAGTAGTCGAGAACATGAGCGTGCACGTATGCAGCCATTGCGGCCATGCCGAGCACATCTTCGGCAGCGGCGGCGGCGCGCGCATGGCGGCGCAGTACGGGGTGCAGTTCCTCGGCGAGCTGCCGCTCGACATTCGCATTCGCGAGGAGGCGGACGGCGGCCGCCCGACCGTGGTCGCCGATCCGCAAAGCGCACGCGCGCAGGCGTATTTCAAGATGGCGCGGCGCGCCGCCGCGCGGCTGTCGACCTTGAACAAGGACTACAGCTCGGTGTTCCCCAAGATCACGGTCGAAGCGACGTGAGCTTGACGTCCTCCCCGCCGTGAGCGGCGGAGATTCCTGCGGCGCTATATAACAAGCGCCATCCGCGCTCTAAAACATTGGCTCTTCCGCCATAATGTCGCCATCGCGCTTGCTGCGATCCACATAATTCGCTCGAGGCCAATATGTGTTGCAAGAGGGTTAATAGCACACTGGAGCCCGGAAATGGCGGTTACCGAAACGGCATACTTATTGCGGTGCCGGGAGGCAGGCCCGCTCTGCGGGAAAGTATTTCCTGCCCAGCATAGGGTCGGCAGCGGGAGGCGAGAAGATGGTGTTTTTGTGGCCTCAGTTGCTTCGCTGAGTACCATAAACTCAGTCTCCGGGAGCGCCACGAGCGGATCTTGCGTGATAGCAGGTGAGACGGATGGAACAAGCTAATCTAATTGAAGTACCAAGCCGCGCGGCGGCATATACGGGCATCCTGCCGTGCCAAAAGATCATCGAGATGGTTGCCAACCGGGAGATTGCGTCTGTGGGGCTTTTCTCGGAGATTTCGCCCGATCAGATACAGCCAGCAAGCATCGACCTGAGGCTCGGAGATCTGGCATACCCCGTCGATGCCAGCTTTCTACCTGGAAAGGGCACGAGGGTCATGGACAAAATGAGGGAACTTGACAGCGATTTCGAAAGCTTTGCGATGGACCTGAGGAAGGGAGCAGTCCTCGAGAGGGGCCGGTTGTACGTAATTCCGCTTTTGGAATCTATTCGGTTGCGAAGTGAAGTCGCAGCCTTTGCTAATCCAAAGAGTTCAACAGGCCGGTTGGACATTCTAACGCGCCTAATCGCCGATCAAGCCACGCTCTTCGATCAGGTCGAGGAAGGATACCAGGGCCAGCTCTACTTGGAGGTTGCCCCGCGAAGTT
>Ga0302324_100003402_pt1 | contig 35971 bp, 25 predicted proteins | sample Palsa_T0_1_FD_201949 | JGI IMG/M metagenome (GOLD analysis project Ga0302324, IMG submission 201949) | Peat permafrost microbial communities from Stordalen Mire near Abisko, Sweden - Palsa_T0_1 | ecosystem: Environmental > Terrestrial > Soil > Palsa > Peat permafrost | place: Sweden: Abisko...
GACGTGGAGGGGAAGGTACAAAACTTCCTGGTCGAAGGCGAAGAGAAGAAGCCGAACGCCGATGCGGCGCTCGATCGCGCGCTCGAGAACTTCCGCGTGGGCGTCCGCGAGATCGAGGATCACTTGTCTTCGGTGCTGCACATGCGGCGCCTCGGGACGCGGCGCGAGCGCGACGCCAACGGCGTCGAGCACCTCCGCGACGAGCTGCTCGCGCATCTCAACGGGTGCATCACCGGCACGAGCCATCCATTCGAGGTCCCGGCCGTGCCGATGTACCTCGACGCAGCGCTTGGCGGCAAAGACTTCTACGGTGGTCTGAAACCACGCATCGGCGACAAGCACATCCGCTGTGTCGCATTCACCGGATTTCCGGCATCGAGCTTTCCCGGTATCCTGGACGGCCTCAACCGGCTCCCGCTCACCTACCGCTGGTCCAACCGCTTCATCTTTCTGGACGACGGCGTCGCGCAAAAGCAACTCGAGAAGTACCGCAAGAAGTGGTTCCAGAAGCGCAAGTCGCTGGCGAACCTGCTGCGCGAGCAGTCCGGCGGTCAGGCGACCCACGTCGATGGTGACGCCGATCGAATGGCCGCCGACGCGATCGGCGCACTCTCGGAGCTTTCGAGCGGCGTCGTCAAATTCGGCTACTACACGGGTGTCCTCGTTCTCATGGAGGACGACGCCGAGCGCGCCGATCTGCTGGCACGCGACGTGCTCAAGCTGATCAACCACTCCGGGTTCACGGCGCGCGTCGAGTCGGTCAACGCGATCGAGGCCTACATCGGCTCTCTCCCGGGCCACGGGTACGCCAACGTCCGCCGGCCGCTCATGCATACGCTCAACCTCGCGGATTTTCTGCCGCTGACGAGCGTCTGGGCCGGCCTCTCGTCGAACCCGTGCCCATTCTACCCCGCCGGGAGCGCGCCGCTCGCGTACACCGCGACCAGCGGCGCGACGCCGTTCCGCTTGAACCTGCACGTCGGTGACGTCGGCCACACGCTGATCCTCGGCCCGACCGGCGCCGGCAAATCGACCTTGCTGGGCTTCCTCATGGCGTCGCAGTTCCGCTATCCGAAGGCACAGATCTTCGCCTTCGACATCGGAAACTCGGCCTTCGGGCTCGCTCACGCGACCGGTGGCGATCACTACGAGATCGCCGGCGAATCGAGCAACCTTGCGTTCTACCCGCTCGCGGACATCGATACCGCCGCAGAGCGCGCCTGGGCGTCCGACTGGCTCGAGACGCTGTTCGCGCTCCAGGGCGTGACGGTCACGCCGGGGCTCCGCAAGGACATCCACCGCGCTCTCGAGCTGCTAGCAACGAGCACGAAGCGGACGATGACCGACTTCGCGCACACGCTCTCCGAGCCGGCGCTGCGGGACGCGATCGCGCACTACACCTTGTCGGGGAGCATGGGTTCGCTGCTCGACTCCGACCGCGACGGCCTGCGCGACAACGTCTTCCAGGTGTTCGAGATGCAGCACCTGATGGCGCTCGGAGAAAAGAACGCCGTCCCGGTTCTCCTCTACCTGTTTCATCGGATCGAGCAACGCTTGAACGGCGAGCCGACGCTGCTCGTCCTCGACGAGGCGTGGCTGATGCTGAACTCGCCGATCTTCCGCGACAAGATTCGCGAGTGGCTCAAGACGATGCGCAAGTCCAACGCCGCAGTGGTCTTCGCCACGCAGAGCATCAGCGACGTCATGCGCTCCGAAATCCGCGACGTGGTCGTGGAATCGTGTCCGACCAAGATCTTTCTGCCGAACCTCGAGGCGCAGACCGAGTTTGCGGCACAGGCGTACGCCGCGATGGGGCTCACGGAGCGTCAGATCGAGATCCTCTCCCAGCTGGTGCCGAAGCGGCAGTACCTCTACGTGAGCCCGCTCGGACGCCGCGTCTTCGAACTGGGCCTCGGCCCCGTCGCGCTCAGCTTCATGGGAGCTAGCGGCCGTGAGGACATCGCCGCGATGCGCAGCCTGATGGCGGAAGCGCCGGACACGTGGCCCGCGAACTGGCTCGCCGCGCGCGGGTGTACGGAATGGGCCAAGGCGTGGCTGCGCATCGGTGCCATGCAGGGCGCCGGCATCGTCGCGAAAACCGAGCGCTTGGAGATCGTCGCGTGATCGGCCAGCGCATCGTCGTCGGGCTACTGCATCGGTACGGGCTGCGGCGGTTCGCGGTCACGACCGGCCTGGCACTCGTAACCTACGCGTTGATCGGCGTCTTCGTCACGCAAAGCGCCTCCGCCGCGCAGGGCGTCCTCGGGAATTGCCCCGGCGCGAACGGGATCAACGAACTGCCGAACGTGTTCTGCGGCGCGACCATGGCCTGGCTCGGGAACGGGCTGCAGAACGCACAGCGATTCTTCTTCCTGCTCGTCGGCATCGAGCTCGCGTGGAGCGCGATCCTGTGGGTGTTCCAGAAAGACAATCTCGGCGAGCTGCTTGCGTCCTTCATCGTCAAGATGATGGGGGTCTGGTTCTTCTACGCGCTGCTCTTGAACGGCGTGACGAACATGTGGCTCCCGCAGATCATGCAGAGCTTCATCGGCCTGGGCGGCCAGGTGACCGGCGTAACGATCTCGCTCGATCCGATGTCGATCTTCACCATCGGGACGGGCATCTGCAACGCGATTTTCAACGCCCTGCCGCAGGCGAGCTTCTACTTCAACATCCTCAACATCGGCCAGTCGATCAACGATGACCTCACCGTCGCCTTCTGCATGCTGATCGCCGTGATCTTCGCGGCGCTCGTGTGCTTCATGGTCTTCCTCGCGTTCTTGATCGCCGCGGGGCAGCTCATCATGACGCTGATCGAGGCGTACATCATGATCGGAGCGGGCGCAGTGTTCCTAGGCTTCACGGGCAGCCGTTGGACGATGTCGTTTGGCGAAAAGTGGATCGGCTACGCGTTCAGCATCGGCGTGAAGCTCTTCGTAACGTACGTGATCGTCGCACTCGGGGTGACGCTCTTCCCGCAGCAGGGGTGTTCGGGGCCGGATCCGAGCGGGATCTGCGCCGACATCGCCGGCATCGCGGGCATCACGTTCAATGGAACCGGGAGCATCAACAACCTCGGGCCGATGATCGTCGCCTATCTCATCGTCGCCGCCGCTGCGATCATCTTCATGATGCTGACGACGCGGCTGCCCAGCCTCGCCGCATCGATGATGAACGGATCCCCAAGCCTGACGCTCGATAGTGCGGTCTCGCAGATGAAGTCGGTCGCGAGCGCGGTCGTCGGAACGGTCGGCGCCGTCGTCAACACGGCGAAGACCGTGGCGACCGAAGGCGGGCTCGCTGTGATGGACGCGGCGATGCTCGCCGGCGGCGCCGCTGGTGGTGCGGGCGGCGCGGCTGGTGGCGCCGGTGGCGCGGGCGGCGCAGGTGGCGCCGCCGGTATGGATGCGGGAGCAGCCGATGCCGCCTCCTCCTCCGCATCGAGCGACGTCGCTCAATCGGCCTCCGCGCCGGAGAGCTCCGGCTCGTCCAAAGGTGCGGGCAATCCCCTTTCTTCCGTCCCTGTTTTGGGCCACATCGCGAATGCCGTCGCGGCCCCGTTCACCGGAACCTTACAAGCAGTCGGTGCCGCCGCATCGCCGCTCCTCAACATGGATGAGGGCGGCGGCGGCGGCAGCGTTCACATCGGATTGAGGATGCCAGAATGATCGCCAAGCTCCGTCTCAACCACCGCGGGAACGTCGCGTCTCCAGCAGCGCGCGCCGGCTATGACGCCACGGTCACGACCCGCGAAGCCGACTCGCCGTTCCTCGCCGCGAAGCGAGAGTGGAACGAGCGCTACGGCGACTACATCGCGCAGGCGAGGAATTGGCGGGTCGCCGCGATTCTCTCCCTGTTTATCACCGCCATCCTCGCGGGGGGAACGATCTGGCTCGCCGCACAGACGAAGCTCGTTCCCTACGTCGTCGAGGTCGACAAGCTCGGTTCGGCCATCGCCGTCTCACGGGCGGACCGCGCCTACGCGCCCGACCAGCGGATCGTGCGCGCCCAACTCGCGCAGTGGATCGTGGATGCGCGCTCGGTCAGCTCCGACCCCGTCGCCGAACGCGTGGCCCTGACGCGCACGTACTCGATGATCGCGACGACGGCGAAGCCATACCTCGACGATTGGTACGGCAAGCATTCGCCTTTCCAGGTTGCCGCGCGGAACACGGTCTCGGTGAACGTCGACGCCGTTCTGCCGCAAAGCGATACGACCTATCAGGTGCAGTGGACGGAGGACCAGCGCGGGCTCGACGGCTCGCGTTCGACGACGACGCACTGGGAAGCCGACGTGACGGTGGGCGTCAATCCACCATCGGACGAGGCGACCATTTTGCACAACCCGATGGGCATCTACGTCACTTCGCTCAGCTGGACGCAGAGGATCTAACGACATGAAACGCCTCGTATCGACACTCGTCGCGCTGCTCGCACTCACCGCGGCGCCATTCACCGCCCTCGCGCATCCCATCCAGGGGCCAGACGGCGTGCTCCGCTTCCCGTTCGGTGACAAGGAAGCACCGGCGGTGTTCTGCGCTCCGCTGTACGTCTGCGACATCATCTTGGAACCGGGCGAGACCGTGCTCAACTATGCGATCGGAGACTCGGCCAGGTGGATGCTGGCGCCCGCAGCGAGCGGCGCGAACGGCAGTACGCCCCACATCCTCCTCAAGCCGACCGATTCGAACCTTTCGACCAACCTCATCGTCACGACAAGCAAGCGGACCTATTACGTCGATCTCCATTCCTTGCGGGTCCGTCCGATGCTCCGCGTCGGGTTCTTCTACCCGGCGGAGCCGGACGCCGCGGACCACAGCGCGGCCGCCGACGCTCACATGGATCACGACGGGATGTCCGACGACCCCGGCGTTCCAGCGGCCGCGCTGGACTACAAGTATCAAAGCTCCGGTTCTCGCGAGCTGTTCCCGACGCAAGTCTACAACGACGGCAAGCATACGTACGTGCGCCTCGACCCGCGCATCCCCGAGATGCCGGCGCTGCTCGCGGTCGGGCCGGATGGAGATCAGGTCGTCAACTACCGCGTTAAGGACGGCGACTTGTACATCGTCGACGCGATTCCCGATCGAATGGCGCTCGTCGTCGGGAGCGGCAAACATCAACTGCGCGCCACGATCACGCACAAGACCTAGCGGAGAACGAACATGGCAAACCTCATCGACGGGACAAGACCAGCTGCGCCGCCTTCGCCCAGCGTCGCGATCCCCGCAAGCTCGAACGGGCTGCGGGGCCAGGTCACGGGCGTGACGCGTATCGGCGCACGCGCCGGCATCCTGGCCGTCGGCGGCGTCGCGGCGCTCGTCATCGGCATCTTCTACGGCATCTCGAGCGGTGCGCCGCACGGCGCAGGCAAAGTGAGCGTCGCGCCGCCGCCGCAAGCGCTGGCGACGAGCGCTCCTCTCATCGACAACATTCCCGGCGCCAATCAGGCGCGGGTGCCGGCGGTACGGCGGCCCGCCGCGGCGCAACGCTCGACGGATCGGGCGGCGCAGCGGCCGATCACCCTCCCCGCCCAGGCGCCACCCGCGGGGGACGAACCGGCGCAGAACGCGCTGCAGAATGAGGCGCCGGTTCCGCAGATCGCGCCGGTGGCACAGGCGGCAGCAGCACTCGCTGGGACAGCCGACAACGCGTCGGCAGTGCGCGCGGCCGTTGCTGCCGCGCGAGCTCAGGCGAAGGCGGCGGCGCAGGCGCACGCACTCGATCTCGAGCGCGCCGCGCGGCAGGCGCCCATCCTCGTCCAAGCGGCGGCCAACGGTTCCGCAGCAGGCCAGCAGGCGGCCGCGGCGAGCGAGGTCGCTCAAGGACAGAATGGACGGAGCGCGTTTCCCCAGCAGTCGATGACGGCTGCGCAGGCCCAGACGACCGCGCGCCAAGCGCCAGTCTCGCCGTACGAAGTGCTCGCCGGGTCCGTCATCCCGGCCACCCTCGTGACGGGAATCAACTCCGACCTTCCCGGGACCTTGATCGGGCAGGTCAACCAGAACGTGTACGACTCGAAGACGGGACAGTATCTTCTCATTCCCTCGGGTTCGAAGATCGTCGGACGCTTCGACGCACAAGTTGTCGCGGGACAGAGCCGCGTGCTCGTCGCCTGGCAGCGGATCATCTACCCGGATGCCAGCTCGATCGACCTTGGCAGCATGAGCGGCACCGACGCGGCGGGCTATTCGGGGCTCACCGGAAAGGTCGACGACCACACCGGAAAACTGTTCCGCAACGCGTTGCTGACGAGCCTGATCGGCATCGGTTCAGCCCTCGCGCAGCCCAGGACGACGGTCGCGGTCGTCACGCCGATGGGCATGGTCGTCGGGCCGAGCGTCGGCGGCCAGGTCGCGACACAAGTGAGTTCGCAAGTCGGACAGGCGGTGCAGCAGAATACGAGCGCATCCACGCAGCAGCCACCGACGATCGAAGTACGCCCGGGTGCGATCTTCAATGTCCTGGTCAGCCGCGATCTCGTTCTGCCTGGCCCCTACAAGGAGAAGGGGTAAGCGATGTTGCTGGCCGTCGTGACGCTCGCGGCATCGCTTGCGGCGTGCGCCCCCGGCGTCTCACCGCGAACGATGGCTGCCATCGTTCGCGCGGAGAGCAGCGGGTGGCCGCTGACGATCCATGACAACACGACCGCGCGGAGCTATTCGTTCGGCGACCGGACACAGGCGGAGGCTGCGGCGACACGGCTGATCGCGGCGGGTCATAACCTCGACCTCGGGCTCGCTCAGATCAACATCGGCAACCTTCGGCCGCTCGGTCTCGGCGTGCACGACGTGTTCGACTCCTGTGCGAACCTGCGCGCCGGGGCAACGATTCTGCGAGGTGCATACACCGCGGCCGTCGCACGCTTCGGCCCGGGCCAGATTGCTCTGCGTCATGCGCTGAGCGCGTACAACAGCGGAAGCCTCTTCGCTGCTCCCGACTACGTTCGGCGCGTGATCGAAGCGAGCGGCCTCGCACGCCAGTGAGATTGCATCGCCGAATCGGTCGCGGCTCCCTGATCGGTCTCGCTGCCCTCGTCGCGCTCGATGGCTTGATACTGGGTGCGAACGCCCTCGGACTGCGTATCAATGCGACCGCGAGCATGCCGCTCGGCGTCTATCGCGTTGCGCCGATGGGTCAGGCGCGACTGGTACGAGGGACGCTCGTCGCGATTTGCCCCACCGGAGAGGCGCTCCGCGTGGCCCTGTCCCGGGGCTACCTGCGGCCGGGACCCTGTCGCGGAAACGTCGAGCCGCTGCTCAAGCGGGTCGCGGCCGTCGCGGGCGACGCCGTGGCCGTCAGCGATGCGGGCGTTCGCGTCAACGGCAGCGTGCTACCGAATAGCGGCCGGGTCGCGCGCGACTGTAACGACCGCCCCGTGCCGAGAATCCCGGCCGGAACCTATCGCATGCCGGCAGGTACGGTCTGGCTGTTCGCGCCCGTCGCGCGGAGCTGGGATTCCCGGTACTACGGACCGCAGATGATCTCGAACGTCGTCGGCATCGCGACGCCGCTGCTCCTCGTGGGTGCCGGCAGGCCCTGCGGGTAGAGCGCCAGCGGCGCCGCTAGGCGACCGTTCGCAGGTGCTGGGGCGCGGTCGCCGTGCGTCCACCGAATGCGAGGTGCGCGAGTTCGGCCGACGGTTCTGCGTCCATCTGCCGCCGCAGGACATCGCGATACTGGCGGAACTCGCGCGCGGCGGCGGTACGGTCGCCGAACCCGAGATGCGCGCGGATTGCGAGCTCGCACGCGGCTTCGTCGCATGGATCTGCATCGAGTAGCTCGCGCGCAATGCGGAGCGCTTCGGCGTGATCTATTCGGCGCAGGGCGTCGCGTCCGAGCAGATCGGCTGCCTGCAGCCGCAGATGACGCACGCGGGCGACGACCGGCTCGAGCCATTCCCAGCGCTCGCTCGCCTCGAGATGTGCGTCGCGCAGCCGCGCGTACGCCCCGCGAAGGATGGCGTGCTCGTGACGCTGCAGTTCATCTCGACGCAGCGCGCCGATCCACTGTTCCAGCTCGCGCAAATCGACACGGACGTGCTCTTGCAGACGGTAGCCTTCGTCGCGCGACCACAGCACGACGTCTTCACCCAGGCGCCGGCGAACGCGGTACAGGCACGTGTTCAGCGCGTCGCGCGCGCTCGTTTCATCGAGGTCCGCCCACAGCGCATCGACGATCTCGGACCGCGTATACGCACGGCGTTGCCGTGCCAGCGCGACCAGCAGCGCAAGCTCCCGCTCGCGCAGTTCGATCCTCGTGCCGGCGCGGCGCACCGAACGGGTCAGTATCTCGATTCGCATCGGTTCGGCCGCCGCCGGCTGCGCTCGCCGGAGACGCCCGACGAGCGCGCCGAGGAGGCCGAGGTCACGCTCGTCGGCCAGGAGTGCCGCAACCGCCTGCTGCGGTCCAGGCGCGTCGATCCTGCCGGCGACGATCAGCGCGTCGAGCAGCAGGTCGTTGCGGCGCTCCGGCGCCGACTGCGCGAGCGTCACGTCGGCGATCACTCGAAGGAAGAGGTCGTTCGACTGGTCGGCGGCATCCTTTGCCGCCTCGGCGTGTGCAACGCGAGCCGCCCCCTCCGTGGCGGCCGCGGCGATAACGTGCGCGCAGGCGAGCCAGTTCGGCTGCTCCGTTCCGTTCGGTTCAACGCTGCGCGCTGGCGAGTGAGCGGCGCAGAAGTGCGCGAAGCCTCGCATGCCGTCGGCGTCCGCACGCTCGGCGAGGCGATCCACGTACGCGTTGCAGCGCTCGTCCTCGCCGGCCAGCCACGCTCCGAATGCTGCTTCACCCAGCGCGCACGCGATGTGCACCGATGCGTTCTGCTCGACGGCGAGTTCGATCGCCCGGTCCGCGAAGCGGCGCTCTTCGTTCCGGCGTCCGTGGAGACGCTCGATGATCGCCCGCTCGATTGCGTAACGGCTTTCGACCATTTCTGCGCCCGCGAGCACGAAGTAGCCGCGGCGGAAGTAGCCGTCGGCTTCGGAGAGGCGTCCCGATCGGGCGAGGACGCATGCCAGCGTACGGGCGACGTATGCCTCGCCGGACGTGCGCGGGACATCGGGAATCCCGCCGACCTCCCGCTCGAGGCCGCGAAGCAGCCGTTCGGCGCTTTCGAAACGACCGGTCTCATACATGATCCGGGCGAGCGGTCCCCCGATGTTGCAGCGCGTCTCGAAGGGGGTGTCCTGGGGGAGGTCGTTCCAAACGGCTTCGGTTTCGTCGCGGAGCCGGTGCGGGTCGACCCGAAAGCGCTTCGCGTACGTCGTCAATCCACGCAGGACGGTATGCTTGGTTAGAGTCTCCGTGTCGAGCGACGCTACGAGCGACGAGCAGTCCTGCGATTGCCGGCGATTCGGCCGCGCGTTGTCCGCACAGATGGCGCGAGCCATCGCGTCCCGCTGACCGAGCTGGCCGTAGATCTGCGCGGCGCGGACGTAGCGCTGGCGACGCTCGAGCCCGGCTGCCGCCGCGGTCGCGAGCTTGGTGCAGCGGTGCGGGTAACGCCGGACGACGGCTGCACGCAGGAGCGGATGCACGACGTAGGCGCCGTCGTCCGAGCGCTCGACGAAGGGCATCGCCTCGAGGACCCGGCCGAGAGCGCCGTCGATCGAAGCCATGCCCAGTGCGGAGGCGACGTCGTCCGCACTTGCCTTCTCGATGGCCGCACACGTCAGTACGACGCTCCGTTCGTTTGCGGACAACGCCCCGAGCATCTCATCGGCGAGGTAGGCGTGCACGTCGCCGAGCGCGGCGTCGTCGAGACGAGCCAGCACGCCGTCGAGGCTTCCTTCGGCGGCGAGGCGGCGCATCAGCAGGACGGCGACCGGCCATCCGAGCGTGGCGCGTTCGACGAGTCCGAGCGATGCATCCGAGACGCTGCCGGGCGGCATGCACCGGCCGATCTCCGCGCGGTCGAACGCGATATCGCGCCAGCGCAGGGTGAGGATGCGGTGCGGCGCTGCGACCTTGCTCGCCGGGAACTCCGTGGCGCGACGCGAGCAGAGGGCGATCGTCGTGGACGGAGCCGTCGATGCGAGCAGCCGCGCGAGGCGAGAAACCGTCGTTGCCTTCGCGCCGTCGACGTTGTCCACGACCAGCAGCGCACCCGCGTCCGCGAGATGTGCCGAGACCGCCGCGAAGAGCGTCTCGAACTCCGTCGTTCCGCGGTCGACGGCCGCGTCGATGCGTGCATGGGATGGATAGGAACGCGCGAGTTGGCGGGCGAGGACGGTCTTGCCGAACCCCGCCGGGGCACGGAGGATGACGAGCCTCGGGGCTGCCTCGGCGACGCGTTGCACGATGCGGTCGCGCGAAAGCTCCATGCGTTCCTCCAGGGTCGTGCCGATTGCGTTGGACGATGGACCGCCCGAGTTGCAGCACACAGGGGCCCGCCGCCGCAAGATCAGGATAGTCCGGGCCTCGGGACGGAACCAGGAAGAAACTCACAGTTTCGCGACCGACATGTCTTCGTGGCGTTCACAGAAGGCATGTCGACCCTCTACATCCTCGCGGCACTGAACCGGGCCGACGAGCGACGGTCCGATGCGGAGTGGCTACGCGCGGCGCTTGCCGGCTCTGCGAAGCTGGTCCCGGTGTGGAAGGGCCTCAGCCTAGTCGCCGGTTCGGACGCGCGGCGCGCCGCCGTCTACGTCGGCGCAGCGAGCGTGCCGGCGTTCGCGAGCCCGATCTTCCTCGGCATCGCTTCGGATGCGGGCGGCGACGGCGCGGCCTACTTCGCCGTGGATGTGGAGGCCACGGATCAGGATGCCGCGCTTGCTCGCTTGCATGCGCCTGCCGATGCGACGTTTGCCGACCTGTGGCAGATCGGCGGGTCACTCGCACCGAGCGACGAGTCGATCCTCGGGCATGCGCGGGCGATGACGTATTGGCACCGGCACCAGCGCTACTGCGGCACTTGTGGCGCGCCCACCGAGTCACGTTCCGGCGGTCACGTCCTCTGCTGCACGAGTGAGCCGTGCGGCCGCCAGCACTTCCCCCGCACCGATCCGGCGACGATCATGCTGATACACGATGAGGGCGGGGAGCACGCGCTCCTGGGGCGCAAGGCGGAGTGGCCGGCCGGCCGCTACTCGACGCTCGCGGGATTCGTAGAGCCGGGTGAGAGCCTCGAAGATGCGGTCGTCCGCGAGGTCGCCGAAGAGGTGGGCATTGCGGTTCACCGCATTCGTTACTTCGCCTCGCAACCGTGGCCGTATCCTGCGTCGCTGATGGTTGGATTCTTCGCGGAGGCGACGACGACGGACGTGCGGATCGGCGAAGAACTCGAGGACGCGCGCTGGTTCACGCGCGACGAGGTGCGGGCGATGTTCGCACGCTGGCGGCTCTCCCTGCCGGGCATCGACACGATCGCGCGCCGCCTCATCGAGGCGTGGCTCGCAGGACGGACGCCGCGCTCGTGACACCGGCCCTCGTGATCCCGCGCCCGTGATCTCTGCACGCGCGACTGCGCGGCTCGTCTGGCTCGTCGTCGTGGCCGCGGCGGCCGCCCCCGGCGGGCGCGCCGGGGCCGCTGCGTCGGCGAAACCCGTGACCAGTGCCGCCGCTGTGCCGAGCGAAACGCCTCCGCCGCCGCCGTTCGCCCACGTCCGCTGGCGCGAAATGGGACCGGCCGTCGGCGGGGGGCGCGTCACGTCCGTCACCGGTTCCGCGCGCGATTCGAAGTTGTATTACCTCGGAACCGCCGCCGGCGGCGTGTGGCGCTCGCAAAACGGCGGTGCGACGTGGGCTCCCGTCTTCGAGGGCGAGCCAGTGGCATCGATCGGTGCCATCGCGATCGACCCGACGAACGATCGCACGATATGGGCCGGAACAGGCGAGACGAACCCGCGCAACGACGTGACCTACGGCGGCGGGTTATACAAATCGATCGACGGCGCGAAGACGTGGACGCTGGCCGGCCTCGCCGACACATTGCAGATTTCCTCGATCGCCGTCGATCCGCGCAACCCGGATACCGTCGTCGTCGGAGGGATGGGCGATTTCTTCGCCGACTCGGCGGCACGTGGCATTTTCCGCACGACCGACGGCGGGAAGACATGGAAGCAGGCGCTGTACGCCGGTCCGCGCAGCGGCGTGAGCGACATCGCGATGGATCCACGAGACCCGCGAGTCGTGTACGCAGGCGTCTGGGAATTCCGGCGCGAGCCGTGGACCTTTACGAGCGGCGGAGCGGACGACGGCCTGTACAAATCGACCGACGGCGGTGCGACTTGGACGAAGCTGACGGGGCACGGCTTGCCGGAGGCGCCAGTTGGCCGCATCGGTCTTGCAATCGCGCCGAGCGAACCGAAGCGCGTGTACGCCTTGATCGAGTCGAGCGCCGGCGTGTTGTGGCGCTCCGACGACGCTGGCGCTACGTGGGCGCTCGCATCGAAGGATACGCTTGCGGATCAGCGGCCGTTCTATTTTTCGCACATCACCGTCGACCCAGACAATCCCGACCACGTGTACGCTGTCTCCGAGAGGCTCGCGGAGAGCGTGGATGGGGGCAAGACGTTCAAAGAAACGGCCGATAGCGTGCACGTCGATTTCCACGCGATGTGGATTGCACCGAACGACTCTACGAGGATGATCGTCGGTGAAGACGGCGGGTATGCCCTCACGCTCGACGGCGGCGGGCATTGGTCGTTCGCACGCGATCTCGCAATCGGGCAGGCGTACCACGTCGGGTACGACGACGAGACGCCCTACCGCGTGTGTGCTCCGCTGCAGGACAACAACGCCTTCTGCGGGCCCTCGAACGGGCTCAATCCTCAGGGGCTCGTGGACTCCGCGTGGGAGCGGGTGACGGGCGGGGACGGCATGTGGGCTTGGCCCGATCCCGTCGACGCAAATCTCGTTTGGGTGGACGCGCAGGATGGTCAAGTCAGCGTGTACGACCGCACGCAGCGGCATGATACGCCGGTCGCGCCGTACGAGGGAACGTCGCTCGAGACGTTCGACGTCTCCAAGGCGCGCTACCGATTCAATTGGAACTCGCCGATCGCGTTCTCGCCCTGGGAGGCGGGCACCGTGTGGTACGGCGGCGACGTCGTGTTCCAAACGCGCGACCGCGGTGCGCATTGGGTTCCGATCAGTCCGGACCTGACGAAAAACGACAAAGCGCACCAGCAGCCATCGGGCGGACCGATAGCGCACGACGTGTCGGGGGCGGAGTCCACCGACACGATCCTCGACATCGAGGGGTCGCCGCTGCGCCGTGGCGAGATCTGGGTGGGCACCGACGACGGCGTCGTGCAGCTCACCCGCGATGGCGGCGTGCATTGGCGTGCAGTCACGCCGGCGGGCGTCGCGGCGGATGGCCGGTTCGAAATCGTCGCTCCGTCGCCGCTCGTTCCCGGCACGGCATATGCGGTCGACGATCGCCATCTGCTCGGCGACCGCTCGCCCCATGCATTCCTCACGCACGATTGGGGTGCAACGTGGAGGGCCATCGACACGGGCCTCCCCGCGCGTGAACCGGCGCGCAGTATCCGCCCCGATCCGCGGAATCCGCATCTCGTCTACGCCGGCCTCGAAGGGTCGATCTGGGCATCGTGGGACGATGGCGCGCACTGGCGCAGCCTGCAACTGAATCTGCCGCACGCGCCGGTCTACGACATCCGCGTGCAGCCGCGGTGGAACGACCTCCTCGTGGCGACGCACGGACGGTCACTGTGGGCCATCGATTCGCTCTCGTCGGTGCAGGCGTTGCCCGACGCAGAGATTGCCGGTGCGGCGGTGTTCGCGCCGCGGCCGGCCTACGAGTTCTTCCAACACGCGGAAGATGAGGAACTCTACACGCGCTATGCCGGGCAGAATCCGCCGAGCGGTGCGATCCTCGACTTCTACCAGGCGAGGGCCGGTCCCGCGCCGCCGACGATCGATATCCTCGATGCCGCCGGGCGCATCGTGCGCCGTATCGCCGGAACGAGGAGGGTGGGCGAGCGAGACGTCCCGCTTGTGACCAACGACCCGGGCATCAACCGCGTCGTGTGGGACCTGCGCGAGAACGGCCCGATCCGCTGGATGGGCGCCGCGCGCGACGAGTATCGCGGGCCGCGCGCCGGAATTGCCGTGGTACCGGGCCGCTATACGGTGCGCGTCGTGCTTGCCGGGAAGACCTACACCGCCGCGGTCGTCGTCTACGCGGATCCGCGCGCGCACCTGACCCAGGTGCAGCTGCGCGCCGCTCACGACTTCTACGCGCGCGAACTCGCGGAGTTCTCGATGGTCGATGCCGCACTGAACCGCTTGGACAGCGTGGCTGCCTCGGCGTCGCACGCGCTCGAGACGGCATCGAGGCGTACGGACGCGACGGTGCTCTCCGCGCGGCTCTCGGCCGCCCTCGACGACGCGCGCGCTCTGCGCGCAACGCTGACCGCCGACTACCACAACGACGAGGACTCGCTCGAGCGACCCGGAGGGCTGCGCGAGGACCTCGAGGACTTCGCCGGTGTCACGACCGTCGGCACTCCCACCGCCGCGGTTCGCGATTATGCCGCGCGACTCGAACCGCGCGTGCGCGCCGCCTTGCGCAGCGTCGACGCATTCTTCGCCGGGGATGTCGCGCTCACGAACGCGGACCTGCGCTCCGCCGGCATGCCCGCGCTCGCGGACATCCCCAACCCTCCGGAACCGCCGCCGTCGCCAACGCCGTAAGGCGCGAACCGCGTGCGGCGCACCGTTCGCCGCAGAGCCGCGCAATCGCGGTTATAGCGTTCTCTCAGCCTCGCCCATCAGCGCTCTTGCGCCCGTCGCCGTGTCGCGAAGGCGCAACGGTCCATGGCGGAGGCGATGGGACAGTCTTGCTCCTCGGGGTCACTGAGGTTCAACACGTTGACCGAAACGTGTCGCCGTCATCGTGATCCACGCGGAGAGACAGGCGAGCTTCTGCTCTTTTCGCCAAGGCCTGCCCGCGGTCGCACCGAGACGCCGCAGGCGCGCGTCGATCTCCGCCGTCGAGAGGCCAAGCGCATGCGCCGCGAGATCGGGAAGAGACTTCTCGTCGAGCTCGACGAGTTCGAAACGGCACGCTTGGAACGCGAACCGAAGCGCGTCGCGCACGGCGAGTCCTTCGGCGACAGGCACATGCTCAGGCCAGCCGAGACTGTATTCGAGGAGGTCCGCGATCCAGCCGGCACGATTGACGAGCAGCGCGGCGGCGACCGGCGTGCAACGCGCCTCTTCCAGCTGACGCATGATAGTCTGCAGGCCCGTCGCGGCAAGTCGGTCTTGGCGTCCGCGCCCCTGCGCCACTGCAGCCATCGCTTCGGCCGAAGGTCCGGCGTGCGGACCACGCGCCATCTCGGCCGCGACGCGGTAGGGCTCGAGGGAAAGGCGGTCGCCGTCGGCGCCCGTTGCAAGGAACGTGGAGATCGGGACGCTCAGTTCGCCATCCTCGACGGCCACGCCGACGACTACCGCGCCCCCTTTGAGCGTGCGCAATCCAAGGGCAACTCGGCGCATGCATCTAGACATCGAAATGGATCACGAGCTTTGCTCTGCTCCGACGTGCGCCGTTCCAGATGCCCTGCACGGTCTTGGCGTTGTCGAGCACTAGAAGGGCGCCGCCCGGAAGGCCCGTGACGAATGGAGGGTCTGCGCTCGAACCGTTGGTCGCCGCCGGCATCGACCATCCCGATCCACCGCGGTCGCCCGTCATGCCGCAAGAATACGGCACGGCGCGCACATTCGGGTTACGCTGCATGGCCATCCGAATGCGGGGTAAGACGCCACACGTGCGCTGCCCTCTGCGCGAACCCGGCGTCATGTCGTCAGGGGACGGCCGCCGTAGCCAACGTGCGTTCGCTAGCCAGGACCGCGTCCGGCAGGGTATGAAGCACCGGCGATGTCGGCATTGCTCGTAGCGGCCGCGGTTGGGGTGCTTCTCTACGGCTTCGCCGTGCTGGCCGTCGCGGTGGTGCTCTTCGTCATCACACCCGGCTTGATGCGCCGCTACCTTCAGGCGCGGGAGCGAACGGACGGAGTCGGCCGGCTCGTCCGGATACTCACCTGGGGTGCGACGACGAACGAGAAAGTTGTCGTCGTCGCGGTTCGCGTCGTTCTTGCAATCTTCATCGTGCTCGCAGGCCTCGCGATGGCGCACGCAATCGGATTGAAGACCTGGATCTTCGATACCTAGCGCCGCGTCGTGTCGGCACCCTTTCGGATGCCCTGGGGGTGCGAGGGCGGCGAACGGCATAGTTTCCGTGCATGGATGCGGACGTCGTCGTGATCGGCGCTGGGGCGTCAGGCCTGGCTGCCGCGCGGAGGCTCGCCGCCCACTCGCTGCGGGTGATCGTGCTGGAAGCGCGCGATCGCGTGGGCGGGCGCGTGCGGTCGCGGGCCACATCGCGAGCAGCCGTGTCGGCCGAGCTCGGTGCGGAGTTCATCCACGGCAGAGCGGACGAGACAATCTCGTTGCTGCGCGAAGCCGGCATGGCGTCGATCGGTACGGCCGGAGACTCGTGGACGTTCGGCACGGGCGCTGGTCTGCTCCGCGACGACGACGATTTTGTCTCGCGGGCGAGCCTCCTCGAAAGTGCTCGCTCACTCGCCGCCGATGAGAGCGTCGAGCAGTTTCTGCAGCGCTTCGATGCCGACGGCACGATGCGCGAGACGGTCGAGGGAGCACGCGCCTTCGTCGAGGGGTTCGAGGCGGCCGACCCCGCAATTGCGAGCGCGTGGGCGATCGCGGACGAATTGCGCTCGGGTGTCGACTTTACGACGGCACGCCCGTTCGGCGGGTATCGGCACATGCTCGAGCACCTTCGAAGCGCCTGTAGCGCCGCAGGCGTCCAAATCTGCCTTTCGACGATCGTTCGGCGAATCGAGTGGCGGCGTGGTGCTGTTGCCGTCGACGCGACGACCGCCTCCGGGGAGGTGCGGACGTTTCGTGCACGGGCGGCGATCGTGACGTTGCCGGCCGGCGTGCTGCGACACAGCGGTGACGAGGCCGAGATCGTCTTCGAGCCCCAACTGCCCGCGTCCAAGCGCGAGGCGCTTCGCAACATCGAGATGGGCCACGCCGTCAAGGTCGTCCTCTGGTTCCGGACTGCGTTTTGGGAAGGTCTCCACGACGGTCGTTACCGCGAGGCTGCGTTTTTCCGAAGCGCCCCACAATTCGGAGCATATTGGACGCAATTTCCGGTGCACAGCGAGCTGGTGTGCGCCTGGATCGGTGGACCCAGGGCCGCCGCGCTGAGCGGGATCTCGCACGCGGAGATCGTTGGCCGCGCCTTGGACGGCTTCGGCAAGGTTTTCGACGAGGCACCGCTCGCACACGAGGAGTTCGAGGGTGGCGCCATGCACGATTGGAGCGGCGACCCATTTGCGCGCGGCGCGTACAGCTATGTGGCGGTCGGAGGCGGCGATGCGCGCGCGGCGCTCGCAGCGCCGGTCGACAACACGCTGTTTTTCGCAGGTGAGGCGACGTCCGGCGACGGACAAGGCGGCACCGTGAACGGCGCCCTGAGAACCGGCGAGCGGGCTGCCGCTCAAGCGGCAGCGTCGCTGTCGGCGGCGCGATAGTGGATCAATCCGCGTCGTCGGTCCTCGCGCCGTGGGCGACGTTTTTTACGATGACCGGCTCGTCGGCCGCCGCCTTGACGGGTCTCATGTTCATCGTGATCACCCTGGTCACCGGAACCCAGCGTCGGCGCAGCACCAGCGATGGGCTCTCGACGTTCAGCACTCCGACGGTTGTGCATTTTAGCGCGGCCTTGTTGATCTCAGCAGCGCTTTGCGCGCCGTGGCGTTCGCTGGTTCATCCCGGCGTTGTGCTCGGCCTGACAGGAATTTGCGGCGTCGTGTATGCGGTGCGGCTGATGCGACGGACGAGCCGGCTCAGCGTCTACACCCCGGATGTCGAAGACTGGGCCTGGTATACGATCCTCCCACTCGTCGCGTACTGCGCAGTGCTCGGCGGCGCGATCGTGCTCCCGTTCGCTCCGGTGAATGCGCTGTTCGCCATTGGCGGCGGTGTCGGAGTCCTCATCTTCGTCGGCATCCGCAACTCTTGGGATATCGTGACATACATCGCGGTACAAGAAGCGGACACCCCACCGCCGCCGGCTCAGAACGACGAAGCGCGCTGAGACCGGTACCGGCGGGTCCGGCGGGGGATCAGGTCACAGAATCTCTGCCGTCTGCGTCATGCCCGCGCTCGGGAGGTCGACGCGAGGCCGTGCGTCGGTCAGGGCGACGTATCGCTTGAGGTGGTAGTCAACGTCGCCGAAGGACAGTTCGATCGCCGACATGCGCTTGAAGTAGTGCCCGACCATGTACTCGTCGGTCATGCCGATCGCGCCGTGGAGCTGGATCGCTTGCTGCCCCACATATCGACCCGAACGGGAGACCTGCACCTTCGCCGCCGAGAGCGCGCGGCGCCGCTCGGCCGTGCTCCCAGCGCTGCGCAGCATCATCGCTGCGAAGATCTCCATCGAGCGCGCAAGTTCGAGCTGGATCAGCATGTCGACCGCACGGTGCTGCAGGGCTTGGAACGATCCGATCGAGACACCGAACTGCTTGCGGGTCTTCAGGTAATCGACGGTCACGCGCTGCATCGTCGCCATGACGCCGACGGCTTCCGCGCAGATCGCAGCGATACCGTCGTCGAGCACGCGCTCGAGTAGCTCCAGCCCGGGCGCGTCGAGCAGCGCGGCGCGCGGTACGCGGACGCCGTCGAACGTGATGTCTGATGCGCGGAGTCCGTCGATCGTCGTGTAGTCGTTTCGCGCGATTCCGCCCGATCGAGCATCGATGACGGCGAGCGCGATGCCCTTCGAGTCACCGTTGCTATCCCCAGTGCGCAAGGAGACGACGAAGTGGTCGGCCGCCGCGCCGAACGGTACGGCGACCTTCTTGCCAGTAATGACGAGGTCCGCACCGTCGCTGCGCGCCCTCGTTACGACCGCGGCGGGATCGAACCGGCCGTCGGGCTCCGCGTAGGCGAGCGTGAGGAGCACGTCGCCCTCGACCATCGCGCGGAGAAGGTCGAAGTGTTCGCTCGACGAGGCGCCGTGTGCGAGCGCGCCGCCGCCGAGGACGACCGACGCAACGAACGGCTCGAGCACGAGACCGGTCCCGAACGCCTCCATCAGCAGCATCGTCTCGACCGGAGTGCCGGCGAAGCCACCACGTTCTTCTGGGAGGCCGATGCCGAGCCACCCCAGTTCCGCGAACGTCTTCCAATGCTCGCGACTGAAGCCATCGGTGCTCTGCGCGAGTGCGGTGCGGGCGGCGAAGCCGTATTCGTCCGCAACGAAGCGCAGGGCACTGTCCCGGATGAGCGTCTGTTCCTGGGTGAGAGAAAAGTCCACGGCGCTTACAGACCCAGGATCCGCTTGGCGATGATGTTGCGCTGGATCTCGTTCGAGCCCGCGTAGATCGAGACTTTTCGAAAGTTGAAATACCACGCCGCGCTGCCGTTCGACGGGGCGAGGCCGCCGTATGCCGCCGCCTCCAGCATCAACTCGGTGATCTTCTGTTGGATCTCCGTGCCCGTGATCTTGATGAACGACGATTCCGGACCCGGGGAACTCCCCGCACTCTCGGCGGCGAGTGCGCGCAGCTGCGCGTACGAGAGCGCCGTCAACTCGATCTCGACGCTCGCGACCTTCTGGGCGAAGTCCGGCTGCTCGAGCAGCGTGGTCGCTCCGGACCGTTGATGCGCCGCGAACGCCTTCAGGCGATCGAGCAGTTGGCCCGAACCGGCAACGCCCGCCGTCCCATTGCGCTCGTACTCGAGGAGAAACTTGGCGGCCGTCCACCCTTGGCCTTCGCGTCCGACGAGGTTCTCAACCGGCACGCGCACCTCGTCGAAGAACACCTCGTTGATCTCGCGGCCGCCGTCGATCGTGACGATGGGTCGCACGCTGACACCGGGCGACGTCATGTCGATCAGCAGGAACGAGATGCCCTCCTGCTTCTTCGCCGCCGGGTCCGTGCGCACGAGGCAGAAGATCATGTTGGCGAATTGCGCGAGGGTGATCCACGTCTTCGCGCCGCTGACCACGTAGTGGTCGCCGTCGCGCACGGCCCGCGTCGACAGCGACGCGAGGTCGGACCCGGACCCCGGCTCCGAATAGCCCTGACACCACCAATCCGTGCTGTCGAGGATGCGTGGCAGGTAGTGCGCCTTCTGCGCGGCGTTTCCGAAATGGATGATGACCGGGGCGACCATCGACACTCCGAAGGGAATTTGGCGCGGCGCCCAGCCGAGGGCCAACTCTTCTTCGAAGATGTGCCGCTGCACGACCGTCCAGCCCGTGCCGCCGAACTCGACCGGCCAACCGGGAGCCATCCACCCGCGGCCGTTCAGCGCGCGCTGCCACGCGACGTATTCGTCCTTCGTGAGCGCTTCGCCGGTCTGCGTCTTGCGCCGAATGTCGTCGGGTATCGCCGACTCGACGAACGATCGCACCTCGGCGCGGAACGCCTGTTCTTGCGGGCTAAACGAGAGATCCACGTCGGTCCTCCAACTGAGCAGTCATATCGGCGAATCGCCGGCCGTCGCGTGCAAGGGCTTCCAGCAGCGGTGGCGGCTGCCACTGGTCGCCGTGCTGCGCTTCCAACCGTCGCATCTCCTCGACGACGAACTCGAGCCCGACGCCGTCCGCGTAGTGCATCGGGCCGCCGCGGTAGGCTGGGAAGCCGAAGCCGAGCACCCAGGCGACGTCGATGTCGCCGGGCCGGATCGCGGTCCCGTCTTCCAGGACGCGCGCTCCCTCGCCGATCGCGGCGAACACGCAGCGCTGCACGATCTCGTGCGCGCCGATGGAGCGGCGCACGATCCCGCGCCGGTTGGACTCGGCGACGACGAGTGCCTCGACGATGGGGTCCGGGAGCGGGGCTCGCTCGCCGGGTTCGTAGCGGTAGTAGCCGGCGCCGCTCTTCTGGCCGTGCCGCCCGAGATCGTAGAGCGCGTCGGCGATCTCGGCGTCCCCAACAGGCCGCCCTTCTTCTCGGCGTCTGCGGCGGATGCGCCACCCGACGTCGAGGCCGGAGAGGTCCATCATTGCGAACGGCCCCATCGGGAATCCGAACTCGCGGATCGCGCCGTCGACATCCTGCGGAAGCGCGCCTTCCACGAGGAGCGCGCCGGCCTCGCGCACGTACGGGAACAGCATCCGGTTCGCGATGAAGCCGTCGCACGTCCGGGCCACGACGCCCACTTTGCGGATGCGCCGGGCGAGTGCGAGCGACGTGGCGATCACATCGGTGGATGTGTCCGCCCCGCGGACGATCTCCAGCAAACGCATCACGTTGGCCGGGCTGAAGAAGTGCAGACCGACGACGTCCTGCGGCCGCGCGACGGCGCTTGCGATCGCGTCGACGTCGAGCGTCGACGTGTTCGTGGCCAGCACGGCGCCGGGCCGGCACACGCGATCGAGTTGTGCGAACACCGCGCGCTTGAGATCGAGCTCCTCGAAGACCGCTTCGATCACGACGTCGGCATTCGCGGCAACGGATAGCGACGTGCCGAACGTCAACCGCCCGAGCCGCGCCGTGACGTCGCCCGGTTGCAACCTGCCCTTGCGCTCCGCTCCCGCGTACGTTCGCTCGATCGTTGCCCGGCCTCGAGCGAGCGCGGCATCGTCCTGCTCGACCAGATCGACGGGGATGCCCCCGTCCGCGAGCGCTATTGCGATGCCAGTTCCCATCGTGCCGGCACCGACGACGCAGGCTCGCGCGATCGCGCGTGGCTGCGTACCGGCCGGGACGTCCGGTATCCGCGCGGCTTCGCGCTCTGCGAAGAAGAGGTGAATGCGCGACTTCGCTTGCTCCGACGCGAGCAAGTCGAGGAACAGCGCGCGTTCGTACGCCAACCCTTCATCGAATGCGAGCCGCGTCGCGGCCTCGATCGCATCGATGCAGCGCTGTGCGGCGAGGCCGCCTCGCTCGACGGGTGCGGCGCGCTCCCGCGCGGTGGCGACTCGTTCCGGCGACGGATCGGCGGAGCGAGCGCTTGCGCGCGTGCGTCCGGCCGGGACCTCGCGGACGCTCGCGCAGGCTGCTTCGACGACGTCGCCGCGAACGGCCGCATCGAGCATGCCGAGCGCGAGCGCACGCTCCGCGGGAACCGGCGCTCCGCTCACGATGACCTCGAGGGCCGTGCCCACGCCGGTGAGGCGCGGAAGCCGTTGCGTGCCACCTGCGCCGGGAAGCAACCCGAGATGGATCTCCGGTAATCCGACTTTGCTGCGCACGGTAGCACAGCGCCGGTCGCAGGCGAGCGCGATCTCGAACCCGCCTCCAAGCGCCACCCCATCGATCGCCGCGCCGTAGGGCTTCGTGCTTGCCTCGATGCGCGCGATGACGTCGCGCAGATTCGGGACTCCGGGCGGCAGCGGCTTGCCGAACCATCGAATGTCTGCCCCGCTCGAGAACGCACCGCCGCTCCCGAAGAGCACGACCCCGAGCACCGACGGGTCGGCCTCGGCTGCGTCGATCGCTGCAGCGAGGCCGCCGGTGATCTCCGGGCTGAGCGCGTTGAGGGGCGGGTTGCCGAACTCGACGACCCGGATCCCGTCGCGCGTCGTCGTTGTGATCACGGTGCACTCCTTCGCTGGCGCGGAGGTGGAACGGCGGACCTCCCCCAACGTTCGGGTGTTCTCAGAAGACCGCCGCGCCGCCTCGTCCGCCGCGCGGAAGGAGGCGTTCGGATGGCAGAGTTGCGTGGCCTCATGATGGACCTACCCCTGTCGATCGGGTCGATCATCGATCACGCCGCCGAGCGGCATGCCGACGTGGAAGTCGTCACCCGGCGTGCAGACGGATCCGTTCATCGGTACACGTACGCCGACGTCCGCGCGCGCAGCGCTGCGCTCGCGCACGCATTGCTCGACTGGGGAATTCGCCAGGGCGATCGCGTCGGAACGATCGCTTGGAACTCCGATCGCCATCTCGAACTCTACTACGGGATATCCGGCATCGGCGCCGTCGTACACACCATCAACCCGCGCCTGTTCGCGGACCAGATCGCCTACGTCATCGAGCACGCGCGCGACCGCATGCTGTTCATCGACGCCGAGCTCGTTCCGCTCGTCGAGGCGCTGGGCGACAAGCTGCCGCACGTCGAGACGTGCGTGATCCTCGCCGACGCGGCCAGCATGCCGGCCACGAAGCTGCCGAACGCGATCGACTACGAGACGTTCCTGCGCGGGAAGCCGCGCGACATCACCTGGCCCACGCTGGACGAAAACTCCGCGTCGTCGCTGTGCTACACGTCGGGCACGACGGGGAACCCGAAGGGCGTCCTGTACAGCCACCGCTCGACGGTGCTCCACGCACTGTCCGGGTGCGCGTCACAACGCTCGCGCCGGGGCTCCTACGAGGTGATCCTCCCGGTCGTTCCGATGTTTCATGTCAACGCCTGGGGGCTACCGTACGTGGCGCCGATGCTCGGCGCGAAGCTCGTGCTGCCGGGGCCGCGCCTCGACCCCGCCAGCGTGTACGAGCTCTTCGAGAACGAAGCCGTCGAGTATTCCGCCGGCGTCCCCACCGTCTGGGCATGGTTGCTCGCGTACGTTCGTGCCCAGGGGTTGCGGTTCTCGACGCTGCGTGCGCTCGGCGTCGGCGGCTCCGCGGTGCCGGCTTCGATGATCCAGGCGTTCGAGAACGACTACGGCGTCGAGATGCTGCAGGGCTGGGGAATGACCGAGACGAGCCCGGTGTGCAGCCTTGGGATCCTCAAGCGCAAGCACGAGCAGTCGGCGGAACGCATCGCATACCGCGCGAAGGCCGGCCGCTTCGTGTACGGCGTGCAGACGAAGATCGTCGACGATGCGGGAAACGTGCTTCCACGCGACGGCGTCGCTCAAGGAGAGCTTCTCGTGCGCGGTCCGTGGGTGGCGTCGTCCTACTTCGACGATCCGGAGGCGACGGAGGCGAAGTTCACCGCCGACGGATGGCTGCGCACGGGAGACATCGTCTCGATCGACCCCGACGGCTACCTGACGATCCGCGATCGCAGCAAGGACGTGATCAAATCGGGCGGCGAGTGGATCAGTTCGATCGACCTCGAGAACGTCGCGGTCGCGCACCCCGACGTCGCCGAGGCCGCGGCGATCGGCGTGCCCCATCCCGTCTGGTCGGAGCGGCCGATCCTGGTCGTCATACCGAAGCCCGAGACCAAGCCGGATCGCGCCAGCATCCTCGCGTTTCTCGACGGCAAGATCGCCTCGTGGTGGATGCCGGACGACGTGGTCTTCGTCGACGACCTGCCGCACACGGCGACAGGTAAGGTCTCGAAAATGACGCTGCGCGAGCGCCTGAAAGACTATCAGTTGCCGGCGACGCCGTCCGGGAAGTCGTAGCGCACCGGCGCAACCGGCTACCGGGTCCGCCTCGCGCTGCAGTGATGTCTTCGTCACGAGCAAGAGTTCGGCCATCACAGAATATGCGTATCCCCGCGTGAAGAAGCACAAGGCGTACACGCGGCCTGCGGAGGTTTCGAAGCCGAGATTACCGCAGTTGCCGCCGGCGCGGACGTAGTTCTAGTCGAGCAGAGCGACCGAGGCGCCGCGGCCCCACCACGCGTCGCAAACGTCGCCTCGAAACTTGGATTGCCGGCGCTTCAACGGCAAACTGTTCTGTTTGGGACCTTCGGTCGAGGAGGACCTCCTGCCCGCGGGTCCATCGGGCTCGGGCGTGGAAGCCGGGGACCGCCTCGTTTCCGAACAGGTGCTGCCGCCGTTGAATCTCAAGCCGATGATCGCGGACGCCCGCGGGGAACTGGTGGCCCGCGAGCGCGAAACGGGCCTGCTCGCCGGCTATCGTCAGAAAGCAGCCGGCGGCCATGGTGCGATCGTTCTGCTCGGCGGCGAGGCCGGCGTCGGCAAGTCTCGGTTGCTCCGTCAGTTCGAGGGTGGCCTGGGCGTCGGCCGCTCGATGGTCGCGACTGCGCGCTGCGTCGAATTCGTCCAAGCACCGCTCGGACCACTCCGCGAACTGCTGCAGAGCCTCGATCGCCGCAAGGCCACGCCGCGTGACGCCGGAACGCGCGCAGTCATCGAGCGCTTGACGTTCGAGCGCCACGCGGATGGCGGGACGGCGCAGCCGGTTGGCTGGTTGTTCGAGTCGATCGATGCGGCATTTACACGCTACGCATTGCGTGGTACCGTCATCCTCCTCGTCGAGGATGTGCATTGGGCAGACCGTTCAACGCTTGGATTCCTTGCATATCTCGCCGATCGCATCGCGGACCGGCGCCTACTCGTCGTCGCGACGTACCGCAGCGATGAAGTGGGCGGCGACCACCCGCACCTGAGCGGTCTTGCGACGCTGCTCGCAAAGGCGAGGGTGTCGAACATTACCGTGCCCCCGCTCGACGAGCGCTCCACGCACGAGCTGATCGAGTTGGCGATGCCACATTCGGATGCCCTCGATGCCGGAACGGTCGCCGATATCGTGCGGCGAAGCCAAGGCAATCCGTTCTTCGCCGAGGAGCTGCTCAAGAGCGCACTGGAGAGTGGCGCGAGCAACGATCAGCTGCCGCTGCCCCTCTCCGTCCGAGGCGCAGTGCTGGCGCGGGCCGCCCTGCTGTCCGACGAGCAGCGAAGGATCCTCTCGCTGGCGTCCGTTCTCGGCGAGCGCTTCTCCATCGACCGCCTGATTACGCTTTCCAACGCTCCCCGTAGCGACGTGCTGCTGGCTCTGGAGCGCGCGCATTCGCTGCATCTCGTGTACGATCGTGCGAGCGTCCCTGGCGAACTGCATTTTCGCCACGCACTGACGCAAGAAGTGCTGTACGGAGAGCTCCTCGCCGAGCGCGTTCGGCCGCTGCACGAGGCGATCGGCCTCGAACTGGAACGTCGGCCCGACCGAAATGCCGCGAGTGTGGAGCTCGCGCATCATTGGCGGCGTGCAGGAGATCCGCGGCGCGCTGCGGCGTATGCCGAGGTCGCGGGCGATCAAGCCTACGCGATCGGCGCAATGGCCGACGCGATTTCGTACTACGAGCGCGCGCTCTTAGCGCGCAAGGCTGGTGCCGAGATAGCCGGCCTAGAACACAAAATCGGCGTAGCTCTCGGATCTCTCGGTCGCCTGAGAAGCGGCATCCGCCGTCTTCAGCGTGCCGGCGACCTTTACTGGGAGGCCGGCGATTTCGATGGGTTTGCGAAGAATGCTTCGGCGCTCGGGGCGCTCATCTACAACGCCGGCGATACCGCGGCCGCCATCGAGCTCTACCGCCGGACGATCGACGCGCTCGGCCCGAAGCTTCCGGCCGCGTCGGTCGACCTCTTGCGGGCGCGCATGGGTTACAACTGCGTTGCGGCTCTCGACTTTGACTCGGCGCTCACGCTCGTGTGCGAAATCGAGGAACCGATAGCCGACCCGGCGACGGCGACCCATACGTACCAGGCGCGGTTCAAGGTCGCAGCAATGCGCGGAGAGACCGACCGCTGGCGAGTCGATGCAGAACGTGCTCTCGACGCGGCCCGGCAGGTCTCTGACGACGGCTACCGCCTGTACCAGGCGCATTGTCAGATCGCTCTCGACGCCGTGGGCCTCGGTGAACTCGAGTACGCGCGCGAGCACTTTCGCGCGGCCATCGCTGGCGAACGGGCGGGCTCTGCCGGTGGACGCCCGCTCGCGCTTGCAGCCTCAGCGTTCGAGCACACGCTGCGCGGCGATTTTGCGACGGCAGCAAGTCTGCTCGGTCGAGCGAACAATGCGTCCGAGCAGAGTTACGCTATCCTGGTCCACATCAAGAGTGCGCAGTTCGCACTTGGCATCTGTGCAGGAGACGAGGCGCGCCTGCGCGGCGACGATGCCGCTTCATTCTTACACTACGGAGTGGAACACGGCATGAAGCTCGCGAGCGGATTGCTGGGCGGTCCGTACGCCTGGGCGCTCGGCTTGCGCGGCGACGTCGACGAGGCGGCAACGTGGATCCATCGCATCGCGAAGGTCGTACCGGGACCCCATCGCTTTCTGTTCGCGTTTCTGGCGGCAGCCCAGTACGGAATGCCGAGCGACGTCGTTGCGATGCGCCGTCTCCTCGCGGACGCTGCGTCGCGTCCGCAAGACCGCGTCAACAAGGCCGCGCTCGGCCTCTTCGATGCCTTCGCCGCGCAGCGTGGCCTTGTCGGCGGCAACGCCCGAAAAGCGGCGCTCGAGGCGGCGTCCGCATTCGAAGCGATTGGTTGGCCCTGGCTCGCTGCTCGTAGCTGCGAACTCGGCGGCGAGTCGAAACGCGCGCTCGATGCCTACGGGATGCTGGGTGCCATTCGGGACCTGCGGCGCATTGAGGCCGGACGGTCGGACGACACGATCGCTGTGCTCTCGGCGCGCGAGCGCGAGGTCGCGGAACTGGTAGCGACTGGCCGTTCAAACGATGAAGTCGCGCAGACCCTGCATATCAGCCCGCGCACCGTCGAGAAGCACGTCTCTTCGGCTCTGGAGAAATTGAAGCTACGCTCGCGGGTCCAACTGGGAAGGCTCCTGGCCGGAGGTCGCTAGCTCGATCTGGCGCGACCCTTGCGCCAGTCGCATAACCCAGGCCACCGGGGTTCGTTGTCTGCCAAGCGAACCGCCGACGTGCGAGTGAGCGGCGTCTCCGTGCCCCACGTCTCCCGTCGGCGGTTTCTACGCTTGTCGATGCCGGCTGGTTACCTGGCAGGCTTGGGTGGGGGATACACCGCGACACCGGTTGGGCTCGTGATATCGTTCGTCAGCGTTTTCTCGATCGTACCGCTCGGATACTGTGCTACCACAACGACACCGGTCGATGCCTCCACAACGAACATGAGGGTATTATCTGCGTTCAGCGCTACCTGATACGGATCGCCACCGAAGCCCAGCAGCGTGGTCTGCACGTTGCTGTACGGCGGTGGGATGATCAGGATCTCGCCCAGGATTTGCTCCTCCACGACGAGATTGCCGCTGAGATCTAGCTCGATGCCGCCGACGTAATCCACCGGCACGGGGAGGACAGCGGAACTGCAGCTGCGCAGGCCGCCGGGGTACTCCACCAGCGCGCTGGAAGATGCGCTCACGCCGGAGGCAACGAAGACATCGCCCTTCTTGTCCACCGTCACGCCGCCGACCTGACCGCCGTTGGGCGTCGCGCACCGGGCAATCGGGATGTTCGATCCCTGCGGAAATTCGTCGACGTATCCCGGCTCGGTGTCCCCCTCGCCGACGTAGACGTTGCCCTTCTTGTCCGTCGTGACGGCGATCGGATGAGTCATGCCCGCCGAGTAGGTGAACGTAGGGCTGGACGCGCCGGGTGCGTACTCCGTAACGGTCCCAGACAGGTTGGCGGCGTAGAGATTTCCCTTCGCATCGAGCCAGATGCCGTCGGTTGAGTTCAGCCCGTATATGATCGACCCCGTCGGCTCGTAATTCTTGTTGAAAAACTGGACATCGCCGGCGCCGGAGCCCGCCCCGTAGTTGGAAACCGCCAGCTCCTTGAGCGCGCCTGAGTCGGGCGCAAACCAAGTCTCCGAGGAAGGGGACGTCGATGTCCTGGCCAGGGGAGAAGCGCCGCTCGCGGCGGTCGTCAACGGCACGCTGCCGCCCGCCCCACTGGAGCAGCCGGCGAGCAGTACGCAACACAAGAGCAGATGGTTGCGACGGTGAGGGTCAAGAAGGCCTTGGAAGGCGCCCACGACGAGTGCTCCTTATCGAGATGAGGCGCGGCCTCCGGGAGCTGGGGAGCCAACTCCGGCGGCGACCTGCCGGCGATCTGGGACTGGAAACACGATGCGCTCACGCCGTCGCCGCGTCTATGGGTGAAAACACCACTTCCGGCTCAACGATGGAGGCAGGAGAGCCCCAAGTGGTCAGCTCTGACGACTACCTCGCGAGCATGGCGTCGACACCCCGCCTGACATGCTCGACGCCCGCCAAAGGTGTCTCAGTGGAGACGGGCTGTACTTTCGGCAGTTCAAACCGGACAGTTGCGCGTTCTAGGAAGGCTGTCAGAGCAGAAAGCCCACCGGAGGGAGCTTTGAGCTGGCGAAGATCCGGAGATTCGACGCCTGCGAGCCCGACGTGCAAAACGACTCACTCCGCGGCACACGATCGACTCCGCAGCGGCACCAGGCATACGGGGACGCGCTGACGGAAGACCAGAAGAAACGTTGAGGTAAGCATGATCCAAGCGCGCAGGGAAAATCCGGTCAGCGACTGCCCTCTCACCGCTGCACTTGCCGCTCTCGGCGGCAAGTGGAAGCTGATCATCGTCTACTGGCTGGCCGAATCCCCGCGGCACTTCGCTGCGATCCGTCAGTGTATGCCAGATATCTCACAAAAGGTGCTCACGGAGCAATTGGGTGAGTTGATCGCCGACGAGATCGTTCTGCGCGAGGAAACCGGGAGGGTGCCAGCGCCCGTGATCTACTCGCTGACCGACTACGGACGCACGTTGCTACCGCTCGTCGAGGGCATCCGCCTCTGGGGACGTGCGCACATCGACCGGTTCAGCGAGTAGAATCGCACGGTTTCGGGAGGAAGAAGAACAGCGCCCGGGCGATTGCCCGGGCGCTGTTCTCCCTCGGAGGTCGGGAGTCTAACGGGGTCCGCCACCGTTCCCGTGGTGGTCGCCGCCGTTGCCGTTCCCGCCGCCGTGACTGCTCGGCGCGGTAGCGGGGTGTTGCGCCGCAGGCTGATGCTGCGGTGCCGGAGCGCTTTGATGCTGCGGTGCGGAGTACGAGTGCGCCGGTGCCGAGTACGTGTGCTCGGGCGCCGAGTACGTGTGCGCCGGTGCCGAGTACGTGTGCGCCGGTGCCGAATGCGTGTGCTCGGGAGCCGAGTACGTGTGCTCGGGCGCCGTGTACGCGTGTTCCGGAGCCGAGTGCGCCGGCGCCGAGTACGTGTGCTCGGGCGCCGTGTACGCGTGTTCCGGAGCCGAGTGCGCCGGTGCCGAGTACGTGTGCTCGGGCGCCGTGTACGTGCGCTCTGGTGCCGAGACCGAGTGCTCGGCCGACTCGTGCTGGTACGTCGGCGCTGCCGGACGGGACTCGTCGCGCTCGGAGTTTGAGCGTGGTTGCGCCGCAGCGTCCGTCGTCGCGTGTTGCGCCGTCGCATGCTCCGTCGTCGCTCGCTCGGGAACCGTTCCGCGGTCGGGAGCGCTTGCGGCGGTCTCGTGTGCGCTCGACGCACCCTTCGCTTCACTTGGCGACTGCCCACGGATCTCGCCGAACCGCTGCCACGCCGACGATTCGTTCGGATGCGCGGCCGCTTCCGGCTTGCGTTCGGTTACGTTTGCCGCTTCCGTCTTGTGTTCGGTTACGTTTGCGGCCTCCGGCTTGCGCTCGGTTGCGTTTGCCGCTTCCGATTTACGCTCGTCCGAGTTCGGAACGCTCTCGTCGTGTGCCGTCGTGACGGACGGCTTCGCGGCGTTGCGTACCTGCTTGGCGAGTACCGGACCCGGCATCGTTGGATGCGCGGCAAAGAGCTGCTGTGTCGCGTCCGTCACCTTGGAGCGGACCGCTGCAAATTGGGTTGGTCGCTCGGCCGGTGGGGCAAATCGCTCGAACAACGCCGTTTTCGGGGCGATCGAGGCAATCCGCGTTGGGCCGGCCTGCGTGTACCGGAGGTTCGCCGCGGTCGGCGTTACCGGCACGACGTTCCGGAAGACGGCGACGTTCGAGAGCCTCGCGCTCGCGAGCGTCGTTGCCCGGATGCTCCGGAACTGACCGTTCTGGAACGACTTCGTTCCGATGACCATCACGCCGTGCGGCGTCGCCGCGTTGCGGTAGATCCGGTAGATCCTCGTGATGTTGTACGTGGTGTAGCTGTTGACGATCGACGGCGCGCTCTGCGCGTAGACCGGCTGGTAGTAGCTAGGCGGCGGCGCACCCCAACCGTATGCGTACGTTTGGTAGTTCGGATAGCCGACGGTCGGATAGCCGTACCAAGCGGCTTGCTGCGGCCCCCACCATGGGTAGATCGGCTCGCCGGGCGCCAGCGGCGTCCAACCGAGCGTGCCGGCGCTCAGCAGCGCGGGCGTCATGTTCGCTCCGCCGAGCAGGCCGAGGAATGCGACCATCGCGGGTGCCCAGAGCAGTTCCGATGCGTTGGTCGCCGGATACGGGTAGCCGTAGCCGTACGGATAGCCGGTCGCATACGGCGGGTAGCCGTACGGGGACGGCGCCGAGTAGCCGGCCGGATACGTGCCGACGTACGGGTACGGAGCCGCCGGGTACTGCGGCCCCGCGTTCGGGTACCACGACCACACGTTGTTGCTGTTCAGCCACGTGCCGTAATGATATGGCGCCCAGCCCCAGGGCTCGTTTCCAACCCAAGTGTAGCCATAGTTGGGCTCCCAGACCCATTGCCCGTTCTGGTACGGCGCGAAGTTGGCACCGGCGTTCGACGGCGTCCAGCCGTAGCCGTATTGCGAGTTGTCCGACCACGTGCCGTACTGCGAGAGGTCGGGGATGCCGACGATCTGATTGTTCGCATACTGGTAGCCGGAATCGTTGCCATCGAACGCGTCGCGGGACTGATTCCACGAATCGAAGTCGTCAAATGCAACGACGCTCACGGTCGTGAACCGCGGATCCGCCGGAGCGCCCGAGATTGCAACCGTGGTGCCGGCGTCGACGATCCGCGTGACCGACGACCCGAGCAGGGTCGCGCTTCCCGATCGAACCGTCACGAGCGTCGCCCCATCGCCATCCACGGTGACGCGATAGCGGCCGGGCTCGTTCGGGCGCACGGTGATCGACGGCGTGTCGATCTCGGGGTGCGCGTTCGTCGCATGGAGTTCGCTCAGGAGGACGGTCCCCGACGCCAACTGGACGGTGTGCCGGTCGGGGTCGAGGCGCGAAACCCGCAGTTGTACGCCGGAGCCGAGGCGCAAGAAGTTGCCGTAGTCGAACTGCAATTCGGCGTGCGACGCGGCGTTGCCGGTCGAGAGGTAGTCGCTCACCATCAGCGGCGCATTGGATGTCGCCGCGTACGTGCTGCTGGAGTCGCCGCGCCGGATCGCGACGTCGCCGCTCAGTGCGGTGAGTCGCGCGACGCCGGGTTCCTCGGCGCTCGCCGGAGCGTAGTTCGCGAGGACTGCGACGAGCAGGGCGCCGACCGTCGCCCCACCGAGCTTTCCGATGAATTTAAGTGATGAATGCATGATGTGTCCTTTTTTTCTCCGCCCAGTTCAGCGGGTGTCGGGTCCCGATCTCGTCGACTGGGCAGTTTGTGGGTACCCGGGTAACGTGGGCGCGCTCCGCGCCTGGCTTAGGCCGAGATGAAAGTCCCCTGTGTTGACTCCCAGGGACGGCCTCCCAGGGCAAGCGACGCCCTGGAACCCCGCCCGTTGTACCTGGGGTTAGGGCTCGCATGAGCACCGCAGAGACGATCCTCCCGGCCGTGGCGGGCTGGGTGACCCGCGAGCGCGCGGGGAGCCTCGAGATCCTCACGCTGTCGCGCCCCGAGCGGCGGAACGCGCTCTCCCTAGCGGTCATGCGCGAGCTGCTCGCCATCCTGGCCGAGGTTGGCAAGGACAGCAGCGTTCGCGTGGTCGTGTTGCGCGCGCTCGGCCCTGCGTTCAGTGCCGGTCACGATCTGCGCGAATTGCTCCGCCGCGACGTCGCCGAGTATCGCGAGACCTTCGACGTGTGCGCGCAGCTGATGACGGCGCTGCAGGCCATACCGCAACCCGTGATCGCCGAGGTTGCCGGCATCGCCACCGCGGCCGGCTGCCAGCTCGTCGCAACGTGCGACCTCGCCGTCGCGTCGACCGACGCCAAATTCGCGACGCCCGGCGTGAAGATCGGTTTGTTCTGCACGACGCCGATGGTTGCGCTGACTCGCGCGATCGGCCGCAAGCGCGCGATGGAGATGCTCTTGACGGGCGAGTTCGTCGATGCGGAGAGGGCCGCGAGTTGGGGCCTCGTGAACCGGGTCGTCGCCCCCGAGCGCTTGCACGACGAGGTGCTCGCCCTGGCGGGCAAGATCGCGGAGGCCAGCGGGTTCGTCGTCGGCCTCGGAAAGGCGGCGTTCTATGCGCAGATCGACCTCGACCAGCCCAAGGCGTACGCCTACGCGAAGGAGGTCATGAGCGTGAACGCGCTGGCCGCCGACGCGCAGGAAGGTATGTCCGCGTTCGTCGAGCACCGCGCCCCGGTCTGGAAGCAGTAGGTTAGCGCGGCGCGTCACCGCCTACGACGGAACCGCCGCCGCCGCGCTGCCGGCCGCGCCGAGAATCGGCGCGAGCACCTCGGTTAGCGCGGCGGGTTCCGCGAGGAACGCGTCGTGCCCGTGATCGCTATGGAGCTCGAAATAGCGGCTGCGGACGCCCTCGCGCGCGAGCCGGGCCGCAGCATCGCGGACGTACCGCGGCGGGAAGAGCCAATCGCTGCTGATGCCGACGAACGCGACCTGTGGCGCCGCCGGCGAGAGCGGGCGCGCACGAAGGTCGAAGAGGTCCATCGCGCGCGTGAGCGTCAGGTACGCGTTGGCGTCCATCCGCTTCGAGAAGTTGGCGCCCTGATGGTCCAGATAGCCCTCGACGTCGAAGCGGTCGGCGGCATTGACGTACGGGTCGCCGCCGTTGCGGTCGACGTGGCGCGCGAAACGCTCCGAGAAGAGCGCGTCACTCTTGTACGTCAGCATCGCGATCTTGCGTGCGAGCTCGATGCCGCGTAGCGGCGCAGCGCCGCCGTAATAGTCGCCGCCGGCAAAGTTCGGGTCGCTGCGAATCGCCTCGCGCGCGACGGCGTTGAGCGCGATCCCCATCGCCGCGAAGTGATCGTACGCGCCGATGACGATCGCGAGGTCGAGGTCCTCCGGGCGTTCGATCGCCCACGCCAGCGCCTGCATGCCGCCCAGCGAGCCACCGATCGCGGTGCGAATGCGCGTGATGCCCAGTACGGCGAGCGCGGCGGCTTGCCCGCGGACGATGTCGCCGACGGTCACGAGCGGAAACGACGAGCCGTACGGCCCGCCGTTCGGGCTCGCGCTCGCCGGGCCCGTTGAGCCGTAGCAGCTCCCGATCGCGTTGACGCCGACGATCGCGTCGCGCGCCGGATCCAGCAGGGCACCGGGGCCGACGATGCCGCCCCACCAATCGGCGACGCGGCTCGAACCGGTCAGCGCGTGCGCGACGAGGACGACGTTCGAACCGTCGGCCGCCGGCTCGCCGTACACGCTGACGCGCTGAACCACGCCATCGAGTACGATGCCGGAATCGAGCCGCAGAGGGCCGATCTCGACATCGCGCTCGATGGATGGTTCCGTATGAACCGTCCGCTACGCGCCGACCGGCTCGCGCGGAAGCGCTTTCTCGCGGGCGGCATCGAGCCCGCGTTCGAGATCCGCGATGATGTCGCGAACGTCCTCGATGCCGACCGACAACCGGACCATGTCTTCGGTCACGCCGCTCTCGATTTGCTCCACCACGGTCAGCTGCTGATGCGTCGTCGTCGCGGGATGGATGACGAGCGATTTAGCATCGCCGACGTTGGCGAGGAGCGAGAACAGCTGCAACGAGTCGATGACGGCCTTCGCGGCCGCCGCTCCGCCCTTGACACCAAACGTGAGAATCGCGCCGGCGCCCCGCGGCAGGTACTTCTTCGCACGCGTCGCCGAGTGGTGGTCGTCGAGGCCAGGATAGGATACCCAGGTCACGTCCTCGCGGGCCTTCAGCCACTTTGCGACCTCGAGTGCGTTGCGCGAGTGCCGTTCCATGCGCAGCCCGAGCGTCTCGAGGCCCTGCAGGAAGAGCCACGCGTTGAACGGTGAGAGCGCCGCGCCAATATCGCGCAGCAGCTGCACGCGCGCCTTGATGATATAGGCGAGGTTCCCAAACGCGGCCGTGTAACTGACGCCGTGATACGATGGGTCCGGCTCGACGAAGTCGGGGAACCGGCCCGAACCCGCCCAGTCGAAGTTCCCGCCGTCGATGAGGATGCCGCCGATCGACGTCCCATGGCCGCCGATGAATTTCGTCAGCGAATGAACCACGACGTTTGCGCCGTACTCGATGGGCCGTAGCAGGTAGGGCGTTGCGAGCGTGTTGTCGACGATGAGCGGGAGCTTGTGCTTTTGGGCGACCGCCGCGACGGCATCGATGTCCAGCACGTCGACCTTGGGGTTCCCGATCGTCTCGGCGAAGATGGCCTTGGTGTTGTCGCGGATCGCACGCTCGAAGTTCTCCGGCTTGGCCGGGTCGACGAGGGTCACGTCGATGCCGAGTTTGGGCATCGTGTGCACGAACGCGCTGTACGTCCCGCCGTAGAGCGACGCCGAGCTGACGATGTGATCGCCCGCCCGTGCCACGTTGAGGATCGAGTAGATCGAGGCCGCTTGTCCGCTCGCGAGCACGAGCCCGGCGACGCCGCCCTCGAGCGCCGCGAGCCGCTGCTCGAGCACGTCGCTCGTCGGGTTCATGATGCGGGTATAGATGTTCCCGAACTCCTGCAGCGCGAAGAGCCGCGCCGCGTGGTCGGTGTCATCGAACGTATAGGACGTCGTTTGGTAGATCGGGACGGCGCGCGACTTCGTCGTCGGGTCGCCGCCGTGTCCTCCGTGGATGGCCGTTGTCTCGAAGTGGTATCCGGGTGCGTCCGCCATGCTTTCCTTTCTATGCCGGTTGTGCGATAGCCGAGTCGAAGGTCAGCGCGTTGCTGGAACTCTCTGGCCGTGGGGAGTCGTCCTCCCACAGTGGGATGACGCTCTCGGCCCCGATGCCCGCGGCATCGAGGACGGCGGCGATGCGGTCTGGTTCGCTTGCGGCGCTTGCGGTCAGAATGGCCGGAACGCCGTCGAGCAGCGCAGCATCGACGCCCGCGTTCGCAAGCGCCTCCCGTGCGGGGCGCGCGTCGCGGAACGAATGAAGGCGAACGACCGCGCGCAGCGCGAGCCGCGCGATCGGCGGACCCGTTTGGAGCGGGTCGTCGAGCGCGCGGATCGTGTCGCCCGAGAACGCGCGCAGCGTCGCGATGATATCGGCGATGACGGCCGACGCCGTCGGCTCGCTTCCGGCGCCCGCGCCGGCGAACGTGAGCGA
>Ga0302324_100003403_pt1 | contig 35966 bp, 27 predicted proteins | sample Palsa_T0_1_FD_201949 | JGI IMG/M metagenome (GOLD analysis project Ga0302324, IMG submission 201949) | Peat permafrost microbial communities from Stordalen Mire near Abisko, Sweden - Palsa_T0_1 | ecosystem: Environmental > Terrestrial > Soil > Palsa > Peat permafrost | place: Sweden: Abisko...
ATTTTCAAGGTAGATTCGACCACTGTGTTAGCAGCGTGTTCCTTGATGACATGTTCACGGGCTGCTCGTCCCAGAGCCTCTGCTCTGACCGGATCATTTACAATTGCAAGCATCTGGCGCGAAAAACTCTGGGGATCTTCCGATTTCGCCAAAACTCCCGTCACGCCATCCACAATACTCTCAGGGCATCCCCCTGCATCGGTGCTTATCACTGGGCAACCCTGGAACATGGCTTCCAGCAGCGCATATCCCTGATTTTCCCACCTTGATGCTACTACCGTCACCATCGACTTGGTCCGTAGGGACATGATCTCGCTATTGGCCATGCGTCCGCGAAAGTCCACTCGATCTCGCACGTCGGCAGGAAGCACGGAATCGCGAAATTCATTGAAGTGCATTTTCCTGCCGTCTGGGCCGACCACGCCGTTGTCGGGCCCAACAAAAACCATCCTGAGATTGCCATTCTGTTTCACTGCCGACGCGAAGGCGTGCAAAATAATGTCGGCACCCTTGAGTAAATCAAAGCGCCCGACAAATAGGACGCAGTTAGTATCGCATCCGTTCCGGCTCCATAGCGGCGTCCGTTCCTCCATGACCACAGGATTAACGATGCGCTGAGCGTTTTTAGGGTTCAACTTGTACCTATCCAGGGTTAGCCGCAAAATCAGTTCCGTTGGCGCGACGATTGAATCTATCGTGGACAACGCTTGACCTTCGCGTTCGATTCTTTCGCGGCCCAGCGGCGATACCAGTTCGTCTTCGACCATCGAAGTAAATGCCGGCCCGTGAAGTTTGACTACCAAGGGCAAGGACGTGAGCCGTGCGACATCTGCGAACCAACCGAAAGATTCCTCCATCTCGACGATGTCGATAGGGTTGTGCCGGTGTACTTTATTTATGGCACCGGCAATTTCGGCACCAAAATTGAATATTCCGCGATAACTCGGACGCCCGCGGCGGACATACTTATTGAAAGCTCTCCTCAAACCAATGCCGATATCGCGGCCTATCAGATGGACATTCGGATCCTCCGACGTGGGGTCCATCTCCGCAGTAAAAACCGAAACCTGATGCCCCTGCGACTCGAGTTCGCGTTTCATCCAGTGGACGTAAGTTATGATGCCGTTCTGAAATTTTTGAAGCGGCCATGCGGGAGACCAGAAGGCTACGTGCACAAAGTAATTCCTCGACTCAAAGTCATCTCAAGCGCGTAAAGGGAGAATCAATAATCGGGCTCGACCTTACTTTGAAAGACCGCGCGCGACACCGCAACTACGCCGAGGGCAGGATCCAATTTCTTCCGCAACGGCCCCGGCCGGTGGGCGCCATGCTGCTGGATATAATAAGGACTTTCCAGGAACGATCCTCATAATTTCTTTGAGATGTCAAATAGTTCTCAGTTTAACTCAACGTATTGTCTCTAATCGCAGAGGCGTCTCCAGATTGCGTCAATTCCCATGGGGTAATCGAACACCGTTTACTGCGCAACGAAGATAGTTGAGCACCTGAATCGGGGAGTGAGCGGGCGTTGTTGGCCGCCCCTCCTAAGTGTCTCTCGTTTGGCGCCATCCCCACCGATAATGGTGGGGATGGCGAGTAACGGCATGCTGCAATCACTGCATACGCTGCTTCGGTGAAGCCGCTGGGGTGGGGATTGTCTGCCCCGCTCCGCTCGCGCCCGAACAACTCGGCCACCAACAAGGATTCTCCGATATAAAATTTTGTATGGCCTGCCACTTCGGCGGGGCGCTGCTCAGCGGAGTGACGGTTTGCATGATCGATTCAACGGCGCCCCAGGAGCCGTACTTGCTGCCTGCTCCGACATCATTGTAGTGAATGAAAAGCTGTCCACCGCCGGTTTTCCATAGCTGGAAATACCGCGTGTAAGCTTGGCCCATTCGCGGGTCTCGATTGGCCGCTATATAGAGGCTATTTAGCGCGTCTGTCGCGCCGTACGCAAAACTCTGCCCGCCTTCGTACGCCAAGAGTGACAGCTTGTAAGGCGCGAGATTGACGATGTAGTCCTTCAGCCATGCAGCATCCTGTGCGATGAACCCGCCAGCGGGGATGGTCGAATCGTTTTGGTGATATAATGATTGAAATAGATTCGCCAGGCCTCCATCAGGTTGCGATGTCCAGGCCGAAGGCACGGCTCCTCCCATGTAAGGCGCCACAGCCACCGCATTGATCGCATGTCCGGAACAGGGAGCGCCCTGAGTCCAATACGGGCATTTCAACGCCTCTGTCGCCGAAAAGCTCCAGGCCGCTTGCGCGCCGAGCACACATACCAGCCTGGGATCGGAACGCCAGACTGATTTCCAGATATCACACATCTGCGCGGTGCGCATTCCGTACCACACGCGATTGTATTCATAACCTCCATTCCCCGATGATCGCGTAGGCCAAAGAGCATGGCCCTGACTCTCGGCGTACTTAAATTGGCTGAACGAGGAGTTCCATACCTCGTTGCTGAGCTCCACATAGATCTTTTGGGTGCTGCCCAATTGACTATGTACGAGCATCGCCATCTGGGTCATGTAATTGTCATCGGCCATCACGGGAACGTTCATCCAGGCATCGGCCGACACGGCATTGGCGAGTTGCACCGCGATCTCGATGGGAACTCCCTTTGCAGTACCGAAAAACGCATAAGTTGGGATGGGGCGATCAGTCCATGACGACAGCGTACTGCCGTTGGTCTGAAACCAATCCATGAAGCGCAGGGCGCGAAGATTCTGAATGAGATTGAGAAAGGCCGGATTGAAGATTTGCCCAGCCTTCGCCGCGGTCTCATTGGCCGCTGTTACCACTTTGATGTTCCGCAAGTAATTACCGGTATTGTGGGGATCGGTCGCTACGATGCGTAGATCTATGCCTTTATTACTGGGAACTACGTTGATTACGTCTCGCCCGGGTGAGCGGCTCACCAGAGTCGCGTCAGATCCATAGGTCAGAGTTCCTTGCCCGTCGTACAGCACAACGTACCCACCGGCCGTATAGAGCCCGTTTGCCGTAGGGGGCATGCCCAAAAGAAACATAACACCCAAGGAATTGAATTGCTGCCTCGCAGGCTCGTTGATACTACTGAGCGTGATCGGCCACCCGTTCGCATCGAGATTGATATATCGCTCCTCGTTGGTCTCCCAGGCGGCGTCGGAATGCGTAATCCATCCTTGCGCTGTAGCAAAGCTATTGATAAACGGCTGCTCAGTCGTGTAGTAGGTTACGGCCCCAAGGTTTATGCCCATCGCGGATTGGGCGTTGAAAGACGTGGCGGCACGCGCCTCATGCGGCACTGCCGAGAGGAGCAGAACTGCCGAAATCAACACGATCACCCCGGTTGAGGCGACTCGCCGGAGATCGAATGAAGTTCGGAAAAATCCTGAAGTATCCAAATGCACGGCCTCCCCATATCTTTTGCGATCGCGTAGGGCTGAATTTGCCATATGCGCGCAGATTATGGCCCTCAATCACAGCGGCGGGTTATCTCCTTGCCTGGCAAGAGCGGCGCAGGCTATCGTAGCCGGGAACTATGAGCTAGGGTCAAGGGCTGCGAACGATTTAGACCGTCTTGCTCGTAGGCAGATCCATATGCCCGTTTCTCGGCGAGGAGTTTCATGACTATTCCCGCTCACCAAAATGAACGAGGCAATACTGCCTTAGGGAAAGTTGAGCCTGGCGCATCGCCCGTAAACGTAGCATTTTCCAGCGATGATCGCGGTACTGTTGGACTGGCTGTCGCGGTTCATTCTTTGCTTCGACATACAAAACGCGCGATCAACGTTTGGATCATTGAAGATGGTATTGATGTATACACACAGAAGCGACTGCAGTCCAGTTGGAAGGGCGCGGACTGCCTGGCGCAAATTCACTTTTTATCGCGAAGCGAATTACCCCTCAAGGTGCCGACATGGTGGGGCACCAAGGATTGGCCGCTTGCGTCCTGCTATAGATTCCAGCTTTCAGAGGTTCTGCCAAAAACCGTCCCGCGTTGCATCTATCTCGATATCGATGTGCTCATCGGCACCGACGTCGGCGTTTTATATGACCTCGATATGCAGGGATTTCCGATTGCAATGGTCGACGGATTGATGAAGGTGGAAGCCGACAGACAATACATTATCGGTCTCGGCCTGGATCCTAACCACTACGGTAACCCGGGCGTCATGTTGATGGATCTCGATGCGTGGCGGCGGGAGAACCATGCAACCCGGCTCATCGATCACGCGCGCAACATGCGGCCTGACCTATGGTTCTTCGATCAGGACATGCTCAACGATTACTTTAAGGATCAATTCCTTCTGCTCGAATGGCGCTGGAACGCACGCGACGCAGCCCTCTCACCCGAAGGGATAATCCAGCACTTCGCGGGAAAGCCGAAGCCCTGGGAAATGAGCCCCCATCAGGCCACTCTAACGGGATTGATCGCATGGCATCGAGCGCGCGCGGAAAACGATTTCGAATCCACTCCGCCATCGCTAGCCAAACGAGTAAAGCGGCGTTTCGATGTGGGAATTGCGCGCGTCCAACGGCAGTTTCGGCGCAGAATCCGATCGGCTCAATGACGATAAGGTGAGCGAGCGCCGTGAAACGCCAGCTAAGCGCTCTATTCCAGCCCTATCAATTCGGCTTGCATCATAAAATCATGGGCGCTCAATAGATTTACTCCAGCAGCCATGGCGGGCTCATTGCGATCAAGGCGACGCAATCTCAGTCGCCTGGCAATCGTGATGAGATGGATCTCCATCTCCATTCGCGCCAAGTGTTCCCCGATGCAATTTCTCGGCCCTATCGAAAATGGCAGCAACGCCAATGGGTCCGTATCCATTGGCGTTGCCGGATCGAATCGATCGGGATTGAAGACGTCGGGCGCCGCCCAAAGGTGCGGGTGCCGTTGAATGTAATAGGGTGAGATGTAGATCTCGGTACCGGCTGGCACGAAGTAATCGCCAATATGGTCGTCCCTGATCGCCCGGCGAGTCATTAGCCAGCCAGGGGGGTAGAGCCGTAAAGCCTCTTCGATAACCATTCGCGGGTACACGAAATGTTCGAGATCCTTCGGGCTTCGTATTTTCTCTGCGGAACGATTGTCCAATTCCGCCGATAATTTCGTCTGTACGTGCGGGTTCTGAGCGAGCAAGTACCACATCCAGTTCAGCGTACTTGCCGTGGTCTCGTGCCCCGCGACGATTAGGGTCATGACTTCCTTGGTCAGCTGTGCATCAGACATGCCTTGACCGCTATCGCGGTCGCGCGCCTCCATCATCATGCCGAGGAAGTCCGTGGCAGTTCGATTCTGATGCCGCCGCTTGGCCGCTATCTCTACTATCCTGCTTCCCAACATATTGAATACATGGGCGAATTTTAGATCTCGCGCGGCCTCCTCTGATACCAGCCTGAAGTGCGGCGCCACTTCTTCGTAGTCTTCTCCAAAAATCGAGAGAAGCACGATTTCGAGGATCGTGAGGCTGATATCGCGCGTGACATTGATTGCCTCCCGTGCGCGTGCGCCCTTTACCCACTTATCTAGAAGGCGTTGATTGGCCGCGGTAATCATGCCGGTCAGTTGCCCCAGCGAGGCACGGTTGAACGCCGGCTGGATCATTCGTCTCTGCCGCTTCCACAGGTCACCCTTGCTGACCATCAATCCGTTACCAAGGAGCAACGCAATTCGCTTGATGGCAAACCCCTTGGGGTAATTTTGCCAATTCTTTAGGAGCACATGCTCGACGTAGTCAGGGGCGCTAATCACATAGACGTCCGCTCCATAAATGGACGCCCGATAGATATCCCCAAATTCAACGAAATGTTTGCCAAGCCAATTCAACAGATCGTCACTACTGCTGTATTTCTCGACAGGCCCTAATGGGATCCGCCGTGCTTCCGTTTCCATTCGCTGGACTCCTGACGCAGGCACAAAAGAGACGAACCCGGAGTCGGTCGCCAGGGAGGCCCTGAATTACTGACCCTCTCGCAGAATGTCGACCAGGTGGGCGCAGGGATCCACGCCGTGGGCCCCGCCGCCATTAATCTTCGCGCAGCATATTGGCCCTCCCCTCCTGGCGCAGAATCAATCTCGCTGGCACACCCACCGCGGTTGCGCCAGCCGGGACGTCGTCAAGCACCACTGCATTGGCCCCGATTTGGGCGTTGTCTCCGATCCGAATTCCCCCTAGTAACTTCGCACCGCTCCCCACGAGAACATTGCCGCCGAGCCGGGGCGCTCCGTCGGATCCGACCGCGAAGGTAGCTTGCTGGAATATCATACAGTTCGGTCCGATCTCCGAGGCTGGATGGATGACGATGCCATTTGGGTGCGGGAGTTCGAGTCCACCGGCGATGCGTGAATTAAGCGGAATATCCGCCCCAGTTACTACGCTCCAGAATCGATGGCGAAGCACTGCGACAAACTTGCCCAAAATGCACCACGGACTCTTCGACCCCCCGCATCGCTGGTAGGCGCGGATGCTCGCCAGTAGGGAGCGAGAAGGAGCCCATGCAAATAGTCGCTTCGATTCCCTTGACCAATCGGGAGTTGTCGCCGACGGTGGGCGGGAAACCGGCTGATCACTCTTGCATGCCGAGGCCATATTGCAACTGTCCGTCATGCCTATCACCGGCTAACCCAGATCGGAGCAGCGGCGAGCGGGTCCACTATCTGGGGCAACGCAGAGCGATTACAAGACCCCACGACGCTCCGCACCCGCTGCCCGACCCCACCTTCGAAACTCGAGTCCGGCGGCAGATTTTCGATTTCTGTGATGTTGCTCAGCGACTCGAGAAGCGTAATCGAGTCGAGATGGTACCGCAGCAATCGAGTCGCAGACCCAAAGGATCCTTCAGCCGCTGACGCGAGTTCGATTTCCTGGGCGTTACCAAGCTTCTGCCAGGCAATCTCGCCGGGCTTCGGAAATTCGTTAAGAACAAGATCCAATAGCGCGGAATCGAAGAAGTAGTCGATTACGAGGTACGAAAAAGGCTTGGCAGGAATATAGGACGCATGGGCCGACTGCGACAGCTCTTCCACGCGCGGCAGAGGGAGAAAACCTCCGATCGTCAACTGCTTAATCGATTCCATTGCCTTTCCGGGTAAGAATCGGCCGCTCCTTGCCGGAGGGGAGCATAACAGACTGACTGGTGGCATTAACCTGATCGCCAACAAGTCAGCCCTAAGGCATTGGGGAAGGAGGCTATGCGCCTGAGCGGGAGGCCCCAGACGCAGGGCATGCGCTACAGAGCCGCTGCCACAGCGCGGCGCCCGCGTCGATTCTGGCGCGGCTGTATTTCGCGGCCCAGGCTATCCGTCACCACTTAGCAGTGGAGTCTCGGACTGTATTCCCCCAGCTCCATCACGAGCCGGGAAGATATCCACCATTTGTGGTGCAGATGCTCGACGTTGATGCGGAGACACTAGGCTAAAGCCGTAGAAGCCCCTCTCGCGGCCTAAATCAGGCTAACCCCGGACGGGGCCGGAGATGGATCCGCATTTCGCCCGACGCCAACTTGACCGGAGCACAAATTCGGCGTCTCTGGGCTGCCGCGGGCCACCCCCGCTGAAGTTACCAGCTCCCTCGCGCAAAAACTCCTGCCTTCCGCTTTCCTGCTGGACAATGGCGCGGCCTGAAGAAGCGTAAACGAAAAACACTTAGAGAGCCTTTGGGCGTCGACCAACAACGTGGGTACCTCGCGCCGCCGACGTCATTGAACAACGAGGTTCGTCGGAGACGCGGGCACCGCCGGCGGTTGCGTTTGCCCCTGACTCGCAGAGTACGTCCAGGCCGTGACAGTTTGATTCGCGCCAAAGTACCCAGTTGAGGCTGTGAAACCAGCATAAGCGCTACTACCGCCAACAATCGAAGGGATATTGACTGTGTAGCTGTGCGTGAAATGGGCTGAGGTCACGGTATCGGTGACAGTCTCAACCAGCGTCGTGCCGTTGTAGCTTAAGTTGACAGTCAGCGGATGCCCAGAATGGAGCGATACGCCTGATGAGGTCATATCGATGCTGGAGCCTGTGGGCACCACTCCATTCGTGTAGAGCCCAGTGAGATTACCCGATCCATTGTAGTAGTCGAAAATAATTCCGATGCTGTTGAGGATCCCGGTATAGCCCAGGTTGGTGGATACCCCACTCAGTGTCCACGGGCCACCGCTCACCACGACAGTGCCGAAAGGACCATTGCCGAGTTTCCAGTCGTAATTCGTGCCTGTCGAAGTCTGCGGATAGTTCTGAATGACAAACGCCATGCCATTCTCAGTGACAGTCGTGGGATTGACCGTAAAAGTTGTGTTAAATGTCTGAACGTTAACAGGCGCCGCATACCAAGCAGCGGCAGATTCAAATGTGTTCTTCGTGTCTGTGAGAACGATATTACCGCTGTTGATCGTCGCGTAACCGACGGCTTGAATGAGCCCATTCGTGCTCGCAAAGCCGCTCGGGAAATTGATGACCGGCGTGCTGCTGGCCTGAATCTGATAATTACCCTGCGCGACATAACTATCCGTGTAACCCGTCTGCACTGCCACCGCCTGGATGAGCTCGCTTGAACGGACACTTATGGGCGTCCCGGTGTACTGTGTAGAGGCAGTGGTCGGCGGCATTCCGTTCGTCGTGTAGTAGATCGTGGCGCCCGCGGGGCCGCTCACGGAAACAGATTGCGTCGAGGTGTATTGCCCTGGGTTCACGCTGAAAGTAGGAGTCGCTAAGCGCGTGTTGTAGCCTTCCGAGAATGTCCAACTATTGAGCGTATTCACATGACCAGAGGTTATCGGCGTGTCGGAGCAGAAGCCGATGTAGGCGGTGTTCGCCCCGACGATGGCCGGGATGTTAACGGGCCAGCTCTGGCGCGTCGTCGCTCCGGTGGAGGTGTCCGTCAGCACCATGGTGAGAATCGTGCCATCGTAGGTGACGATAGCCCGCATCACATCGTCACTGCCGATATTGACATTGAGCGGGTGTAGATCCACCTCTGCGGCGTAACCCTGGGACGGGCCGGCAGCTCCTATCGCTGGGCCACCATCGACATAGAGCCCGACGCTGCTGATGGGAGGTGGCGCTACGTACCAACTCGTCTGATTAAAGGGGCTTACGCTAAATACAAGGCCCACGCTATTTCCCAACGCAGGCTGCGAAGCTCCTCCGCCCGCACCGTAACCCAAGCCGTTCGCAGAATTACCGCCAGCGCCCAAACCAGAATATCCAGGGTTGGTCGTGCTATTGGAGTTCTGGATAACAAAAACCATCCCATAGCCATCGGTGCCGGGAATCTGAAAAGTGAACTGAGTCGTGAAAGCCTGAACGTTCTGAAGCGTCTTGTACCAAAGGCCCCCGCCGTGGTGACTGGTCCCATCGGTCATGTTGACCTCATTGCCGCTGATTGCCACCGCTCCGGTCGGGGTGACGTTAGGGGAACCAGAGAAATTTGGGTAACTGAAAATTAAGTTTGCGCCTGTACCCGATGCGGACGCGACTTTGCAGGTCGCGAACATCGCCATCGCGATCAGCGCCAGCCACGTGTTCAAAACTCTCGGTGTTCGCCCTTGGTACATCGCGACCTCTTATAAAACTGGATTATTTCGCAGTAAACAGTGTTCGATTGCCCTGCGCAATGTGACGCAATCTGCCGACGCATCGGCAATTGCATGCGGAGAGCCTCGAATTCCCCTAACAGAGAACTATTTGACATTCCTATTAAATTGTGATACCGGCCGCTTCTGGAAGGCGCTTGTTCAGGTGCAAACCATCTATGGTCAAAAATGCCGCTAGGAGTCACTAGCTGCATATCTACACGAAACGAACTCAGTCACTCTAACGCAAGCAATATGTTATTCGAATTATGAGTTCGATCTGCGCCTCAAGCCCCGCATTTGCAGGTATAGGGAACTCGATTCGAACAAAGTCCGCATGGCCGAGATGTCAAGTAAGGAAGGAATCGATTTCCACACGGCCGTGCACACGATCGACTTGGAGGTCGCCCGCTGGGCCGAAGTATTGCAAGAGCAGTTCCGAAAGATTGGGCCGTTCCTGGTTCCCCTCGACTGGGACAAAGTGCTACAGCTGACGAAGTTCCGTAACCGCACCCCCGCCGCATAGCCTCGCCGAATGCGCATTGTCACTTGGCGAGGCTCGATCAATGCCACGTCGGACGGCTAAGGAGACGCACGTCTACATGTCACACGATTGGCGCGGCACGATCCAATCGCCTGAGCCGGTCATGGTTTATCGAGAGCGCCGCCGCGGCTGGCTGGCACGGCTGCGCGAGTGGTTCACCGACCGCAGAGAGTCGATAAGTAAGCGAGTGCGACGATGAGAGGCCCGCTACGCGCGTTTTCGACCGCGCAGCATTGCGAGACCGCCGAATAGCAGCGAAATCGCGCCTGTTGCGGATGCAGGGTCGATTTCCGGCGCGGTGGCGATGGTTGAGGAGGTGTTAATGCCGATAGCGGTTTGCTCGAGGCCTTGAATATCACCAAATTCCCTGCCTGAACCGCTAAAAAAAGCATAAGCATAATTTGGGTGGAGAGAAGTATTAGTGCTAGCGACGAACCACAGATTCCCACCGCCGACATATGTCAGTCCAGCTGCGGTTGCGTCTACACCAGTTGGTGTGCCTTCGAGGGCTTCCACAACCGCGGCGTCTGGGTCGGACGATCCCCATGTCCCAAAGTCTAGCACCGGGGTTTTGTCATCACTCGTCAAAGCGGCAGTAAGGTCGTAAGTGAATTGAAATGACACAATGTCACTGCCCTGTAGGACACCAAGGTTTCCATCGGTGGTAATTGTGCCTGCAAGGGTATCCCCGATCCCGTCATTCAGCGGGGTCAAGACGTACGTGATGTCCTGCTGTTGTGCATACACGGCGGAAGCAGCCATCAGCAACGCAACACCAATCGATGCGCAAATACGAAGCGAATTGAAATTCATGGTGAATTTCCTAAGTTGTCTAGTTCCGTGGACCTGAGAGAGAGTGGCGAGAGAAAGTTACGCGAGCGAAAGTACAAACTCCCTGATGTGGGAAGCAACCGAATTTGCATTATGTTCAAGGCGACGCTTAGCTACCTGCTGTGCACATCCACATTAGATAACTTGTAACAGGGTCCAGGAGCCAGCGTCGCTGTATGACGATTAGGAGGAAACCTGAATACCCCTAAAGAGGCGTCTCCTCGTCATGACGAGAAGCGACAGCCAATCGCCAGCGATGTTAGCGGCCTGTGCGATAACGCGCCGCGTCAGCGGGGAAACCAGTAAATTCGCGACCGCGATCCGCCAGACTGGCAGGACCCTTAGGGTCACCTTGACGCACGCGGACGTCTAAACGGCGCTTGAGGATGATCCATAGCACTTTGAGGGATTTCACGGGTGCGCCTCTGCGGGAGTTCAAGACGGAGGTGACGAGCCCATCCAATGTGCAATGATTGGTGGGCGCTGACCGCGCAGGCTGTCCGCGGCCGCCCGACGTCAAGGTGCTGGGACGTAAACTACGTGGCGTAAAGAGATTTGATTGGTCCCGTTAGCCGTGCGATTCGTACTCAAGAGAACATGAGGACCGATCGTCAATGCTGTGAGGTTATTGTCAAACGTAGGCAATACGAAGATACAAAAAAGGGGCGGGGCGTCCTATCACGCGAATTCCTGCGATATCTTCGATGTCAGGAATTTCGGTTCAGTCGTGGATCATTACGCGTACTTTTTGATCAGCTCGCTTCGGTGAGCGAACACCGCCTCATCGTTGTAGATTTCACGGCTGGCTGCAGCTTCGCGTGTTAACCGTCGAAGTTCCTCGCGGCTGTTGGCAAGCCGGATTAGATTTGTAGCCAGAGCGCTTGGGTCTCCTATAGGCGAAAGGATTGCCCCACCCCGGTGCCCGACCAGCTCGCGCGCATAGCTGCTCTCGTAGCCGACCAGGGGCAACCCTGAGATTAGCGCTTCAATCAAACACCGAGGAGATTCCGGAGTGACATGACAAAATAAGAGCACGTCTTGGTGGCGCAGAAAAGCGAGTACCTCCGATCGATCACCAACGAACCCGGCAAATCGGATGCACGCCTGGAGATTAAGCTCGCGGACCTTTGCTCGCGCGTCCTCGAGAAGAGATCCATCGCCGAGCCAGACGGCCTCAATTCTTTCGGCTCCGAGAACTTTTACTGCCTTGGCAATTGCATCGATCCATTGATGTGGCGCCTTCATTGGGTGGGCGCGGCCGACATAGCCGATTCGAAGTGAGGATCTGCCGCCCAAATCCGTCATCTTGGAAGCCATATCCGTTTCTGATATCGCATCGTTGGGACTGACATGCACATCGTGGACCAACGCCGGCTGGCGACAGAGCGGAGCGTAAGCGTCATACACCGTTTGCCCATGGAACAAACCCAAATTGCAGGCTCTGATGGCGCGATACGTCTGTCGCTTGGTTATGGCCGCGTAAATCCAGTTGCGGATCTGTTCTTTTGCTGAGTTATGATAGTTGGTTGCCATTTCGTGCATAACCCAATCGAACCACAGGCTGAACTTGCGCTTCTGCCGCCGCGCTGCAGCGACTCCGAAGTTGCCCCAGGCACCGAACGCCCCGAGCGTCGAAAAGCAAAGGTAGCGGTGATTGGAGACCAACGTATCAAATCGGCGGATTACCTCTGAGCGAAAGCGGAAGTGATCACGCGGATGGTATCCCCAAGGAAATGGCTCAAAAACGTGACGCCCTCCTGCAAGCAATCGGGACGGGTCGGCCCACACAATCGTGGAGTCGTTGCTCTGAGTCAGGGACAACTCCGGCGCGCAAACGGTTACACGGTCAAAGTGCTCGGCCCACAATCGCAGTCCGTTTAGCGCCTGAGCTTCGACTAAAAGCCCCGTGGCTGTTCTGCCGAACGGCACCCCGATATCAAGGAGCAGGCTGGACTCGCTCATGGCATCCCCGTAATCACTGAGCTTTTCCACGTGTAACGTAGGCGTAGCACAGCAATATCAAAGAGTGGACAACTTGTTAGAGCGCCGCCAGACAAGTGATGCAATAGCACCAGCCTTTCACGCTCCTCATTGCGCATAACTGTCAGTACACCAGCCGTGTAAATTGCCCACGTTGTTACCCAGTTTGACCCCTATGCAGACACGTTGAAAGCATCGCTATTCCTGTCGCTTGCGCAAGTTTTGCATTGCGCACGAGTTTCAACGCACGCCCTCCTGAGTCGTCCAGCCGGCCACGCGCTGACCTGCGCAGTAACCAGAGAGGCAAGATGGTGACTACGAACAAAGCATGTCATGGATGGGATTGCCGTACAAACTGCCCGCCTGTGACCTACACGCTACAGCATAACTACGACGCACTGGAGTCGAGAATGATTCGATTGTCCGGATTTGGATCATGCTCGGCTGATGCGCTCTTCAACAATCTGGGCTATGCTCGATCGGGTCGCAAGGCGCGGATTTCCGGACGGCTCTATCATCGTAGTTGCGCAATGAGGCATGCACACGAATGCTATTTAATTCACTGGCATTCTTTTGCTTCTTAGCGTGTGTTTATGTCTTTTACCGTATCTTTCCGTTCCGTTTGCAGAATTGGATGTTGCTCATCGCTGGCTATGTGTTCTATGGATTTTGGGACGTCCGCTTTCTATTTCTGATTGCATTCTCGACGACTGTCGATTTTTCTATCGGCATGCTCATGGCCGACAGAATAATGACGGCGCGACAGCGCTGGACGGCGTCGCTATTTCTGGTTGGAGCCGCGCTTTTTTCCCTGTGTCCAAACTGGTTGGCGCTGCGCGGAGGTTTTAACGGCAGTCATAGCGCCGCCTTTTTTACGCTACAAGCACTCGGTCTTAGGGTATTGGCGGGTACAACCGTCTTCGTTCTCATCGCCAATTTGATGATCCGGGCCATTAAGCGGCCGCCCACTGAGAGAAGGCGCCGATTTTATATTTGTTGTTCTGTGTTCGTAAACTTGGTCTTTCTGGGATTTTTCAAATATTTTAATTTCTTCGTCGACAGCGCCGAGTACGCGTTGCACGCGATTGGAATCAACCCTATTAATTTCCGGCTGTCCGTTGTTCTACCCGTTGGTATTAGCTTTTATACCTTTCAGTCGCTCAGCTACACGATTGATGTGTATCGGCGGCGTATTGGCCCGACGGCACGGTTCTGGGACTTCGCACTGTTCGTCGCTTACTTCCCGCCGATGGTGGCAGGGCCCATTGAACGTGCGCGGCACCTTCTGCCGCAGCTCACTAGGCCGCGCCGCATTCGGCTTATTCAATCAATGGACGGAATTGTCCTAATTCTCCTAGGTCTCTTTAAAAAAGTGGCTGTTGCCGATGGCATTGCGCCTGCGGTCGCCTCGGTTTTCACCTCAACGGGAACTGTTTCTCGGTCTGATATCGCATCTGCTACTGTCCTTTTTGCCATTCAAATATTTTGCGACTTCTCGGGTTATTCGGACATCGCGCGTGGGGTCAGTAAGCTGTTTGGAGTCGAATTGATCTTGAACTTCGATTTGCCTTACTTTTCGAGGAACCCAAGTGAGTTTTGGAGACGTTGGCATATCAGCCTTAGCTCGTGGCTTCGAGACTATCTCTATATACCTCTTGGAGGAAGCCAACGCGGCTCACTCCGTACGTACTGCAATCTATTGCTTACGATGTTACTGGGCGGCCTCTGGCATGGTGCAGCGTGGAATTACGTGTTGTGGGGCGGATACCAGGGGGCGCTGCTTTGCGGCCATCGGTTAATGACTCACGGCCGCGAAACACTACCAACCTCCAGCGAGGCAATCAGAGGCACAAGCACGCTGCATGGGGGTGCAGTGCGTAGTTCGCGATTCCTTCCCGCTTGGCTTTCGACGCCACTTCGAATCGCGGTGTTCTTCTTTTTTTGTTGTTATGGATGGCTGCTATTCCGTGCACATTCATTTGAACAAATTAAAGCGTTTACGGCACAGCTGCTTGGCTTTGGCACAAGCGGACCGTCAGTTATTACAAAGCCAGCGACCTCGGCGCTCGTCGGAATCGCGGTCTTGAGTCTCATACAATTCGTCGACTATAGAAATGATTGCCTCGAGAGCTTCAAACGATGGCGCTTACCATTTCAAGGCGCGCTTTATGCAACGCTCATTTTCATCTTGATCATGGGGACAAGTAATGCTCCCGTCCAGTTCATCTACTTCCAGTTCTGAACCCGCAAGCCCGGATCGGCAATATGGTCACGCGCGGCTCCGTAGGCGAGTATTAGTTGTTCTATTGTGGACGATTGCTGGCTTAGTCGTGATTGATGTTGCCGTCGGCTTGGCTTTCCGCTTACCGGCTGATGCGCGAAGTGAAGGTTCTTCTCTGCAGAACTACTTTAACTACGGTCGATCGATCGAGGGGAAGCTTCGGTACCTGGTCGGTAGGACGCCTGAAGAAGATGCCCCGATAGTTAAGTCGGGGTGGCTTTTGCAGGATTGTTACGTAGAGAGGAGCTTCCCCGCTGGCAAGCTGGGTTTCGATATCTATGGGATGTCTTTCTCTGCCTTGATAGCGGATCAAATGACAAGGCTCGACCCTGACCTCGCGAGCCGACAGTTCGGTGGCCCAGCCGCTCCGCCCAATCACAGCTATGCGTGCTTTTTGCGGCGGTTCGAAGCGAAGCGCGATCTCGCTCCAGTTCAAATCGTGGGCGTATTGGCATCGAGCGTTCGAAGGATGGAGACTATCGGCGGCCTTACTACGAGTTTCGAGAGTCCGATGCCGTTTTCATACCCCCGCTATTCTTTGAGCCGAGACGGTCACCTCTCGGGTCACATGCCGTCAATCGAGTCCGCCAATGATCTGCGCGTCGCGCTCAGCGATTCAGACAAATGGCGCGCGTTCGAGCAGGATCTCGCGAGCAACGACTACTTTTACTCGCGGTCGGTGTTCCAGGCGAATGTCTTTGATCACAGCGTGATCGCGCGAATGATCCGTCGCGCGTGGGGTCAGCGTTTGCTGAATGAGCGAACTGACGCGCTTCGCGGAGCGGGGGGATTTTCAGGTGCTCCCGATATTCCACCCGTCCTTGGCGCCATCCTGGTCGATTTCGCAAAGAAAGCGCGCGCGGGGGGAACTCGGCCAATAGTGATTCTCATTGAGGATCGGGGCTATGGAGAATCGCTTTCCAGCATTGCAGTTCCCACCCTCAAGGCGAACGATATCGAGTTTGTAGCAACATCCACGATCGTGAGTCCCGATGATTCGGGCAACTTCGTGGCGGACGGACATTTTACGCCTGCGGCATTTGAAAAAATCGCCCGCGCGGTACTTAAATTATTTGGCAAGGATATGATTTGCAATCCCAGTACCCCTTCAAGGTGGTCCCCAACCTAGGAAATCAGCCGGTCCCCACACGGGAAATCATGCACAAGTGTGCCCGCATTAGCGATTGGGCTCCAAGTCGGCGCCTTTTTTCACCGTCCAGTCGGAATGAGCAAACAATTCTTCGCTCAAGACCTTTTCCATTACAGCCCGGGGACCGCTTTGAGTGAACACGTGATCAGCGTTGTCAATGACATGAATGCGGCAGCGCTCGCCGAGACGCCGGACGGAGGCACCCGCTTGCAATTTCAACAAGTCGATTCCGGGATCGCCCTCCGCAAATACGAACACCACCCTTATACCTCGGGCGACGATCTCCTCGAGTTCCGAGCCAAGATCGTTGGGTAGCTTGATGCGAAGCGCTCGGGCAATATCCCTGGTTGCTGATTCGACCGCGAGCAATGGGCGCTGCATGTAAATCCTCAGGATGCGCACGATGTTGACCTGTCCGGACAGGAGCCGCCTCCACGCCCCGACGGAGAACATGCGTTCCCGATACACGCCGGGATTTTTCACAATTTCCGCAAGCTGCAACATCTCCAATGTGTCGCCCGGATTCCAGAAATAATGTTGCGGATTCACCATGAGAATGCGATTCACAGGCACGCCGGCGGCTGCGGCTCGCAGAGCATGATAGGCACCTGAACACAGCCCGCTGAGCGTGCAATCGCGAACTCCGTAACGGGTGCGGAGGAACTCGATTGCGGCGCCAATATCCTCCAATGCCTCGGGCGGAAATACATCGTTGTCGGGGCATCCGGGCCTGGTGCGGCTGTCGCCCAACCCGGCGAGATCCATGCGCAGGACGATGTAGCCTCGGTACGCCCAACGACGCGCGAAGGAAACATATAGACGGCTTGCGCCGATGTGGTAATCAGCTCCTGCATTAAGCAGGATCACGGCGCGCCGACGCGTTTCCCCGGAGCGAGGCTCCGTGACGATTCCGAACACCAACCCGTCGCGACCCAGGAATACGGGTCGCTCAGTAATCGTCTTTGAGCCCGGGCCGGAGTCCTCCGCCAAGGTCAGCACCGTACTGCGTACGGGAGCGCAATCGCCGACTCGTCCGATCTCGAGGTCCGATCCGGCACGCGATCGACCACCGAGCTCGACCACCCAATCACGCGTCGCCGCGATCATTTCCCCGGGAACCACGGCAAACTGGGGCGCCGTCATGACCATCTCGACCAATCCCGGCAATGCAAGATACTCAGTCCGCCCTGTTCGCGCGGACACCGATTCCGCCCACCGCTTGGCAACCGGCATGCTTGCGCCATCGATGACCAGCAGGTCGGGGACTTGCGGAGGCGGAAGCAACGTGAAATCAAGCTTTCCGAGGGAAGTAAGCGTTGCCGCGGACAACGTGTAGCCGCTGACCTCCATCGACCCCGCCTCCGTCTTGTCATCGGCTGCGGCGCCGTTGCCCGCCATCGCAGCGCCGGCCATGCGCGTCGTTCGCAGCTCGCGCAGATATCGACGGCCGCTCAGGATGGGAGAGATCAAGACCAGGCCGCTTGCCGTGCATTCGGCGGCCGCGAGCATCGCCAGCAGCCCCCCAAGACGTACCCCGAGGAAGCAAACACGCGCTACGCCGGTTCTTCGGCGCAGTTCAGCGGCTGCCGCCACGACGTCGCGCGCCCATACTTGGATTTGATCCGCCTTAGGGTCGATCTCCGGCGAATCACCGGTACCTAAGTAGTCGAACCGCAGCGCCGGCAGGTCGGCGGCAGCGAGGGATTCCGCAAAGCCGCGGATTCCGCGATGCGAGCAGATCGCCTCGTAGCCAAAGGGCTTGCAGATGACGACACCGAGGGTTGCGACAGAATCCCCAGACGGATGGTGCATCCATCCGAATAGTCGATGATCTCCGGAATCGAAGTACACCGCCTCTGCCAGGCCGTTCGCCTCATCGGGACCTTGCCGCAACTGAGATTCCGCGTCCATCGGCAATCAATATCCTCGGATTCGCTTTGATTCCATCAAAGAAAGCCTATCAGTTCAACGCCAGTCCCTAGCGCGAGGCACCACCCACTTTTGTCCGTCGTTCGATGCGACGACGGCTTTGCATATTGCACCGTGATGTGAGCGACTCGAATCGGCGATCCAAAGGCTTTGCCGATATATTTGCGGACGGATTCATATTATAGGTACATTTGCTTGGATAACCATGGGATTTGCATGAGGAAATCGAATGCTCTTGCGCGCGGGGCCCGTCCCCGATTTTGCCGTCGATGGGACTTTTCGCTCGCCAACCCATTGATAAAGCTCGCGCAACCCCTTTTCCAACCACGACCTGTTCGGCCCGATGTTTGCTGAGACCCCGGCGCGGACACTTCGGCGCGACCCGAGTCTCTCGGCGTGCGGCGATCTGGGCGTGGTCGTCATCGGCCGCAACGAAGGTGAACGGCTCATTCGCTGTCTAGAGTCGGTGCGTAACCAGGCGGCTTGCGTGGTTTACGTCGACTCCGGTTCGACCGACGACTCCGTGGAGAGGGGACGTGCACTCGTGGACGCGGTCGTGGAGCTGGACATGCGCAAGCCCTTTACAGCGGCGCGCGCCAGGAACGAGGGATTTGAGCGGTTACTCGAGATCCATTCGGAGCTGGATTATGTATTCTTCGTCGACGGCGACTGTGAAGTCGTCGACGGTTGGTTGGGCGCCGCTGTCCAGTTTCTGACCGAACATCCCGAGTTTGCCATTGTGTGGGGACTGCGGCGGGAGCGATTCCCGGAGAAGTCAATTTACAATCTACTGTGTGACATAGAGTGGCAAGATTATCCGTTGGGCGAAGTGCGCGCTTGCGGGGGCGATGCCGTGGCGCGGGTGGAAGCCATACGAGCGGTAAACGGTTATCGCGCGGACCTCATCTGCGGCGAGGAGCCCGAGATGTGCGTCAGGCTGCGTCAAGTGGGTTGGCGAATCTTTCGCCTGGAGCGCCCGATGACCCTCCACGATGCGGCCATCTATCGCTTCAGCCAGTGGTGGAAGCGATCGATGCGGGCCGGTTATGGCTTTGCGCAGGGTGCCGCACTGCACGGCGCCCCGCCGGAGCGTCATGCGATATTGGAAACGCGCCGCTCTTGGATTTGGGGTCTTGGCTTTCCGTTGACAGTGTTGGTGCTTGCACCCTTTGCCGGGTGGTGGTCTGCAATCGTGCTCCTTGCTTATCCGATTCAGATCCTACGCTTGAGCGCACTCGGCAATCGAGCGTCGGCGCGCGAGAATTGGTCGCGGGCAGTAGCTTTGGTCCTTAGCAAGTTTCCCGAGATGGTAGGTCAAGTCAGATTTCATCTCGACCGACTCCGACGGGCGCAGTCTCGACTGATCGAATACAAATAGCGCATCGCTTGAAAATCGCTTATCTCATCAACCAATACCCCAAGGTCAGCCACTCGTTTATTCGCCGTGAAATACTGGCATTGCAGGGCCAAGGCTTCGATGTAATGCGAATTGCCTTGCGGGGCTGGGAAGAGTTGCTCCCCGATCGAGACGATCTCGCCGAACAGGCCCGCACTCATTACGTCCTTCGAAACGGCGTCGCACCGGTGTTGATTGACGCGCTGCGCGTCATGATGCAATCGCCGCGGCGTTTCATCAAGGCGGCGCACCTGGCCACGTGTATGGTGCGCGAATCGGACCGGCCCTTGGGCTACCACATGATCTACCTCGCCGAGGCGTGCCGAATCCTTCGGTGGGTAAGGAATTATGGCTGCGCGCGTTTGCACGCGCACTTCGGCACGAATTCCGCTGAAGTGGCGATGTTGGTGCACGCCCTCGGCGGACCCGCCTATAGTTTCACGGTGCATGGACCGGATGAGTTCATGGTCCCCATGGGTCTGAGCGAGAAGGTACGCCGGGCCGCGTTTACCGTCGCCATCAGCTCCTTCGGACGAAGCCAGATCTACATGCGTTCTCACTATCTGGATTGGCCCAAGATTCACGTCGTACACTGCGGCGTGGAGCGGTCATTCCACGATGGCGACCCGACTTCCGTGCCGATGGCGCCGCGCTTCGTTTGCGTGGGGCGGCTATGCGAGGCAAAAGGGCAGCTCCTGTTGATTGCGGCGGCTGCACGCCTGAGGGCTGCCGGTATCGAATGTGAATTGGTATTAGCCGGTGATGGCCCGCTGCGCGTGGAAATAGAGAGGTTGATTGACCAACACGGACTGAATTCGCAAGTGCGCATTACCGGCTGGATCAGTAGTAGTAGCGTTCGGTCCGAAATCCTGGCCGCGCGCGCCTTGATTCTCCCAAGCTTTGCAGAAGGGCTGCCGGTGGTGCTGATGGAGGCCATGGCACTTCGCCGGCCGGTGCTCAGCACATACGTTGCCGGCATACCTGAGCTGGTGATTTCTGGAGAAAACGGCTGGCTGTTTGCGGCCGGATCGGTCGAGGAACTGGTCGACGCGATGATGAAATGTCTCGCGGCAGTGCCGGAGGATTTATCTAAAATGGGCGATTTGGGCTACCAGCGTGTAATGGCTCGGCATTCGATCGAGACGTCAACGGCCAAATTGGCCGACTTGTTTCGGGCTGCCAACCAGGCGTCGTGACCGCTGTGTTTGATAACATCCGCCCGGACTTCCGCACACACGGAGGCGATCGGGGCCCAGCGATCAACAGACCGAGACGAAACTGATCTTTGTAACACCATGGCTTTTGTGATCGTCGCGGAATTTCTCCTGGGCGCGATCGCCCTCGGGATCTTGCTTTGTACGGTCGTGTTGTTCGTGGAGATAACTGCGGCGGTTATCGGGTACGGCGCCCCCCGACCTCAGGAGGGCGAGCGCCGACCAATTGCCGTGTTGATGCCCGCGCACAATGAGTCGGCCGTAATTGCTACAGCGATTCGGTCCGTTTTGCCGCAACTGGCGGTCCACGACCGTTTGGTCGTAATTGCAGACAATTGCTCGGACGAGACAGCGGTGATCGCGGCCGCCGAAGGCGCGGAGGTCGTCGTGCGCACCGATTTCGCGCGCCGCGGCAAAGGGTATGCGCTCGACCTGGGCGTTCGTCATCTCGAATCCACACCGTCTGACGTCGTTTTGATCGTCGATGCCGACTGCCACGTGTCGCCGGGAGCCCTCGATCACCTGGTGCGACTTTGCTGCAAGACCAATCGGCCCGTCCAAGCGATTTATCTCATGCAAGCCGGCCCCGAAGCCCGATTGAATATGCGCATCGCCGAGTTCGCGTGGCTGGTGAAGAACAAGGTACGGCCGCTGGGGCTCGATCGGCTCGGACTTCCCTGCCAATTAACCGGTACCGGCATGGCCTTCCCGTGGGGATGGCTCAGCAAGGCCACGCTCGCCACCGGACACATCGTCGAGGACCTGAAGCTCGGCCTCGACCTCGCGCGCGCGGGTGCCGCACCGTTGTTGTGTCCAGAGGCGCTGGTAACGAGCAATTTCCCTACGTCCGGGGATGGCATCAAGAGTCAGCGCACGCGCTGGGAGCACGGGCATCTTGGCGTCATATTGGGCGACGCGGCGCACTTGTTTCTCGACGGCGTGAGAGGGCGGAATGCGGACTTGCTGGCGCTGGTGCTCGACCTCTGCGTTCCACCGACTGCGTTATTGGCGCTCCTGGTGGTTGCCATTTGGACATCGTGCGCGATCCTGTTCTATCTCAGCGCTGCTGCGTGGCCCCTCGGCCTTGCAAGCCTCGCCGCGCTGCTGATGGGAGCCTCCGTGCTCATGTCCTGGCGGGCGTACGGTCGCCATATCATGACCTTCGGCACTCTCTTGCTGAGCATCGTCTACCCGTTGTGGAAGATCCCTCTTTACCTGAGGTTCCTCGTCGCAAGGCAGGTAGATTGGGTGCGCTCCAAGCGGGACTGAACGCATCCCTCGCTCAAGTCACGCTGGACTGGGTACGCTCCCGACGCGACTAGAGTATTCGCCACAAGCGGCGAGCAAGGATCGGGGGCAGCAGGTCGCGCACCAGGCCGCGGAACCGTTGGGCCGCTGTCGGCTGGAAATCGCCCCTATCGCGAGCGCGGAACAAGGTCGAATGTTCCCCCGTTATCTCCTCGCTCGGCCGTCCATTGCTGAAATAGTAAAGCGCCAATGACCTCCGAGTCACGCCCTCGGGGCATTGCAACGGGTCGGGATGCCCGTGGTAGGTGAAATCGGTGGTCCCGAAGACCATGACTCGGTTGAAGACGGGGAGCACCTTCGCCTCGCACCGGGTCATGTCGCGATCCCAGAGCTGGAGATGTCCGCCATACTCCTCACGCCAGTTCTTGTTGAGGTAAAGCAACAAGTTCAGCCGTCGATCGAGCCCGTACTGCGGATGTCTGTTGAAGTCGGCATGCACGCCGAGTTTTCCGCCGCGCACGATCTGGTGCAAACCGCCGCCCTCGAATCCGGGATCTGGGATCAGATTGTCAATACCCGTGACCCGACTCAAAAACTCCAGAAAGGTGATGGAGTTCAGGTGATACATCAGCAACCGCGTCGCGGGTCCGAACGTGGACTCACGGGCCGAGGCCAACTTGATCTCGTGCGGGTTATCGAAGCTTTGCCAGGGGATGGCATTCGGCTTCGGAAATTCCTCGAGGACTCGCTCGATGAGGAGCGGATCGAAGAAGTCGTCGAACACCACATGCGGAAAGGGTTTCGCGTTGAGGTAGCTCTGGTGGGCGTGCTCTGCCACCGCTTCCATTCGCTTCAAAGGAAGGAATACGTCGATCGTCAGGTCCGAGAACGTCTGAATCGCAGGTTGCCCCTGCAGGGATATCGTTTCCATATGAGCGAGCCTATCAGATGCGCTGCGTCCCTTGCATGGACTCGTCTCAGGAGACGTCACTCGCGGCCGCCGGACTTCGGTCGCAACGTGATCCCCCTCGCACTTCCTGCCCAACGTGCGTCTTGCATTGCAAAATGTGCGATGAGAGATTGCCGGGTCGGTTGGCGAAGCTTTCTGTTTGCTCGATCTCGTAACGACTCGATGAAAGTTCAACGATAGGCCTCACGGAGGGCGCGCAAGTTGGGATGCGCGCCAAACACATCCGATTCGCGATCAGCAAGCTCCGACTCCGCGGTGACGCTCCACCGCTGGCGCGAGTTGGTTGGTCGGCTGAAGCACGAGGTTGGTACCATGACTCGAGATCAAACAGTTGACCATTGAGCGGGGGTGCACAGGTCCGCCACGTATTGGATCCGGCTCGCGGCCCATTTTCCGCAACGATGCAAGCTCGGATTTCTTCCGCTGATCTTGGCGCGGTATTATCTCGTGCAGAGTAGAATTGCAAGCGTGTTGCAGAACTCAGATCCAACAAGCCTTCGTACCCACCCGACCGCTTACTCGCTCAATGGCGAGAGCTAAGCCCTCCACCATTACTTAGGCGCTTTTGCTGATAATAGAGCATGATTGATAATCCCGATCTTCCCGTCGTCTCGACGGAACTGCAGACCGCATCTCCGGACCCTAAGGTCTCGCTGCTCGTCGCGGCCACCTTCGTCGCCGAGCCGCTGGAAGCGCCGCTTGCGTGGTTATTCGAGCAGCTTCGCCTCCCAGTAGCCGTTCGATTCGCGCCTTATAACCAAGTTTTTCAACAGCTTCTGAGCCCGACAAGTGAGTTGTCCCGTAACGTGGGAACGACCCTCCTGCTGGTAAGACTTCAAGACTTCATACGCGATCGGACCGATGACGCGCACGGCTCGGTCGGCAAGATCGCCGGCGAGCTTGTCGCAGCTCTCGAGCAGTTCTCTGCCAGCCATCGTGGGACAATCATCCTAGCGGTTTTGCCGCCAACGCCCGACATCGCGGCGGAGGCGGCGGCAGAGCTCACCTGTGCCGGGGCGAAGGTCGAACAGCTTGCGGGAGCGATCAAGGGCCTGCAGGTCCTGAAGCAGGAGGAGATCGATACGGTCTCAGGAACGAACCGCTACGATCCGATACGAGATCAGCTGGCGCACGTGCCGTTCTCCGATGAGCACTTCGCATCCCTCGCGCTGGCAATCGCGCGACGGGTTCACGCGAATAGCGTGTCAATGGCGAAAGTCTTGGTGCTCGATTGCGACAACACCCTCTGGCAGGGTGTTGTGGGAGAAGACGGCCCGACAGGAATTGTCATCACGCCTGGGTCCGAGGCATTGCAAGAATTTGCTGTTATGCAACATGGCCGCGGCGTGCTGGTCTGTCTGGCAAGCAAGAATGTCGAGTCCGACGTTCTGCAGGTATTTGCCGATCGCAAGGATATGCGACTTGCAATTGACCAGATCCTCGCGCATAGGATCAACTGGAATTCGAAGGCATCCAATCTCCGCTCGCTCGCATCCGAGCTCACTCTCGGGCTCGATTCGTTCGTGTTCATCGACGACAACCCGCTCGAGTGTGCAGAGATGCAGGCTGAGCTTCCGCAGGTCGTTACGCTTCAGTTGCCGCCAGGACCCGCAGTGGAGGGGTTTCTTCGGAACCTGTGGATCCTCGATAAGCTGAGCACGACCAGCGAGGATCTCGCGCGCACGCGGATGTATCGCGAGAACGCGGCGCGCAAGGCGATGCAGACCTCTGCGCCCGACATCGGGCAGTTCATCGCATCCCTTGCGCTGCAAATTGACATCTCCCCGCCGGCCACGGATGAATGGCCGCGGATCGCGCAGCTGACGCAGCGAACGAACCAATTCAATTTCACGACGCGCCGGCGCAGTGTCGCCGAACTCCAATCGAAGCTGGCCGAGGGCGCCGAGATACTGCGGGTGCGCGTCGCAGACCGGTTCGGCGAGTACGGCTTGGTCGGCGTCCTCATCGCCCAGCGCGAGGGTGACTCGCTCCTCGTGGATACGTTTCTATTGAGCTGCAGGGTGCTGGGCCGGGGCGTCGAGCATACTATGCTGCGAGAACTCGGGAAGCGGGCGGGCGCGCTCGGGGTTGAGTTCGTGTCTCTGCCTTATGTGAAAACGGACCGCAATGTGCCCGCACGAGCGTTCGCGGAGAGCGTGGCTGGGGATCTGGCCGAGCCGACCGCCGACGGATTGCTTTCCCGAATTCCGGCGGAGCGCGCCGCCTCGGTAGAACATCGCCCGGGACACGATCCGGCGGAGGTCATGCAGGCGCTCGCGTCTGAAGAGAAGAAGTCGGCCGCCCCCACGACGACCAATGCCGCAGGTCGATCTCAGATTTACGCACGATTCGCGGAAACTTTGGTCTCGGGCGCGGCGGTCGTCGAGGCGATGTCACAACGCGGCCGTACGACTCGCTTTTTGAGCGGAGCGGCCACGCCACCAACCACGCCGACCGAGGCTTCGGTGCTGCATCTCATGAGTGACGTCCTCCAGGTCGATGGCATCGGCATCGACGACGACTACTTCTCACTCGGCGGCACATCGCTCCTGTCGGTCAAGTTGTTCGCCGACATCGAGCGGCATTTCGGCCAACAACTTCGGCTGACCGCCATCCTCGAGGCGCCGACGGCGCACAAGCTTGCTGCGATGATCGACTCCTCCGCGGCCGATCGACGAAGCGGCATCGTGCCCTTGCGCCCTGGCGGCGACCGGAACCTGTTTCTCATTCATGATGGTCTCGGAGAGACGCTGCTCTATCTCCATCTAGCAAGACGCCTGCCCTGTACGTTTTCGGTTTACGGTGTCGAGCCCCGGCGCCTGCCTGGCATTCCGCTCGCGCACGCGACCATGGAGGACATGGCTGCCGACTACCTCGCGCAGATCCGTAAGGTGCAGCCGCGTGGACCCTACCTCCTGGGCGGCATGTGTGCGGGCGGCGTGATCGCATATGAGATTGCGGTGCAGCTGACTCGCGTAGGAGAGACTGTGCAGGGGGTGGTCGTCATGGATGGCGCCACGCCGCAGGCTCCAAAGCGGACGGCGTTGGTGGCGCGGCAACGGCTCGCGAATCTTCACAGCTCACTCGGCGGCTCGGAAGGCAATCGGCGCTCCTGGACTCGAATCGCCCTGAAAATGCTTGGAAAGGTGCGCAATGTCATCGCCTACGAAGCAGGACTAACCGTCGAGCGAGTATCGCTCAGGCGCCGCTTCCGTCTGCTCGAGCGCCTGGTCCGCACCCGCGCACCGTGGCCTGGCGACATACCCTCCCTCACGGTGATGCAGATCTACAATCATCTTGAATCGGGCTATCAGCCGGGACTGTTGCCGGACACGCCGGTGATCCTCGTGAGAGCCACTGCAGGGGAAGGTAGGGACACCCCGTATCGCGACTTGTACAGGCACGATGATTTGGGCTGGAGGGCGGTCGCACAACACGTCGCAATGGTCGATGTCACCGGCGGGCATTCGAGCATGCTCCAAGAGCACGAGGTGGATTCTTTGGTCGGAGGAGTCTTGCGCCGCCTCGACGAGTTCGACCCGACACGGGCGCGAGGCTGAGTTTCGATGCCTTCAGACGTCCGTCGCGTGACGATCATCATCGTCAGCTATCAGACTGCTGAGCTGACGATCGCCTGTCTCGAGTCGCTGACGCCCGAGCGCGCCGCCGCGGGCGTCGATCTGCAAGCGGTCGTGATTGACAACGACTCGGGTGATTCGCCCGCCGTGGCGCACGCCATCGTTGCGCGCGGCTGGGAGTCGTGGGTGACGCTGGTCACGGCGCCCTGCAACGGTGGGTTCGCATACGGCAACAATCTGGGATTCGCTGAGGCATGTCGTGTCCGAACTCCGGATTTTTTTCATCTCCTGAATCCCGACACTCGCGTCACTCCGGGCGCCGTCAGCGCGCTTGTCCAGTTCCTGGATAGCCACGGCGAGGTGGGCATGGCAGGAAGCAGTTTCGAGAATGGCGACGGAACGGATTGGCCGATCGCGTTCCGCTTCCCTTCGCTGTTAAGCGAGGTCGAGGGTGGACTGCGTCTCGGCATCGTCTCCAGGCTGCTCGACCGCTGGCGCATCGCGCGCGTGATGACGCCCGCGCCGCAGCCCATCGACTGGGGCGCAGGCGCCTCTATCATGATCCGGCGGGAGGTGCTCGAAGCGATCGGGGGCCTGGATGAGAACTATTTTCTGTACTTCGAGGAAACGGAGTTCTGCTGGCGCGCCAAGCGGGCCGGATATCCCATGTGGTACGTGCCGCAAAGCCGCGTGATCCACATCGCGGGACAGAGCACCAAGGTCACCGAGCGCGGCGCGACCCTCAAGCGTCTCCCGAGATACTGGTTTGAGTCCCGCCGGCGATACTTTCTTACGACGGCAGGTCTTTGGCGCGCAATCCTGATCGATTTCGCGGCGATCGCCGCCACGGCTCTCGGCTCGCTACGGTTGATCCTCCAGGGCCGGCGTAGCGCTCTCGTGCCGCTCTACGTTTCCGATCTTTGGCAGTACAGCGTGATCCGGCCGCGAAATCGGCGTGTCGCTGAGCCGCGCGTCGCTTGGCAGAGCCGCTGATTGGGTAGCCGAAGAGCCGCGCGGAATCACTTTTACTCGATCTGCCGGGATTTGCGCCCGGCGCAATCGATCCGACAGGAATCTCACTCACCGACCCGTCGTAGCGGGACACTCACCTGGCGATGATGCCGCACCACAGCAAGTCGTTTTGCGGACCGGGGCGGTCAGCTATAAACTCGCCCATAGCATAAAGTTCACATCGCATCTACCCTAAAAGCGACATAATGACGCTCGCGCTTGCAAGAGTCGGGCTTTCGGAAGGGATTAATTGGGACGCCCGACTCGATACAGCGAGAAATTATTTGCTAACATCTGTTCGACGTCACCGGGCCGCCGGCTCCGTTGCGGCGTCACTGCAGGGAGTAGGCTGAGAGAATATGGCCACCGCGCTGAACATCGATGATTATGACCTTCCCGAAGCGCGCGACCTCCTCGCCTCGTTCGGATCGCACCGTTACGGCTATGCGGTCACTCCGAACGTCGATCACATCATTCGCTTTCACGACGACGCGCATTTTCGCGAACTGTATTCCCACGCTTCTTACGTTTTGCTCGATAGTCGGTTTCTCGCGCGGATACTCAGCCTGTTGCGGCGGCAGAGGTTGCGAGTGTGCCTGGGGAGCGACCTTACTACCGCGATGTTCAAGAGCGTCATAAAGCCGCTCGATCAAGTCATTGTTGTCGGTGGCACCGCTGCGCAGGCGGCTCAATTGCGTCAGCGCTTCGATCTTCATTCCCTGCATCACATCGAGCCGCCGATGCAGCTGATTACCAATCCGTCGGCGATAGATTGGTGCGTTGACCAGATTGAGGCACTCAGTCCGTTTAGATTCTGCTTTCTGGCGGTCGGCTCGCCGCAGCAAGAGATCATCGCTCAAAAGCTGAAGGAGCGTGGCGTCGCACGGGGTTTGGCCCTGTGCGTAGGCGCAGCCATCGATTTCATGACGGGTGCCGAACGACGTGCCCCTCTGTGGATGCAGCACATGGGACTCGAGTGGTCGTTCCGTCTGGTCCAACGCCCGGGGCGTATGGCAAAGCGCTATCTGGTACGAGGCCCTCGCATCTTCCTGTTGCTGCCCTTCCTCAAGCTGCACCTGAAACTAAGGGCGGCGACTCCTGCCGACCCGACTACCGCGGTCATCACCGACCCACGTTCGCTCGGGGCGCAACAGACCTTGACATAACGACGAGGACCGGGATCTTCTTGGTCGCCCACTCGCGATGTGTTAGGATTTAGCGACACGACACCTGTAGGAGCTTTCAATGCTCAGATCAATTGGAATTGCGGCGTTACTTCTGTCACTTTCCGGCGCTGCGTTTGCGAAGGCCGAGAGCTGCAAGACCGTTTGGCTTTTCGGAATATTTCCGTTTCAGGACTGTCAGGTGATCAAGCTCACCCCGCGCACTGCCGTAGCTCCCGAGTTTGACGGAGCGACCGCCGCGGGTGCCGTGACGCTACTCGCCGGCGGACTTGCGATTTTCCTCGGTCGCCGCCGCAGTAAGGTTGCCGCCTAAACCTCGGATCGGCCGGCTCGAGGATCAGCTCGCCGGCCTTGGCTTGGGTCGATATCCCACGGTGAGAAACACCAGATTTGTCCCATAATTGCTGCCGGCACCTAGTCCGGCGGCAATTCGAGATTCGTGGTCGTAGCGCAGTCGAATCTCCAGCCCTTTTTGCTCTCGAAAGGTGATTCCGCAACCTAGGAATCCGTCGGTCTCGGCGTAATCGGTGTGCGCGTAGTCGGTTCTATAGAGACCGCCCATCAACTGCGCGCTGAAGTGTCGATTCAGCTGCCGTTCGAAGCTCAACTGCGCAGTTTCGCGGGTCAGGTCGAGCAGCGGCTGGCCGTCATACGAGTCCTTTTCCCACTGGCCGCTCGCCGACACCGTCGTCCGGTTGCGCAGGTATTGCCAGTTCAACGAGGAGTAAGTGGCGGTGTAATTGCCGGTTGTCTGTGGCGCCGGTGCAGTACTGACGGCGCCCGTTGTGCCCGCCCCCCCGACCGTACCAATCGTGCTGATTGCCCCGCTCTGCAGGCTGCTGAAGCTGGTACTTGCGTCCGTGATATCACGACCCACCGTCAATGTCAGTTTCGCCGCCGCAGAGAGCTTGCGCGACAGCTTGAGTTTCACGAGAGGGCCGGTGAGGGACTCGGTACCTTGAGTCACTTTACTCGCGCCCAGATTCGCGCTGAGGTCGGTACGGAAGCCCTGCGCCTCGAAATCTCCGAAGGCGCTGCTGCGGGTATAGTCTGTGTTGAGGACAGTGTTGGAGAAGAGCACGCGCTCCGCGCTGCCATCGAGCGAAAGGCTCGATCCGGACGACAGGAAGCGGCCTACGGCGATGCTGCCCAAGAGCAGCTGACTGTCGAAGGGGCTCACTTGGTATTCGGTGCGGGCATACCGCCCGGTCATGTCCACGAAGCCCACCGAGCCCAGGCGCAGGCGGAGGTCCGGGCCCGTGCTCACATAATTGATGTTCTCCCGATTGGTGGGGATGACCGGAGAGAAAGGATCGACCTGCGCCTGTCCGAAATCATCCTGCACGACCCACAGGAGCATTCCCGGAATGAGACTCACCCGCGCGAGTCCATCGAATCGTCCGATCAATTCGGGGCTGTAGGCGCCCTCCAGAAAACCGAGATAACTGAAGCTCCCCTTCGCGTCCACGCTGAACAGCCGGCGCTGTTGCTCGATGTCGATATCCGCATCTGCGACCGCGAGGGTCTGGCTGACTTTATCGGAGTGTGTGAGGTTTACGTTGTCCGTCTCGCCGACTCCGGCATCCACGCCGTAATTGAAAATTTGTCCGGGAACGCCGCCCACGGCGAGGCCGCTCGCCAGAGCCGCCGGCGCGCCGGCTGCCGGCAATGCCTGACCGGGACCCCCCTGTGCGCAGACCTGCCGCACAGGTGCAAGGATCGAGAAGACGAGGATTGCGGGGAGGCTAGCCTTTCGGCGAAGAATTATCGCCATAGGTTCCATAGGACCCGTAGCCGTAGTAGTACCCTTTCATCCCTTGCACGGGGGCTTCGTTCAACACAATGCCGCCCACCCGGTTCGTGTCGATCAAACTCACGGCGTCGAGTATCGCTCGGCTCGGGGTCTGCCCGGCGCGAACTACGATCACGATTTGTCCCGCCAGGGCGGCCAGCGCCGGACCTTCACTCGTGATGAGTAGCGGCGGCGAATCGAGAAGCACTATTCGCTTGGGGTCATGGCTGCAAAGATTCGCGGTTATTTCCCGCATTCGATCGCTGTGCAGAAGCTCGGCGGTTCCTTCGGCCGGGCTGCCTGCGGACAATATGGACAAGCGAGGCACACTGGTCGTCAGCACCAGCGATTCGATGTCAATCGATTGGTCCGCGAGCGCCTCCATCAGGCCGGGCTCCTTCTGCAGGCCGAATATTTTGCTCACGTGCGGCTTGAGCAGATCCGTATCAACGAGCAGGACGGAGATGTCCCGCTCTCGCGCCAGACTGAAGGCGAGATTGATGCTCGTGAACGTCTTGCCATCCCCGGGCAGTGCGCTCGTCACCATGATCACGCGCGGATCGGTGGGTGCGGCGCCATCGTTCGCCAGCGCTCTTTGAATGAGCGGCCGCTTGATCTGGCGGTAGTGCTCGGCGAACTGCCGGTCCTTCGCTTCCTCGGGCAAATAGCCGCTGGCGCGCAGCGAGTTGATGTCGATGGTCAACCGCCTCGCACTGCTCGCCCGCTCGCTCACCGGTCGCGGAAGCGATGCCTCGACGACAGGCTTTCGCGCACCACCTGGTTCGCCGGGAGCGGGTTTCAGAGGAGCCTCGGCGCCTGTCCGGCGCATCCGGGAGATCGCTTGTTCGACCAGGCTCATAGCTTCACCAAGGGTCCAAGAACCAGGCGCATACCCGACCAGCTGAGATACAGCACCGTGCCGAGCGCGATGACCAGGCACAGGGTTGCCGCTGAAAATCGCCAGAGTCGACGCCGGAATAAAAATTGCTGTCGGCTCGGGAACGCGACGCTCACTGCCCCGAGAACGGGAAAGCTGGTGAGCTCGCTCAAGCCGCGCACGGAGCTCACCACCGGACGCAGACGGTGCAACCCGTAAGCCAGGCCCGCACCGACTGCGAGCGCGGCGAGCCAGATTTCTCCGATGAGGCGGTTACGTCGGGGCCACACTGGCGCCACGGGCTCCTGCGGCGGCTCCACGACCTCGAAACGCATCGATCCGGCGTTGTCCGCCTGCTCTCCGAGCCGCGCCTTCTGGTAGTTCTCGAGGAGCGCCGTGTATTCTGCCTTGTTCACGGCATAGTCGCGGTTCAACTGCTGAAATTCGGCCTCGACCTGAGGCGCGGTGTTCAACCGTTTGCGCAGATCGGCTACGGTATCCTCGTGCTGCGCCGCCTCGCGCCGCAAGGCGGCGATCTCGACGTCCACCTTGTTGAGCTCGAGCTGGATCGACTGATAGACGGGGTTATTGCCCGCCCCGCTCGCCGCCACAGCGCTCGCGTCGCCGTGCCGCAGGTTCTCGAGTTCCGTGGCGCGCCGCTTCTTGAGCTCCGCGAGCGTCTCTTGCATCGAGATGACGTCCGGGTGCTTGTCGGTGAACCGCAGCAGGAGCTCATCGAGCTTCGCCTGAGTTTCCTGAATGCGGCTGAGCGTGTCGCCGCCGTTGGTGATCCCTTGGGGGCCCACACTCGGGGTGGAGCTGCCCGCCGCGGACACCGCCATATCGCCGTGCAGCTGATGCGTCAGCTCCTCTTTGCGGCTGAGCGCCACGGAGAGATCGGTATTCGCCTTCTTGGCCGCATCCACCTCAGTCTGCAGCTGCGTGAAAAAGCCGCCCTGCTCGCTCGGCATGAGGCCGAGGTTCTGTTTCTTGAAGGCGGCTATGCGATCCTCGGCAGCACTCAAGCGCTGCTCGTAATCCTTGAGGCGCGCCCCGAGGAATTTCTGTACGTTCTCGGAGCCCTCGCGCTTACCGCCGAGGACATGCTCGATGAACGTATCGAGAAGCGTCTTGACCACCTTCGTGCTGCGCTCAGGGTCGCTGTCCTGGTAATAGATGGTGTACATGGTGCCCGCCGTGCTGCGCTCGTCGCCTTGCGCCCCGGCGCTCGACACACTGAGCACGATGCGATCGGCAAGCATCGACAGGATCCTTTCGCGCTGCCGCTCGTTCGTGACTGAGTCCGGCAGCACGCCCGTCTCCCTGGCGATCTTCTCGAGCTCCGGCCTTGCGAGCAGCGACTGCCTTACATAGTTGATCTGCGCATCGACGTCCTGCTCCACCGTCAAGTCCTTGAGCGCAGGTTTGAGCGGCGTGCGGGTATCGACGAACACGCTCGCAGTGCTCTGATAGCGATCCGGCAGCGCAAACACGACGGTCCAGCCGGCCGCCGCCACCACAGCCGCCGCGGCAATGGCGAACCAGCGAAAGCGCCAGGCGCCTCGCACGTCGTCCAGAGCCTTCTCGATCGCCGGGGTCATGTCAGAAGCGAGTTTCCGGGACGACCAGGACATCCCCAGGCTGGAGCGCGAGGTTCTGCTTCATGTCGCCGTCATTCACCAGCGCTCCCAGCCTGATTTTGATTTCCTCTGATTTGCCGTTTAGGTTGCGCACCAGGTGCGCCCGATTGCCGGCCGCGAACTGGCTCAAGCCGCCGACCGCCAGCACCGCGTCGAGCACGGTCATGCCGCTGCGGTATGGGATGGCCTGAGGACGCAGGACCTGGCCGATGACTCTCACCTGGCTGAATGCGCTCGCCGGCAGCGTGACAATCACGTTCACTTCCGGCGACTTGACATAAACGGCGAGCGCCTTCTCGATATCGCGTGCGAGCTGGGACGGGGTCTTGCCCACCGCCACCATGTCCTCGACCAGGGGAGTCGAGATCTTCCCATCCGGGCGTACCGGTACGGTGACCGTGAGGTCGGGGTTGCGCCAAACGAAAATCTGCAGCGTATCGCCGGGGCCGATCAGATAATCCGGCGAGACCGCGGTCGGGCTAACGCTCGGGACGCCCGCTGCCGCAGTGGGGGCGGCCGGGGCGGGGCTCGCGGTGCTGGGTTCGGCCGCGGGCGCGAGGGACGCCGCGAGCAGCATGAGCGACCCCACGAAGCCAAGGATTTTCATGTGATTGCTCAAAGTCATAGGCCTAGTCTACCTCGCCCCGGGTGGAGGTGCCCTGCCATCGATGTCCGGGCGCAACCCGCGCGACGTTAGCGCCCACCCCCGCCTTTGGCCCAGACGCGATTCTCAAATTCCCCCGGATTATGCAAAAGTCCCGTCCGTGAAGCCGCCTATTATTACTCGGCGCACCACAAATCGTTTGCGCATCGCTGCGGGATACCCTTAAATAAATGGCTTAAGTAATAACAAGCGGCCGAGCGACGTTCCGCGGGCTTGAATCTATCAACTGAGGGGATGAGCACCGAGCCATGGAGGCTGACTTCCTGGTTGCTGTGGGTAGGTCGTCGTCCCATGGGGCGTCGGCCGGACCTGTCCTGCGCGATCGTATTGGCGTGGCGGCGCGCGTCGCGGCGCGCCTCGTGGTGCTCTGCCTCGTCCTCGCCCTCGCCGGCTGCCAAGCCGTCGAGAATCCGGCCAACCCCGCGCCCGCGCGCAGCAGCGGAACCTCGGCAAAGACGTCCGCCGTACCCGTCGAGCTCGGAGGAACGCCGCCCACGAAGGTGACCGTCGGCGACCCGTACTACTACGCGCCCACCGTTTCGCAGGGCACCGGCACGATCTCCTTCTCGATCCAAGGTCAGCCGGCTTGGACGAGCTTCGATGCCCAGACGGGCGCTCTCGCCGGTACGCCGGCTGCCGCGGACGTGGGCGTGTCCGGCGGGATCACCATCAGCGCCACCAACAGCGTCAACAGCGTCTCAGTCGGTCCTTTCAGCATCGAGGTCGACCCCGCCGCAAGCACCGGCCCGGCCACCGGGTCCGCGACGCTCGACTGGTCGCCCCCCACCGAAAACATCGATGGGTCGCCGCTGACGAATCTGGCCGGCTACTCCGTGCATTATGGTACGAGCGAGGCCTCGCTCTCCCAGACCATCGATGTTGCCGATGCGAGCGCGACCACTTACGTCGTCAGTGGTCTTACTCCGGGCACGTATTATTTTGCGGTGAGCGCCTATAACTCCCTCGGACTCGAGGGAGCCTGGTCGAACCTCGCCAGCAAGACGCTCTAATCGACGGTATAGCTCGCGACCGACGACGGCGCGCTCTGCACGTTCGCGGCCGAGTACGCGGTGATCGAGAAATACCAGGTCCCGGCCGAGAGGTTGGAGACCACGTAGGTCACGATGCCGGGATTGTCGATCTGAACCTTCTCGGACAAGTCGTCGGCGCTGGTGCCGTAGTTGATCCAGTAGCCCGCGAGGTTGGTGAGGGCCGTACCGTTGGTGTTCTCGCTCGGCGCCGTCCACGACAAGGTCGCGGTGCCGTTCGCAGTCTCGGTCACGGCAACCGCGAACGCCGGCAGAGCGGCCTGGCTCGTGCCGTCGCTCACGCTGATGATGATGTTGGGGTAGGTGCCGACTTCGGAGGCGGTCGGCGTTCCGGACAGCTGTCCCGTCGAGGTGTCGAACGTGGCCCAGGGAGGCGCGTTCTCGACGGAGAAGGTCAGCGTGCTGCTGCTGTTCGAGTCGGAGGCGGCCGGCTGGAAGCTGTAGTGCTGTCCGACCACCACCGAAGTGGCTGGCGAGCCGTTGATGGCCGGCACGGCCGCTATAGTGGAGGAGTTGCCACCCGATGAGCTTCCCGTCGAAGAGGCACCGCTCGATGAGAACGGAGAATTATCGCCGCCGCAGCCCGCCACCATCACCGCGCCCAGCAACCCAACTACTATCAATCGATGCATTGTCCCGGACCCCTCGTCTCGTCGGACCTTAAAAACCAAGGCAGCCCGTACAAGATTAAAAGGGGGGACTTACGACAGGTCTGAACGACACCGCCGGCAACCCCGCTATCTCGGCGCTCAGAGCACCTTTGAGACCGGAGGCTTTGCGTCCCCGCCTTTCAGCGGGTTTGCCTAATCGATAAGGGTCAGTGAAGCGTGTTTCTAGCCGATTTACAATTGTCTCCAAGTCCAGACATGCGCGCGGGGCGCCTCACCGGCTCAGCTCACGCCGCCGTGGCCAGGTCTCGGTCCATCGCCGCCTCTCGAAAGCTTTCCTTCGGATGTCCGAGGATCAACATCCGATACCAAATTTCAGAGTTGATGAGCAGCCACAGGCGATTGCCGTGGTCCGCGCGCCCGCTCGTGTGCTCCTCGATCAGTGCCTCGATC
>Ga0302324_100003404_pt1 | contig 35964 bp, 31 predicted proteins | sample Palsa_T0_1_FD_201949 | JGI IMG/M metagenome (GOLD analysis project Ga0302324, IMG submission 201949) | Peat permafrost microbial communities from Stordalen Mire near Abisko, Sweden - Palsa_T0_1 | ecosystem: Environmental > Terrestrial > Soil > Palsa > Peat permafrost | place: Sweden: Abisko...
CGGGCCGGGGACACGGTGCTCGTCTCGGCCCGCACCATTCCCGGAAACGAGCGCGCCGTGCACGGGCTGCTCAATGCCCTCATCGGAGCCGGGGCGCACGTGGTGCACGTGGGCATCGAGCCCGGCATTCACGTCTCGGGGCACGCCGCGCGCGCACAGCAAAAGAAGGTGCTGGAGGTGGTGCGCCCGCGGGCCTTCGTCCCCATCCACGGCGAGCTCCGCCAGCTGGCGGCGCACCTGGAGCTGGCGCGCCTTTCGGGTGTCCCCGCGGACCAGCGCTTGCTGGTACGCGACGGGGATGTGCTCGACTTCACCTCCGGCCAGGGCCGCCTGACGGGCACGGCCCCCGCGGGCCGTGTCGCCCAGAATCGCGGCGGGAGTGGCGCGGTGTCCGAGGAGGCCCTGGCGGAGCGCCGCCGGCTCAGCCAGGGCGGGGTGGTGGCCGCCGCGGTGGTGCTGGCAGCCGACGGGCGCTCCTTCGTCGGGCCGCCGAGACTGTCCGGACGGGGGCTGACGCGGGAGGAAGAGGCGGTGCTGCAGAGCGGCGTGAAGGACGTCCAGGCGTTACTGGAGGAGCTCAGCCCCTCCCTCAGGGCAGATGACGCATGGCTCCGGGAGGAGCTGGTCCGGGTGGTTCGCCGGGTTTTCCGGGACCGGACGGGGCGGAGGCCTCCGGTGGTGCCGCTCCTCTTCAAGCTCTGATAGAAGCGCGCTCCGGGCGCTGAAACCCCTGAATTCCAAGCACTTCCGTACCGCCGCGCCCTTCCTGCACATGCTTGCCTACCCCTCTGCCTTCCTCGCTGGTGTCCTGGCGCTCGCGCCCGCACCCACCACCGCCGCGAAGGACGAGCCGTGCCTGAAGAAGCTGGTGGAGCTCCCCCGGCGGCCCCGGGTGGACGGCGATCTCAAGGACTTGGTGGGCGCCGTGCCCGTCCTCACCCGGGCAGCGACGGCCCATGGCCCTGGCCTCACCGCCCGGGCGGCGGTGTTCGCGGACACCCTCTACCTCGGCATCGACGTCACCGACGAGCACCCGGAGGCCCTGGTGCTGACGCTGGGCTTTCATGCCCCCGACGCCGGCGTCGCCGCCCCGGGCCGAATTTTTTACGTGGGCGCAGACGGCAAGCGCCCCTCGCAGCCGGAGGAGGCGCCGGCCTATGCCCAGGCGGCGCTGGAGGCCGCCGTCCAGCACACCCCACGGGGCCTGGGCGTCGAGGTGGCGCTTCCCTTGCTGTCGCTTCCTCGCCTTCCGGCCCACGGGCCCCTCCTCCTCGAGATGTGCCTCGCCGCCGGTACCCCGGACACGGAAGCAACCACGCCCCAGCGTCTCTCCGCCTGTCCTGCCGGAGCTCCCCCGCCGGTGCGTCTGGAGCTGCCCGAGTCCATGCTGTCTGGCGGCCGGCAGCATGCACCGCCGGAAGTCGTCGCCCTGGAGGCGAGGCCGGGCGGCTGGGTGGGCTTCGGCGAGCGCGTCGAGCCGCGGTGGATTTTCGCCGACAAGCCGCTGACGCTGCCCAGCCTCCGGGCGCTGGTGAGCGAGAGCTCGCTCGACCCGAGCGCCTTGCGCCTCTACATTCCGGACCGCATGACGTTGCCGGACGGCGGCGCCGTCCTGGCCGTCCTCACCGGGCAGGACCCCTTCGACGCCGAGGACGCCTGCTTGCCGGACCGGGAGGTCCGCTTCCTGCTGTATTTGGTGAAGGGACGGGTGGCGGAGCGGGTGCTGGACTGGCCGGCACGCAACTGCGCCCTGGGGCGAGCGCTCTCGGTGGCACTCGACCCGACGGGAGAGCTCACCGTCGGCTACTCGAGCGGCGCCACCCAGCGCTTCATCTGGAGCCGCGACCACTTCGAGCGTACGGAGTACGGAAGCCAGTGAAGAGAGAAGACCGGTCCCTCTACATGATGACGCTGGGGTGCCCGAAAAACCGGGTCGACTCCGAGGTCATGCTTGGAAGCCTCAGCCAGCGCGGCTACCGGCTGGTGGGCGACCCGGCCACGGCCGAAGTCATCGTCATCAACACCTGCGCCTTCATCGGTCCGGCCAAGCAGGAGTCCATCGACTCCATCCTCGAGCTGGCCGAGTACAAGAAGACGGGCCAGTGCGGCACCCTGGTGGTGACGGGTTGCCTCTCCCAGCGCTACGCGCCAGACCTCGCGAAGGAGATGCCGGAGGTGGACCACTTCCTCGGCACCTCGGCCTATGTGCAGCTCGCGGACCTGCTCGCCGCGGAGGCCGCCCCGCGTCAGGTGATTCCGGACCCGGACTACATCCACGACGCCCGGACACCGAAAATCAACTCCAGCCCGAAGTACACGGCCTACCTCAAAATCTCCGAGGGCTGCGACAACGCCTGCGCCTTCTGCATCATCCCCACCCTCAGAGGGGCCCAGCGCTCGAGGCCTTTGGACGACATCCTCCAAGAGGCGGTGGCCCTCTCGGCGTCGGGCGTGCGCGAGCTCAACCTCGTGGCCCAGGACCTCACCGCCTACGGGCATGACTTGCCCGGAAAGCCCAAGCTGCACGAGCTTCTCCGCGCGCTGTGCCAGGTGGACGTCCGGTGGATTCGCCTGCACTACGCCTACCCCAGGGTGTTTCCGGACGAGCTCATCGAGACCATGGCCACAGAGCCGAAGGTGGCCAAGTACCTGGACATGCCGCTCCAGCACGCCTCGGACCGCCTCTTGAAGTCCATGCGACGGGGACGCGACCGCGCCTTCCTCGAGGCGCTGGTGGCCAAGCTGCGGGCCCGCGTCCCGGGACTCACCTTCCGGACGTCCCTCATCGCCGGGCTGCCCGGCGAGACGGCCGAGGACTTCGAGGAGTTGAAGGCCTTCGTCCGCTCAATGCGCTTCGAGCGGATGGGGTGCTTCCAGTACTCGGACGAGGAGGGGACGGCGGCCTTCCACCTCCCGGACAAGGTGCCCCAGGCCCTCATCGAGCGTCGCTGGCGCGAGGTAATGGCCCTGCAGAAGCGCATCAACCGCGAGCAGAACAAGGGCCTCATCGGACGGCGCCTGACGGTGCTGGTGGAGGGGCCAAGCCCGGAGACCGAGCACCTCCTCGTCGGCCGACACGAGGGCCAGGCCCCGGAAATCGACGGGCAGGTGTACATCAACGACGGCTTCGCCTACCCCGGCGAATTCGTCACCGTCGAGGTCACCGAGGCCCATGACTACGACGTCGTGGGGAAAATTGTGGAGCGCCCCGAGGAAACGCGGCCGCTCTCCCCCCGGCCGGTCGCCGTCTCGGCCTGAGCCAGCCTCCCAGGCCCTGGCGTCAGCGCCGAGGCTTCTTCGGGCCAGGCGGGTCCACGGGCTCCGGCCCGTCGGGCTCCGGGCCCGTCTCCTTCGGCTTGGCCGAAGGGCCACGCACCACAGGCTTGGTGGCGCAGCTGCAGACGGTTTTTTCCGTCGAGAGTTCCTGCGCCCAGACGCACGTCCCCTGGCAGGGGCGCGGCCCGGAGGCCGCGGCCAGCTCGCCCGTCCAGGCCGGGACGGTGGCCAGCTCCCGGGCGCAGTCCGGGAGCTCCTGCTCGAGGCCGGGCCAGGGGATGGCCACCTCGAGGCTTGCACCCGGGTCCTCCGGCGCAAGCGTGAGGCCCACCCGGCAGCGCTTCAACGGGACGTAGCCCGGCTCGAGTGGTAGCTGGCCTCCCGCCTCCAGCGTCTGCCAGGAGATGAGGCGCAGAAGGGTGCCCTTCGGCGTCGACTCCGAGAAGAGGTGCGTCCAGGACTCGGGCCCGGGCCCGCCCTCCACCGCCGGCGGACGGCGGTAGAGGAGAAGCCTCTGCCCCCGCAAGTCGATGAGGGCATGGAAGTGCCCCCAGGCCTCCGCGCCGAGGACGCCGGTGAGGGCACCGGCCGCGGAGGGCTCCGCCTCCTCGGTGGCACGGGCGCTGGCAGCCTCGGGCGCCGGAAGGACGGAGACGACGAGGTGGTGAAGCACCCAGCCCGGCGCGAGGGCGACGGCCTCGGGCACGAGGGCGGTGCCGCCGACGTCGCTTCCTTCCAGAAGCCTCCCCGCAGCGGCGGAGACGGACACCGTGCCCTGGGCCGTGGAGAGAAGCATGGGAAGTGTCAGGGGAGGGCCGACGGACGTGAGCTGCACGGCCAGCGAGGGACGGTCCGTCCGGGGGTCGAGCGTGAGCTCGAGGACGACGGACGTCTCGGAGGCGAAGCGGGGCGCGGCCGGCATCTCGGCGTGGAAGGTGACGGTGCGAGCCTCGGGGTTGACGTCGAGGACGAAGCCGATGAGGACTTCGGAGCCAAGCGTCAACTCGCAGCCAGCCCCCGCGGCGCGCAGCGCGCGCACGTCCCCCAGGGGCCGGCCAGCGAGGTGGACATCGCTGGCGACGACTTGCTCCACAAACCGCGCCGGCGGCCCCGTCCCCGCGTCGGCCCTCGAGGTGCCGGTGTCCACGCGGGCCACCGCTTCCGGCGAGACGTCGAAGCACCCCTCGGTGACGAGGCTGAGCGGTTCCTCGACGGCGAGGTGGACGATGGCCCGGCGGCCGGCAACGCTTCCGTCCACCGAGAGCGCCATCGTCCATCCCGGCCGGAGGGACAACGTCTGGCCACTGAGGCCGCGCGGGCTGAAGGGCGTGAGGTGCGTACACGCCAGAAGCGCGAAGGGAAGTGCGCCCCACGGCGTCCTCATGGGTGAGGCGGGCTGGCGTCGAGCACCTGGGTGCCCTTGGGGACGTCGAGGACGAAGGCCTCCTTGCCGAGGCCGGTGTTGGTCTTCAAGTCCGAGAAGACAATCGTGTTCTCGCTGCCGTCCGGGTCCACCACCACCGTCCTGCGCACCTGGGCCGACTTCGGGTCGAGCTCGAGGTGGAGCTCGCGAAAGCGAGCATCGGGCCGCTTCGGCGTGAGGAGGAGCAGCACGCCCTGGCACTCTGCGCACGGCGTCCGGACGATGTTGAATTCGTCCGAGAGTCGGCCCTTCCCCCACAGGAAGGTGACGGACGTGGAGAGGTCGCTCGTGTGCATCTCGGCCCGGGTGAGTGTCTTGGCTTCGGGGTCCCAGGCATAGACGCGTTCGCCGCTGAGGACGAAGGAGCGCTTTTGCGGCGTGAGGTAGTCCCAGCGCATCTGCCCCGGCTTCTTGAAGGCCACCGTCCCTGTCGACGTCGCCGTGCGGCCGAAGCTCTTGTAGGCGTAGGCCTGATGGAAATTGGCCGTGAAGTCCTGCGTGCGCTCGTAGAAGGCCTGCATCCGCTCGACGAGGGCCTTCACCTCCGGGGTGGACTCCGCCGGCCGGACGGCCGGCGTCCCTCCATCCGTACCGAGGGCCAGGAGTGCGAGCAGCGGGAGGGAAGTCATCGGTGCGACACCTGACACGTCGGAGGCTTCGACGTCCAGCGTCATCCGCTCGTTTGGGAGTGGTGCAGGCGTCCGGCTTTGGGTAATGCAGCGCACATGCCCCAACGCCTGCTTGTCTCGGTTGCCAGTGTCCTGTTGAGCGCCGCGCCCGCCTTTGCCCAGGACCAGGACTTCTCCAAGGTGGAGGTGAAGACGGTGCCTGTGGCCGGGTCGGTCTCCATGCTTCAGGGCTCGGGCGGAAACATCGCCGTCCTCGTCGGCCCCGAGGGCGTCCTCGTGGTCGACGACGAGTTCGCGCCCCTCGTCCCCAAAATCCTCACCGCCATCGGAAGGCTGAGCTCCAAGCCCGTCCGCTTCGTCGTCAACACCCACTGGCATGGTGACCACACCGGTGGAAATGCAATCCTCGGCGCCGAGGGAGCGGTCATCGTCGCCCAGGACAACGTCCGGAAGCGCATGAGCACCGAGCAATTCAACGCCTTCATCAAGAGGAGGAGTCCGCCCTCGCCGGCCATCGCGCTGCCCATCGTCACCTTTGCCGAGGGCGTGCGGTTCTATCTCGACGGCGAGGACATCGAGGTCACGCACATCGGGCCCGGCCACACCGACGGGGACTCGACCGTCTGGTTTCACAAGGCCAACGTCATCCACATGGGCGACAACTTCTTCAACGGCATGTACCCCGCCATCGACGGGGACGCGGGTGGCTCCCTCGACGGGATGGTGACGGCGCTGGAGGGGGTGCTCGGACGCATCGATGACCAGACGAAAGTCATCCCCGGGCACGGCCCCCTGGGCACCAAGGCCGACTTGAAGCGGTTCCACGACATGCTGGTCACCATCGGGGACCGCGTCCGGCAGGCCATCCACGACGGCAAGACGCAGGACCAGGTGCTGGCCATGAAGCCCTCCGCGGATTTGGACGCGGTGTGGGGCAACGGCTTCTTGAAACCCGACTTCTTCGTGACCCTGGTGTACGTCCTTCTGAAGCCCTGAGATTCCGTGACGTCCTTCAGCGCCGGCTTCACCTCCCCTGCGTCGGCCAGGGCGCCCATCTCGTCGAGGAGAGGCCAGCGCTCCGTCCGGTACCCGGGCGCGCGAACGCCGTGGACCGTCTGGCCTGCTCCTCCGAGGCAGGACGCAGTGCAGGCGAGGGTGGGAGGGGAGTCATCGGTTTGACACCTGACACGTCGGAGGCTTCGACCTCCAGCGTCATGCGCCGCTTGCTTCAGACTGGCGCAGGCGTCCGGCTTTGGCTATTGCAGCGCGCATGCCCCGACGCCTGCTCGTCTCCGTTGCCAGTCTCCTGTTGAGCGCTGCGCCCGCCTTTGCCCAGGACCAGGACTTCTCCAAGGTGGAGGTGAAGACGGTGCCCGTGGCCGGGTCGGTCTCCATGCTTCAGGGCTCGGGCGGAAACATCGCCGTCCTCGTCGGGCCCGAAGGCGTCCTCGTCGTGGACGACGAGTACGCGCCCCTCGTCCCCAAAATCCTCACCGCCATCGGAAAGCTGAGCTCCAAGCCCGTCCGCTTCGTCGTCAACACCCACTGGCATGGTGACCACACCGGTGGAAATGCAGGCCTCGGCGCCGAGGGAGCCGTCATCGTCGCCCAGGACAACGTCCGGAAGCGGATGAGCACCGAGCAATTCAACGCCTTCTTCAAGCGTACAACTCCGCCCTCGCCGGCCATCGCGCTGCCCATCGTCACCTTCGCCGAGGGCGTGCGGTTCTATCTCGACGGCGAGGACATCGAGGTCACGCACATCGGGCCCGGCCACACCGACGGCGACTCGACCGTCTGGTTTCACAAGGCCAACGTCATCCACCTGGGCGACAACTTCTTCAACGGCCTCTACCCCTTCATCGACGGGGCCTCGGGTGGCTCCATCGACGGGACGGTGACGGCGCTGGAGGGGGTGCTCGGACGCATCGATGACCAGACGAAAGTCATCCCCGGGCACGGCCCGTTGGGCACCAAGGCGGACTTGAAGCGGTTTCACGACATGCTGGCCACCGTCCGGGACCGCGTCCGGCAGGCCATTCGCGACGGCAAGACGCAGGACCAGGTGCTGGCCATGAAGCCCTCCGCGGAATTCGATGCCGTCTGGGGCGGGGGCTTCCTGAAGCCCAATGACTTCGTCACGTTGGTGTACGCCCTTCTGAAGCACTAGGGCGGAACGCGCCCGTCGGGGCTGACGGAAGCCCCCTATGGCATGCACCGACGTGGCTGGAGGGGGTGGCCCCTCCCGCGCCACACGACGCAGCCGGCGTCCCCCTCAAGCGACGCTCAGCACCACCTTGCCCGGGGGATGCTCCTTCTCCAGGAATTGCTGCGCCGCGGCCGCGTCCTTCAAGGCGAACGTCTTGAACACCATCGGCTTCACCTTGGCTGCGTCCACCAAGTCCGCAATCTCATCGAGGTCGGATGCCTTGCCTTCGGCCCGGTAGCCGGCCCCGCGGACGCCGTGAAACTTGGCCTCTTCCTCCGAGGGAGCGCCGAGGGCCGAGACGAGAATCCCCCCCTTCTTGAGGACGCCCCAGGAACGGTCCCGGGTCTGTCCTCCGATGAGGTCGAAGACCACGTCCACGTCCCGCACCTCGTCCTCGAAGCGCACCTCTCGGTAGTCGATGACTTCATCCGCCCCCAGCTTCCGGACGAAGTCCAGCTTCGCCGAGGAGGCGGTGGCGATGACGTAGGCACCCTTGGCCTTGGCGAATTGGACGGCGAAATGGCCCACGCCCCCCGAGCCCCCGTGGATGAGGACGCGCTGCCCGGACTTGAGGCCACCGTGACGGAAGAGGCCTTGCCAGGCGGTGAGGCCCGCAAGCGGCACGGCGGCCGCAGCCACCGCCTCGAGCGCGCTGGGCTTGCGGCTGGCCTCGCTCTGCTTCACCACCACGTACTCGGCGTACGTGCCGCGGTCGATGCCCACGAGCGCATAGATGGAATCCCCCTCCACCAGGGCGCCCACCCCAGGGCCGGTTTGCTCCACGTCTCCGGAGACGTCGCGGCCCAGCACATAGGGCAGCTTGTCGGACTTGACGAGTGGGTACGTCCCGGAGCGGATTTTGTAGTCCACCGGGTTCACGCTCGCGGCCCGCACCCGCACAAGGACTTCCCCGGCCGCGGGCTCGGGGACGGGCAGCTCCTTCAGTCGAAGGACCTCCGGCCCACCGAAGCTCTCCATCTGGATGGCCTTCATCGTCCGCATGGCTCATGCACTCCGGAAGTGGACGCCCACGTCTCTCTCGTCCTCGCGAAGAGAGAAGTAGTCCCGACGGCGAGGAGCGGCAACTCCTGCGGCGCCTCGACGAGGCGCCTACCGCCGAAACGGCCTCAGCCGCACAGCGCCCGGAGCGCCAGCCCCTCGAAGAGAAGCGCGGCCGCGAGGTGACAGGTGATGTCGGCATGGTCGAGGGCCGGGCACACCTCCACCAAGTCCATGCCCACCAGGCGAAGGCCCTTGAGGCCTCGCAGAAACTGCAAGGCCTCGCGTGCCGACAGCCCGCCGGGCACCGGCGTCCCCGTCCCCGGCGCGAAGGCCGGGTCGACGGCGTCGATGTCGAAGGTGACGTAGAGGGGGCGGTCCCCGACGCCGAGGCGGATGGCCGCCACCAACTCGGCCACGCTGCGCCGCTCGAGCGCGTCCATGCCCACCTGGCGGGCGCCATAGGCGGCGGCGAAGGCCCCCTCCTCCGGGTGCCCCCAGGAGGCACGCAACCCCACCTGCCACAGCTGCCCGCGCTCGATGAGGTCCTCGGTGAGGGCGTGCCGGAGTGGCGTCCCGTGGTGGTACGCGTCCCCCCACACCTCCGGCCCACTCGTGTCCAGGTGGGCGTCCACGTGCACCACTGCCAGGGGCCCGTGACGCGCCGCCACCGCCCGCATGGCCGGCAGCGCCACGGTGTGGTCCCCGCCGACGACGAAGGGCGCTGCTCCGGCCTCCAGCACCGAGGCCACCTCGCGCTGGATGACGGAGCGCACCAGCGTCGCGTCGAAGGGGGGCAAGGCGACGTTGCCACCGTCCAGCGTCGGCAGCTTCCGGAAGACGTCCAGCTGGTGCACCGGGTGGTAGGCCTGGATGAGCGCGCTCACCCGGCGAATGGCGTAGGGCGCGAGGCGGGCCCCGGGCTGGTAGGTGGTGCCTCCGTCGTAGGGGACGCCGAGGAGGACGGCACCCGCGCCCGCGTAGGGTTGCGCCGCATGGACGTCGGCCTGGGGGAGGCGGAAGAAGGGCGTCTGGCCGTGACGGAGGTACTCCGCGGCGGGTTGCTGACTCATGTCCGGCCACTTCCCAGGAGGGCCTCCACCTGCAGGCGCGCCTCGTAGGCGCATGCCTGGGCGGTGCTGAAGTCCCGGGGGTGAAGCGGCCTTCCAAAGCGGATGCTGGCCTCGAGGACGCCTCCCCGTTGCCAGTGCCTGAGGTAGTGGGGCAGGAAGGCCTCCCCCCCAAGCCAGGCGGCGTCGGCGGGCCACAGCCGCAGCGCCACCGGCACCACCGGGACGCCCGCGTGCGCGGCGATGCCGAAGACGCCCCGGCGAAAGGGAAGCACGCCCTCGCCGTTGGTGGTGGTGCCCTCCGGAAAATTGAGGACGTGGACGCCGGCCGCAAGACGCCCGAGGGCCTCCCGCAGCACCCGGGCGCCGTGCTGGGCGTCGCCCCGGCGCACGAAGAGGGTCCCCAGCGCCTGGCCGCAGCGGCCGAGAAGCGGCCAGCCGGCCAGCTCCGACTTGGCGATGGCCACCAGCGGGAGTTGCGCGGCCAGAAGCACCGCGTCCCAGTACCCGAGGTGGTTACTGACGAGGACGCTCGGCTGACAGGGAGGGCGGCCACCGATGCTGAAGCGCAGTCCGTTGAGGGTTGCCAGCCGGCCCGAGAGACGGTGGGCGGCGAAGGCCTGTCGCCGGAAGCGCTGCTTCTCGGAGATGCCTTGGACTCTGGCCGTGCGGACGGCCTCGGCGCAAAGGGAGGCGAAGCTGGAAGACACCCGTCGAAGCACCTCCAGGGTGGGCAACGAGTGGTCGGCAAGCGGCGGCCCGTCGCTAAAGGCAAACGAGTGTCCGGAGGACGCGCTCATGCAGCTCCCCGGAGCTCGCCGCCGTCCGGCCCCACGAAGCCGAGCCGCTCGTAGCGCGCGCGCAGTGCGGCGAAGGCCGCCCTGTCAATGCGCGAGACGATGCGGGCGACGCCGGGGCCGTAGAAGTCCCGGCGCACCTCGGTGTCCGTCGCTCCCAGGGCCTTGTGCAGCGCCCGGGCGGCGACGTTGTTCTCCTCCACCGTGAACCAGCAGCTGTCCACCCGGGGGACGAGGTGCTGCACCAGCGCGCGCAGGAGCTCCACCACCACCCGCGTCCGCTGGTAGGCGGGCAGCACCGCCAGCGTCGTGCAGTAGGCCTCGCGCCCCTTGAGGAAGCACAGGAGGTAGCCGCAAGGGGTGCTCCCGTCGAGCGCGAGGAAACAGCTCTCCTGGAAGAAGTCGCAGCACAGCCGGACGTAATACGGGCCGAGGAGCGAGTCCCCGCACCGCCCGAAGACGTCCGCCTCCAGACGCTGGAGGGTGTCGAAATCCGCCGAGCAAAGGGAACGAAGGGTGTACCGCGCCATGGGACTCCTTCCTGGAAGGCCAAGCGGAAGGAGCATCGGGCGCCCGCGTCACAGCGCCTTCGCCGTGCCGCGACACCAAGGCGACGTTGCAGGAAACCTCCTTCGACGCGGCGGCGGCCGGGTGAAGGGACGGAAGCGGGAAGGTGACGGGCCCCTCTCAGCCGCCCTTGCGCCAGATGCGGCCGCGCTGCTTCACCGAGAGGGCATGGAAGCGCCCGCGCAGGGCCTCGGCTTCCTCCGGGGAGAGCGCCCCCTCGTCCTCCAGGTGCTCGGCGCGCCAGGCCATGGCCCGGCCGAGTGTCGCCGCCACCGCGGCGGAGACGTTGAGGCTTCGGGTGAAGCCCCGCATCGGAATCCAGAACGTCCCATCCGCGCCGGCCAGGGCCTCCTCGGAGACACCGGTGCGCTCGTTGCCAAAGACGAGGGCGCGCTTGCCGGAGAAGCCCAGCGTCCAGAGCGAGGTGGCGGCGGGGCGGGCAGCCGAGACCCAGAGCTCGAAGCCTCGGCCGATGAGTGCCTCCCGGGCCTGGGCGAAGGTTTCCCAGAGGTGGACGTCGAGCCACTTGTCACAGCCCTGCGTCACCCGCTCGTTGGGGCGGAAGCGAAACTCGGGATGCTCCACGACGTGGACTTCCTGTAGCCCCAACGCCTCGGACGTCCTGAGGACGGCCGCCATGTTGAAGGGGTCCTCGATGCGGTCCAGCACCACCACCAGGCTGCGCGTCCGCTGGCGCACCACCTGCTCGATTTTCTCCCGCCGAGGCGGAAGCACCAGCGTCTCGGCAACGGGTGGCTCGACGGGCCGGCCACCGGCCCGCTTCTTGGCCCTGGCCACTAGCGCTTCCTGCGCGCGACGCCCTTGCGCGCCTTGGGCTTTCGCACCGCGGGGGTGGGCCGCGCACCCGTCCGGGTGCGCGGGCGCGCCTTGGGGCGGACGCTGGGTGGAGCGCCTCCGAAAACCACCGTCGCCACCGCGTCGAGAAGCGCCGGCACCCCCTCCCCCGTCGCCGCCGAGACGGGAAAGACGGGAATGCCTCGCCGGGCGAGTGACTCGCGGAAGCGGGCCAGCCGTGCCCGGGCCTCGGGCAGGTCCACCTTGTTGCCCGCCACCACCTGCGGCTTGCCGGCCAGCTTCGGGCTGAAGCGCTGGAGCTCCCGGTTGAGGATGTTGAAGTCCTTCAGCGGCGAGCGCCCCGGCCCCTCGGCCGAGAGGTCGACGAGGTGGATGAGCACCCGGCAGCGTTCCACGTGACGGAGAAACTGGTGGCCCAAGCCCGCGCCTTCCGCGGCGCCTTCGATGAGTCCCGGGATGTCGGCCATGACGAAGGACAGCCCGTCCTTGTAGGCCACCATCCCTAAATTCGGGACGAGGGTGGTGAAGGGGTAGTCCGCAACCTTCGGACGCGCCCGCGAGACGCGGGCGATGAGCGAGCTCTTCCCGGCGTTGGGGAAGCCCACCAGCCCCACGTCGGCGAGCAGCTTGAGCTCCAGCACCAGGTCTCGCTCCTCGCCTTTCGTCCCATCCTGGGCGAAGCGCGGCGTCTGCCGTGTCGAGGTGGCGAAATTCATGTTCCCCAGGCCGCCCCGGCCACCCTTGGCTGCCACCAGCTCGGCGCCCGGCGTGGAGAGGTCGGCCAGCACCTCGCCCGTCTTGGCGTCCTTCACCAGGGTGCCGGCCGGGACGCGGAGGACGAGGTCCTCGGCGGCGCGGCCGTTGCAGTCGCTGCCCATGCCATGCTGGCCACCGGCGGCGTGCTGCAGGGGCTGGTAGCGGTAGTCGAGGAGCGTGGTGAGCTGCGGGTCGGCCACCAGACGTACCGAGCCGCCGTTGCCCCCGTCCCCGCCGGAAGGGCCGCCCTTCTCGATGAACTTCTCCCGCCGGAAGGCGACCGAGCCATTACCGCCATCCCCCGCCTTGACGTGGATGCTGACTTGGTCGACGAACTTCATCCCGTGCGCGCCCGAGTGGAGGAGCTTCCCCGGGGGAGACGACCCCCTTGGGGGGGAAGCGTCCCTAAGCGCTCGCGACGGGGTCGACGGAAACCTTCTTCCGGTCGCGCCCCACCCGCTCGTACTTCACGACGCCGTCCGCGGTGGCGTAGAGCGTGAAGTCGCGGCCGAGCCGGACGTTGCGGCCGGGGTGAATGACGGTGCCCAGCTGCCGCACCAGGATGCTTCCGGAGGGCACCGTCTCCCCGCCGTACACCTTGACGCCACGATGCTGGCCCGGCGAGTCACGCCCGTTCCGCGAACTGCCCTGTCCTTTTTTGTGAGCCATGAGCCTGTCGTTCCTTCAGCCAGCGACCTGGGTGACTTTCACTTCGGTGAAAGGCTGGCGATGGCCGCGGCGCCGAGTCCACCCTTCCTTCTCTTTTCGGAAGTGCAGCACCCGGGGGTGCTTGTCCTGGGCGGTGATGGTGCCCTGGACACTGGCCCCTTCCACGAGTGGCTTGCCGATGCGCGGCGCAGCATCCCCGCCGACGAGCAACACCTCGGCGAAGGTGATGGTCGAGCCGACCTCGCCCGGCACCTTCTCGATGCGGACCACGTCCCCCGTGGCCACACGGTACTGCTTCCCGCCCGTCCTGATGACCGCATACATCGGTGGTAAACCCCTGTTCTGAAAGGGCCAAAGCGTGTAGTAGGCCCTCGGAATGATGTCAAGGGAAGGGCAGTTTCGCCCCCCGGCCCCTGCGTCCTTGTCTGTGTCCCACCCTGGAGGAGGTTTGTCCATGCGCGTCCTTCCCGCCCTCGCCCTGTGCGCCTGCCTTGGGTGTGCCGCCTCGACGCCCGCCCCTCCGGCGGCCACGGCGCCCTCAACGCCCCTGGTGCCGGACGCCGGGGCGGCCCCGGCAGGCGTCCGGGCGCCCCGGGCCCCCGTCCCGCTGGGCGAGTACCTGAATACCCGACGCATCTTCGGCGCCAACTTCTCCCAGAACGATGCGCTGGTGGCCTACGTGAGCGACGAGGGGGGACGGCCCGACGTCTGGGTCCAGCCCACGGGCGGCGGCCAGGCGACGCAGATGACGCACGTCCAGGGCCATCTGGAGAATGCCGCCTTCGCCCCCAAGGGAAACCGGCTCGTCTACGCCGCGGACATCGGCGGAGATGAATTCACCCACCTCTATGTGACGGACAGCGAGGGGACGAATCCGAGGGACATCAACGCCGGCTACCCTGCGCAGCGTCGCGCGGAATTCGTCGACTGGGCCGCCGACGGGAAGACTTTCCTCTTCCTCTCCAACCTGCGCGACGAGAAATTCATGGACCTCTACGAGTACGACGTCGGGACCTCCAAGGCACACCGCCTGTGGGAAGCCTCGGGAGTGCTCGCCTTCGGCGCGACGAGCTGGGACCACCGACACTTCGCGCTCCTGGAGACGCTGTCCGACGTCAACACCAACCTCTACGTCGTCGACCGCGGTGGGAAGAAGCCGCGTCTCGTGACACCGCATTCCGACGACGTCGTCTATGCGCCGTACGACTTCTCCCGGGACGGGAAGCGGCTGTACTTCACCTCCAACGCGGGCCGCGAGTTCACCACGCTCTACGAGATGACGCTGGCGACACTGAAGTCGCTGCCCGTCCTGGAGACGGCCTGGGACGTGGAGGCAGCGGGGCTCTCCCGGACGGGCCGTTACTTCTTCACCCAGGTCAACCAGGACGGGTCGCCCCGTCTGGCGCTCACCCTCACCAAGACGGGAAAAGGAGTGGAACTCCCGCCAGCGCCGGGAGGCGGAGGGTGGCTGGTGAGCGCCTTCGCCCCCGACGACCGCTACCTCCTGGCGGACCTCCAGAGCGACGTGACGCCCGGCGTCCCCTACGTCATCGACATCCAGAAGGGCACTGCCCGGCCGGTGGCTGAGGCCCTGCCGCCGGCACTGCGGAACCGGAAGATGGTGGTGGGGGATTCGGTGGCCATTCCCAGCTTCGACGGGCGGAAGGTTCCGGCATTCCTCTACCGTCCGGAGGGCCCGGGGCCCCACCCGGCAGTCGTCCTGGTGCACGGAGGACCGACGTCTCAGTCGCTGCGCACCTTCAGCCCCCAGCTTCAGTACCTCGTCTCCAAGGGGTACGTGGCCCTCGTCCCCAACGTGCGCGGCTCGACCGGCTACGGGAAGGCCTACACCAAGCTCGACAACAAGGACTTTGGCGGAGGCCCCTTGAAGGACGTGGTGGCCTGCAAGCACTGGCTTTCGACGGAGGCCAGCGTCTCGGCGGACAAGGTGGCCATCATCGGCGGCAGCTACGGCGGGTACATGGTGCTCGCCGCCGCCACCTTCGCACCGACCGAGTTCGCCGCGCACGTCGACTACTTCGGCGTCTCGGAGTTGAAGTCCCTGGTGGAGGGCTTCCCCGCCTACTGGACGAACGGGGCAAGCTTCATCTACGCCAAATTCGGAAACCCGAAGGACCCGGCGGACCAGGCCTACCTCCATGACCGGTCACCGCTGTACTACGCGGACCGCGTCGAGCGGCCGCTCCTCGTCGTCCAGGGCGACAAGGACGTGCGGGTGAGGAAAGACCAGTCGGACCGCATCGTCGAGGCGGTGAAGAAGAAGGGCGTCCCGGTGTACTACCTCGTGCTGCAGAACGAGGGGCACGGCTTCAGCCGCAACGACAGCCGGCTTCAGGCCTTCGCCGCGACCGACCGCTTCCTCGACCGCTACATTTTCGGGGACACCTCCGTCACCGTGCTGCCAGCCGGCCCGTGACTTTTCGAGGTGGCTCGAGCGAGTCGCCTCCGAAGCGCAAACCTCCCCGAAGCCGTCACGTCTCTCGAGCGCCCTCGGGTGGAGTGGCTCGAAGTCCTCCACCAGCCCCCGTCAGTCACCTGCCCGGCACAGAAGGGTGGCCCGCCGTCACAGTGGCTTGAAATTCCGCCGCAACCGTCGCTTGCCCCCTCACCGGAGGCAGACGCAGTCTCCTCCCGACTTCACGGGACCCCAAAGGAGCTCTGTCATGGCGAAGACCAAGCACGCGTCGAGCGAACACCACCACAACGCCGCCGCACACCACGAAGCTGCCGCCCACCACCACCGGATGGCCGCGCACCATCACGAGCATGGAAGGCACACTGAGGCCCAGGAGCATGCATCCTCGGCCCACGAGCACAGCGAGCACGGCCACAAGCACACCGCCGAAGCCCACAAGCACTCCCACAACCGGTAGGGTCTGGGCCCGGCAACGGGCGACGTCTCGTCAGTCGCCGAGCCGTGCCCGCAGGGCCGCATTCACCTGGGCCGGGTTTCCCTTGCCCTTCATGGCCTTCATCACCTGACCGACGAGGAAGCCCAGCACCTGCTTCTTGCCGGCGCGGTACTTGGCCACCTCGTCGGCGTTGGCCGAAAGCACGGCATCCACCGCCGCCTCGACGGCGCCCGCGTCCTTCTCCAGGCCGAGGCCCCGGGCCTCGACGATGGCCTTCGGGGCCTTGCCGGTGCGAAACATCTCGGCGAAGACGTCCTTGGCGGCGTTGGTGGAGATGTCCCCTGCGTCGATTAGCTTCAGGAGCTCCGCGAAGTGCGCCGGGGAAAACTTGAGCGAGGCGAGCGAGCTGCCTTCCTCGTGCAAGAGCCGCTGGAGCTCGCCGGTGAACCAGTTGGCGAGCTTCTTCGCATTGCCTGCGTACAGCTTCCACACCGCCTCGAAGAAATCGGCCAGGGGCCGCTCGGCGACGAGAATTTTCGCGTCGTAGGCCGGGAGCCCGAAGTCGGCCTGGAAGCGGAGGAGCTTCTCCCGGGGCAGCTCCGGCAAGCTGTCCCGGACGCGCTCCACCATTCCCTCCGGCACCAGGAGGGGCGGAAGGTCCGGTTCGGGGAAGTAGCGGTAGTCGTGCGCCTCCTCCTTGCTGCGCATGCCTCGCGTCTCGCCCCGCTGCGGGTCCCAGAGGCGTGTCTCCTGGAGGACTTTTCCGCCGGCCTCGATGACTCCCACCTGGCGCGCTATCTCGAAGTCGATGGCCTGGCGCACGAAGCGGAAGGAATTGATGTTCTTCAGCTCGGCCCGCGTTCCGAGCTCGGTCGCGCCTTTCCGCATCACCGAGACGTTGGCGTCGCAGCGAAAGCTGCCCTCCTCCAGGTTGCCGTCGTTGACGCCGATGTACACCAGCACGTCCCGCAGGGCCTTGAGGTACTCGGCGGCCTCGTCGGCGCTGCGCAGGTCCGGCTCGCTGACAATCTCGGTGAGCGGTACGCCGGCCCGGTTGAGGTCCACCAGGCTGTCCCCACCGGCCGCGTCGTGGACATTCTTCCCGGCATCCTCCTCGAGATGAATGCGGCGGATGCCCACCCGCTTCTCCACCCCGTCGACGTCGAAAATGAGCGCCCCGTGCTCGCAGAGGGGCTGGTCGTACTGGCTGATTTGAAAGCCCTTGGGGAGGTCCGGGTAGAAGTAATTCTTCCGTGACCAGATGCTGCGTCCGTTGATGCGGCAGCCCAGGGCCACTCCCGCCCGCACAGCGAATTCGACGACACGGGCGTTGAGGACGGGCAGGGAGCCGGGAAGCCCGAAGCACACCGGACAGGTGTGGGTGTTGGGCGGGGCTCCGAAGCGCGTCGAGCAGCCGCAGAAGATTTTGCTCTTCGTCAACAGCTGCCCGTGCACCTCGAGGCCGATGACGGGCTGGAAGTCGGAGATGGCCATGGCGCTAGCCCTCCCCGAGTGGTGGCGCGCGGACGAAGTTATGGGCGCGCTCGAAGCTCTGGGCCACCCTGAGGACGGTGGCCTCGTCGAAGGGCTTGCCGAGAATTTGAAGCCCGATGGGAAGGCCGGCTCGACTGAAGCCGCAGGGGAGGCTCAGCCCGGGGAGCCCGGCCAGGCTGCAGGGCAGCGTGAAGACGTCGTTGGCGTACATGGCCAATGGGTCATCCAGCTTCTCCCCCAGCTTGAAGGCCGTGGTGGGCGCGGTGGGCGAGAGGATGGCATCCACCTCTTCCCAGGCCGCGGCGAAGTCCTGACGGATGAGCGTCCGCACCTTCTGCGCCTTGAGGTAGTAGGCGTCGTAGTAGCCGGCGGACAGCGCGTAGGTGCCAAGCATGATGCGCCGCTTGACCTCGGCTCCGAAGCCCCGGCCCCGCGTCTGGGCGTACATCTCCCGGAGGCCACCGGCCGGGACGCGAAGCCCGTAGCGGACGCCGTCGTAGCGGGCCAGGTTGCTCGAGGCCTCGGCCGGGGCCAGGAGGTAGTAGGTGGCCAGCGCGTACTTGGTGTGCGGAAGCGAGAGGGGCACCAGCGTCGCGCCCTGGGCCTTGTAAGCAGCGGCTGCGGCCTCGACGGCGGCGCGCACCTCGGCATCGAGGCCCTCGAGCTCGAAGTACTCGCGGGGAATGCCCAGGCGCAGCCCGGCGACGCCGGCGTCAAGACGGGTGGCGTAGTCCGGCGCCATGGTGGTGGCCGACGTCGCGTCGGCCGCGTCGTGGACGGCCAGTAGCTGAAGAAGGGCCGCCGCGTCGGCCACGGTGCGGGCGATGGGGCCCACCTGGTCGAGGCTACTGGCGAAGGCCACCACCCCGTAGCGGGAGACGCGTCCGTAGGTGGGCTTCAGCCCCACCGTCCCGGTGAGGGCTGCCGGCTGGCGGATGGAGCCGCCGGTGTCCGTGCCCAGCGCGCCGAAGGCCAGCCGGGCGGCCACCGAGGCCGAGGAGCCGCCGGAACTCCCGCCTGGCGAGCGCGTCAAGTCCCAGGGGTTGTGCGAGGGGAAGTAGGCGGAATTCTCGGTGGAGCTCCCCATGGCGAACTCGTCCATGTTGAGCTTTCCGAGGATAGGCAACCCGGCCTGCTTCAGAAGCCGCACGACGGTGGCGTCGAAGGGCGGGACGAAGCCCTCGAGGATGCGGGAGCCCGCGGTGGTGGCCAGCCCCTCGGTGCAGAAGAGGTCCTTGACCGCCACCGGCACGCCGTCCAGGCGTCCGAAGGCTGTCCCGGCCCGTCGGCGCGCGTCCGAGGCCTCGGCGGCGGCCAGGGCGCCCCGGGCATCGACGAGGAGGAAGGCCTTCACCTTCTTGTCCAGACGCTCGATGCGGTCGAGGGAGGCCTTCACCGCCTCCACGGAGGACGTCTCGCCGGCGGCCAGCCGCCGCGCCAGCTCCAGCATCGAGAAGTCGGTCAGCGCCACGGGCGTCACTCGAGAATGCGGGGCACGGCGAAGCTCGTCCCCACCCGTGCCGGCGCATTCTTCAGGGCCTGGTCCGGGCTGAGCGAGGGCACGACGGTGTCCTCGCGCCAACCCTCCACCGCGTTCGCGGCATGGGAGGTGGGTTCCACCGAGGAGGTGTCCAGCTCGCGCAGCGTCTCCACCGCGTCGAGAATGGCGGAGAGCTGCTCCTGCATCTTCGCCTCCTCCTCCGCAGTGAGCGCGAGGTGGGCGAGCGTGGCCACGTGGTGAACTTGCTCCCTGGAAAGCTTCATGTCAGGAGTGCTTGAAGAGGTCGAGGATGGAGCTGATGAGCGGTGTCTTCCGGTGCTCGTGGGTGGCCTCGGTCTTCAGCTTCTGCAGCTCCCCGGCGGCCAGGAAGACGCCCTTGCAGTTGAAGCAGCTGTCGACGTGCACCTTGCCCTCGTCGAGGGCGTGAAGGTCAAAGCCGCACTTGGGGCACTTCATGTAGTGCAGCTTCTTCAGCGCCTCGCGCTGTTGCGCGGCGAGCGCCTGGCCCTGCTGGAAAGCCAGCTTGCGCTTCGCCTCCACTTCCTCGGCGGCAAAGTACTCATCCTCGGGCTTCGACGGCTTGTCCAGCGACATGCCTTCCTCACTCCTTCAAGCTCTCCAGCGCCGCACGCGCGGCACGGGCCTCCGCGCCGGCGGGCCAGCCATTGAGGTAACGCTGGTAGGCACGGCGCGCTTCCTCGGAACGGCCGAGCGACCGGTACGCTTCGGCAAGTCCCAGCACTGCTACCCCATCCCGTGGGTCGAGTTCCAGCGCCCTCTGGAACTCGCCGAGGGCCTCCGGGCGCCGGCCCAAGTCGAGCAGGGCCAGCCCTCGGCCGGCGTGCGCCTGGGAACGTTGCGGCTTGAGGGACAGGGCCTTGTCATAGGCGGCGAGCGCCGCGGCGGCCCGCTCGTGGGTGCGGCGGCGGTCGGCCTCGGCCATCCACTCCTCGAAAGTCTGGGGTGCGCCCCGTGAAGCAGGCCCGGCCGGCGGCATCGCGACCATGCCGTCTTCGTCCCCGGAGGGCTCCCCGGACTGGCCAGTGAGGCTCGCCGCGGCCAACGGGGCAGCCAGCACCGCGGGCGCCGGGAGGCGCGCGTCCGCCGTGGACGGCGCTTCCGCCGGAGGGACGTCCAGGGCCCCCCTGGGCCCAAGGCCCCCATCGGGCACGCCGCGACTTCCCCCGTCCTGGGCGGACGCCGCGGCCAGGGACTTGAGCAGCTCGTCTTTGGCGCGCGTTTCCGCCGCGCGCGCGCTGGCTTCGTGCTCCGCCTGCTCCCGGGCAAGCTGGCTGGTCCGGGCCTCCTCCTCGCGTGCCCTCAGCATCTCTGGCTTCCAGACGTAGAAGTACGCCCCGACGACGGCTGCGGCGGCTAGAAGAATCAAGAGGAGGACGGCCACCCGCACGCCCACGCCCCGGTGAAGCTTGGGTGGCTCCCAGTCATCGGTGGGGACGAATCCAAGGCCGGCCTTGGTGCGGGTGAAGGCCGGCTCCTCGGGGGTGGCGGGGACAGACGTGGGCGCGGCCGGAGCAACGGAAACGGCCGCCGGGAGGGCTGCAGCCGGGACAGCGACGGTGGGCGCACGGGGACGGGCGGCCGGAGGCGGGGGCGCCTCCGGGACGCTCAAAGGCGCGGAGGGCACGGCGCGCGTTTCCGCCGCCGGTGCCGAGGCCTTGAGGCGTGCCACCTCCTCCTCGAGCGCGGCCACCTTGTCCCTGGCATCCGCCGCCACGAAGAAGGGTTCCAGGTCCGCGATGCTTCCCAAGGGGCGCCAATTCTCCCCGTCGAGGCCAACCTCGTCCGCGCGGAGGAGTTTCCCCTCCACAATCCAGCGTTGCAGCGTGGTGAGCTCTCGCAGCGAGGAGATGGAGCCGTCGCGGCGTCGCACCCTCCATTCCCGCTTCGAGGCCTCGGCGGTGCCCGAGGGGCCGGCCACGACGGCCGCCCCCGCCTGGGGCGAGCCGGAGGACTTGGGGACGAGGAAGACGTGGCCGCAGCGGGCACAGCGCACCCGCGCGCCCCCTTCGCCGATGCGCGTCTCATCGAGCGCATAGCTCGTCCCGCAGCGCTCACAGTGGACGTCCACGACTGATGCGATTCCCACAAAAGCGCAGGGCTGTCGAATTGCCCGCAGGGCAAAGGGACGGAATGTCCTGGTGAAAAATTGACCGCCCCCCCACCCCCCCTACACTCGGTCGACGCTCCAGAGCGGTTGCGAGCTGTAACAGACGAGGTGTCCCCAGCCATGGCGGCGCGGAAGGTTCGAGCGGAGAAGGCCGTCTTGTCGCGGCAGGACATCGCCTCGCGCCGACGCGCGCTGGAGGCCAAGAAGGGCGAGACGGCCGACGGCGGCTGGCGTCCCTTTGGCGGACTCGCGCTCCTGGCCCTCTCGGTGCTGGCCCTGGTGGCCCTGGCCACGGAGGGTGCCGGGCCCAAAGTCACCAACGCCGCCGGCCCAGTCGGACACGCGCTCGCCGCGCTCCTCTCCGGCTGGCTCGGGGTGTGCGCCGCTGCCATCCCGCTGGCCGGCTTCTACGCCTCGGGCGCCCTCCTGGTGGGCGTGCGTGGACGGCGCCGCTGGGGTCAAGTCGCCTCGGCCGTCGTCCTCCTTCTCTGCGCCGCCGTCCTCGCCGAGCTCATCACCGGAAGCCGTCGCACCGGGCACCCGCCGGGGGGTGCGGTGGGCGCTTTTCTGGCCGAGAGCCTGACGGACTGGTTCTCGGTGGTGGGGACGGTCATCGTCATCGCCGCCGTCGGCTGTGCGGCGTTGCTCGTCGCCACGCGCTTCGCATTGCTTCGCTGGCTGAAGGCGGCCGGCCGCGGGCTGGCTTCCTTGGGCGCGCTGGGGCAGCACGTCCTCGCTGCCCTCCTGGCGGCCAAGCAAGGCGCGCTCGAGGCGCGCCGTCACGCCCGCGCCGAGGCCAAGCTGGAAGAGGCGGCCTTCCTCGCGCAACTCGAGGCCGACGACGAGGAGCTGGCCGACGCGGAGCGCGAGGCCGGGGAGGCGGAGGCGGTGGCCGAGGAGGCCATGCGGCTGCACCGGGCGGCCGAGGCCGAGCAGCTCCGCACCGCGGCACCCGAGCCCCGGCCGACGGACCCGGCCTGGGCCGCCTCGCTGGCCTCCGGCGTCACCGTGCCGCCCGAGGAGTCCGCCGCGCGTCGACGCCGCCGCGCCGACGCGAACCCACCGGAGGTGCAGAGCGCCCCGGTGGCGGCCGCCGAGGAGGCGCCGCCTCTGGCTCCGGCGCGCACGCCTCTCATCGTCGAGCCCAAGGCGCCGCCCAAGCCCACCACGCGCAAGGAGCAGGAGCAGTTTCAATTCGTCGGGGGACGGACGCGCTTCACCCTCCCCCCGCTGGACGTGTTGACCTGCGACCGGAAGGAGCGCACGGCGCTGGACAAGGAAGTCTTCCTCAGCACGGCGGAGAAGCTGCGCGCCAAGCTGGCCGACTTCGGCATCGACGGTGAGGTGGTGGAAATTCGCCCCGGGCCGGTGGTGACGATGTACGAGTTTCTTCCTGGCCCGGGCATCAAGGTGTCCAAAATCGCCTCGCTGGCGGACGACTTGGCCATGGCCATGGAGGCGATGCGGGTCCGCATCGTGGCCCCCATCCCCGGCAAGGGCGTGGTGGGCATCGAGGTCCCCAACCGGGACCGCGAGACGGTGTACCTGCGAGAGATTGTCGAGCAGGACGTCTTTCAACGTTCAGCGTCGAAGCTGACCATGGCCCTGGGCAAGGACATCGAGGGCATGCCGTACGTCTTCGACCTGGCCAAGGCGCCTCACCTCCTCATCGCCGGCACCACCGGCTCGGGCAAGTCCGTCGCCGTCAACGCGATGATTATGAGCATCCTCCTCAAGGCCACGCCCGAGGAGGTCCGCTTCCTGATGGTGGACCCGAAGATGCTCGAGCTCTCGGTGTACGAGGGCATCCCGCACCTTCTGTTGCCAGTCGTCACCGACCCGAAGAAGGCGGCGCTCGCGCTGCGCTGGGCGGTGGAGGAGATGGAGCGCCGCTACTCGCTCCTGGCCGAGGCCGGCGTCCGCAACATCGCCGGCTTCAACAAGCTGGTGGAGGGCGCCGGTGGCGACGCCCGGGCCCTCCTTCAGGCGAAGGAAACCGAGGCCAAGGCCAAGAAGTCGGCTCGGCCGGCCTCGACACTCATCGTCGACGTGGCGGAGGGCGAGTCCGAGGAGGAGGCGCTCTCCCGGGCCCGGGCCGAGTCCCTGGGCGTTCCCATCCCCAGGGAGTCGCCTCAGGACTTGCGCTCCAGCCTCGAGCTGGAAGCCGGCTCGCCCGATGGGGCGGTGCCCGAGGGGGCCGCGTTGCCCGAGGACGCGCGCGAGCTCCGGAAGCTGCCCTACCTGGTGGTCATCATCGACGAGCTCGCCGACTTGATGATGGTGGCCAGCCGAGAAGTGGAAACCTCCATCGCCCGGCTCGCACAGATGGCCCGCGCGGCGGGCATCCACCTCATGGTCGCCACCCAGCGGCCTTCCACCGACGTGGTGACGGGCGTCATCAAGGCCAATTTCCCGACGCGCATCTCCTTCATGCTCCGCACCAAGCCCGACTCGATGACCATCCTCGGGACCACCGGCGCCGAGGCGCTCCTGGGCATGGGCGACATGCTGCTCATGCCCCCCACCAGCGCGCACTTGAGCCGCGTGCATGGAGCCTTCGTCTCCGAGCCAGAAATCAAGGCCGCCGTCGACCACCTCAAGGCCCAGGGCAAGCCGGTGTACGACGAGTCCATCCTCAGGGCGCGCGAGGAAGACGCGGGCGAGGGCGCCCTGGAGGATGAGCTCTCGGATGAGCTCTATGACCAGGCGCTGGCCACGGTGAGCGACATGCGGCAGGTGAGCATCAGCATGCTCCAGCGCAAGATGCGCATCGGCTACAACCGCGCCGCGCGGATGATTGAGCGGATGGAGCGCGACGGCGTCGTTGGCCCGGCGGATGGAGCCAAGCCGCGCGAGGTGTATCTCCGCCCTCTGGGCGAGATGCCCGGCGCCGGAGCGTCCTAGCCCCCCTTGTCAGCCCCGTCGTCCCCAGCGCGCCGAGCCTGCAGGGCCGGACTAGCATGAGGCGCCCCGCGCCTCCTCGCCCATGCCGCCTCGCCTTCCACTCTTCGCCACGGCCGCGCGCGGGACGGAGGCGCTTCTCGCCGACGAGCTCTCGGAGCTCGGGGCCATGCACGTCCGCCGCGACCCGGGAGGCGTCCGCTTCCAGGCCAACCTCCTCGAGGCCCTCCGCGTCTGCCTCTGGACGAGGCTGGCCATGCGCGTGCTGTGGCCCGTCGGCGAGGGCGAGGCCCCGGGGGCCGAGGGCCTGTACGCCGTGGCCGAGTCCATCCCCTGGGAGGACTACCTCACGCCGTCCACCACCTTCGCGGTGGAGGCCAGCCTGCAGAAGTCCGAGCACGCCCATTCCGGTTTCGTGGCGCTCAAAATCAAGGACGCCATCGTGGACAGAATGCGGGCCCGCGCGGGAAGCCGGCCCGACGTCGACAGTCGCTCGCCCGACGTCCAGGTGGTGGCCCACCTCTCGGGCACCTGGCTGAAGCTGGCCCTCGACCTCGTGGGCGAGCCGCTGAATCGCCGTGGCTACCGCATCCGGCAGACGACGGCGCCCCTCAAGGAGACGCTGGCCGCGGCGGTGCTGCGCGCCGCCCACTTCACCGGGGAGGAGGCGGTGCTGGACCCAATGTGTGGCTCGGGCACGTTGCTCATCGAGGCAGCGTGGATGGCCGCACGGAGGGCGCCAGCGCTTGGACGCAGCTTCCCCGTCGAGCGCTGGCCGGAGCTCGGGCCGCTCGCCCGGCCGCTTCTCGTCGACTTGCGGGCCGAAGCGAAGGCCGCCCAGCGGCCCATTGCCATTCCACTGTGGGGCTTCGACCGGGACGAGGAGGCCCTCGGAGCGGCGCGCGTCAACGTGCGTGCCGCCGGAGTCACTGGCCCGGTGCGCCTCGAGGAAGCCGACGTCACCAAAGGCCTCCCCCTCCCGCCGGACGCCCGCGGACTCCTCGTCACCAACCCGCCCTACGGCGACCGCGTGGGGACGGGAGGCCAGAAGGGCATGAAGTCCTTCTACTTCCAGCTCGGAGAGCGCTTCGAGGCGCTGGCGCGCTTTCGCGCCGCCATTCTCGCCGGAAACCCTGCCTTCGAGAGCGCCTTCCACCACCGGCCCAGCGAGCGCCGGGAGCTGTGGAATGGGGCCATCCCCTGCACGCTGCTCTGCTACCCGGCACCCGTGGACGCTGCGGCCTCCGCGCCGCCGGCGCGGCGCCCCAGGGGCCGCCGGACACCGAAAGGCTAGGCACGAGGCTTCACAGCCGGCCCTCCACCCGGCCCAGGAGTCGGCGGATGTTTCCCCGGTGAGTGAGGAGGATGGCGGCGTAGAGGGTGGCGGTGACGCCCACCGCGAGGCGCGTCCCGGGCCAGACGAAGGCCGCGGCCAGCGCTGCTGGCCCCGCGGACAGAGAGCCGAGGCTACTCGTGCGCGTCAGCGCAAACACCACGGCGTAGGCCAGCAGCCCGGCCAGCGCGGCAGCCGGGACAAGCACCCCGAGGACGCCGAGAGTGGTGGCCACGCCTTTCCCCCCGCGAAAGCCAAGCCACACCGGCGCCACGTGCCCGGCCACGGCGGCCATCCCCGTCAGCGCCTGGACGAGGGCCGCGCCCGGGACGAGGGCCCGGGCCAGCTCCACGGCCACCGCCCCCTTGGCAGCGTCCAGGGCCAGCACCAGAAGCCCAGGACCGACGCCGGCCACGCGCGTGACGTTGGTGGCGCCGGTGTTGCCGCTGCCGGCGTCACGGACGTCGACGCCGCGCACCGCCCGGGTGACGAGGAAGCCAAAGGGAAGACTTCCCAGGAGGTAGCCGGCGGCAAGGAGGGCCGCCGCCTTCCACGCCTCCGTCACGGCCAGCCCAGAAAGCGCACCCGCACCACCACCACCGCGTAATTCACCACCACCGCCGAGACGATGGCCAGCCGGGTGGCACGGGCCTCGCGCGCGTCGAGACTGACGAGGGGAAGCGGCAGCGCGAAGAGCATCTGCAGCACCGCAAGGACGGTGCAGGCGGCGAAGCCCAGGGCGGCAACAGTCCCCAGCGGGTTGGCGTCGAAGGCTCCGGCCACGTCTCCGTGTGCCACGCGCACCGCCACGCGCGTCAGTCCACACCCCGGGCAGGGCCAGCCGGTGTGCTCGCGGATTGCGCAGCGCATGAAGGGCAACCCCGCGAGGGGGACGAAGCGCGCCACGAGGAGGCCGGTGAGGCCGGCCAGCCCGAGGGCGTGGAGGAAGCCAAACTCACGCGAGCGCGCGGACCAGCGGAGCGTCACCCTGCACTCCTCACTGTCCGTGTGAAAGCATCGCTGCGATGGCGCCCGCGCCGAGAACCACGCCGACGGCCGCACAGCAGCACACGAGAAGGAGTGGAACGAGGACTGCCGCCGAGGCACGCCCCAGGCTCGACTCCTGCACGCTGGAGAGCCCGAGGATGATGAGGACGAGGGTGTAGAGGCTGGCCAGGTGTCCAACGCAGGGGATGAAGCTGAAGACGCCGGGGGACGCGGCGTAGGCCAGAACCCGGAGGGTGGCGAAGTAACCATTCTTCGCCACGCCGAAGAGCATGCAGAAGAGGTGCTGGATGGCGGCCCAGATGATGAGGATGAGCGGGTAGAGGACAATGGCGAAGATGACCTGCCCGACACCGCCGCGCGCGACCGCGTTGCGGATTGCGTCTCGCGTGCCCGGTGGCAAGCTCCCCATCGAGTCGAGTGCTTGCTGCATCCCGAAGCTGCCCATTCCCAGTGCGCCCAAGGGGATGGAGAGGAGGCCTCCGACGGTGGCGAGAATCCACGCGTAGAGGACCGCATCCATCCAGGGGGCATCCGGTCGTACCGTCGGCCAGAAGAGCTGCGGGCTGAAGACGGCGCGCTTCCACGTCTCGAAGAAGCCCGTCCACAAGCCGAGGGTGGCGCGGCGCTCCCAGGGGGTGTCCTCACGCAGGGCGGGACCAGGCCCGCTGCTTCCCGGAGCGCCAGGGCCACTCGGACCGCCCCAGCCGGCACCGCTGCCCTCCGGCGGAGCACCGGGGAAGGCCGGGACGTCCACCTGCTGCCCGCAGTTGGGGCAGAACTGCAGCCCGCTCCGGTCGGTGGTGAAGATGGAAGCGCAGCGTGGACACCGAGCTTGCATGAAGCCTCCCCTCGTACCCGGCGAAGCCTAGAGGCGCCCTCGAAGCAGGGGCAAGGCATTCCGGGCGTCGGAGGCCCATGCTGTGTTCTCCCGCGGAGGCACGATGGCCCGTGGGTACAGCATGCAGTCCGTCCGTGGTGCAGCGGACCGGGCCATGGCCGTGGCAAGGGAGTTCCTCCTGGCCGAGGACGCCCGGGCCGACATCCACGACGTCCAGGAGGACCCGCGTTTCCAGGCCCGCGGAATCGACCTCCTCTGGGCGAGGAGCTCCGGCGCCCTCCTCGGCATCGAGGTGAAGGGGGACCGGCAGGCGACACGGCGAGGCAACTACTTCTTCGAGCTCGTCTCCAACCTGGAGAAGAATACCCCGGGCTGCTTCCTCTACTCGGGGGCCCACCTCCTCCTCTACGTCTTCCTCCAGCGCCTCGAGGTGCACGCCCTTCCGCTGCTTGCAACACGTAGCTGGTTTCTCGAAAACGCTGCGCGCTACCCGTTGCGCCACACCCGGACGACGCTCGGGCTCGAGGGCTACACCACCGTCGGCGCGCTGGTGCCGGTCCGGGACGTGCTGCGCGCCGTGGATGGGGCACGGCGCATTCCGCGCGCGGCCTCGACGGCCACGACGCCTCCCTCGTCTGCAGGGGCCGTCACCCCCTAGGCGACGGGTCCGGGCGAGAGCGCCCGTGCTGGCGTCCCCGCGACGACGGGCCACAGCGTGGGGTGACGCCGCCCATCCTCGACGCGCGCCGCGAGAAAAGGCGTGCAGCCTCGCTCGGAAAAGGCCTCCCGGAAGGATGCAAACGTCCCGCCCGCGGCCCAGGCGTCCATGGCCGCCAGGCCGGCCTCCGGCCCGCACTGGGCCAGCATGTACTCCACCCAGGCCCACCGGGCGGAGGTGGGACGCACGACGGCCTGGCCCTTGAGGCCGCTGCGGAGCCGGGCCAGGCGCCCGTCCACCGTCTTGATGCCGGCGAAGGGCGAGCCGTCGAGGGGCGTGTGGCGCTTGGCGACGAAGGGGGCGACGCCGAGGGCGACGGGGAGAATGCGGGCCAGCTCGCGGGTGAAGCGCACCAGCTCGTCGACGTCCCTGTCCTCCTCGAGGGGGAGGCCCACCATGCTGTACACCTTGAGGCGCTCGAAGCCAGCGTTGGCGGCGTAGCGGGCTGCGCGGAGGATTTGCTCCTCCGAGTGCTTCCTGTCCACGAGGTCCCGCATTCTCTGGCTCGCTCCGTCCGAGGCCACGGTGAGCGTGCGGGCGCCACCGCGGCGAAGGGTGTCCACGAGCTCCTGGGTGAGGCGGTCCGCGCGCAGGGAGGAGACGCCCACCTCGCGGCCGGAGTCCACCAGCGTCCGCAGGAGCTCCCCGACGCGGGGATGGTCCGTGACGGCCGCACCTACGAGGCCCACCCGCCGGGCCGCTGGCGGGATGAGACTCAGCACCCGCTCCGGTGGGACGGTGCGCATCCCCCCGTTGGTGGTGCGGCGCATGACGCAGTAGTGGCACCCGCGGCTGCAGCCCCGCTCCGGCTCGATGAGAAACATGCTCCGGAGCTCGGTGTGCGGGGTGAGGATTTGCGAGCGGGCCGGCAGGCGGGAGTCCTCTGCCCGGGCCACGTGCAGCGCGTCTCCGCCGCGTCCCGGCACGCGAAACCCCGGCACGCTCGCCAGGTGCGAGAGGAGCGCGTCCCTGTCGGAGAAGGCCCGGTAGGCCTCGAGGAGGGCGTGGACGAGGTCCTCGCCTTCACCCTGGATGAGGACATCGACGAAGGGCTCGAGGGGTGTGGGGTTGGAGAAGGTGAGCGGGCCGCCGGCCACCACCAGGGGGTGCTGGGCGGAGCGCTCCACCGCCAGGAGGGGAAGCCCGGCCAGGTCGAGCATGCTGAGGAGGCCCGTAATTTCGAGCTCGTACGCCACCGAGAAGGCCAGCACCGGGAAGGTGGAGACTTTCGCCTGGGACTCGAGGGTGAAGAGCGGCGTCCGGCTCTCTCGGAAGGCGTCCACGTCCTCGGGCAGGAAGACGCGCTCCGCCGTGGCGTCCGGGTGGGCGTGGACTTCGCGGTAGATGGTTTGAAACCCGAGGCTGCTCATGCCCACGTGGTAGGGGCTCGGGTAGCAGAGGGCGACGCGCAGGCCAGCCACCTTGCGTAGCGTGCCCTCCTCGTCGGCGAGCAGCCGTACAGCGGCGTCCAGGAGCTGGCGGGAATTCAACAAGGGAAGGCCATAACGACGAAGGCCCCGCCGGACCGAAGTCCGGCGGAGCCCCGTGTGCTTCAAGAGCTGTGAGGCGCTACTGCGAGAGGTACGGGAACGTCGTCGGCGACGGGTTGGCGAAGAAGCAGAGGCCCGTCTGGCCCGGCCCGGGGGACATGTTGTTCGCGATGGCGTTGTTGTTCTTCGCACCACCGCCGCATCCGCCGGTCAGCAGGATGAATGGGAAACCCGGGCCGTTCGGAATGCCATCGCCGCACTGGAACTGAGGTGAGTCGAGGTACGGGTAGGCGCAGGTCCCATTGACGCTGTCGCAATTGCCGGTCGTTGCGTCGCAGACACCACCGGGGCCGCCAGGGGCAGCGCAGCTGTCGTTGCCCGAGGCATCCACCGTGCAGGGAACTGCCGGGGTGATGGGCGTGACCACCTGGTTGAGGCACTCGCCCGGGGCGACGCCGGCGTCACCGTCGGCGAACGCAGCGCAGGTATCCGTCGTGGTGCCCGAACCGCCGGTCGGCCCTTGAAGAGCGCACGGCGTGGCCGGCGTCGTCGAGGGAACGTTGTCCGGAGCGAAGATGGGGTCCTGGGGAACGAGCGTGGTGCTGCAGGTGTAGGGGATGCCCGGCAAGAGGCCCGAGCCAATGGGCCTCGGCGGGGTGTTGTCCGGCTGCGGTAGCGGGTTGCAGTCGTTGTCCACGTTGCAGATGGCGGTGGGCCAGAAGCCGATGGCCGTGTAGTTGCGGACGCAGGCTGCCACCCCTGCCATTCCGGACTGACGGGTGATTTGGACCGTCGCCTGGATTTGCGTGCCTTCACCGGCTGCCGACTGCACCAGCACCAGCGTGCTCGGGAAGTTGTAGGTGACCGTCACTCCGTTGACGACCTGGGTGCCGGCGTCATTCCCCTGGATGATGCACGTCCCGTTCACGTCCTCGGTATCGGTGGTGAAGTTCCCGAGGATGATGGGGTTGTCGGTGCAGCTCGGCCCATCGGTGATGGGACTGCACTCGACGTAGTCGCCGGTGTAGGAGTTGGTCCAGCCGAACTCCTCCGGTACCAGGCCCGTGACCTTGTCGATGGCCGTGACCGGGCCGTACGCCTCCGCCCACAGCGCGCCAACGAAGTTGCCTGCGGGCCACGCTGCGACGGCCGGGTCGGTCGTGCAGTCGCTGCCCGGAGCCTCGTTGAGGAAGTAGTACTGCAGAACGTAGTTGGCACCAGGGTTGGTACCTTCGATTTGGCTGGCGAAGGCTCGGGCCACGACGCATGGACCGGGCGGCTGATTGGGGCACCCGCTAAACAGGAACGCGGCGCCCGCAGAGAGGAGCGAAAGAGCGATGACTTTTCGTGTTCTCATGGTGGGTCGGGTTTCCATTTAGAAGGTGAACCGCGCGAGGAGCCGGAAGCTTCGCGGGGCTTGGAATTGGGTGGGGTGCCCGAAGTTGGTGTTCAGCACACTGACCGTGCCTGCCGGGAACGTGGCCGGGCAGGGCGTACTCGTACAGAGAGGCGCCCCGTTCGGTGTGTGGAGGTTGTGGAGGTCAGCCGGCGTCCCGTTGGGGATGGCTGCCACCGAGGTGTTGGTCGGGAAGACCCACGACTGGTCCACTGCCGTCGTCTGCTGGCTTCCGAGGACGTTGAAGACGTCGGCACCGAATTGCAGCCTCATGTCCTGGCCGAGGCCGATGTCGATGGTGGCGTGCAGGTCGACCTCGTGAACCCAGGGCAGTCGCCCGTAGGAACCACGCGGGATGAGGAACACCGTGTCTCCGCCGTACAGAGGGTCACCGCCCAGGGCCGAGATGGGAGCACCCGAATGGCCGTTGTAGGCACCACCGAGGGTGAGCCCGACCACCGGCGTGAAGATGAACTGGTAGGACCCGTAGAACTTGATGCGGTGCTGCTCATCCGCTGCCAGAGGACCGGTGCCGTTGATGAGGAACTGCGGCAGGTCGTAGGTGGCGTTGATGTTCGGGTCCAACTGTCCCTGGCCTGGTGTGAAGAGGCCGTCCACGTTTCCGTTGAGGGTGACGTAGGTGTAGCTCGCTTGCGCCTGCCAGTGGTCGGCGAAGGTCTTGGTCAAGGACACCGTGTAGCCGTTGTAGATACGTGCCGGGTAGACGAAGTTGCTCGCCACTCCAAGTCCAGGGTTACCGAGCACGTAGCTGGCGGCGGAGTTGTTGCTGAAGTCCTCAATCAGTCGCGACAGACCGCGGTGGGTGTAGTTCACGCCCAGGCGCGCATTGGGGAAGATTTCGTACTCGGCACCGGCCTGGAACTCGTCCGTCTTCTGCGGGCCGATGTTCGGGTCGATGAGCTCCTTGTCAGCACCGATGGCGCCCCAGTACTGGTTCGGACCAGCGCCGCCGCCGATGAGGCTGCCCGGCGCGTTGCTGCACAGTTTTCCGGTGGTGGCCGGGTTGGGGCAGTTGACGTGGAGGGCGGTGATGAACTCGTTGCCGATGAGGGACCGGTCAGCGAGGTCGAGCGGAACCGCCTCGTAGTAGAAGGCGTAGCTCGCGTAGATTTTCGACTTACCCTGGTACGTCGGGTCCCAGATGATGCCGAGCCGCGGGGCCCACTGGTTGTTCAGCGCCAGAGCCAGGGCGCCGGTCTGGTTGTACATGTACTCGCTGTCGAACCGGACGCCGACGTTGATGGTCACCTTGTCGAAGAGGTTCCAGCTGTCCTGCAAGAACGCTCCTGGAAGGATGGCCGTCGGCTTCTGGTCCTGGAACGGGAGGAAGACCGGATTGTCGGGGCCGGCCAGGTAACCGATGGTGCGGTAGTCGAGGTAGACGCCCGGCTGAACGGCATCGCCGAGGCCGAGGTACCCGTCCTCGCCGGAGTAGCCAATCTTGTTCTCGTAACTGATGTACTCGACGTCAGCTCCGGCCTTCCACGTCTGGTGTCCCAAGGCGTTGAGGAAGTAGGTCACGACGGCCTTGGCCTGAATGCGGTCCTCGGTGACGTTCCGGATGAGCTGCAAGGGACCGCCCTGGGAGTAGCCGGCCGTCTGGCAGGCATTGAAGCCGTAGGTGTTGCCATTACCAGCGGTCGTGCCGTTGTTGCAGATCGCCGCCAGCGTCGGGTCGTTGAGGGCCGGGTCGTTGGCAAATTCGTTGAGGTTGAGGTTCGCGAGCTGCTGAATGCCCGGAATGGCCGCATCCCCCGAGCCAAAGGTGCTGCCGTCGATGCCGGTGACGTTGTTGTTCTGGTGGTGCCAGCCAACCGTGATGTCGAGGAGCAGCTTCTTGTCGAGGAAGGAGGAGTTCAACCGCAGAATCGCGTCGATGGTGTTGTCGTTACCGGCGAAACCCTGCGACGTGTAGTCGCCGTTGCCGCCGAATCCCATCGGGGTGGTGTAGCTGTCGGGCGCACCGGCGACCGAGAGGCTGATGCGGTGGTCGGAGTTGATGAGGTACGTCAACTTGCCGATGTAGCTGTAGTTGGTCTGCGTCTGGAAGTAGTTCCGCGTCGCAGACGGGATGTTCGTCTGCTGGAGGTTTCCATTGGGGAGGGTGATGGTGTCGCCGCTGGCATCCAGCGTGTACGGGCTCACCGTCCGGATGGCCTCCGTCTTGTACTGCGACGGGTTGAAGCCGACGAAGAACCACAACTTGTCCTTGATGATGTAGCCGCCCAAGGTGAAGCCGATGTCGCCGGCGTTGTAGAGCTTGGTGGCCTCACCAATGATGGTGTTGCTGCTTCCGACCGATGCGCCGGTCTGAGCCATGAAGCCTGGCGTCCAGGTCGCGAAGACCGACCCGTGGAATTCGTTTCCGCCGCTCTTGGTGGTCACGGAGAGCACGCCGCCCGTCGTCCGACCGTATTCCGGCATGTAGCCGCCGGTGATGACGTTCATCTGATCGACGAACTCAACGGAGAAGTCGCTGCCGGCCGTGCCGCCGGTGCCCTGGAAGCCGTTCTTGTTGTTCACGCCGAAGCCGGTGTCGGAGAAGCTCAAACCATCGATGAGGTAAGAGTTCTCAGGCGACGTCGTGCCGGCGATGGAGATACCGAAGAGGTCTCCGGCCACCTGCGGGGCGGCGAGCGCCAGACCGGAGAAGCTCCGGATACCGCCGTTGTTGGCCGCGGCCGGTGAAATGGGGACGTTCTGGGTGAAGGTGCTGGTTACCGTGAGGCCGGTCTGCGTCGAACCGACGTCGATGACCGGCGCCTTGCCGACGACCACCACCTCTTGACCGGTCAGGGTGACCGACTCGGGGAGGAGTTCGACGTTGAGGCGCAAGGTGCGGTCAGCGTCCAGTTCGATGGCACCGCGCGAGTAGGGCTTGAACTGCTCCTTCTCGAACCTCAGGGTGTAAATACCTGGAGGCAGCTGCGGGATGCGGTAGAGACCCGACGAGTCCGTGACGGCGACCTGTTCACCCTGCAATGCAGGTGAAGTCGCGGTGACGACCACGTCCGGAACCGCATTGTGACTCTGCGCATCGACCACGTTACCGGTCAGGGTTCCGACACCTTGACCTTGAGCTCGGACCGTTCCGGACACGAGCAATCCGAGGAGCACGAGCACATAGCTCGCGCTCCTCCCAACAAACTCCCTTTTTGGACTCACCGAACCCCTCCAAGTGTGGTCGAAAGCGGGAAAGCGAAGGGCGAGGATTGTCGTGGCTCTGGGTGCCTGTCAATAGAAGTTTTCAGACGGCCTGTGATTTCCGGCGCAGAAATGCCTCCGAGGTGGCACCGGGTTGTTTGGCTGCATAAGCCGGAGCGTTGGCCGGAAGATCTTGTGCGCCGCCGGCTTTCTGGGGTACCCGGAAGTCAGTTGCGTCTTCCGGGGGCCGGATCAGAAGACGCGCTGGGAGAGTCCTGCTGATGTTTGATTCCGTCTTAGGCCACGGCACTGTTCCGAAATCTCGGTTTGGCACCGGTGCGGTTGTTTCCGTGTTGCTGCACATCGGCGTCCTCGGCCTGGCCATTTATTTGAGCACCCAGAAGCTCAAGCATCAGGAAAAGGACATCTCCGTCGTCCTCAAGGTGGCCGCGGCGCCTCCTCCGCCCCCCCCTCCAGCTTCGAGCTCTCATAAGGAGAAGAAGACTCCTAAGAAGAACCAGATCGTCCAGCCCAAGGAGATTCCGAAGGAGAAGCCCCCCGAGGCCGAGCCCGACAAGAAGGACGAGGAAGACGCCGTCGAGGGCGGCGTCGAGGGCGGGGTGAAGGGCGGCGTCGTCGGTGGCGTGGTGGGTGGCACCCTCGGTGGAACCGGCACCGGGCTCCTTCCCTTTGGCGAGGGGATGAACAGGCCGGTGATGATCTCGAGCTCGAACGGCTCGAACGGTCCTGACTACAGCCCCGAGGCCCGCGCGGCTGAAGTCGAGGGCATCATGCTCGTGAAGTGCACCATCACGACCGAGGGCAACGTCACCAATTGCCAGATCATCAAACCCGTTCCGCTCATGGACCAGGTCACGCTCAAGTGGCTGTCGACAGCCAAGTACACACCGGTGACCTTCCAGGGCCATCCGGTGGCGGTCAGTTACGTCTTCACCTTCAGGTTCAAGATTCGGTAACCGCGCTCGGCGGTTGCTCGACTACGACGGACAAATACTTCTCTTCCCGCGCAGACGGAGGCGCGTTTACCGACCATGCAATTCACAATCACCGACCTCTATGCCCACATGGGCCTCTTCGCCCGGCTCATCGTCTTCGTCTTGGCGATCATGTCCGTGCTCTCGCTGGTGGTGATGGCCGAGCGCTTGGTGGTCTTCAATCGCTCGCGCAGCGAATCGCGCAACTTCGCCGAGCGCATGGCCGCCGTCCTCTCCAAGGGCGACCTGATGGCCGCCGCCAACGCCAAGATGGGCGACAAGGTCGGCCATCTGGGCCGGGTCATCGGCGCTGGGCTGAACGCCCTGAAGTTCGCGCCTGGACAGGACAAGGACCTCCTCGTCGAGTCCGTGGCGCGCGCCCTGGAGCGCCAGGCGCAGCGCGAGGTGCAGAGCCTGAAGCGTGGGCTCGGCCTCCTCGCCACCGTCGGCTCGACCGCCCCCTTCGTCGGTCTCCTCGGTACGGTGATGGGAATTGTTTCCGCGTTTCAGTCCATGGCCATCACCGGCTCGGGCGGTCTGGGCACAGTGTCTGCCGGTATCGCCGAGGCGCTCATCACCACGGCCTTCGGCCTCCTCGTCGCCATCCCCGCGGTGATGGCCTACAACTACCTTCAGGGCTGGGTGGACGCGCGAGCGGTGGACATCAGCGAGTCGTCGAACGAGTTCCTCGACGTGGTGGCCAAGCAGCTCGGCGGGCACGCCTACGTTCCGGGGTCGCCCCAGTAGCGGTACCATCCAAGAGTCCGACGGCCGACGACGCAGTCCTGGGCGGCTTTCGGCAAAGTGTCGAGGTGAAGCGCTATGGCGATGGGCGGCGGTGCAGGGCGTGGAAAGGTCAAGTCGGACATCAACGTCACGCCGCTCGTGGACGTGGTGCTGGTGCTGCTCATCA
>Ga0302324_100003405_pt1 | contig 35959 bp, 17 predicted proteins | sample Palsa_T0_1_FD_201949 | JGI IMG/M metagenome (GOLD analysis project Ga0302324, IMG submission 201949) | Peat permafrost microbial communities from Stordalen Mire near Abisko, Sweden - Palsa_T0_1 | ecosystem: Environmental > Terrestrial > Soil > Palsa > Peat permafrost | place: Sweden: Abisko...
CTGGGATTCACTCTAGTGCAGGGAGCGGACCTGACGGTGCGCAAGCGCCGCGTGTATCTCAAAACCGTCGACGGACTGGAGAAGGTCGACGTAATTTTGCGCCGGGTGGACGATAGCTTCTGCGATCCTCTCGAACTGCGGGCCGATTCGCTGCTGGGAGTGCCCGGCCTGGTCGACGCGATCGTCGCGGGAAATGTGAAAGTGGCCAACGCGCTGGGAAGCGGCCTGATTGAGACAGCCGCAATCATGCCCTTTCTTCCCGGCCTCTGCACGCAACTGCTGGGAGAGAAGCTCAAGCTCCCGTCCGTCGCCACCTGGTGGTGTGGACAGAAGTACGCGCTCGATTGGGTGCTCGACCACCTTGACCAAGTGGTGGTGAAACCGGCATTCCCCTCGCGCGCGATGGAACCGGTGTTCGGGGCTGAGCTGCTGAACGCCGAGAAGGGCGAGTTTGCCCAGCAGTTGCGGGCCCGCCCGCACGAGTATGTGGCGCAAGAGCAGGTAGCTTTGTCCACAGCGCCGGTGTGGAACAACGGATTTCTTAACTCGCGCAGCGTGGTGCTGCGCACCTACGTGCTCAATACCGGCAGAGGGTGGATCGCGATTCCGGGAGGACTGGTACGCGTTGCTGAAGCGGAAGGGTCAGTCGTGTCAATGCAGCGCGGAGGCCACAGCAAGGACGCGTGGGTCCTGTGGGATGGCCCGGTCGATACCTTCAGTTTGCTCCGCCCCCGCCATGAACCGGTGGAGTTGCACCGGGTTTCGCGAGTTGTGCCCAGCCGCGTCGCCGACAATGCCTTCTGGCTTGGCCGTTATGTCGAGCGCGCCGAGAACATTGCTCGCATCTTACGCGCCATAATCCCTCGCGTGCGGCGCGCCGGGGAAGCGGAACTGCTCTGCCTCATGCGCCTGCACAAGTGCCTGGGGTCAAGGCACAGCCGGTTGCCCAAGCCTAAACACCGGCGACCGACATCTCTTGAACTTGAACAGGAAATGACGTCCCTGCTGACGGATCCCAAGCGGGCCGACAGTCTGACTTCCACCCTGGCAGAGGTGTCCCGGATTGGCGGTAATATTCGCGAGCGCTTGTCGGGCGATATGATGGTTGTGATCGGACGGCTGCGCGACTCAATTCAGGCCGGGCAGGGCACTCCGTTTCTCGAGTATCCGGCGCTGCTGACCGATTGTTTGGGACTGCTATCTGCATTTTCCGGAATGGAGCGGGAGAACGTCAACCGCGGATTGGGCTGGGTTTTCATGACTACCGGCCGGCGTCTCGAGCGCGCCATCTATCTGACCAGACAACTGAGCGAGATCGCTGCCCCGCTGACGGAGCAGGACTGGTTGCTTTTGGAATGCCTGCTTGAGGTTGCTGATAGCTCGATGACCTATCGGACTCGGTACTACACAACGCTGCAACCCCTGGCCGTATTGGATGTGCTCATGGCCGATGAGACCAATCCTCGCTCTTTGGACTTTCAGCTCAGCCACCTCGCCGATCTTTATCAGAAGCTGCCTCGCCACGTCCCCGTCGACCTGCAAGCAATGCGGGCCGCGCTGGCGTTGTTACGCAGTTTCGATTTGCGAAAAATAAAATACCCGTTGCCCGGTGAAGCCGCACCGAGTTCTGACGGGCTCTCCCGGTTGGCGAGCTTTCTCCACGAGCTGGAAGGGTTGCTGCCTTCCTGGTCGAACAACTTATCGAGCCGATACTTTAGTCACGCCCGCACCTTGCCGATCACGATAGGCCAATGATTTCCGTGGAACCATGCCCCCAAAATAATGATCCCGGACTAATGATTTCGGAATAATGATCTATAAAATCGTTCACCGGACAACCTACAGATACAAACATCCCGTCTCGGTGGGAACCCACGTGGCGTGCCTGAAGCCTCGGTCTTTGCCCCACCACCGGTTGTCACGGAACGAGCTGCGCATCCAGCCGCGCCCGGCAACCCGCACCGACCGCGTGGACGTTTTCGGAAACCCTCTCTGTTTTTTCACCATTCAAGAACCGCATCGGGAGTTGACCGTAGAGGCGCGCAGCGAAGTCGTCGTGGAGGAGAAACCGGCGCCTTCGCCTCAACTGCTTCTTCCTTGGGAAGAGGTGGCGAGATCGCTCTCCGCCGATCTTAGCCCGGCCAGCCTGGAAGCCTACCAGTTTGGATTTGAGTCGCCGCGCATTCGTGTACGGCCAGAATTTGCCGACTATGCCCGCCAGTCGTTCACGCCGGGGCGGCCCATACCGGATGCGCTTCTCGACCTGACTGCGCGCATCCACAAGGACTTTCGCTTCGATTCGAAATCAACCAACGTCCGAACAACACCTGAAGAGGTCTTCAAGAAGCGGCGGGGCGTGTGCCAGGACTTCGCGCACTTGCAAATCGCGTGCCTCCGTTCCCTGAATCTCGCCGCTCGTTACGTGAGCGGATACCTTCGAACCTACCCACCTCCCGGACAACCGAGGCTGGTGGGCGCCGATGCGTCCCACGCCTGGGTCTCGGCTTATTGTCCCGGAATCGGCTGGCTGGATGTAGATCCCACGAACAACCTTGTCCCCTCCAACGGCCACGTGACACTCGCGTGGGGCCGGGACTACGGCGATGTAAGTCCTCTGCGGGGCCTGATCCTGGGTGGAGGATCGCATACTCTCAAAGTCGCCGTTGACATGGAGCCGGTTGACTCCGAGCGCCCCGATGCCTGATCTTTATCGGATTCGCAGACTAGCCGACTCGCGGCAAACTCTCCGCGATTTCATCCGTCCAGACTGTAAAGCTCTCCAGAATATTTGGGCCGAACGTGGTTGCGATGGCGACATCCGTCGCGTCGCGGCCTCGCGCGATGAGCACTCGTCCGATCCGGGGCACGTTGTTTCGCGGATCAAAGGTGTGCCAGGCGCCGCCCAGATAGACTTCCATCCAGGCGGCAAAATCCATGACGCCGTAAGGCGGCAGTGTCCCCATGTCGCCGAGGTATCCGGTGCAGTAGCGCGCCGGAATATTCATGCAGCGGCAGAGCGCGATTGCCAGGTGTGCGAAATCGCGGCAGACTCCCATACGCTCGTTGAACGCCTCCCACGCGGTCCGCGTCGGGCGCGCTTGCTGATAGTCGAAAACGATATGGTTGTGGACAAAGTCGCAGATTGCCTGCACCCGCGCCCATCCCGGAGTCGTCTGACCGAATCGCGACCACGCCGCATCCGTCAGCAGATCGGTCTCGCAATACCGGCTACCCAAAAGAAAAACCAGAGCATCTTCCGGTAAATCTTGTAAAGCGTGCTGCTCAGCGGAAGGCGTCACCGTGTCGGCTTTTGCAGAATCTCGAACCACTCCCGTGCTTTTCAGACAAATCCTCCCGGCGGGCGCCACCAGCCGCGTGCACCAGTTTCCGAAGCCGTCTCGATACGCCGTCATGGGCGTTACCGGGTCGGTGATAAGAATATCGGGACTGACGATATCCGATGCGCGAGAGTAATGGACGTTGACCATGAGGATCATCGGTGTACTTTGTGGACATCTGAAAACTAGTTCATAGCCGATCTGAATCAACATGAAGTTGTCCTTCCGCCGACGATCCTTGGGTCTTCCCACGTCGAAGAATGAAATGGCGCACTGACCATGTTTCAACCGATCGGGTGCGTCCACCAATTACGTCCAACCATGCAGATGCGCTGGTTCCATCCGACGGTTGGCGCAAAATCGCTTCGCGCCACAACTTCAAGCTATTTTCAACCCTGATTCTACAGAGTTCAGACCCTGGACTGGAGGCAAATCAGGCCGCCTGTGCGGGAGTCTCCAGCCCAAGCCGCATCGGGTTCGCCGACCCCGCTGACGCACCATCGCAGGCCCCGGTCCGCTGCCGAATCAATGCGAGCGGTGGAGATGCAATTGGACCCAGTGCTGCAGGCTGCGGGGACGCTGCTCCGGGGGCTGGTTGCCGTACCACAGGATGCCGGCGCCAAGCCCAAGCAGAACCAGCAGCGCAGCGTCCAATATCCATCGTTTGGACGCCCCTGCCGCGGGAACCACTGGAACCTTGCCGGATTCAGGCCCCGTGATCTCGGCCGTTGCGGTCGCAGATGCCGGCGCCACATTCGCGACCGCATCGCGGCTGGCTCGCAGGCTTCCCACCACGACCATAACGTTCGTCACCAGGATGACGGCGAAGGCCAGCGCGGAGAGGAAGCTGACTTCGCTGCGCGCCGCCACGACTTGTAACGCCAGCACAACCGTGATCAGTCCACGGGGCATAATCCACAACATCAGTTCCCGCTCTTTGGCTTCGACATCCCGGAATGCCAGCCGACTGACCTGCAAGGCCAGCCAGCGCGCTGCGAACAAAGCGCCCAGCATCCCCGCGATCAGCACCGCATGCCCACGAAAACTTCTCAGATCGGCGACCGCTCCAATCAGCACGAAAAAGAACGATCGCACCAGGAACGCCAGTTCGGAGTGAAAACTCAGCAGCGATTCCTGCGAGTGGAGAGACACCGACTCTTCTTCCACGGCACGGAAGCGCGGATCGATTCCGGGAAAGTTCGCCAGCGTCAACCCGAAGGCCAGTACTGCGATCAGGCCGCTCGCGCCGAGGGCCTCTGTGCCCGCATAGAGCACGAGCACAATCGAGAAGGTCATCACTTGCCAGAAGCGGGCATCCGACAGCACTGGCAGCAGACGCGACCATAGAATCCCCGCCGCACTGGCGAAGACGACCGCCACTCCCACTTGCGTGAGTACCCCTTGCAGAATGTGCCGAGCCACCGCACCGCCCTGGCTACCCACGCCCAGCAACAGACCCACAGTTAGAACCGCGAGCACATCCCCCCAGGAAGCTTCCAGCATCAGCGTGACCTTCACCGGTTCACGCGCCCCCAGTTGTTGCAGAACCGGCAGCACGACCGTGCTGCTGGTGCATCCCAGCACCGCTCCCACCGCCAGGGATGTGGTGACCGGCATTCCCAGACCTTTGTGCACAATCAGCGAGACCAGCGCAATGCTGAAGCCGTAGGCCAGCACCGCCAAAAACAGGCTGCCAGGAAAATGCCGCAAGGTGCGACGCAGGTCCAATTCCAGTCCACCCTCGAACAGCACCAGGATGATGGCCAGGGTGCCCAGCACATTGGTAATTGAGGAAAGATTGGCCGGGTTCACCAAACCAGGCACGCGGCCCAGCACCAGTCCCAGGGCCATCAACACGAGCACGTCGGGCACGCGGGTCAGGCGGAAGACTCGGTTCGCCAGAAAAGCCACCATCAACAGGCCGCCGACCAGACCGAGCATGAGTGCGGGAGACATGGCTTGAGGGCCGATTGTCGGCTGCGCTACCGTGACCTGTCAAACCCGCACTGGAGGGCGACGATAGTGCGAGATCGCTGGGCCGGATGTAGGCGTGACTGATTTAGTCGTGGTCCGAGTCGGGCTGGGTTGACGGCTTCTTTCTCGTCCCCCTGCGATGTCGCTGTGGCAGGGCGAGTGTTCCGGGGCTCGTGAAGTAGTCATCGCTGAATACAACGTCGCCTTCAAAAGCCTTCATGCTGTCGCGATAGCGCTGGTTGGAGATGGCGGTGCGGATCTCAGTTTTCACATCTTCCAGCGTCAAGGTTTGCCTGCTGATCATTTTGTAGATGAAATGAGCTCCTCCCGGATCGGAGAATACTTCGGAAACTTCGCCCGTTCTCAGGTCCAGGACCTTCTCATGGCGCGGTGGCAGCATGGATCTGCGAACTTTTTCCATCTTCGTACTTGAATTGCTACGCGGGATTCCCGCTTCCGCGTAGGCTTCGATCTGCAACTTATCGGGGTCTTCCCCATTCACGGCGCGGGCGCGGAGGTCGGCGGCGGTCTTCGTCATCGCTTCTTCTGCGGCTCTGGCTTCGACTGTGCTCAGCCGTGAGGCGATGGCTTTCCCGTCCACTTTCGCATCGGCTCCAGGCGTTGCGGCTGGCTGAGGATCCGCGGAGCTGGCTCCCTCGCGCGCTGCCAGGATTTGCCGGGCGCGCGGGACGAAAATCCGCGCTACCGTGGCTTGCTCGAAGGAGGACTCATTCTTCTTGTAATAGTCCTCGAGATCGGCGTCGTTGATGTTGTTGGCCTCCGCCTGCAGCGCACGGTTCAGATCCTGGGCCAGCAGTTGCAGGCGCGCAAAGAGCATCTCTTCGGCGAACGCCGGCGTTTGATCGAGACCACGCTTTTCCGCCACGGCGGACATTCTCATATTCCGCGCATAAGCGTTCGCCACCTTGAGGCGAAGGGGCAGCGGCATCTCCGGCTGCAGAGCCTCGGTGAGCTTTTCAAATTCCGCGCGAGTGATCACAGTCTTGCAGGGGTTGGCCGGTTGCGATTGATCGGCGCAGAAACCATTGATCGTAATGACCGGATCGCTGGGGGCGACTGTTGCCGCCAAGTCACGGGAAGTATCAGTCGCGGCAGACGCTGTTTTCTGCGAGTTGGCTCCGGGTGGGGGTGCGACCGGAGGCGCGGCTTGCCCATAGGCTGAGCCAACGAGCAGCAGGACAGCGAAAGTCTGGAGACGCATGGATTCGTATCCCTCCAGGAGAGGAAAACGGGCACGCAGTCAAGAACTGCGTGCCCGTTGGTGCTTACTTTTCATAGGCTCCAATGTTGATTTCTCCGCTGGCATTGACGCGCGCGTTGCCGGCGAAGTCCACCGAGCCCACAAAAGGTTCGGACAGCTGGTAGGAGCTGTAACCCGACCCCGAGGGCGACCCCAGGCCGGCGTTGCCCGTGTTTTCCGATGGGGAACTGGCCGAGATATCCAGATTCGCCGCGGTGGTGCAGCCCGCGGCCTTCTTGGAGGAGTAGCCGCCGGGGGGTGTCAAAGCGGTTGCCGAGCAAGTGGGCAAAGTAATGTAGTCGGGATTGGCAAATAAAGATTCCGCGTCCTGCCCGGTCTTTGACTTGTAGGTCGCGAAGGAAGAGTAGCTTTTTCCGTTCAACTCGAAGGTGGTAGTCGAACTCGTCGTGTAGTAATCGTTGTAATTGGCGGTGACGCCGCTGCCCAATACGTAACCGTAGAGGAATAGACCCTGGGCTCCGGCATAGACAACGTTGTTCTCGAACACAATGCCGGTGGCGCGGTACTGGATCTGGAATTCGCCACTGCCCGTCTGCTGCAAATCGTCATCGTAGAAGCTGTTGTTGACAATAGTAATGTTAGTGCTTCCACCCGTTCCACTTTTGGCATAGCCGCCAACGGTCATACCCGCCGAATTCGAGGCGTAGCTAAGGTTGTTGCGGATGATGACGTCGCTGGAGACTTCCCCTGAGGTTTCACTGGCGGCTTCGATATTGATGTCATTGCCGTACAGCGTGTTGCGCTCGAACACGACCTGGGTGCAGCCATCGCAGTACAGGCCATCCTCGTCATACCCGCCGTCCTGCCCACCGCCCTGTTCCCCGGGGTTGTTGATGGCGCTGTTGTCGTAGATGAGGTTGCCATAGACATCGCCGTTCTTGGCCTGATCGTATCCCGTGGGACCGACCCCCTCGAAACCGATGGCGTCCATGCCGATGTTGTCGTTGCCATAGATGACGTTGTTGGAGACGACAAAATTCTGGACGTTGCCGTTATAGGTAGTCGTCTCGCTTTCTCCGGTCAGGCAGCCGGTGACGGTGTTGCCGCTGACGGTCACGCTGAGCGGAGTGGCGCTGATCCCGAAAACCCCAATCCCATAAGCGTTGGGGCCTGCCTTCTTGGTCTGTTTCGCCGTGGATTGAATGTTCTGCACCGTGTTGTTGAGGACGCTGATGCCGGTTCCGCCGCCGACAATAAGGATTCCAGCGGGGACGTCAGCCGTGATGGTGGTTTTGTAGTTTTGAACCGTGAACCCTTCGATGGTCAGATAGTTCACGCCGCTCGATGCCCCGATGGTCAACAGGCCCTGGGTGGTGGTGCCGATGAAGCCGTTACTGGAAGCAAAGCTGGGTGATGTACAACAGGCGACGCCTGTGCCATCCACGATCGCGACACGCTGCCCGTTAAACACAATGGGAGCCGCGGCCGTTCCCGAATTGGCGAAGGTAACACTCTCGTTATAGGTTCCTGCTTCCACATATACAGTGCTACCCGCCGTTGCTTCCAGAGCCGCGTGCCCGATGGTGAGCCAGGGCGCGCTGGCACTGCCGCTGTTGGAGTCGCTGCCTGTTTTGGCAACGTAGTACACCTGAGCCTGCGCGAAACAGGAGAGCGCCAGGCAACTGGGCAGGAAGAGAAACAGGGCCCGAATCAACTCGTGCTTCAGCATGTTGATCGTAGAGCGGTGAAAGCGACTGGTCATTGGAATGTCCTCCGATTGAATTCCTGGTGCGATTTTGGAATTACAGATACGCGGTCCCCCAAGCTTCCCCTTGCTTCGTTTATTTACTGTACGTATTTGTTTATTATATCGTTTAGTTTCTTATGCTTTCGCTCGGCATTATACGAAGAGCATTTTGATCCGATTGCGCGCCTCTGTCAACCTTTTGTGTTTCGAATAGGAAAGCCAGTGATCGATCACAACGGCATCGGCCCGCAGTGGCCGTGCAATCAGGGGCTGGTACTCGGTGAAAGAGCCGTCAAAACGGGGCCAGCCGCGGCCATCGAGGGTCTAATGAAGAGAAATTTCGAGCTGCTGGGCGAGATACGTCGCCATCTCGTGCGCATTTTCGACTGCGAGGAGGTGCCCGCGGAAGTCGTCGTTCATAAGCTTCCGCGCTAGCCTTGAGAACACCTTCATGTGTCGGCTCGGGTTTTGCGATTCGCGCATGGCGATGAGGATAATCATGTTGACCGGTTTGGCGTCGACCGAGCCCCAATCGATTGCCGCATTGAGCCTGAGTACGCCGATCGAGTCGGCAATGACAGCGTCCGATTTGCAATGTGGGGCGGCGAAGCCGTAGCCCAACCCAGTCGCGTACACTGCCTCACGGGACCACAACGCTTCCTCCAGCCGCTGGCGATCTTCGGTTCGCCCGGCGATGTAGAAAGCGTCAACAATTTCCTGCATCGCCTCTTCTTTGTCTTTGCTTTGGCTGCCTAGAAGCACCAACTCTTTGCTCAACAGAGGCTGTGCGGATTGCGGTGGTTGAGCGCCTTCCAGAAAGTGCTCCACTTCCGCTGTTTCCCGGCAAGCCACCACGCTGACAAGCGTCCGCGCGCACTCCGCCGCAGACAATTGTGCGACCGCTCTTTTGACGGCTGGAATACCTGCCGCTGGAAGGCTGATCTCGTCCAAGCCCAATCCAATGAGCAGCGGCAGATGCCGGATCTCGGCGGCCATCTCTCCGCACATTCCCACCCATTTCCCGGCTGCGTGAATGTCGGCGACGATCCGTTCGAGAAATCGCAGGAATCCTGGATGCAGCACGTCGGAAAGCTCAGCGGTTTTCGGATTATCGCGATCGGCGGCCAGGAAATACTGATTGAGATCGTTGGTGCCCAGGCTGAAGAAATCGACCTCGGCCGACAGTTGGTCCAGAATAAAGGCAGACGAAGGTACTTCAATCATGACGCCAATCCGTATGTCGGACCGGAAGGCGATCGCCTTGCGAGCAAGATCCTGCTTAGCCTGTGAGATCGCCGCTTTGAACTGGAGGACTTCGTCGAGCGAAGAGACCATGGGGGCCATGACCTGAACCTGGCCAAATGCCGAAGCGCGCAGTATGGCGCGCAGTTGCGCCTGCAGGAGCTCGTGGTGCTCCGTGTAAATCCGCACGCCCCGGTATCCCAGGAAGGGATTGTTTTCCGGCGGCAGATCCAGATAAGGCGCGCCCTTGTCCCCCCCCAGGTCAAAGGTGCGGAGAATCACTGGCCGCCCGGCAGCAGTCCGTGCGGTTTCCGCATAGATCGCGAACTGCTCCTCTTCAGAGGGCGGACGCTGGCGCTGCAGATAGGCCATCTCGGTGCGGAATAAGCCGATTCCATCTGCGCCTTTCCCGAAGGCCAGGGATACCTCCTCGTAGGAGGATGCATTGGCCGCCACTTCCAGCGTCTTGCCGTCGGTAGTGATGGCCGGTCCCGTGGTCTGGACGGGCAGGAACTCGCGCCGGAGTTCGAGCGTTTTCTGTTCGCGTTCGTAGAACTTCCGGACAGCAGGTGAGCCCTGAGGCACAACGAATCCGCGAATTGCGTCGACCACCACCTCCCGTCCGGCCAGCAACACGCTCCGGGCATTCTTAACACCCACCAGAGTCGGAATTCCGAGCGAGCGCGCCAGAATCACGACGTGGGAAGTCGCACCAGTGTGCTCCAGCACAAGAGCCTTCAACCATCGCCGCTCCAGCCCGAGGAGTTGCTGCGGACCCAGTGTTTCCGCCACCACGACCGAGGGCTCGCACAACTCGATGGCCGCGCTCTGCAGATCTACCCCGTAGATCTCCTGCAGCAAGTGCAGGCAGATTTCTTCAATGTCCAAAGCGCGCTCGCGAATGTACTCACTTTCGGAATGCCGCAGCAGATCGATGAAGAACTCGCCGGCCTCCATAACCGCCTGGCCCGCTGATCTGCCCTGCAAGACATGTTCGGCGAGTTTCTGCGCGAGAGAGACGTCGCTGGCGATTGCCAGGTCCGCTTGCAGAACAGCTGTCTCTGTCGGAGATTGCGGATGCGTCAACTTTTCCTGAATCCGGGCGCGGACCGCGGCGAGGGCGCGCTTGATCTGCGCGAGTTCCGATTGCGGATCTGCCGCGGCGCGGGTTTTCAATGCCTTCGGTAAAACCATCCCGCTAAGCGGAATCACCTTGCCCTGGCCGATGCCCGGACTTACTGGAGAACCGAAGTAGCCCTTTACGCCTGCCTTCTGCAGAGTGCGGGGAAGCTTTCCGGCTGCCGTAGCCGGATGCAACCCCGCCAGAGGCACATCACATGCGGGAAGAACCTGCTCCACAAAGCGAAGCAGGGCCGCGTGCGCCGATTGTTCATCCGATCCCCTGACCTGCACCTCGCAACGATCGCCCTGCCGGATGTCGGCGGCGAGAATGGCCAGTACGCTTTTCAGGCTGGCGACCGCTCCCGTGCGCAGGTTCGTCAAGAAGCAGTCGGAGGCAAACACGATCGCAACCTCGGCTAACTGGCTTGCCGGGCGGGCATGCAAGCCGTCAGACAAAGAGCAGACAAAATCAAACTCCAGCGACGTGCCACTCCTCTGAGTCATATCAGCGTTGGATCTTTGCGAAAATGCTATGGGGATCCTTCAATGCTTCCTGCAGCGGGACTTGAATGACCTTAACTCCGTTGAATCGTTCGCGCTCTTCCACCGCAATATCAACGGCAAAGATCGCAATCTCCGCCTGGCTGATGTCGTGCTCGGTGAGCTTGTTTTCGATTCCCATGGCGCCCTGCGTCTCCACTTTGATTTCAAAACCGAGGGTCTTGGCGACCTTTTCGAGGCGCGCGGCGGCCATGTAAGTGTGCGCAATGCCGGTGGGGCACGCTGTGACGGCAACAACTTTCATGCGGCTTTTTCCTCCTTCGTCTCTGTCAACCGCCGGCCTCGTGCTTTCAGCAGATTGATCGATCCTGCGGTCACGATTGTGCCGGTCACAATCGCCAACAGGTAGGCGAGCCGGTGATCGACTACGAACAAGACGATGGGACCGCCGTGAGGGGCGTGATCGCCAACTTTGCCCACCATGGCAATCACCGCTGCCACGGCAGAGCCCACCATAATGCTGGGTATGACGCGGATCGGATCTGCGGCCGCAAACGGAATCGCCCCTTCTGTGATTCCGATCAGCCCCATGGCGATTCCTGCCAGGCCGGCCTCCCGTTCTTCCGAACTCCACAACCGCTTTTGCAACAACGTGGCCAAGCCCATCCCCAGCGGAGGGGTACCGATCGCTGCAGCACACGCTCCCATAATCTGGTAGTTGCCCTCCCGGATCATCGCGGCCCCAAAAAAGAACGCAGCTTTGTTGATCGGGCCGCCCATATCGAAAGCAATCATCCCGCCGAGGACCAAAGCCAGCACGATTCCGTTGCCCGTCCCCATGGCCTGCAGGGCGCCGTTGGCGCGAACCATAAGTAGCGCGATAGGTACGCCTATCAGCTTCAGCATTACTGCGCCGATCAGCGCACCCGACAGGATGGGTATGACCAGAATCGGCATGATCGGACGAAGATGCCTCGACACCGGAATCTTCTTCAGCAGTTCCACCACATAGCCCGCCAGCAAACCTGCCAGAATCGCGCCGAGAAATCCTGCCTTCACCTGATCGGAAAAATACCCGCCAAGAAATCCTGGAACCAGAGCTGGCTTACCGCCGATGGAGTACGCGATGTAGCCAGCCAGCACCGGCAACATCAAGCTGAAAGCTGCCAATCCAATATCAAGAACGAGCTTGAGCCGGGGTGCTTGCGAAAAATCCGGCCCCGTGGGAGTCATCGGTGCAAATGCGATCGCGAATGCGATCAGAATGCCGCCGCAGGCAATGAAGGGGATGGCATAGGAAACTCCCGTCAACAGATGCTGCCGCAGGCTCTTAAGCAATTCAGGCATTGAACTCCAATTTTACAAATCAGGATCTCGCGCATTGTAGCTGCAAAATCGCCCATCCACCCGCAGCGGCACATTCGCGGGGAACAGTCCCCCTTCCAACGCGCAGCACGGAGATCCGAAAGACGCGGCTTTGTAGTATGTGTGATTAGTCCTAATCCCGAAACAGGAGAGATGGAACGTTTGTTGTACTCAAGTAACCTTTGCCGCAGGACGGGCCGGCGGACCTCCCATCCGCAGCGATGGGACAGAAAACTGCGCGACCTGTCCCGCGCCGGTTCGCGAAAGCGCTATCCACCCGGTGTGGTCTCCGTCCGGTACTGAGTGGGAGTGATTTTGCAGGTTTTCTTGAAGACTCTGCAGAAGTAGGCCGTGTCATTGTAGCCGCAGTCGAATGCGATCTCTTTCAAGGTCAGGCTATAGGTTTGCAGCATGAATTTGGCCCGGTTCACCCGCACCAGGTTTAGGTAATCGTTGAACCGCATAAAGCCTTCCTTGCGAAACAACCGCGACACATGGTTGGGGGCCAACCCGAAATGTTTTGCCACACTTTCCCGGGTGATCTGGCTCTGAAAGTTCTCTTGCACGAACAGACAAAGCGACTCGTAGGTGCGGATCGCCTTGCGCGGAGGATGTTTCTGGGGCGATTTCAGCAGCCGCAGGCAGGCGTGGAGCAGGGATTCGGTCAGCAGCCGCGCCAGCGGACCTTTGGCATGGTCCGCCGCAAGCACCATGAGTGCCGCGAGGATGCTGTGAGTGGGCACGTCATAGCCGCCCTGCACGCTGGCCTTCAGAGCCGTGGAGGGCGATTGCGTTTTCCCCTCATGACGCACCAGGCTGATGCCGACCTGTTTCGCGCCAAACAGGAACGTGAAGGCCTCGACGTGCGCAGACCAGTCCGGCTTGTTCCACGCGTGGTCAGGAACGAACACCGCGTGGCCGCGGCCCGGTTGGATGGTCTCTACGCGCCCACTGCGGGCGATCTCCATGGTGTGGCATCCCGTCAGCGGCACCGAAAGCCGCGGAAAATTCGTCACGTAGGCCAGCACCGGCGGCGGCGTGCTGCCGTCGCCAAAATGCACGTGCCGAATCCGGGCGGTGCGGAGATATTCTTCCAGCTCGCGAATGATGATTCGATTCGGAGGGACGGTTGTACCTTTGGTTCGAACGACCAGGCGCTTCACGGAACGTTACGTTAGTGCAATTAATGTTAAATGTCTACTATATCCTTTTGCCGCCTCTATCCACCATACTCCCCCACCGTGCGTGCTCTTGCCGATCAAAATCCAGGATAGTTCCAGGGCGGGTAGTGCTTCGCTTCTGTCGCTTACGCAATTCCGGAGTTTGCTCTAGACCTTAAGGAGTCGCAGATGGGAACCACACTGATCTTTGCTGGCGGCGAGCATGGCGGGCAGGATTTGCATGGCCAATTCCGAGCGAGGTGCGCAATGAACCGTAAAGTGGTTGTCCTTCCTCTGTTTCTCGCTGTGACTCTCGCGCTTACGGCGTGCGGTGGAGAGGGCGTGCCTCCCGGCGCTGGCGGGTCCACTGCAGTGGGCGGAGGAGCTCTCTCGGTTCAACTGACGCAAGGCCCTCCGGCGACCATGGCTGCCGGAGCTTCGGTGGGTGTGTTCGCCACGGTATTCAATGACAAGAATAATGCCGGGGTCACCTGGAGTTGCGCGCCCGCGAACGCCTGTGGGACGTTCAGTCCGGGGACGACTGGTTACCTGATCGACGCGCTATACACCGCGCCCCTGAATGCGAACGGTCCAATCAATCCGAACCTCAACCAAACCGTGACTATCACCGCTACTTCGGTCACCGATAGTTCACAGAGCGCGACGAGTTCGAGCGTCAACATCACACAGCAATACGCGATTGTTTTGTATCCGGGCAATGGTTCACTGGGTATGGTCGGCAGCGTCACGCTCGACGGAAACGGGAACGTGATCAGTGGCGAAGCCGATGGCTCGGCAAACGGTTTCTACTGGAGTGCTCCCTCCATCAGCGGCACCTACACGCTGGATGCGACCGGCCATGGCAACATCTCGTTGAGCCTCACGAATACGACCTGCTGCGGAACTCTGCAGCAGACCCACGGCATCACGGCCACCTCGAATTCCCACCTGATTATCGCCGAGGAAGATAATTTCAACGGGCTCACCATCGGCGCGATCGGCAGCATGGACCTGCAAACCGCGGCCCCGTTCTCCGGTTTACAGGTTTCTGGCGGCTATTCCTTCATGCTCGCGGGTTATAGCGGCGCAGCGTCTGAGAATGCAAGTTGGGGCGGTATTTTCAGTGCCGATGGCACCGCCCTCGGGAGCGCCCCCGGCAATATCACCGGCGGCATCTTCGACGAAAACGTCGGAAATAACGGCGGGGGCACCGGCTACAACAGCGAACTCGCGACACCCGCTGCGGGTCTGCCGTTTACCGGTACGTATTCGGCTCCTGATGCGAGTGGGCGCGGAATTATTACTCTGAGTTCCAGTCCGGATACTCCCGGCCCTTGCGGTGCATCTCCGCTGCCGGCGTGCACGGAGTACGTCTACTACCTTGTGACCCCCGAAGTGCTGCAACTGACCAGCATGACCAACGTCGGAAATGCTGGCAACACCGGCACTGCATTTGGGCAGGGCTCGCTGTCGACAACCGCCAACGATACCAGCGCGGCCTTGAGCGGCGGCTTCATTTTCAGCGACTACGGGTTTGGCGACAACAACAACGGAGGCGACTCTAGTGCCGCCGCCGGCCAGTTTGGAACCGACGGAAATGGCAATGTGGTCAGCGGCATCATGGACCTCAACGTGGCCAACGGAGGAACTCCGACTCCCTCCATCGCAACCACGGGCATTTCCCTAGCGGGTGGCACCTACTCTTTCTCGGGCAGTCCGCGCGGAACCCTGACGACGCCCTCAGGCCAGGTCTACAACGTTTACCTGACCGATCCTAACCTGAACCTGCTCGATCCGAATAACACCAGCGGAGGCGGAGGGGGCTTGCTGCTCGAGGCCAACAATCCATCGGCCCCGTATGGCAATGCGATCGGCGTGTTGATTCCTCAGGCGAATCCGGCTTCCGCAAGCTTGTCTGGAAGCTATGCCGTTCTCCTCTCGAATCAATCGAACCTGGGCGGTTGCTGCAATTACGACGGCGGGCTTACCGGAGACTTTACGGTCAGCGCAGCGGTCCCGGGCACGTTCAGCGGCGAGGGAGATTTCCAGGGCACGGGTGCGAACAGCGCAACGCTGATCCAGGGCCCGCTTACCGGAACTTTCACCGCAGACCCGAACAACCCCGGGCATTTCACCGGCAGCATCGTGACCACCCCGGCGTTCCCGCTTGGAATCGGCGGAAACACTCCCGGCACGGAAAGTGTTGACTTCTTTCTGGCCAACGATTCGCAGGGCTTCATTATCGAGACCGACACTCTTGCCCCGATCTTTGGCGCGGTCGAGGCGCAGGGGACAATCACCGGCGCCGCAGCGGCCAGACGCCCCCGCGCTCAGCAGCAGCACAGTCATCCGAAGAACCTTCTCCAGATTCTGGGGGAGCAGCACGGCCGGATCGCCGGCCAGCCTGGCAGCGGGCACGAGTAAGCACTGAAAATCTTGAGGAGGGTCGCAATGACGGTTCTGTCGAATGCTGGATTTAACGATCGTAGAGGGATGTACCGGCTCTGGATCGCAATCGGCCTGACTGTGTGCCTTCTGCTGGTGGTGTCGCCGCCGCGTTCGCTGGCCCAGGAATTCCGTGCCACTCTGACCGGGCAAGTCACAGACGCCACCGGTGCGACCGTGGCTAAGGCAAAGGTGACTGCCACCAACATCGACACGGGATCCATCTACACCGAGGAGACCAGCGGCGCGGGCGTTTACTACATCCCTTACGTCGTGCCGGGCACTTACACCGTAAAGGTGGAGGCCACGGGTTTCAAGACTGCGATCCAGGACAACGTGCTGATGCTGGCGGGCAAGTACTTCGGCCAGAATTTCAAGCTGGAAGTTGGCAGCTTCCACGAGACCATGGAAGTGACGGCCGCGCCTCCTCTGCTCGAAACCGAAAACGCATCCGGCGGAACCATCCTCGACGAAAAGACTTTGCAGAATGTCCCGGTCAACGGCCGCCAGGTTTACATGATGATTGGCACCGTGCCTGGGTCCCAGTTTACGCAGACCACCTTCGGGCCGGGCGGCTTCTCCGGCACGCGCGGTTGGGATGTGAACAACCAGTACATCATCGGTGGCGGCGTGAATCCCTCAGATACCTCGGGTGGATTCAATCAGTTCACGCTTAACGGCGGCAACATTACCCAGCAAACCACCTACAACGCGGCCGGCGCCGGAACGTGGACCATTGCGCCGACTCTGGATGCCATTCAGGAAGTAAACGTAATGACCACGACCTACGATGCCCGCTTCAGCCGGACCAGCGGCGGCACGGTCAACGTGGTCACCAAGAACGGAACCAATTCGTTCCACGGGGAGTTGTATGAGGGCTACAAAGGCGGCTTCATGGACGCCAACTTCCTGCAAAACATTTTCGTGCAGCCCGCTTCCGATCAGCAGGTGGAAAACCAGTTTGGTGGGCTCTTTGGCGGCCCGATCAAGAAAGACAAACTCTGGTTCTTCTTCAGCTTCGAGGGCTACCGCCAGTCAATTTACAACCTGGTGGAAGGCAGCGTGCCACCTGCCTATCTGCGGCCGGGAGCGAACGCTGCCGGCATTGACTTCGGCCAGGTCCAGCAGATGTACCAGACCTTAAACCCCCAGTCTCCTTACGCCATCTACGGACTCACGCTCTTTCAACCGGGTGACAGCAACAACCCGAGCAACCCCAACAATGCGGAATGCTTCGACAACGGCCCCGGCACGGCACCGACCGGAACGGCCGCGCAGTGCGGCAACAAGACCCTCGGGCTTCCAACTGCGTATACGGGCGGAACGAATGGAGGCAGTCTGCTTCCCGCTTCCCAGTTCAACCAATCCGCTCTGACCATGTTGAGTCTGGGCTACATCCCCTTGCCCAACGTCGGAGGTGCGGAAAACTATATTGGCGGATTTGGCGATCCCGCGAACTATGCCGCTGCGTCGCCTGATGTGTACAGCTACAACCAGCCCATGATCCGCGTGGACTACAACAGCAGCGACAAAACCAAGTGGTATAGCTTTTTCGCGTGGCAGAAAGGGCACGAAAATCGCAGCACCAACGGCTTCACCGGATTCGAGGCCAACGGCAACCTCGACCACTACCGCGAAACCTGGGCAGCCACGCAGGACATGACTCACACCTTCTCGCCCACATTTCTGGCGGACTTCAAGATTTCTTTCAACCGCTTCGTCGATTCCGCGCCCGACGGGAATCTGAACCTCGCTCAGCCGCCCAGCAAGATCGGACTGACCATGCCACTCCCGCCCACCACCGCGCTGGTGGATTTTCCGGAATTCAGCATCGGGGGAGTGTCAACGGGAACTCTGTTTGGGAACAACCTGAGCGTGAGCGCGACCACCAACGTCATGTTCGACGCGGACTTCACCAAGTCAAAGGGATCGCACAATATTCATTTCGGCGGAGGGATCGGGGAATTCTTCTTCGGCAATCCGGGCAATGCCGGCAACGCCAACGGAGCCTTCGCTTTCAACGGGCAATGGACGCAATACGATCTGGAGAATGCATCTTGTTACGAACCCGCAAGCTTGGGCTTTGCCCCCGGCGCCCCGGCCTGCAGCGCAAGCCCACAGGCAGTAACCCAACTTCCTGGGTATGCTCCGAACGGCTACGGATTTGCGGACTTCCTGCTGGGCTTGCCTTCGGGCGGCAACATAAATTGGAACGATTCGCTCTTCGATTACGAGCCGGTCTGGAACCTCTACGCGCAGGACGACTGGAAGGTCAACCATCGCCTGACCCTGAACCTGGGCTTGCGTTATGACGTGCAAGTTGGCCTGAGGGAGCGCTACAACGAACTCACTCGCGGCGTGTGCCTGACCTGCGTCAATCCCGTCACTGACGACGGAGTTTACCAGGCCAATATCGCCAATCCCGCCAGCATCGCTGCCTGGCAGGCAGCCGGAATCAACGTGCCTTCTCTGGCGACGGTTTATGGTGGCCCGGTGTATGCCGGCCACAACGGCCAGTCGCGGGATGCCTACAATACCGATTACTCCAACATTGCTCCCCGCATCGGCGTATCTTTTGCCCTCAACCCCCTGACCGTGATTCGAGGCGGTTGGGGTTATATGTATTCCGCTGGACTGGAGGGCGGATCGCCGGTCGGCTATCAACAGTCCACTCCGTACGTCGCCTCACTGGATGGCTTCAATCCCCAGCAGGGAGGAATTGCACCTTTGTCTGCTCCGTCGGCTGGGCCGTATGGCGTAGGCTCGCCGTTCCCGCCTTCTGCCCAATATCCGCTCGGTCTGTTGCCGCCGGTGGGAGCGAACGCGGGTCTGTTGACCAATCTCGGCGACGGCGCGCAGATCTTCGACTTCCCGCAGCGCAAGATTCCCCGGACTCAGGTCATGTCCTTCGGCTTCCAGCGCGCCCTGCCGGGCAATATGGTTCTCGATTCACGATGGGCTGCCAATTATGCCAGCCGTCTGCGGGCCGGCATCACCTGGCTCAACGGGACTCTGACCTACCCGGAGTTGCAGTACGCACTGAACAGTACGGACAATCTCAGCAGGCTGGTGCCGAATCCGTATTATCAAGTGGCGGCGGCATCTTCTCCGGGTGCTTGCGGAACCTACCCTGAAGTGCAGGCGATTGCCCTGTTGTTGCCCTTCTCGCAGTATTGCTCGGGCAACGGTGCTTCACTTCTGGGTCAATACAACCTCCCCGTCGGCAGGAACTGGTACAACGGGATGGAAACCAAGCTCACCAAACGGACGACCCACGGCCTGGAATTCAACGTGGCCTATACCTGGTCGAAGAACATCAACGGCGATGGCTATCAGAACGGCTACCCCTACACGGATGCCAACGAAATCCATTGGCTGTCTGGGTATGACCGCACGCACGTTCTATCGGTGACCGGCGTGTACGAACTTCCCGTGGGAAAAGGCAGGACATATCTATCGGCAGCGCCTCGGGCGCTCGACTACGCGCTGGGCGGGTGGACTCTGGGTTGGGTGTTCGCCGCGCAGAGCGGAACGCCGGTCGCGATCGACAACGGCGACGATAACTATACCTGTGACAAATGGTCGGCGCCGAATGGAACCAGCGTGGCCCACTGGATCAATCCCGCGATCCAAACCGTATGCGGAGTTCCCGTGCCGCACATCGGCGGAACTTCCTACACCTACAACACGACTGCGGGCGTCACCAACCAGGTGCGTAACCCCACAGTGCCTAACATTGACCTCTCGCTGCAGAAGAACTTCAAGGTCACCGAAAGGGTAAGCTTCTCGCTGCGCGGAGAGGCGTTCAACGCATTCAATTCCGTGCTGCTCGGCGGCCCGGACACCACGGTTACCGATTCTCCGGCCAATGTGTTTACCAACACCGTGACGGGACACTCGTATTGGCAGGGCTTCGGTACAGTCGCCCCTTATCAGCTGAATTTCCCGAGGAACCTGCGGGTATCGGGCAAGATCATTTTCTAGCGCAGATGCTAGAGCAGGTGCGGCCGGAACACGGAATGGAAGCAAGAGACTTGCGCACGAACATTATCGTGGAGGGAAGAAGGATGATCACAAGAAGATGGATTTCGTGCAGATTCTTTCTGCTGGTGGCGGCGTGCGCCATGGCGTGTCTGTTCTCGGCAATGCCTGCCTGGGGGCAAAACCAGCAGGTGGACTTGTCTTCCGACTTCAACCAGGCGGGCATCTTCGCACTGGGAACAACCTTCCAGGGAACCGGCGACATTGATGGCCCTGCTTCCGACGGATGCGCCAACGGCCTGACCTGCTCGGACGCATACCTGGCGCAGGGACTGTTTGGCGCGACGTTTACCGCCAGCGCGCCGACGCTAACTCCTCCATCCCTGGGTGTCCCTTTCAACTTTGGCCCTGTGAATACGGTCGACTGCGGCTCCTCCGCCGGAACCGCCTGCACGCCCGATATGATTGCGCTCACAACGGGAGGCGTGACGATCACGCTGCCGGCGGCTCAGCAACAGATTTACTCGACCATGGTTATGCTGGGCAACGGTGTTCAAGGCCCGCAACCTGGGACGATCACCGTCACTTACACAGATAACTCCACTAGCGTCTTTAGCCAGACTTTCAGCGACTGGTGCAGTTTTGGCGGGAACACTTATGAGAGCATCGCGGTGGGGCCCATCAATCCCATGCGCATCAACAGCGACGGTACGGCCGGCTCGTGCGCGGGCAGCCTCTACGCCTACACCTATCCTCTGGACTTTACCAAGACAACGCAAAGCATCACATTGTCGAATCCCAGCGGGAGCGGCTTCGCGTTTGTCTGGGCCATCACCATGAAGCCGCCGAGCTACACGCTTACCGGCGGAGCGGCGACGCCGCCCTCAATCAGCGCCGGTTCTACCAGCACGGCCACCGTGACTGTGACCCCGCAACCCGGCTACGTCGGTACGGTGACGCTAACCTGTGTCGTTGCGCCAACCATTGTGGCCACGTCCGCCGCTACTCCGCCAACCTGCGTTGCCAACCCGACTCAGGTGACGCTGACCTTGGGTGAGACTGCGCCCCCCACCACGCAGTTAACTTTCACTACCGTCGGGGCGTCGAAGGCCATGGCCCAACCGCCACGCACTGTGCTTTATGCGTTCTGGTTGCCCATCCCCGGATTGGCTCTGATCGGATTTGGCTTGGGAACCGGAAGCACGCGCCGGAAGAAATTGTTGGGCATGTTGCTCCTCGGCATGGTGCTGGCGGCACTGCTCGTCACTCCCGCTTGCGTGAGCACGGTCCACCTTGGGAACGTGGGAACTCCTCCCGGTCCCTACTACCTTACGGTGAGTGGTTTGGACGCTAACGGTCTGACCCAGGCCGGAAGCCCGGTGGCGGTTACCGTCCAGGTCACACAATAACCAGTCGGACTTTGCGGGGCCGGGTCGAGATCCACCTCTCGTCCCGGTTCAAACGTTCCGAGCAAACGCACACGCAATTACCCGGTCCGGTTCTTCCCTGCGGAGGGTTGTCCGGAAATTTTCCTCGCAGCCATGGAGGCCAAGATCATGCGCAAGTTCGCTCTGGCGGGTTCATTCTTCTTGCTCGCTGCAATTGTGTTTGCGGCGCTAGCTGAGACTGCGCGCGCGCAGGAACGGCAAGTGCTACAGACGCACGTATCGGCGACTCCGGGTGCGAAACTGATCGGCCGATTGCCGGGCTCGCAACGCCTGAACCTGGCGATCACGCTGCCGCTGAACGACCAAGAGCAGCTCAATGCTTTGCTGCAGCAGCTTTATGACCCCGCCAGTCCGAAGTATCGTCAGTTCCTGAGGGTGCAACAGTTCACCGATCAATTTGGTCCCAGTGTCGTTGATTATCAGCGGGTCATCGGCGCATTGCAGTCCTACGGTTTAACCGTGGTTAACACCACTCCGAATCGCGTGGTGCTCGACGTGAGTGGAACCGTCGCTAACATCGAACTGGCCTTCCACGTGACCATGCACGTCTACCGGCACCCGACCGAAAATCGGACGTACTATGCGCCGGATGTGGAACCTTCGGTCGAAGCCGGCATTCCCGTGCTGGGAATCAACGGCCTTAACAATTACGCGCCTCCGCGCCCCAGAACTCTGAAGCGAGATCCGCAGGGGAAAAACCTGCACACCAATCAGACCGGCTCAGGTCCGGGCGGCGAGTTCCTCGGCAGTGATCGGCGCGCAGCGTATTACGACGGTACCGCGCTCACCGGGGCGGGACAAGTGGTTGGTCTGTTTGGACTGAATTTCAGAATGACGGACGTCGCCGCCTACTTCAACAATAGCGCCGTCGACCAGCCGCTCCAGGTACCCGTCGTTACTGTGCAGATCGCCGGCGTTGATACTTCCTGCGGGCTAGGATGCGATGATGGCGAGCCGGTGATCGATATCACAGAAGCGGTTTCCATGGCGCCCGGCCTGGGCGCGGTGATCGAGTACGGTGCGTCGCAGGACGACACCGACACCTTTAACCGCATGGCCACGGACAACATTGCCAAGTCGCTCAGCGCTTCGGTGGGTTGGCTGCCCGCCGACCCTTCGTCCGACGAGCCGATTTTCCAGGAATTTGCCGCGCAGGGGCAGAATCTATTTGTGGCTACTGGCGATAGCGGCGCGTTTACTCCGCCCAGCTGTAGCGGCTCCGACTGCAATCCGGTGTTTTATCCGGCGGATGATCCTTATATAACGGGCGCTGGCGGAACGGATTTGGTCACAGTCAGCGCCGGGGGCGCATGGTCCTCGGAAACGGCCTGGAGCGGCAGCAGCGGCGGTTACAGCACTAACGGCTTGCTCATTCCCAGTTGGCAGGTGCCCGTCATCAACAGCTCGAATCACGGTTCGACCACGTTGCGCAACATGCCCGACGTAGCCTCAGAAGCGAACACCGACAATTTTTACTGCGCCAATGGCTCGTGCCAGGGCGGAATCGGTGGAACCAGCCTTTCGGCGCCAACGTGGGGTGGCTATCTAGCCTTGGCGAACGAGCAGGCTGCCCAAAACGCGACGGCGACGGGCAGTTCCGCAATCGGTTTTATCAACCCGACCATCTACGCGATTGGTCAGGGAAGCAGTTACGACAACGACTTCCACGACATCACCAGCGGCAGCGACACTTGCGACGCCAACCCCAGTTGTTCGACCAGCAGCTATACCGCGCTTACCGGATATGACTTGGTGACCGGCTGGGGGAGCCCGAACGGCCAGAGCTTGCTCAATGCTCTTGCCCCAGCATCCGCAAACCCTAACTTCGCTTTGTCGGCTACGCCCAGCAGTTTGCCTCTCATACCGGGAGGCGCTCCCCAGTCCAGCTCGATTGCCGTGAGCGCGCTGCATGGCTTCAGCGCAGCGACTAACTTGACGACCATGGTCGTGGGTTCCCCCGTCGGAGTCAACGCCGGCACGGCGCAAGGCATTACCGCTGGCCTGAGCGATTTGAGCATTCCCGCTGGTGGCGGCCCCGTCACCTTGACCGTTTCTACAACCAGCGCAACCCTCGGCGGCAACTACGTGGTGGCGATCATCGGTACCAGCGGAGGGCTCACTCAAACCGCGTTTGTAACGCTGGCGGTGCCTTTCTTTGGACTCACGGCAGCGCCGGTTGCAGGAGTGTCGGTCAACCAAAGCGGGACCGCAACCGGCACGGTCACAACCGTCCCGTTTAACAACTTCTCTGGCGCGGTTAGCCTCAGTGCGCCGTCCGGCTTGCCGAATGGCGTGACGGCCACCTTCACCACTACCAACGCAACTACCAGCACTGCAACCTTCACCGCAACCGCGTCAGCGACGCTTACAGGTTCAGCGAGTCCTGCAGCGGTGACCATTACAGGCACCGCAACCGGCGTTGCGGCACAGCCCACCGGCGAAAACGTATTCGTGAACCCGCCCATCTCCGGCGGCTCCGGCACGGCGGTCAATCTCTCTTCCGTGTACAACCTCTCGGCCATCTACACCGATGCCGACGAGAGCGCCATCAGCGCTGGCCTCGATGGCGAGGGCAACGCGTATTCGGCGAATCTGCTCAGCACAGGTCTGGATTTCAACGGAGTTCAGTTCACCTACGGACCGCCTAATCAACCGAATGCTATTTACGGCACGGGCACAGCCATCACGCTGCCGGCGGGAACTTACGGCACACTCCAGTTGCTGGCCACGGGAATCCAGGGGAACCAGGCATCGCAGACGATTACGGTCACCTACACCGACAGCTCGACATCTGTATTCACGCAGAGCTTCAGCGATTGGTGCAGCCACCTGAACGGCGGCGGCTGTATCAGCACGGGGGACAATTCCGGCGAGTCGATTGCCGTGGCGATGCCTTACCGCGATAGCTCTGGCGGCACGGATGGCCGGCCCTTTTACCTCTACCACTACTCTTTCACTCTCAACCCGAGTAAGACGGTGCAGAGCGTAACCTTGCCCAACAACCCGGATGTGGTTGTGCTGGCGGCCACATTGACCGCGCCGCCGCCGAGCTATTCCTTATCCGCCGGATCGGCCACACCGGCATCGGTTTCTCCGGGCAGCTTCGCTGCGGCAACGGTGACCGTGAGTCCGACGACCGGCTACACGGGCACGGTTACCCTCATATGCAGCATCGCACCGGTGGTGAGTCCGGCGCCAACCTGCACCTTCGGCAGCACGAACCCGGTAACCGTGACCAGCGCAGGCGGCAGCGCAACCCTCACCTTTAATACAATTGGCCCGTCGGGAGCGATGATCCGCCATTCCGGAATTTTCTATGCCTTGCTCCTGCCGGTGCCGGCCTTGGCTCTGATTGGCCTTGGCTGCGGTTCCAGAAGTTCTCGCAGCAAGAATCTGCTGGGCTTGTTGCTTCTGTGGATCATGCTGACCTGTCTCATCATTCTTCCCGCCTGCGGCGGAGGCGGCAGCAGCAGCAGCGGCGGCGGGGGCAACAGCGGAACTCCGGCCGGAAGCTACACGATCACGGTTACCGGCAAAGACGCGAATGGTGTCACTCAAACCGGCAACGCCGCTACCGTCAGCGTCACCGTGAACTAGAATCACCGTCCAGTCGGTGAAGGACCTACTTCGGAGAATTGTAATGTCACGATTCCGCGCAGCCCTAATTGCGCTTGCAATCACCTGTCTGATTTCGCCGACGCACGCGCAAACCACCGAAAAGCCCGACCTCAGCCAGCAGCCTACCCTCTACGTCGTCGGCTACGCGCATCTCGACACCGAGTGGCGATGGGAGTATCCCCAGGTCATCGACGAATACATTCGCAAGACCATGGAGGATAACTTCACACTGCTCGACAAGTATCCGCACTACGTTTTCAATTTCAGCGGCGCCAACCGTTACCGCTTCATGAAGGAATATTTTCCCGCCGACTTCGCAAAGCTGAAGCACTACGTAGATGAAGGACGGTGGTTCCCGGCGGGATCGTCCATGGAAGAGGGCGACGTGAACGCGCCCAGCGCCGAGGGCATCATCCGCCAGATTCTGTACGGCAATGACTGGTTTCGCAAAGAGCTGGGAAGAGCCAGCGCAGAGTACATGTTGCCTGACTGTTTCGGATTTCCCTCGTCGCTGCCGACGATTCTCGCGCATTCCGGGGTCAAAGGTTTCTCGACTCAGAAATTGGTGTGGGGATCGTCTGCTCCCGCTGGGGGTCCGGAGTCGCTGGAGAAAACGCCGGAAGGCACGCCGTTCAACGTCGGCGTGTGGGTGGGGCCGGATGGTGAGAGCGTGCTCGCAGGGCTGAATCCGGGAGCGTATGACGGCAGCGTCGATACCGACCTCAGCAAACCGCTGCCTGCCATGCCGCCCGACCAGGCGCTGCGGGACGTACAACTGAAGATGCAGGCCCTGCGCGCGAAGCTGGACAAGGAACAGGGCAGCGGTCGTGCGTCCGATCCCAACGACATTGAAGAATCCATTCACCTTCGAAGTGAACAGGCGGCCCTGGCCCGGATCGATCATGATCGAACCCAAGAACAACATCAGAGAGATTGGGCGGCGCGGGTTGAGCTGAACGGCAAAATCAGTGGTGTATTTGCCGACTATCACTACTACGGTACGGGCGACATCGGCGGTGCTCCCCACGAAGAATCCGTGAAGCGGCTCGAAGCCATCGTGACGCATGGCACCACCAGCCTGTCCGACGGGGAGGGGTTCTATTTCCGCGGCGACCGTAAGGAAACGCCGCCGGTAAAGGTAGGCGATGGCCCAGTGCGCGTGATCGCAACCAATGCCGAGCAGATGTTTCTGGACATCACGCCTTCCGAGGCCGCCGGACTTCCGCGTTACACCGGAGAAATGGAGTTGACCAACCACTCCGCCGGTTCGCTGACATCGCAGGCCTACCAGAAGCGCTGGATTCGCAAAGAAGAATTGCTCGCCGACGCTGCGGAAAAAGCTTCCATCGCCGCCGAATGGCTGGGTGCGCGGCCGTACCCATTGCAGCGCCTGAATGATGCCTGGACGCTGGCCATGGGCGGACACTTTCACGACGTCGCCGCCGGCACGGCTACTCCCAGGGCGTACGAGTTTGCCTGGAACGACGACGTGATCGCGATGAACCAGTTCGCGGGCGTTCTCAGCAATGCTACTGAAGCCGTTACTGCGGCCTTGAACACCGAGACCAAAGGCGTTCCGCTGGCGGTCTTCAATCCCTTGAACATTGCGCGCGAAGACATCGTCGCGGCCAGTCTGAATTTCCCCGGTGGCATGCCGAAGGCGGTCCGTGTGACCGGCCCCGGCGGCAAAGAAGTGCCGGCCCAGATTTCGAGCGGCAGAGTAATCTTTGTGGCCAAAGCGCCATCCGTCGGTTACGCGGTTTACGATGTGCAGCCGGGAGCGGGCGTGGCTGACGCTGCGACGCTGCAAGTGTCGGAGAACTCACTCGAGAACCAGTACTATCGCGTAACGATAAACAGCGACGGAGATGTCTCCGGCATCTTCGACAAATTGATTGGCAGGGAATTGCTGGCAGCGCCCGCACGTCTCGCCATCTCCTACGACAATCCTCGGCAGTGGCCGGCCTGGAACATGGATTGGGATCAGGAGCAGGCTGCTCCGAAAGCATACGTGAGCGGCCCGGCGAAGATTCGTGTCGTAGAGAGCGGTCCGGCACGCGTGGCCGTGGAAATTTCGCGGGAGACTGCGGGCTCAAAATTCGTGCAGACGATCCGGCTCTCAGCCGGCGATGCGGGGAAGCGCGTCGAATTCGAAAATGCCATCGACTGGGCCACCCGGGAGTCGAATCTGAAGGCGTCGTTTCCCTTGAAGGCGTCGAACGAGATGGCCACCTACAACTGGGACATTGGCGCCATCGAGCGGCCCACTGCCCAGCCGAAGAAGTTCGAGGTGCCCTCGCACCAGTGGATCGACTTAACCGATATGAGCGGCGAGTTCGGCGCGACCATTCTGACGGATTGCAAGAACGGATCGGACAAGCCGAACGATCACACCATTCGGCTCACACTGATCCGCACGCCGGGCACGCGCGCCGGGTATGCGGACCAGGGCACCCAAGACATTGGACATCACGAGTTCGTCTACGGCATTGCCGGGCACGCGACTGGCTGGCGCCAAAGTCAAACCGACTGGCAAGCGCAGCGCCTGAACGATCCCCTGATCGCATTTGAAGTGCCGAAACACGCAGGCGCGCTGGGCCGGGAATTCTCACTGCTCAAGGTCAACAACCCGCGGATCAGAGTGTTGGCCCTGAAGAAGGCGGAGCACAGCGACGAGATGATCGTGCGCCTGGTGGAACTGGACGGCAAACCGCAGCCGAATGTTCGAGTGTCGTTGCACACGCCCATCACCGCCGCCCGCGAAGTCAACGGTCAGGAGCAGCCATTGGGATCTGCGACCGTGGCCGATGGCGCTCTGGTCACTTCATTCTCAGCCTATCAGCCGCGCACATTCGCCATCCGGCTGGCCGCGCCGCCGGCGAAGGTCGCAGCTGTGCATTCCATGCCGGTGAGCCTGCACTACGATCTTGCCACCGCCAGCAACGGCGGCACGCACGCGGCCGGAGGATTCGACCGCGACGGCAATTCACTGCCGGCAGAAATGCTTCCGGCGCAGATTGACTTCAATTCCGTGCAATTCAAACTCGCCTCAGCAAAGACCGGCGTGCCCAACGCGGTTGTAGCGAAGGGGCAGACGATTGATCTGCCGACGGGCCAGCACAACCGGGTCTACATTCTTGCGGCCTCGGCCGAAGGCGACCAGGCAGCAACCTTCAAGGTTGGCGGCAAGAATGTCGAGCTGAACATCCAGGACTGGGGCGGATTCATCGGACAGTGGGATGACCGTCAGTGGAGTTCGGGAGATACCTCAGGGGACAGCTACGGCAACATGATCGGCCTCACTCCCGCTTACATCAAGCGCGCCGACCTGGCCTGGTACTGCTCGCATCACCACAATGCCGCGGGAGAAAATGTTTCTTACAGCTACTCCTATCTTTTCGCATATCCCATCGATTTGCCGGCGGGAACTCGAACCATCACCCTTCCCGACAACGACAAGATCCGGGTTCTGGCGATGTCGGTGGCGGATGAGAATCCGGAAGTGAGGCCGGCCCAGCCGCTCTACGATCTTCTTGCTCCTCCGCCCGCAGGCGCCGACGACTTTGCGCTTCGCGCAACTTCAGACAGCATTTCCGTGCCCAAAGGGAGAAGCGCGACCGCGACCGTTTCTGTGGCTCGCCGCGGCAATTTCAGGGCCAGCGTTGGCCTGAGTTTGTCCGGACTGCCGACCGGAGTGACTGCCTCCTTCAGCCAGGCCAGCACCGCGACAACCAGCAAGATAACTCTTACCGCGGATGACTCGTCGAAACTCGCCACTTCAACCATCACCATCACCGGCGCGGCGGGCAATCTCTCGCATGCTGTTTCGACCACCCTCACCGTAAACGCGGTCAAGACCGGAACGGTGGCGGTCGATCTGTCTGCGGCATACAACGCGACCGCCATCCATAGCGACGGTTCAGAGTTCCCTCCCGCAGCCAGCGCAGACGGCGAAGGCTGGGGTTATTCGAAAGAGACGCTGGGCGCATCCCAGATTTGGGATGGCGTTCTGTTCAATCTCGGCCCAGCAAACACGCCGGACGTAGTCACGGGCAGAACGGTCGCGCTTCCGGCGGGAAAGTTTGGGACTCTCGACCTGCTCGCCACGGGAGTGGAAGGCGGCCAGGAGTCTCAGACATTCACGATCACCTACGCCGACGGAACATCTTCGTCGATCACGCAGAGCCTCAGCGACTGGTACGAGTCGAGCAATTACAAGGGCGAGGCGGAGGCGGTCGACGTACCCTATCGCCTGGTGGGAGACGGATCCAAAGACAATCGCACTTTCCATCTCTACGGTTATTCCTTTAAGCTCGACAGCAACAGGGTCGTGCGCAGCATCACTCTGCCAACCAACGAACATGTGCTGGTGTTCGCCATAACCTTGGAGCCACTTTGAACACTCCCCTCATGAAACATTTCAGATTCGTTCCCGCATTTTTGCTCCTGTGTTGCTTGCCGGCTCTTCCAGCCTTGGCGGCCAACAACCCGCATATCAGTTTCAGTTCCAATCTCCTCAGCGACGACGGAAGGCCCTTGAGCGGATTCCAGTTGGTCACCTTCTACGTTTACGATAATCCAGACAGCAGCGGCGACGCTCTCTGGATCGAAACTCTTCCAGTCCAAGCCGGCGAGAACGGGGAATATTCTGTTGATTTGGGAGCCGCTTCTGCAAGTTTCGCCGAAAAAGTTATCCATGGCCACGCGCTTCTTTACGTTACTGCCAGGACTACAACTTCTTCGACGGCGTCCGCAGCCAAGGTCATCATCACCGTCCCGCAGGGGATCTGGGTCGATTGCAACCCAGACAACAGCGCCGGCAATTGCGATGGCCTCTCTGGCGTCACTTCTGAGGCCGAGCTGCGAACCATAGCGGCTGCCAGATTCAGATATGTCTTCAACGACTCCAACTTATGGGGAACGCAGGCCGAAATCGCATCCTGGGCCGATCAGGCGCGCTGCTCCGGCCTGAAGATCGTCTGGTACGTGCCTCTGGATTTTGTCCTGTATCAGGGTACGAGCACCAGCAATTACTCGCTCATCAGCAACGACACGGAATTGGCTTCCAGCTTTTGCAGCGGCTGTTCGAACGCGGCTTTTACTACCACTCTGGTGAAGTGGCTCGCGAGATTCTCAGCCACCGCCGGCTACTACATTGATGATGAGTACGTGAACATGGCCTCGCAAGGTGAGATCCAGACTTACGAGGGCAAGAACGTCTCCGAGTCCGAAATAGAAAATGGAATTGAAAACCTCTACAGGACCATCCACGCGGCCGACCCAGACCACACGATCTACGGAGCCGAAACGTGGGATAGCGTCAACACCGCCGATGAGAGCCAACTGGCAGGCTTTCTCGATCCTATCCAGGCTGACCTCGACCTGATGGGCGCCGACTACTATCCGGTGGGCACGGGGGACGCGGCCCGTACCGAGGCCTCGGCCGCCAGTTGGCTCGATACGATTGCCGGCGGCTACAGCAAGTCCACGTTTATGAATCTCCAGGCTTTCAGCTGGGAAGACTTCTCCGCGGGCGCCTGCGCGTCACAGTTAATCTGCGTCTACCCTACCGTCAGCCAGTTGCGGACCATGCTGACGGATGCTGCGGATGCCCCCGAAACCCCTTCGGTGCTTGTCTGGTTCGACTACGGGGATACGGTGGCGAACGGCCAGTGGAGCAACCTCATCTCTGCCGCCAACCCACAGTAATTGGGTCCATCTGCCGTTACGAAGTCCTTGGTGGCAGAGAATTCGCCTGCCGCTGTGTTCTCGAGTTGTCCTTTTCTAATGTTCCTGCTTGACGGTTTGGCTCGAAAGCAGCGCCTTCGTGCGCGAGGATGAGAGTAGAATTCTGGGAACGCCCTTCGGATGCGGTCGCGACGCGCCTCCAGTGAATGACTAAGGCGCGGCCTGCGGATTTCATCCATCATTCAGCGCCTTTAGGCACAGCTTGGTCCCAGGAGTCATCCATGAGCACCCTCACCTCGAACGTCGCTGCCGAAATCCTCCCACTCAGCCCGTACGGCGAAGCCCGATCCACCATCGGAGGAAAGCCGCTCAGCGCCGAAGACTTGCGCAGGACCGATATTTACTGGCGTGCCTGCAATTACCTGAGCCTCGGCATGATCTATCTGCTCGATAATCCTGTGCTGGCGGATCCTCTGCGGCCGGAACACATCAAAAGCCGGCTGCTGGGACATTGGGGGTCGAGCCCAGGGTTATCGTTCATCTATGTTCACCTGAACCGGCTGATCAAGAAATACGATCTCGATATGATCTTCCTGGCCGGTCCAGGGCACGGAGCGCCAGGCGTTCTTGGCCCCGCTTACCTCGAAGGAACCTACTCTGAGGTTTATCCGGAAAAGAGCCAGGACCTGGAAGGCCTGCGCGATTTTTTCAAGGAGTTTTCCTTTCCCGGCGGCATCGGCAGCCACTGCACACCCGAACTGCCAGGGTCGATCCACGAGGGCGGAGAACTCGGCTATGTGCTGTCGCATGCCTGCGGCGCTGCCTTTGATAATCCGGACCTGATCGTGGCCGCAGTCGTAGGCGATGGCGAGTCTGAGACCGGTCCACTGGCAACTTCGTGGCACGTCAACAAATTTCTAAGCCCCGCTCGCGACGGAGCCGTGCTTCCCATCCTGCACCTCAACGGCTACAAGATTAATAATCCCACTTTGCTTGCCCGCATCTCGCACGAGGAACTCGAGAATCTGCTTCGCGGTTATGGCTGGACGCCTTATTTTGTGGAAGGCTGCGAGCCTGAAAGCATGCATCAGGCCATGGCAGCCACCGTCGAGCAATGCGTTCTGGAAATTCGGCGGCATCAGGAGGCGGCGCGAACGCAGGGCGCGAACGACCGGCCGCGCTGGCCCATGATCGTGCTGCGCTCCCCCAAGGGCTGGACTGCGCCCCGCGAAGTCGAGGGTCATTGGCTCGAGGGCTTCTGGCGAGCTCACCAGGTGCCTCTGCCCAATGTGAAGAAGGATCCCGAGCAACTTCGAATCCTTGAGACCTGGATGCGCTCGCTCAAGCCTGAGGACTTCTTCGATGGCAACGGACAGTTGTCATCTCAATTCCGGGATTTGGCGCCCGCCGGCACTCGCCGCATGAGCGCGAATCCTCATGCCAATGGTGGGCGGCTCAAGAAAGCGTTGCGGCTTCCGGATTTTCGCGAGTATGGCGTCAAGTGCCCGAAACCCGGCAAGACCCAAGCCGAGAATACGCCTCCGCTCGGGGCCTTCCTGCGCGACGTGATGAAGCTGAACATGAAGAACTTTAGGGTCTTCGGTCCCGACGAAACTACCTCAAACAAACTCGACGCAATTTACGCCGCCAGCAAGAAATTCTGGATTGAGCAGTTTTTCCCCGAGGACCTGGACGGCGGCGAACTCGCCGGCGACGGCCGGGTGATGGAGATGCTCAGCGAGCACACCATGGAGGGAATGCTGGAAGGCTATTTGCTCACTGGCAGACACGGATTCCTGTCCTCCTATGAATCGTTCATACACGTCATCGATTCCATGTTTAACCAGTACGCCAAATGGCTTGAGATTTGCAGGAACTTGTCCTGGCGGCAGGCCATTGCTTCCCTGAATCTGCTGATCACCTCCACGGTATGGCGCCAGGATCATAACGGGTTCACGCACCAGGATCCGGGCTTCCTCGATGTTGTGGTGAACAAGAGTGCCAACGTCACTCGCATCTACCTGCCTCCCGACGTGAATTGCCTGCTGTCGGTCTCCGATCATTGCCTGCGCAGCCAGAACTACGTCAACGTGATCGTCTGCGATAAACAATTGCACCTGCAGTTCATGGACATGGAGTCTGCCATTACGCATTGCACCAAGGGCATCGGCATCTGGGACTGGGCCAGCACCGACGAGCAGGGCGAACCCGACGTGGTCATGGCTTCAGCGGGCGACATTCCCACGCAGGAGGCCCTGGCGGCGACTGCACTTCTTCGCAAGGAGTTTCCCGACATCAAGATCAGGTTCATTAACGTGGTGGATCTTTTCAAACTCCAGCCCAGCACGGAGCATCCGCATGGACTGTCCGACCGGGACTTCGATTCTTTGTTCACAGTGGACAAGCCGGTTATCTTTAATTTCCACGGATATCCCTATCTGATCCACCGGCTGGCCTATCGGCGCACCAATCACGACAATTTTCATGTGCGCGGCTACAAAGAAAAAGGCAATATCAACACGCCGCTGGAACTGGCCATCAACAACAACATTGACCGCTTTAGTCTCGCCATGGACGTGATCGACCGAGTGCCCCGGCTGCAGAAGATTGGCGGGCATGCCAAGGAAAGATTCCTGAACCAGCAGATCGAGTGCCGGACCTACGCCGATGCGCACGGCATCGACCTCCCCGAGGCGGCGGGCTGGACCTGGCCGTACTAGCAAGAGTCCACTAGTTGTCATCTCATAAATGGGCTCGGGACGAATTATGACGGGTGCGGTTCGCCCAGGATCACGCGCACCGTATCGCGCGCAATCAGCAGTTCTTCGTCGGTGGGGATTGCATAAGCAAGCAAGGTTGAATCGTCGGTACAGATTTTGCCTTCGCGAGCCACGGTCTCCTGATTTCTCGACGCATCCAGCTTGAGACCGGCCCACGCCATGCCCTCGCAGATCAGCCCGCGGATCTCGGGTGAGTTCTCCCCAATGCCGCCAGTGAAGACGATCGCGTCGGCTCCGTCCATCGCTGCCAGGTATGCGCCAATATATTTCCGGGCCCGGTAGCAGAAGATTTCGATAGCGAGCCGCACCCGCTGGTCGCCGTGCTGTTTCAACTCCGCCTGCAACTCGCGCATGTCGCGACTGAGCCCAGAAATGCCGAGCAAGCCGGATTGCGTGTTGAGCAGCGCATCAACCTCCGAGGAGGACAGTCCTTCTTTCCGCGCGATGACATTCAAAACCGCAGGATCAAGGTCGCCGGAGCGCGTGCCCATGACCAGACCTTCCAGCGGCGTCATGCCCATGGACGTGTCCACGGAAGATCCCGCCCGGATCGCCGCGGCGGAGCATCCGTTTCCTAGGTGCAGCGTGATGATGTTGGTTTGCTCCCGAGTGAGTCCGCGCAAAGTACGGTAGCGAAACGCCACGTAGCGGTACGACGTCCCGTGGAATCCATAGCGGCGGATGCGATGCTGCACATAAAGGTCATATGGAATGGCATAGAGGTGAGCCCGCTCGGGAATCGAATGATGAAACGCAGTATCGAAGACGGCCACTTGCGGAATCTCATCGCCCAAGAGTTTGCGGGCGGCCAGAATGCCTTTGATATTGTCCGGATTGTGCAACGGAGCGAGCTCGATGCAGTCTTCAATCCCCTTCAGCACCTTGTCGTCAATCAGGGCCGATTCCGAGAACGTCTCGCCCCCATGCACCACGCGGTGTCCCACAGCATGCACGTCTGCCGTACTTTTGATCTCAGGTACGCCTGACTTTTCCGACGCGACGTACCGGACGACGTAATCCACCGCCGCCGACATATCGCTGAGCGGGGCGGTAAATTTCTCGCTCTGCGCCTGCCGGTTGTGAAAGGTGAAGGTGGCTTCGCCTCCGATCCCCTCGACTTCTCCCTGGCAGAGACGATCGTCCTTGTGCTCTTTGATCCGCTCCAGATCAGTGGCAATCACCTGAAATTTCAAGCTGGAGCTTCCCGAGTTCAGCACGAGGACATTCATACACGCCGCTTTCTGACCGGCCAGGAAGTACCAAGATAAACGTTCCTTGGTACTGCCGACAACGCGGGGCAGATCTGGTGAGTGGGGGCAGCTTGAATTCTGACCGGCAAAATCGCTCTTGGCGTCATCCCGCGCGGATCGACTCTTCGGTCACGACCAAACTGCACCACTACCAGATATCGGGGCAACGTGTGAGGCCGCGAACCACGTGGTAATCTTTCGAGGGACCCGAAGGAATGAGCCCTAAAATGCTAGCTCGGTGAGCAGGCCGCCGGTTCCGTGAGGACAACAACAGATTGATCTCGATATTCCTATATTGTGCTCTGGGAGTGGCCGTGGCGGGCACATTGTCCTCGGCGGTATTCCTTGGCCTTGCGCTGCTGGGAGTCGTTCGATTCCATCAGGACGCTCGCCGGCAATTCCGTTCAGTTCCTGATGACCCACATCTGCCGCCCGTCTCCGTACTCAAGCCCGTTCACGGACTGGAAGCGCAGTTGAAAGAGAATATCGAGAGCTTTTTTCTGCAGGATTATCCTGGCTACGAGATTCTGTTTGCTGCTGACGAGGCGGACGATCCGGCGCTGGAAGTCGTGCGGGAAGTGTGTGCGCGCTATCCGCACATCCCTACCCGTATTCTAGTCACTGGCACACCCTGGCCCAACCCGGTGGTCTACTCGTTTCACTGCATGGCACAAGCTGCGGCGCACGACATTCTGGTTACCACCGACAGCGACGTGGAGGTCTCTCCACGCTATCTGCGAGAGATTGTGCCGCCACTGCTCGACCCGAAGGTCGGCATGGTGACCTGCGTGTATCGCGGCAAGAATGTCGCAGGATTTTTCTCCGGGCTCACGGCGATTGGCATGTCGGTGGAAATGACTGCGGGAGTGTTGGTTGCCAATTTGCTGGAAGGAATGAAGTTCGGTCTGGGGCCAACCACCGTGGTCCGAAAAGATTCGCTGGCCAGCATCGGCGGCTATAGCGCGCTGCAAGACTACATTGCTTATGATTTTGCCATCGGCAATCTGATCGCGAAGGCAGGATACCGGGTCGTCCTGTCGAACCACATCATCGATCATGTGGTGAATCAGAAGTCGTT